>ENA-UOXV01003422-UOXV01003422.1-marine-metagenome-genome-assembly--contig:-NODE-3422-length-19304-cov-7.520754_pt1 | contig 19304 bp, 20 predicted proteins | sample MGYA00238165_ERZ766961 | MGnify/ENA primary metagenome ERZ766961 (study PRJEB28924, sample SAMN03173240) | marine metagenome | biome: Marine; feature: Water; material: Subsurface seawater | place: North...
AAGGCGAACAAAAACCCATTTTGCTTTACGTAGGTGACCCTATGTGCTCATGGTGTTATGGCTTTGCTCCTGAATTAAACAAACTGCGCGCACATTATGAAGGAGCAATCAATTTTGAGTTGGTTGTTGGTGGGCTACGCCCTTATAATGACAAAGTCATGGATGATAAACTTCGTGATTTTCTTAAAGACCATTGGGAAGAAATTGGAGAAAAAACTGGACAAAAATTCAATTTCGATGTTCTAAAATGGGAAGATTTCAAGTATGATACTGAGCCAGCTTGTAGGGCGGTAGTGGTTGCTAGATCCATGAAACCAGAATTCACCTTTGAGTTTTTTGAAGCGACCCAAAATAGTTTCTATGCCGACAACAATCAACCTGGTGAGGCCGAAACTTACATGGAATTGGCAGAAAAATTCGGACTAAACAGAAGAGAGTTTTGGGAGAAATTCAGCTCAGAAGAATATCAAAACCTCACGAAACAAGATTTTCAAATTTCACGTCAACTAGGGATCCAAGGATTTCCATCAACAGCGATGCGCACCAATGGCAAGTGGTATACACTTTCTAGAGGTTATAGGAAATTTGAAGAACTCAGAGGTCTTGTCGCGAAAACCATGGTTCTGGCTGAAGAGGAAAAAGAAGAACAAGAAAACGATTAGCTGAGGTAACCGAAACGCTTCAAGCCACGTTCTGATTGACGCCAGTTTTCTTCCACCTTCACATAGGTTTGAAGGAAGACTTTTTTCTGAAGGAAGTTCTGAATTGAAATTCGAGCTTCAGTCCCCACTTTTTTGAGCATTTTCCCTTGATGGCCAATGATGATTCCTTTTTGAGACTTGCGCGCAACATAAATTAGTGCCCGAATCCTCACGATGTCTTCTTCATCTTTAAATTCCTCCACTTCTACCTCACAGCTATATGGAACTTCCTTTTTGTAATTGAGGAAGATTTTTTCTCTGATTATCTCTCCAATAAAAAATTTCAAAGGCAAGTCAGTTAATTCATCAGTAGGAAAATAAGCAGGGTTTTCAGGCATTTTGTCCTTAAGCTCTTCAAATAACTCTTTTACAAATGCTCCCTTTAGTGCAGAAACCGGACGTATTAATGCGTTCGGCAACTTCTCTTTCCAGATTGACATCACCTCTTCAAGCTGCTCTTGTTCCACGGTATCAATTTTATTGACCACTAGAAAAACAGGGATTTCAAACTTTTGGAGTCGATCAATAATCTTACTGTTTAAGCTTTCTTCCTTCTGCTCTCTTTCCAGTGACTTTTCAGCGCCAACTTCGGTGAGGTAAAGAATAGCATCCGCATCTTGTAAAGAATTTAAAACAAAATTCATCATGCCTTCGTGCAACTTATAGGCTGCATCGATTATACCAGGAGTATCTGAAAAAACCAATTGATGATCATCACCACTCACTATACCTCGAATTCGGTGACGAGTAGTTTGTGCTTTGGAAGTTATAATTGAAAGTGGCTCGCCAACAATTTGATTCATCAAGGTTGACTTTCCTACATTCGGCTTTCCCAAAATACTTACAAATCCGCTCTTAAACATATCCGCGAAGTTAGATTTAATATGTTATCTTTGCATCCGAAATCGCGGGGTGGAGCAGTTGGTAGCTCGTCGGGCTCATAACCCGAAGGTCATAGGTTCGAGTCCTATCCCCGCAACAAGTATAAAGAGTCGATCCTTTTAGGGTCGACTTTTTTTATGCTCGTCGGGCTCATATCCGCTTTTCTAGGCGCTAAAGACTTGCAGCTGTATACTTCGAAGGAAGTATTAGCCGAGAATTACTATTCAAAATAACTCTCTTTCTGAATCGCGAATTGATAGTGTTTAAACTCCTCATCGCCAAATCCGTGATCGACCTGCTCAGAAATATGTTTGTGTTTTTGAAGTGCCATACCTTCCTTGACCAAATCTACAGCTGGAGAATTATTCCCTAAAGTGGTGGTAAAGATGTCCACTTCAATATGAATGAGATCATTGGGTTTAAACCACCTCACTTTCTCCATCACCACATTGATTGAAGTGTTCACACTATAGGACACGTATTTGTCTCGTACCAAATGGTAATCGTAGTCTACGTAGGCAAAGAAGTCTTCAAGTTTAATTCGAGCGAGTCTCAATACAGCTTTCATTCCGGCATACCTAAGTCCTGATGGTCTAGCTTCGAGATGAGCTCCTTGAATGGCCATTTTATCATAATCCAATTGGAGTTCCCCAGTAGCTTTACTTCTCCCTTCACTCCGCTTATCATGCATCGTAATGGTCCACATTCGACTTGCCATCTTTTAACACTTGTCCATGTTCGAAATGCACCTTATCAAATCGTTTCTCATCTTCATACCAAGCTCTGGTAAATGTGCTATCCCATAAGACGTAAGGAGAAAAGTCAACGAAGAGATTGATCAGGGATTCATAAAGCGCTTTCTTTTCTTCGAGGTTACCCCTTCCACGTTCCAATAGCGCTTTGTTTTCAAATTCTCTAAAACCCAGGACAGAAATTCGCGAAGTGTCGTCACCGCCTCCAACAATTGGAGAAAAGTAACCTTTGAGTATCGACTCATTAAGTCGCAAATATTCCCCATTGATCCGCCCAACTTCCCTCGAAAAGAGCGTGCTATTATAATCATGGGTTTTATAATGCTTTGGGGTGTTTCTAACCGCTTGCTCGACATATTCTCGAGCAGTTTTAGGTCTAATCACCAATTCTTGTAGAGCAAATGTTTCTGCATTCATCTGCACAGTCCTTATCTGTGAGGCGATGTACCTAGAAACTGGAATCTTAATCTTCGAGTATCCCAAATATGAAAACATCAAAGTATCTGTGGCATCTCGATCGCTTACCTCAATTTGAAAATTTCCTTCAAGGTTTGAAAGAGTACCCGCTGGCCTTTTCATCAAGTACACTTGAGCGTATGGCGTAGGGTCAGCAGTCTCCTGATCTACGATAGTTCCGGAGATAATCATCTGTGCAGACAGGTGATTTGTGATTATGCTAGCAAACATTAAAAAAACAGAGGGAAAGCTTTGTTTTGACGCTCATTAGGCCAAACATAGCAAAATGAAATGAAGTAAGCCCAAGAATAGGGCAAAGTGGCTTACCCACTAAAAGCAGAGATAAAGCCTTTGATACCAAGCTTTAAACCCTTAAGAACCCAAAGCCACTCAGACTATAATTAACAGTTTAGTAAGCCTAGCTTAGTCTGGTCTTGGTGGGAGTAATTTTCGGATTACTTCGGGTGCCCTTCGAAGTGATTTGGAGGGCATTTTTTAATTGAGTATTTCATCATTCAAAAAGAACCTTTCGTCGAAGATTTCCGAATGCCTTAATAATCACAAGCTTACAATTTGGTAGCTCTCGATGTTCAGCATATTTTCGCCGTCAAACTGAATAAGTGCGCGCCTTCATCGTATTTTTGTGTTTATCATTTGCCGGCATCGCTGAGGCAAAAAGTCCACCTCCGTCAATCATAAAAGACCTTGGACTTAACTATACCCATTCTCTATACGGTAAAGAACAATTAAATGGCATAGAAGTGTTCTATGACCGATTCGAACAAAGTCATTGGGAATTCAAGCGTTATCAAAGTATCGGTTTAGAGTATCAATTTCATCTTGGACACTTTGCTTCAGTTGGAGTGAAATACGCTATCAGCCCAGTTCGGCCCATCCATATTGGAAAAAACAGCAATCTTTTTCCCTTAGTTTCTTTGAAGGCGAGCTACTACGACCATGCAGGGTCACCCGGTTTAAATTTGAAGCCAGAATTTGGCCTTCTCTTTCATAATGGACAGGAAAGATTTTTAAATTTTAGAGCCCAAATTAGCTACGGGTATGATATGGGAAGAAGGTTCTATACCTACTCCTTCACTGATGGAATTGGGCATGACCACGACTATTTTGGACATAGTTCATTCAATACTAGAGTGGGAATAGCACTCAATATCTCCAAGCTTAATAATATCGACCTGGGAAAACAAGCACAAGCTAGTCCACGATTTGACTACTAGTCCGCTTTTTTAATCTTTCTTTGTCGCTCATAAAATTCCATGACTAGTACCGTTGCCATCGTAGGCCGACCAAACGTTGGCAAATCCACATTATTTAATCGCCTCGTAGGAGGCAGACATGCCATTGTAGATGAGTTCAGCGGGGTCACGAGAGATCGTCTCTATGGAATGAGTAACTGGAATGGTAAAGACTTTAATGTAATCGATACTGGAGGATATGTACAAAGTAGTGATGACATATTCGACAAAGCCATCCGTAAACAGGTAGAAGCTGCTATTGAAGAAGCTCAAATTTTGCTTTTTATCCTCGATGTCACCATAGGAATTACAGATTTGGATGATCAGGTTGCCGAAATTCTTCGTCGATCAGGTAAGGACGTTGTAGTTGTTGCAAATAAGGTTGATAATAACAAGAGAATAGCTGAAGCCGCTGTCTTTTATGGCCTCGGCTTAGGCGAAGTCTTTAATATTAGCTCCATTAACGGTACTGGGACAGGTGAGCTTTTAGATCGTATTGCCGAACTCGCTGACGACTCTAATGAACCAGAAGAACCAAGTGAAATTCCAAGATTCGCTGTGGTTGGAAGGCCAAATGCAGGTAAGTCGAGTTTCATTAATACCTTAATTGGAGAAGACAGAAACGTAGTAACTCCTATCGCAGGAACCACTAGAGACAGTACCGATATCCATTATAAAGGATATGGCTTCGATTTTAAATTAGTCGACACCGCTGGAATCCGTAAAAAAGCAAAGGTTCATGAAGACCTTGAGTTTTACAGTGTAATGCGAGCAATCCGATCTATCGAAGGCGCTGATGTTTGCTTCTTGATGATTGATGCCGTGGAAGGTATTGGCACTCAAGACATCAACATCTTTTCTCTTGCAGAAAAAAACAGAAAAGGAATTGTAATTCTCATCAACAAATGGGACCTAGTTGAGAAAGAAACTGAAACTTCAGAACGCTACAAAGCACAAATCTTAGAAAAGATTGCACCTTTCAAAGACGTTGATATTGTCTTCATTTCTGTTCTTGAGAAGCAAAGAATATTTAAAGCCCTAGAGGCTGGGATTTCTGTTTACAAGAACCGTGTTCAGAAGCTTAAAACCGCTGAACTGAATGATCACCTCTTACCAATCATTCAAGCTTATCCACCTCCTGCGATCAAAGGGAAGTACGTGAAGATTAAATTCATCACACAGTTGCCTAGTCACGTTCCCGCATTTGCATTTTTCTGTAGTAACCCTAAGTATGTTAAGGAGAGTTATCGAAGATTCTTGGAAAACAAAATGCGTGAAAAATGGAATTTCAGCGGTGTTCCAATCAAGTTGTTCTTCCGCCAGAAGTAATTAGAGCTTTTTAGCTTCTTCCCAAAAAACATCCATTTCTTTCAGGCTCATGTCGTGAAGTTTTTTGCCTGACTCTTTGGCTTTTGACTCCAAATATTGAAAACGCTTTATGAATTTTTTGTTGGTTCTTTCCAAGGCCGACTCCGGGTCGATATCTATGAAGCGAGCATAATTAATGAGTGAAAATATAACATCTCCAAATTCAGATTCAAGCTCCTTTTGACTAGCTTGCTTATCCATCTCATCTTTAAACTCATTGAGCTCTTCTTGAACTTTGTCCCAAACTTGATCCGATGAATCCCAATCGAAGCCGACTCCTCTAGCCTTTTCTTGTATTCTGCTCGCTTTTACCATGGCTGGTAAACTTTTAGGAACCCCTTCAAGTACCGATTCTTTTCCTTCTTGAAGTTTTAGCTTTTCCCAATTAGCCTTTACCTCTTCTTCGTCTTTGACCTCCACATCTCCGTAAATATGAGGATGGCGATGGATCAGTTTTTCGCAGATGGCATTGAGGGCATCGCTGATGTCAAAAGCTCCTTTTTCGGAGCCAATTTTTGCATAGAACACCATGTGCAATAACAAATCACCTACCTCATTTTTAATCTCTTCCAAGTCATTTTCTAATATGGCATCGGCAAGTTCATAGGTCTCCTCAATGGTCAGTTTTCTTAGTGACTCTAGTGTTTGCTTTTTATCCCATGGACACTTCTCTCTCAAATCGTCCATAATATTTAAGAGTCGTTCGAAGGCGATTAAACGGGGGTCCTTGCTCATTGGAATGTTTTAAAGATATTTACAGCCTTACAAATATGAGATTTAGTATTCTGTTTCTGTTCCTGGGATTCTTTATTCCCCAACAAGTTTTCAGTAGCGGCGACAGTTTGTTTACGAGAAATCAAATTCACCTATCCTATGGACCAGGCATTCTATGGGCCCACAGGCCCCACATGGCGCATCTTGTAGGGAATAACACCCAAACTTTTGAGCTTGATTTTGAGCACAAAACAAAAGGGATCAAGGCTTGGCAAGACTATTATAGGCAACCTTCAATTGGAATCCGCCTTCATTATGGCAATTTAGGGAATCCCTCCATTGGCAACAGCATTGGTTTACTTCCCTATTTCAATTTTAATTTAATATCGAAAGGAGCTTGGGAACTTCGCACAGCCTGGGGGATCGGGATAGGCTTCCTTACCAAGAAATTTGATTTAAGCGCTAACAGAAAACACATAGCGATTGGTTCGAACGCTAATCTTTTTGTTTCAATAAATACCAATTTGAGCTACCACATTACTAGTGATTTTAGCCTTGGAGCGAAGGCTCAATTCACACATTTCAGTAATGCTGCCTACGCTCTGCCCAATCTTGGTTTCAATGTGCCTAGCTTCATGCTCATGGCTTCTTGGGATTTTATGAAAGAAGCCTACGAAAGGCCGAAAATTCTTGAGCTCATCACTTTTTCAAGAAAACACCTTCAAATTGTAGGAGGTATCGGACTGCGCTCCGCAAGTATTTTAAACGAAAAACGCTATGCTGTATACAGACTTTCATTCGAATACTTCTATCGCCCGAAATTCAAATTTGCACTGGTTCCATCTATAGACCTATTCTATAACTCGGCCATTGTTCACAGACTCGACCAAGTACCCGAATCAGATGCCTACACATACAATTCTCAAGGAGGGCTGGCTTTGACTTACCATCAGCTAGTTGGACCTGTTCAGATTTACGGTGGAATGGGAGTTTACCTCATCGATAAAGCAAAAAGAGACGGACTGCTTTATCATAAGCTCGGCCTTCGTTCGAGATTGAATAAGAAACTTTTCATGAATATAACCCTACTATCGCATTGGGCCAAGGCTGATCACCTTCAGCTAGGCCTAGGATATATTATCAAATGAACAAGCTAGCACTCTTCATATTGATTCTTTGCTTCTATTCTTGTCAGAAAGAATGCCTGCAGAAATTGGGAGAGCAAGCTGAGCAAAGGATTGAATTAGGCAATATTGAAAGTCTCCGAATTGAAGGTAGAATAAAGGTCACTTTAAGAGAAGACAGCCTAGCATTTATCAAACTTATTGGTCAGAAAGCATTTTTTGAAAACATTCAGGTCGAAGAGAATGCCGAAACGCTGAAAGTCTACCTCGACCAATCTTGTGGCCTATTAAATCATCCCGATCAAATTCCGGAGATTGAGCTCAGTCTTCCTCAACTTAATCACATTTATTTCGCCGCCACGGCCGAGCTTAATTGTATTGACACTTTGAGAAGAGACTCCTTCAAAATTGAGTGCTGGAACTCAAGCGGAAACATTGATTTACTCCTAAACACAGCTCTCTTAAGATGCGAAAATCACATCGGACCGAGTGACATACGGATTTCCGGAAAGAGCGATCTCAACTATATATTTTCAGGTGATATCGGCTTCCTGTTTTTAGAAGAACTTGAAGCTTCCGGCGTATACCTAAATCATTCGGGATATGGAGAAGTCCACATCAAGGCAAAAACACTTTTAGAAGCTGAACTCAATGCTTCGGGAGATTTGTTTTACTATGGTTCCCCTCAGAGCCTGAAGCTTGTTGAAAACGATATTAGTGAGGCAGTTTTGAGGTAATTGAGCTACTTTAATAATGTCACATTTAACACATTTATTCTAAGTATTGCTTGTATCTTTGCACCATGAATTGGACATTACTCTTCATTACTATAGTGTTACTCGGATTAGCCTTTGCAGGAATTGCCATCAAGATTTTGGTAAAGAAAGAAGGTAAGTTTGCCGGAACCTGCGCTTCTAACAGCCCTTATTTAAACGAGGAAGGGAAGCCCTGTAGTTTTTGTGGTGCTGCCCCTGAAGAAAAGTGCAAAGCTTAATTCTGGTAGCTTTTTAACTCCCCATTCTCAGCTTGATAAATCAAATAGACCTCAACCTCTTGGTCTAGTTTCGCTATATATTCCTTCGACTTTTCTAGCCCTAAAACCATACAGATCGTTGCAAGAGCATCGGCATCTGCAGCGCTGTTTGCAATCACGCTTGCACTCAGTAAATTGTGTTGCACCGGATAGCCCAAAAGAGGATTAATTGTATGTGAATATCGCTGTCCGTTCAGCTCATAAAACTTGCGGTAACTTCCTGAAGTGGCAATACTCTTATTAGCTAGCTCAAGCACCTTTTGCATTTCACGTCCTTCTTCTGGATTCATGGGCTTATCGATTCCCACTTTCCACAATTCTGCCATTGGCTTAGGATCTCCAAGGCGCATTTCGCCACCAAGTTCAATCATGTATGATCTTATGTTTTTACTCTCTAAAAATTCGGCAAGAACATCTGCGGAATAGCCCTGAGCTATCGCATTAAAATCAAGTTTCGTTTCTATGGGCTTTTCTATGGTCAAATGAGAAGCTTTCATTTCAAACTGAAGCCGATTCATTCCAACGAAGTTCATCAAACTATCAATTTGCGAACTATCAACTTCGGCTCTTTTACTTAGGCCAAAACCCCATGCATTCACTAAAGGCAATACACTTGGGTCGAATGCACCTTCACTTTGCTCATAGAAGCGCTCTGAGGCGCTTAACATATCGGAGAGGAAGCCGAAGGTGTCTCGAAGGCTAAACTTGCTTAATTCTGCTCTATTGAGCTCAGAGATTAAAGAACTAGAAACCCAATTTGACAAACTATTGTCGATTTTGTCTAAAACACTATCAATTGCTGTCTTGAGTTCTTCATCGGAGTTTGTGTAATAAAGAATACTATAGGTAGTCCCTTGTGCTTCTCCTCTAATTTGAATTAAGTCTAAGCTTTCTTTTTTCGACTCATTACAAGATGTCAAGAGCAAAAAAAAGCCTCCCAAAACAAATAAGGAGGCTTTAAATAATTTAGTCTTCATTGGATTATCCACCAAAGTCATCAAATGATACATTCTCTGGAGGAACACCCCAGTCGTCGCACATTTTCAGAACAGCTTGGTTCATCAATGGAGGTCCACAGAAGTAATACTCGATATCCTCAGGGGCCTCATGCTTAGCTAGATATTGATCAATAACCGCTTGATGGACAAATCCTGTAAATCCATCTCCCTTTTCATCATCCACATCTGTCTTATCTGTCCAATTATCCTCTGGGAGTGGCTCTGATAAAACAACATAGAATTTGAAATTCGGGAATTCCTCTTCAATCTTTTTAAAGTGTTCCAAGTAGAACAACTCTCTTCTCGATCGTCCACCATACCAATAAGTCACCTTACGGTTAGTTTTCAATGTGTGGAACAAATGGAACAAGTGAGAACGCATTGGAGCCATTCCAGCTCCCCCTCCGATATAGATCATCTCTGAACCAGTTTCTTTGATGAAGAATTCACCATAAGGTCCTGAAATAGTCACTTTATCACCTGGCTTGCAGCCAAACACATATGAAGAACAAATACCTGGATTTACATCCATCCACTTGTTGTTGGCTCTATCCCATGGCGGCGTAGCGATACGTATATTCAACATGACAATGTTTCCTTCCGCTGGGTGGTTAGCCATCGAATAGGCTCTGAAGATTTCTTCGTCGTTCTTCATTTTTAAGTCCCATAGACCGAAATTGTCCCATTCCGTTTTGAAGTCCATTGGATCTCTTCCGTGATACTTTACCAAATCAGGATGCGCCTCGATATCGATATCCTTGAAATTCACAGTGATAGCAGGAACATCGATTTGAATGTATCCACCTGCTTCAAAGTCCAGCGTCTCGCCTTCAGGTAAACGCACAACAAATTCCTTGATGAAAGAAGCAACATTGTAGTTTGATACCACTTCACATTCCCACTTCTTAATTCCAAAGATCTCCTCTGGAATTTGAATTTTCATGTGATCTTTCACTTTTACTTGGCAACCCAATCTCCAGTTGTCAGCAATTTCCTTTCTACTGAAGTAAGGCTTCTCTGTCGGAAGAATTTCACCCCCTCCTTCAAGCACCTGGCACTTGCACATGGCACAAGTTCCACCTCCACCACAAGCAGAAGGCAAAAAGATTTTGTTGTTTCCCAAAGTTGAGAGTATCGTGCTTCCTGCACCTACTTCAATTGTTTTTTCTACATTGATTTCGAGCTTCACCAATCCTGAAGGGGAAAGCTTTGCCTTTGCAAACAGCAATAAGGAAACCAATAGTAGCAGTACTACTAGGAAAACTGCAATAGTTGCTATAATCGTAACACCCATAATTTCTTTTCTCTTTTAAAGTTCGATACCCATAAAACTCATAAATGCTATTCCCATCAATCCTGTGATGATGAAAGTAATTCCTAAACCTCTCAAGGCTGGCGGAACATCTGAATAGCGGATTTTTTCCCTAATGGCTGCAATCGCAACAATCGCTAAAAACCAGCCTACTCCAGAACCAAGTCCGAAAGAGGATGCTTCAGCAATACTTGCATACTGACGTTCTTGCATGAACAAGGCTCCTCCTAAAATTGAGCAGTTTACCGCGATCAATGGCAAGAATATTCCTAAGGCTCCGTACAAAGCTGGAGCGAATTTCTCAACGATCATTTCAACTAATTGAACCATAGAAGCAATTACAGCGATGAACATGATGAAACTTAAGAAGCTCAAATCAACTCCAGCCATATCAGCTGAGATCCATGTTAAAGCACCTTCTTTAAGAACATAGTTCTCCAACAAATAGTTTATTGGCACGGTGATCCCCAAAACGAAGATTACAGCGGCTCCGAGCCCTACACCTGTTTTAACAGTTTTAGAAACTGCCAGGTAAGAACACATTCCTAGGAAATAGGCGAAAATCATATTATCTATGAAGATGCCCTTGACGAATATATTTACTAATTCTTGCATGGCTTACTAGTTTTCTTCGATGAGTTTAGTGTTTCTTGCTCTCTGGATCCAAATGATTATTCCAACGATAACCAGAGCCATTGGAGGTAGAATCATAAAGTTGTTATTCATGAATCCAATGCTGTAAAGTCCGGTTCCATCAGCAGCACTTCCAAATAGCTCAAAGCCATAGAATTTACCACTTCCGAAAATCTCGCGAACCACAGATACTGCGATTAGAATCCAAGCATAACCCATTGCGTTTCCAATTGCATCCAGAATAGAAGGCCAAGGCTTATTTGCTAAAGCAAATGCTTCAAGACGTCCCATGATAATACAGTTAGTGATGATAAGTCCAACGAAAACCGATAGTGCTTTACTCACATCATAAACAAATGCTTTCAAGACCTGGTCAACCAAGATCACCAAAGAGGCAACAACCACCAATTGAACAATGATTCGGATTCTATCTGGAATCGAATTTCTAAGTAAGGATATGGTCAAGTTACCCATGATCATCACAAACAAAACCGATAAACTCATTACCACAGCTTGCTTCACCTGAACGGTGATAGCCAAGGCAGAACAAATTCCAAGTACCTGAACGGTAATCGGGTTTTGATCATCCATAGGATCAGAAAGGAGTTTTTTATTTTTCTTTGAGAAAAGGGGCTCTGAGGCCTTCTTTATCTCTTGTACTTCCGCAGTTTCTGTAGCCATAGCAGGTTATTTTTTAGCTTCAAAATAAGTTTTGTAAACAGCCAGTGTACGCTGAATCATTTCACCAACACCTTTACTTGTAATGGTTCCTCCGGTGATTCCATCAACACCATATTCGCTTTCTTTTCCGCCGCCACCTTTCATAACATCAAAAGCAACTTCACCATCGCGATAAACCTTATCACCTGGGAATTGGGCCTGAAATCCAGCAGTATTAATTTCCGCTCCTAAACCAGGAGTTTCTGTCTTGTGATCGAAAGAAGCACCAAAGATGGTGTTGTAATCACTTTCTAATGACATGAATCCCCAAACCGGACCCCAAAGACCTGTTCCTACCAGTGGAATAACGTAGTAAGTCGCTCCTTCTTTCTCACATACAAAAAGTGGATAGCTCATGTCTTCGCTTGCACGAACATTTGCTTTGAGCTCTCTGTATTCTTTCTTAATGTCTACATCGAAAGCCTTAATATCTCCTTCCACAATCTCTCCATCTTGATTGAGAACTACTTGTTCTTTCACGTATTGCTGAAATGCTTCTGGAGCATTGTCTCGTTCAACCTCGATGTTAATTGCAGAGAGAATATTCTGCATTTTTTCCCTTTCAATATTGCTCTTTTGGAATGGCTTTAAGCCCATTGCCGCAAGTGAAAGTAATGCTCCAACTACAACCACCATTGCGATGGCAAAGCCGAATGTAAAACCGTTGCTATTTTTATCAATTGCCATCTTAAGCAGTTTGTGCGATTAATCTTTTTTGTCTTCTACTGATATTTGATTGAATCACATAGTGATCAATCAAAGGTGCCATCACATTCATAAATAAGATAGCCATCATAATTCCTTCTGGGTATGCAGGGTTGAATACACGAATCATGATTCCAAGGAATCCTGCAAAAAATCCGTAAATCCATTTTCCTGTTTCCGTCTGTGCAGCCGACACTGGGTCGGTAGCCATGAACACCATTCCGAACATAAAACCTCCGATGAGAAGCTGATGAACAGGATTAACATCCATAAATGCGTTTGAACCTGCTAGGTTGAAAATCCATCCCATGGAAAGTCCACCGATTAACATTGAAAGCATAATCTTCCATGAACCAATACCTGTGAAGATAAGTAGCGCAGCACCTAACAAACAAGCTAAGGCTGAAGTCTCTCCAATTGAGCCAGGGATAAAACCTAAGAATGAATTCATCATACTATAAGTTCCTTCTGATCCAAATTGAGTCATCACACCTGCAACAGCATCAGAACCTTTATCAACACCTACCGTAGAGGCTAAATCGCCCAATGCAGTAGCTCCAGTAAAACCATCTACTTGTTGGCTAATCTCTCCTGAGTTAGCAATCCAAACTGAATTACCCGACATTTTGGTAGGGTAAGCAAAGAACAAAAAGGCTCTTGCTGTTAAGGCTGGATTTAAGATATTCATCCCTGTTCCACCAAATACCTCTTTACCAATTACTACGGCAAAAATTGTTGCAATAGCTACCATCCAAAGTGGCACATCTACTGGCATACATAATGGAATCAACATCCCTGATACAAGAAAGCCTTCTTGAATAGAGTGACGTTTGATAATACAGAATAAGAATTCTACTCCAAGTCCAACTGCATAAGAAACCACCACTAAAGGCAATACTTTCCAAGAGCCAAACATGATTTTTTCCAAGAAACCATCTCCTAGGGCAGTGTATTGACCTAAGGCTGCATAATACTGGTGACCTGTATTCCAAATCCCAAACAAAAGACATGGAACCAATGCTAGGATAACCAGCACCATGGTTCTTTTCAAGTCAATGCTGTCTCGGATGTGAGATCCTTTGTTGGTTGCATGACCTGGAACAAAAAGAAAGGTTGCAAAACCATCAAATAACGGCCACAACTTTTCAAATTTACCTCCCTTTTCAAACTGAGGTTCTAGTTTTTCTACGATATCTTTAAGAAACTTCATCTCTAAATTTTAGCTCATTTCTTGAATCATTAAATCTAATCCGTTGCGTACGATTTCCTGAGAATTTATTTTGGAAGTACAAACAACCTCGCACAAAGCAAAATCCTCTGGTGCTACTTCATAAATTCCAAGATTTTCCATCAGTTCTATGTCTTCAACAAGAATTGCTTTTAAAAGTTGAACTGGGAAAATATCCATCGGGAACACTTTATCATACTGACCCGTCACCACAAAGGCACGCTCTTCACCGTGTTGATGTGTATCAATGTTTCTTGCCTTATTTGGCGACAACCAAGTACTCAAAAACGATTTAGAAGCAGAAAATTTAGAAAGTCCTGGATCGATCCATCCAAAAAATTCTTTCTCTTTTCCTTCCTTCAACAAACTTATCTGATGGTGATAGTAACCCAAATATGAATCTGTAGAAACTTGCTCACCAGTAAGTGAGTTCCCCGAAACGTAGCGGGTTTCCGAGTCATTCGTTTCTTGCTCTAGACCTTTGAGTTGAACTCCTGCAATCAGTTTTAAATACTTTGGAGCTTTTGCTTCAGGACCTGTTGAGGCTACTAAACGCTCTTGGTCGTACTTTCCTTCTGTAAACACTTTACCAAGCATTGGAAGGTCTAAGGCGCTAACTACCCAAACCACTTCTCCCTTGTTCACAGGATTAATATGTTGCAGAATTACTCCTGCATTTCCTGATGGGTGAGGACCATTTACCGTATGCTTTTCAATTCCTTTTAATTGATCTAGCTCTCCAGCGTCCTTTTTTGAGTGTAAGCTCAAATGAACTTTGCCTTCAGTAAGCTTAGCTAACGCATCAACTGCTGCTTGCATATGATTCAATTGACCCTTTAGTGCAAAAGCGTAATCTGGTGCAAGAGGTGCGCTATCGAATCCTGTGATCAAAATTGACCTTGGGTTTTCGGATGGCTTTGCAATTACGTCGTAAGGACGCTTTTTAATCGAAGCCCAAGCTCCTGAGCCCATTAGCTTTTCCTTAATTGCATTGGCATCCAATGTTTTTGGATCAGCTTTTCCGAAGTCTAAATAAGATGTCTCCTTGTCGGCAAGAATAATCACCTCCAATATTTTTCTTTTTTCACCTCGTCTAACTTCAGCAACCTCACCACTAACAGGGGAGCAAAACTTTAAGTTAGCATCGTACTTATCGTGAAAAAGAGGACTTCCTGCCTTCACTTCTTCCCCGGCTTTAACTTCCATTTTCGGAGTAACCGAATGAAAATCGCTAGGCTTTACCGCGTAGGTATCCGACTTAAAATCAACCATCTCAGATTTTGCTTCTCCGAGTAGCTTGATGTCAAGTCCTTTTTTGATTTTGATATTCATGTGCTTCTATCAATTGTGCTTATAAGCCAAAACTGCTTTTAACTTTATCTACGTAATCGAGTTTTTCCCAAGTAAACAACTCTACATCAAAACGCTCACTAGAACCATCAGGTCTGGTAAAGGTCTTTGTAACAGTTTGATTCTCACGACCCATGTGACCATAGGCCGCAGTTTCGAAATACATAGGTGTTCTAAGGTTCAATCTTTTTTCAATCGCTGCCGGACGCATATCAAATATCTCCATCACCTTCTCAGCAATCTGTCCGTCGTTCATGTCCACCTTGGCAGTACCATTGGTGTTCACGTATATATTCGTTGGTTCAACAACTCCAATAGCATAGGATACTTGAACTAAGACCTCATCGCATAGGCCAGCAGCTACCAAATTCTTGGCAATATGTCGTGTGGCATAGGCAGCTGATCGATCCACCTTACTTGGGTCTTTTCCAGAAAAAGCTCCACCACCATGGGCACCTTTTCCTCCGTAAGTATCTACAATTATCTTTCGGCCTGTTAATCCGGTATCGCCGTGCGGGCCTCCAATAACAAACTTACCCGTTGGATTAATATGGTAAACTATATCCTCACCGAAGAGTGATTGAATTTCATCGCTAAGCTGAGCCTTTACTGAAGGAATTAGTATTTCAACAACGTCTTTGCGGATTTGACTCAACATCTCTTCGTCATTGTTATTGAACTCATCATGTTGAGTTGATACAACAATTGAGTCGATGCGCATCGGGCGGTTATCATCATTGTATTCAATGGTAACCTGAGATTTTGAATCCGGACGCAAATAGGTCATTTGCTTTCCTTCTTTTCTAATACGAGCAAGTTCTCTAAGAATTCTGTGAGATAAATCTAATGCCAAAGGCATGTAGTTATCTGTTTCATTTGAGGCATAACCGAACATCATACCCTGATCACCAGCGCCTTGTTCTTCTTTCGAACTTCTATCTACCCCTCTATTAATATCCTCACTCTGCTCGTGGATTGCAGAAAACACTCCACAAGAATTAGCCTCGAACATGTAATCAGAACTAGTATAACCGATGGTTTTGATCACGTCTCGTGCTATACTCTGAACATCTAAGTAGGTATTTGACTTAACCTCGCCTGCTAAAACTACCTGACCTGTGGTTACCAAAGTTTCGCATGCTACCTTAGATTCTGGATCAAACGCCAAAAAATTATCAATAAGTGCATCCGATATCTGGTCGGCTATTTTATCTGGGTGACCTTCAGAAACGGACTCAGACGTAAATAAGTACGGCATAGAAATGTGTTTTAACAGAGCGCGAAAATAAGTAAAATGTCACTTCTCTGTGGTGAGTGTTTTGAAGATATCTTCAAGACTATCTTCTTCTCTTGAAAGTGAAAGGACCGGATTGTTGTTTTCAACCCCAAATTGAAAGATTAAGGCTCGGATATCAGTGCCCTTTTTTGCCTTAATTCTCCAGCTCGAACGCCCTTTGCTTTGAAGGCTGTCGATTCCTTTTATACCTTCCAAAGCCTCTTTTGAAACTTCATTTTCAAATTCAACAAGGATTACTTCTTCCGATTGTTTCAAGGCTTTAATTTCAGAAGCTTTTTGGTCAGCTACTAAATTTCCTTTGTTAATGATGAGTACTCGATCACAAACCGCCTCCACTTCTTGCATGATATGGGTAGAAAGCAAAACAGTTTTGTCTTTGCCTAAATTTCTAATCAAAGCTCTAATATCCAGTATTTGATTTGGGTCGAGGCCTGTAGTAGCTTCATCAAGCACCAATACCTCCGGATCATGAATAATCGCTTGAGCTAATCCAACCCTTTGTTTGTATCCCTTTGATAATGCACCAATTTTTTTGTGCATTTCAGGTTCGAGACCAACCATGGAAATCACCTCCTTAACGCGTTCTTCGATTTTAGGAAGTTTATATATTCCTCCAACAAATTCTAAGAATTCCTTTACATACATTTCATAATACAAAGGGTTGTTCTCGGGCAGGTAGCCAATTTTTTCGCGAACCTTTAAACTGTCTTTACTCACGTCAAGACCACAAACGAAAGCTTCACCATCGGTTTGAGGAACAAAGCAGGTTAAGATTTTCATCATTGTCGACTTACCAGCACCGTTAGGACCGAGAAAACCAACAATCTCTCCTTTTCCGATGCTAAAACTCAGACCGTTTAAGGCCTGTTGATTGCCATATTCTTTTGCGATGTTCCTTACTTCTATCGACATGCCTGCGAATTTAGAAAAAGAGCCGACTGCAAACCACCAAGGAACCGATAATTGTACTTTTGATGCCTTCTGAATGAAAGCACTTGTAATCAAATCAACCGGAAAATGGTATCGTGTACTCGAAGAGAGTTCAGGTAAAGAATTTGATGCTCGTGTGCGGGGCAAACTCAAGCTGAAAGGTTTTCGGAGCACAAACCCGATTGCGGTTGGAGATTACGTGGATTTGGAAAAAAAAGATGAAGACTTTCTCATTACGAAAATTCATCCTCGAAAAAACTTCTTGCTTCGCAAATCAACTAACCTCTCCAAAAGAAGCCACGTAATTGCGAGCAATATTGACCAAGTATTAGTCATTTGCTCATTGGTGCAGCCTGAAACAAGCTTTACTTTCATCGATCGAATTCTTGCCACTGCAACTGCATTTGACATCCCTGCCATTGTAGTGCTCAACAAAACCGACCTTATCGACCAAGACAGCGATGAGGCGATTGATGCTTTTACTGAATTCTGCGAAGCCTATGAATCGGCCGGCTACCAAATCATATTGTGTAGTGCAAAAACAAGCCAAGGTTTGCAAAAACTAAAAGACATTGTTAAAGGAAAGGTAAGTTTACTCGCAGGCCATAGTGGAGTTGGGAAGTCAAGCCTTGTGAACCTAATTGAACCTGGACTTAACCTGAAGACTTCTGAAATTTCCGACTACCACCAAACAGGAAAACACACCACAACTTTTGCCGAAATGATCAAGCTCAAAATGAAAGGTTTCTTGATTGACACACCCGGAATTCGAGGCTTTGGTATTATTGATATCGACAAAAAATCACTCTCCCATTTTTTCCCTGAAATGGAAAAGCGTTTACCAGAATGCAAATTCAACAATTGCCAGCATATCAACGAACCCAATTGTGCAGTGATCGAGGCCGTGGAAAAAGCTGAGATAGCATATTCTAGGTATCGCTCTTACCTCACCATTTTAGAAAGCGACGATGATGAAATTCACCGTGGCAAAGATCATTCATAAATGAGAGCAGTAATCCAGCGAGTTAAATCCGCGAAGGTTGAAATTGATTCAAAAGTCCATGGAGAAATTGGAGAAGGATTATTGATTCTTTTGGGTATTGAAGAAAGTGACAGCATGGAAGACCTCAAATGGCTGGCGTCAAAGATCGTTCAGCTGAGAATCTTTAATGATAAAGAGGGGAAAATGAATTTGAGCCTTATTGAAACAAAAGCTGATGCACTTCTCATAAGTCAATTTACCCTGCACGCAAAAACAAAAAAGGGCACCCGTCCTTCTTTTATTAGGGCCGCTAGACCCGAACAAGCCATTCAACTTTATGACGCCTTTCATCAAGAACTGGAAAGCTTACTTAAAAAGCCAGTTGCTACAGGGAAATTTGGAGCTACTATGCAGGTGAATTTAACCAACGACGGACCTGTCACGATAATCCTAGATACAAAAAACAAGGAGTAAGTCTTTATTCCTAAATTTGAGAATGACCATAGAAGAAGCTCAAAAGCAAGTTGACGAATGGATTAACACCATCGGTGTGCGTTATTTTAACGAACTCACCAATATGGCTCAGTTAAGCGAGGAAGTAGGAGAAGTTGCAAGGATCATTGCTCGACGCTACGGTGAACAGAGTGAAAAGGAATCTGATAAGGATAAAGATTTAGGGGAAGAATTTGCTGATGTACTTTTTGTACTCATATGTCTAGCTAACCAAACTGGTGTTGATCTCACCGAAGCTTTTCACAAACGCATGGAAGCCAAAACCAAGCGGGATAAGGATCGACATAAGAATAACGAAAAGCTTCGATAATCGCAAACTTATGCGTTATTGGACATTCATACTTCTGTTACTT
>ENA-UOXV01003423-UOXV01003423.1-marine-metagenome-genome-assembly--contig:-NODE-3423-length-19301-cov-5.482802_pt1 | contig 19301 bp, 11 predicted proteins | sample MGYA00238165_ERZ766961 | MGnify/ENA primary metagenome ERZ766961 (study PRJEB28924, sample SAMN03173240) | marine metagenome | biome: Marine; feature: Water; material: Subsurface seawater | place: North...
GTTTCAGCCAATGAGAGCCCGCCTGATTGGCTGACTGGCACCCATACAGATTCAGACAAACAGAGATTCAGAGATGCTGCTCGCGGGGCATCGGCCTCGAGGAGAAGGCACCTCCACCGCCAAAAAGTTGCGCGCACGACCTAGGAGTGGTGCGGTGGGGATCTCAATGGGGCGGGACGCCGAACGCGCGCACGCCGCGCGTGCGGACGCCGCGCGTCGCCGCGTCGCGCACCTCGCCGCGACAACAGCACGTGGGTCCATCGCGATGGTGCCGTGCGCGGCGCACCTGCACCCCGGCACCGCGGTGGTCGTCGGGGGCATGGTCCTCGACGTGACCGCCTCCCCAGGCCCACACGCGCGACTCCGCGCTGGCTCATCCACCCCCGGCGCCGTCCGCCAGAACCCCGGCGGTGTCGCCCGCAACATCGCCGAGGGCCTCGCGCGTCTCGTCGGCGACGCCGGCCCGGCGCCGCTGCTCATCTCCGCGGTGGGCGACGACGTCGCGGGCCGCGCACTGATCGACGCGTGGCGCGCGTTGGGCGGGGACACGCGCGGCGTGCGCGTGTGCACCGGCGCGTCCACGCCCGTCGTCGCGACGGTCCTCGACCACGACGGCGAGGTTGCCGCGTCCGTCGCGGATACGCTAACCGCCGAGAAAGGTTTGGACGCGAGTTGGATCGCGAAACACGCCGACTCAATCGGCCGCGCGACGGTGCTCGTCCTCGACGGTAACTGCGCTGAATCCACGATCGCCGCCGCGGTGGACGCGGCGGAACGCGTGGTGGGCGCGTGGGCGAACGGCGAGCAGAAGCCGCTGGTGTGGTTCGAGCCGGTGTCGGTGGCGAAGTCGATTCGGGCGACGGAAGTTTTGGCAAAGTTGGACTTTACGTCGCCAAACGCGGGCGAGTGTCGAGCGATGGCCAACGCGGTCCGCGCGCGCCAGGGCGTCGCGTCGTTACCCATGGACTCGAGCGTGTTCGAGTTTCGAAACATCGACGACGCGGTGTCGACGATGTGCGACGACGTGGGGACGTTGTTGAGGGCGGGGGTGAGACGGGTGGTGTTGACGCTCGGGTCGTTGGGTTGTTTGTTGGTTAAGAGCGGTGATCGATCATGGCGGCACGTCCCGGCGCTGACGGACGGGGCCGGGCGTCCCCCGCTGCGTAGCCTCGTGGGCGCGGGGGATGCGCTGGTGGCGGGTGCGGTCGCCGCGTTGATGGCGGGGCGGGAGGAGGAGGCGGCGATGGCCGTCGGCGTCGCGAGCGCGAGGCGAGCGGCGGAGGCGGATGGGCCCGTGCATTCGGGTCATTCGCTCAAGTCGCTGGAGCGCGACGCGGCGGGGTTGGCGGCGCGGGTTCGGACGGTGCGAGGGGAGGGTGCGCGTCGTGAGTCGATGACGTCCGGGTGCGGGTGATCGATGACGGGTCACATTCATAGCGGTTAGTCACCGAGTCTCTAGTCTCTAATTAGGAGCCGACTTGATTCAGTCACAACTCTCGGGAAATCTTCGATTCTCAGATGCCCACGCCCGGGGGGGGCTTCTTGGAGGTGGTGGGCACCCACGTGCGCGTCATTCCCGTGGGTTTGATCACCGTCTTCCACGTCCCCGGCCCCTTGACCTCCCAGGGTTTCGGCCGCGACCTCCAGTCGTTGGGCTTCTTCGCGTCCTCCCGCGCCAAACGATCCGCCTCCGCTTTCGCGGCCTCAGCCCTCTCCGCCTCGACCTCAGCCTCCTTCTTCGCCTTGAGGTCCACGCCGAAGGTGGTGGCCCACTTCTCCTTGATCCGACGTTCGCTCTTGCACTGCTCGTCCCAGAAGCCGGTGCCGCCGCTGCTGCCGTAGATCCACGACATGTCGGTGCCGCCGCGTTCGCGTCGCGCGCAATGGTCCCGCGATTCCAAAAGGGGGATTCTCAAGGGCTTCCGACAAAAAAATTGGATCCGCCCAGGAAACGCCCCGTTGCAGAAGAAACAAGAGGGGCCCCCACCGCGCGCTGAGGCCACGTCCCGACGCGCGCGGCGAGTCTCGTCCGACGCGACGCGCCGTCGAGCGATGTCCAGGGATCGACCTCTCACCCCAACGAGGCTCGTGATCCTCCTCGCGGTGCTCACGGCGCCCGCACCGGCGCGTCGGGGGGGCGCGTTCGATTTCAACAACGGATGGGTGCAAATCGCGTCAGCCGCGACGAACACGGCGGACGATAACCCCCTGAGCATCACCGAGTCGACGACGACGGACGGGCGGGTGTGCTCGGTGGGTCCGTACGGCTGGTTCTGCGACCCGCCCGCGGTGGACAACGACGTGACCTACTACACCCCGCCCGAGGGAGGGTACAAAGGGTACCTCGACCAAAACAGGCTCCTCGGCGCGGTGCCCGAGGGCCTTCCGCCGCTGTGCATCGACACGTGCACCGACGACTGCAGGCCGCCGTGCCCGGTGGAGTGCGTCAAGACCAAGTTCAACACGAGGAGCGTGGCGCTGGAGACGGGAACCGCGGGGGTGCGGGTGGCGCACCAGTTCTTCGTCAACCCCTACAACGGCAGCGACGCGCACCCGGGGACCCGGGAAAAGCCGTGGGAGACGCTGAAACGAGCGGAGGCGCAGGTGCGGTTCCTCCGGGTGCAAAACACGGACGCGCCGGACAGCGTCAAGCTGCTGGAGCCCGTGCAGATATGGATCAGGAGCTTCGACCCATCGCAGCTCGAGGACCCGAAGGCCCAGATGGAGAACGCCAGGTACATGGGCTTCACCATAGACGAATGATAGTAGTGTAGGATCGCGATTAGTAGTTTAGATATCACAAGCGTAAATGCGCATCAGTACGGCGAGCGGCCCATCGCGGATCCCGGGGTGAAGGGCGCCAGCTCATCATCCTCCGCCAGAAGCGCCTCGATGAGCTCCTTCCTCGGCGCCTCGTTCGTCCGGGGCTGGAACGTGCACTCGGCCCGCTCCCGCGCCTCCTTCTCGGCTACCAACTTTTTTTTCCGCGTCTCCGCCTTGACGCCGCGCTCCGCGTAGGCGCTGATCCGCGGCTGCTTGGGCACCGTCTGCCTGTGCGCCACGTCCTTCTTGACCGCATCCTCGAGGAATACCTTGGCGGCGCGAGCCTTGGCCTCGTCCTCCATCTGCTTGGCGCGCTGCCTGAGCTCGAGGTGCCGGCCGAGGCCGGGGACGACCTCGGCGACGGACTTGCTGTTCTGCGACTTTGGCTTTGGCTTCTTGACGCCCGCGTTGGGCTGGAAGGTGCAAGCCTCGAGCTCCTTGAACTCCTTCTCGTTCCGCGCCTCCTGCAGGCAGATCTCCTTTTCGCGCCTGTACTCCCGGATGCGCGCCACGATCCCGCCCTCCTCCGAGTAGTCAACCTGAAACGGCCTCGGCTTGGCGTCGTCGTGGCGCCGCCCGAGGTTGGGCTCGAAGGTGCACTCGGCGTTGAACTGCTCGGCGGCTGCGGCGGCGGCGGCGGCGCGGACCTGCACGGTGCGCTTGTTCGTCACCAGGTCCTCGAGCGGCGTCGCGGACTTGGTCTTGGCATCCTTGGAGATCTTGGGCTTGAACGTGAACTGCTTGTGGTAGTTCTCCTCGGCGATCTTTTGCTTGATGTCCTTCTCCTGCGACTCCAGAAACGCCAGCCGCGCGACCCTCTCCTGCGGTGTCTCACCCAGCTTGACGACGTGCTTGGACTTCATGAGCACCTCCGCCGCGTTGCCGGTGTTCGGGTGGAACGTGCAGTCGCCGTCGGACTTGGCGCGGATGGCCGCCTTCTTCTCCTTGCTCCGAGCCGCGTGCTCCTGCTGCCGGTCGAGGAAGGAGCCGTTACCGCCGCGGACCCCTTCCTCCGCCATCATCTCGCACAGCCGCCGGGTGTTCTCGTTGAGCCTCGGCGCGAAGGAGAAGTCGCCCTCGCCGTACATGCTGCCGCCGATGCTGCGCCTGCTGGAGCGCGTGGCGGTCCCGCCGCCGACGGACGCGCGGCGCATGTCGGTGAAGCTGACGCCCGAGGCGAGCCTGTCAAACTTTGACCTCGCGTCCACGCCCGCCTCCTCCTCCAAACCGCGCGCGATCGCCCTGCTGGCGTTGCTAACCTTGGGCGCGAAAGTGAGGTCCGGGTTCTCCAGTTCAACCTGCACGCGCGCCGCGGCCAACGCCTCCTGTTTCTTCCGCAGCAGCTCGCCGACGCGCTCGTGTATGGGCGCGTACCCTTCCGCCTCGACGGCGGCGCGGGAGTTGTCGTTGATGGCGGGCTGGAAAGGGTACGAGGCAACCTCAGCCTCCGCGAGCTGGCGCTTCGCCGCCTCGCGGTGCTTGTATCGGTTCTCCGCGTCGCCGTAGAGCCGCTGGGGAAACGCGGACGATGGCCGGACCGTCTTCTTGGTCACGAGCTTGGGCTTGAACGTGCACTCGTCCAAGCCGTCGCGTTCGCCCGCCAGCCGCTCCTTCTCCTGCTCGCACTTCTCCCAGAGCTTGGTCCGCGGCGTGGACAGCCGCGCGATGCGGTCCTGCCGGCTGCCAAACTCCGCGCGGGCGGACGCGGGCCGCCGCACGGTTCGCGTCCGCGGCTTGAACGTCAAATCCTTCGCTTCCTCCACCGCGATCTTCGCCGCGACGGCTTCCTTGGAGTGCCGTCCCGCCTTCCTCACGCTCAGGTTGAAGGGCTGCGGGCCCGTCCGCGGGTTCCACTCCCTCGGCGCGGACGACGGGCGCCCGAACGTCGCGGTTCCCTCGCGTCCCGGCGTCTTGAACGACGCGCGGGGCGAAGCGGCGGCGACGGACTCGGATCCGAAAAACCCGGTTCGGACGTCGACGCCGCCGCGGGCCCCCCTGGTGGGCGTGGAGTGGCGTCCGATGGACCCGCCCGCCGCCGACCCACCTTTCCGCGCGGTGCCTTCGGAGGATAGTCGCGTTTGGCGCTCCATGAGAAGCTGCTGGACGCGCTCGCGCCGTTCCGCGGCGGTCATGGAGGAGTCCCCCGAGCCGGACGCGAGCCTGGTGGATTCCTTGTGTTTGTTGAGGCGGGTCATGATTTCCCCGCGGCGCTCGTCCGTGAGCCGGCCGCTGGCCGCCGCCGCGGCGTCCGCCGCGATTTCTGCGGATGACTTGCCCGCGCCGCCTGGATGCGTGGGAGAAAGGGGGAGAGGCGCGCGTCAGGGAAGGGAGCGGCGTTTGGTGAATCGCGCGTGGACCAATTTTCCTTTCCGTTCAGGGCTCGATCCTCGCTCGGGGGGCGTCGGACGGCGCCCGGGGGTTTCGCGATCGGGCCGTTCGCGGGTCTCACCTTTCACGTTGAAGTTATCCATCGCGAGGAGGTCTTCGCAGAGCTTGATGTCCGCCTCCATCTGTGTAGGGTGGGAAGAGAGGGCGGGGCGCGAGGAGCGTCAGAGGGTTGTCATTTTCCAATCAATTGTCCACTCCGAGGGCGGGGCGAATTTGTTCCAAAATGTCGAGCGCGGGCGGGGCACGGGACGGCGGGGGCGCACCTGCTCGAGGCTGAGTTCTCCCCCCTTCATCTTACTCGTCTGAGACTCGACCGTCGGCGACGCCGCTAAAGCCGGCGCTCGCCTCGAATGGAGAACACCGAGGTCTCCTTTCGAGCGTGGCCCGAAATCCAAAAGCCAAACCCAAAACAACACCCTGCAAAGCAGTCGTCTGTCTAACGGCTTGCTCACAGTCAGTCAGTGAGACAGGACAGGCTCCATCGATCCACCCTGGTTCTAAACCAGCATGGTGAGAAAACCCGATTTCCAAAAATGGAACCGATTCCCAAATGCCAAACTCGAATTTCGACGAGGGCGGATCTGGGTACTCGACAGGATCGGATACGCACAACTCGAGAATAAATCGTCGTTCCCCTCTCACCGCCGCCTGTCTACCTGGCACTTGGAAAAATCGACAGCCACTCTATTCTTCTTCGTCGAGCCCGCCAAAGGAATTGGATCTACGACGCGTCGGCATCGTCCCCAGTGTTTTGTACGCGCCGTCCGTGTCATCGACGCCGCGTCCTCAACCCTTACGCGATAACAAGTGAGATGGCTGCGATCGCGGGATCTGCCGCAGTCGCGCGCGCGGCGCCCGCCCTGGGTGCCCGCCGCGCGGTCCGCTCCGGGAGTGCCCTCCCCAAAGCTGCCTGCGCACGCCGAAACAAGCGTGTTATGGCCACCACCCGCGCCACCTTCGCGGGCGGCCTCGGGGATGACTTCACGGCGCCCACGCCCGCGCCCGCCGCCCCCGCCCAGGCGTTCAACGCCGCGTCCATCAAGGTGAGCCGGAATTTCCGCCGAAAACCCCCGCGTCCCCCCGGATCGCTCGCCCGCTGACGCGGCGGTTGGGGGCAACAATTCACGACACAAAATTATCTTCCGTGATAATCGCGCGCCTCGATCGGCGCCCCGAAGACGCGATCCCTGACCTTTTCCCCCTTTTTAACCCTCATCAGGTCATCGGTGTCGGTGGTGGTGGTTCCAACGCCGTGAACCGCATGGTTGGGAGCGATATCAACGGAGTGGAGTTCTGGATCGTCAACACCGACGCTCAGGTGAGTTTTGGATAATTCCGCTGAACGATCTCCCCAATCGCGTGAACCGCTCCGCGGGCCGCCTTTTCCGCGTCTCCCTTGCCCGAAAAAATAGCTGACGCATCGCCATCCCCCGTCCCCGCTCTTTCACAGGCCATGGCCACCGCGGCCGTGCCCTCGTCCTGCCACATCCAGATTGGCAGCGAGCTGACCCGCGGCCTGGGCGCCGGCGGCAACCCCGAGATCGGCCAGAAGGCGGCTGAGGAGAGCAGGCAGTCCATCGAGCAGTCGCTCGCGGGCTCCGACATGGTGTTCGTGACCGCCGGTATGGGTGGTGGCACCGGCTCCGGCGCCGCCCCCGTCGTCGCGGGCGTGGCCAAGGCGGCGGGCATCCTCACCGTCGGCATTGTCACCATGCCCTTCAAGTTCGAGGGTCGCCAGCGCTACAACCAGGCGATGGACGCCGTCGAGCGCCTCCGCCGTAACGTCGATACCCTCATCGTCATCCCCAACGATCGCCTCCTCTCCGCGGTCGACACCGCGCTCCCCGTGCAGGACGCCTTCCTCCTCGCGGATGACATCCTTCGCCAGGGTGTCCGCGGCATCTGCGACATCATCACCCTCCCCGGCCTCATCAACGTCGATTTCGCCGATGTTCGCGCGGTGATGGCGGACGCGGGCTCGTCCCTGATGGGCATCGGTCGCGCCACCGGCAAGAACCGCGCGCGCGAGGCTGCCGCGGCTGCCATCTCCTCCCCGCTCCTCGACCTCGGCATCGACCGCGCCACCGGCATCGTGTGGAACATAACCGGCAGCAAGGACCTGACCCTGCACGAGGTGAACGAGGCCGCCGAGGTCATCTACGAGCTCGTCGATCCCTCCGCGCTCATTATTTTCGGTGCCGTCGTGAACCCGGCGATCCAGCTCGCGGAGGGAGAGGTTGCCATCACCCTCATCGCCACCGGCTTCCAGCCCTCCTCCAACCCCGGCCAACCCGGCCGCGCGCCCCCCGCCCAGCAGCAGGCGGCGCCTGCCCGCGGCGGTGGTGAAATCATGGGATGGGGCGCGGAGGGTGGTGCGCCCCCTCCTCCTCCTCCTCCTCCCCCCAGGGGCGGTGGCGGCATCCCCAGCTTCCTCAAAAGGCGAATGGGCCGCTAAAGGAGTAGGTGGTGTCGGCGTCGTGAGACAGTTGTGAAAGTTAGAAAACCTTTTGTGAATACTGAGTCATACTATATGAGCTGATGAAGAGACGTCGTCGCACGCGTGTGTAGCATACTGAAGAGTAGTATTCCAATATTCGAAGCGCTAGATTGATAGATAAGTACACCGGCCTCCTCGTCACAAACTGATATTCATCCGAAACTCCCTCGAGCCGCCTCACTCCAGCGGCATGTTCTGCCAGATGAAGATGGCACCCTCGGAGCCGACGGTGACGATCTTCTGGCCGTCGGGCGAAAACTTGACCTTAGCGATGGCGCCGCTGTGGCCCTTTCCGACGTGGAAGCACGCGCCCTCGTCGTATCCCCAAACCTTGACATCCTTGTCGCCGCCGCCGGTGACCACCTGCGTCCCATCCGCGCTGACGTCCAGCGCGTTGATCTCGGCAGTCTCGGAGCCGTCCACGACGCGGATGGCGCTCCCGTCGAAAGCCTCCCACCACGAAACCTTGCGATCGGTGCCGGTGGTCACGATCTGGGACTCATCGGGGTGATACGCGCAAGCCTTGAAGAAGGTGTTCGCGGTGAGCTCGCCGCGGCGGTGAAAGGTGGAGAGGTCCCAGATGATGGAGCTGCCGTCGGAGCACGCACTGACGCACTCGCTGTCGTTGGCGCGCAGCGCGAGGGAGTTCACGGGACCCTTGTGCTCCTTCATGGACGCCAGCATCGTCTGCGACTGGGGTCCGACGCGCCAGACGCGGACGAACCCTTCGACGCCGCCGGACACAATCTTCCCGCCGCAGCTGCTCCCGCAAATCGCGGACACCTCCTTGTGAGCGTCGTGGATGGTGTACATCAAACGGCCCGTCTGCGGTGCAAAGACGCGAATCTTACCGTCGGACCAGCCGGACAGGATGCTGCCGCCGTCCGGCATGAAGGACACGCACTTGCACTCGACGTTGGGGCAGGAGACTCGTAAAAGCTCCCTCGCCTCGGAGACGTGCCAGACCCTGACGTCGGAGGAGCCGGCGGTGGCGAACACCTCGCTGTAGCCCTTGGGGAAGGCGACGTCGTTGACCGCCTGGGAGTGGCAGGTCTGCACGAGCTCGGAGAGGAAACCCTGCGTCGGCGAGTACTTGAGGTAGTAGATGTTGCACGAGTCGGTGCCGCAGTAGAGGCCAAAGCCGCCATCCTTGTGCACGCCCGGCGCGGCGACGCAGCTGGTCACGCCGCTCGCCAGCTTGGTGACCGCGAGGATCTTCATGCTCTCGCGGTCCAGCACGCTGACGCTCCCGTCGCCGCCGCCCACGACGACGTCGCCGGTGGGCGCGATTGCGTTGGTGGCGACACCTTTGGGAACCAACGACTTGTAAGGGCCGCTCTGCCTGTACACGCAAGCGCCGAGGGCGATCTTGAGCACGTCGCCGGAGGACGTGCCGACGAACATCTGCTGGTCCTGTTAGAGTGACGTGGGGGAAAGTGGGGAAAAGTGGGAGGTCAGCGGGGGTTGGGATGAAGCGGGGGTTGGGATAGAGATTGGAAATTTGCCGAGAACGTTTGGTTTTGGCTGGGCGGGAACCCAAAATTGGAAAAATTGGGGTCGGGGGGACGGTGCGAAGCTCACGTTATCGTCGACGGTGATGTACTCGGCGTTGCGCCTGAGGCTGCCCATGTTCACCTTGTGGGGCCTCAGCTTGCGGTTGGGCTTATCGAAGTCCCAGACCACGAGCGACTGCCCGCCGCCCGTCGCCAGCTTGTAGCTGTCCACGTTGAAATAGCTCAGGCACTTGGTCAGGCCCGGCACGGGGGTTCCGCAGATTGCGTTGCCGCTGTGTACGTCCCAGATGACTAACGAGTTGTCGTCCTGGCCGCCGAGGGACGCGAGGTAGGTTCCGCACGGCGAGAACGCGAGGTCCTGCACCTTCACCTTGTGCAGCGACATGCGGTGCACCGCCTTCCTGGTCTCCATATCCCAGACGATTATGTCCGCGCTGAAGCCCATGAACGAGAGCTGACCGGAGGCCAGGTATCGACCGTCGGGGGAGACGGTCAGGCAGGACACCTCATCGGTGTGGCCCTGGAGGAAGGTCTGCGCGAACGTGTCGCCGAGCTCCTTCACCACCACGGTCGCGCCGAGGGGGTAAATCAGCGTCCGGCCGTCGGGGTGCAGCACCAGCCCGCCGGTCACCTTGCCGTCGAAGCCGATGACGGACTCGAGCGGGAGGACGCCCATGTTACTCGAACGCCTCTAGATCTCCCACGCGAACACGATCAGTGACACTGACCGAGTGGAGTGACGCGTACCTTGCCGATACCGTCCGGCACGCCGCGCGCGTCCGAGGAATGAAGACCCTTGACCGTTCTTGCCCCCCGATTTAGAACTCAAACCTTTTGCGCAGCACGGAGCGGTTAGAAGTATACGGATAAACTAGACCGTCATTCTTGAGTTCATGCCCTTCGATTTTGTGGTCCTCCGCTTTTCTGAAGTCTTCGCTTCGTCCGTCGTCGGCGACCGCGTGCTCGCTCCATCAGACCGGCCCGCGCGACTCATCGCACGTGCCCTCTGGTCGAGTGAATCCCCGCGCGCACTACCCAGTGCGCGTTCACGTCCCCTCGCGGTCAGAGACACCGCATTCGACGAGGCGAACCGCCCGGTTCGCGTCGAGCAAACGAGAGAGAGTCGGCGAGACTCTCTACTTGACTTTCATCGAGGCGGGAGGCCGATGGCGAAGTGGGGAGAGGGGGACAGCAGGTGGCTGGTGCAGGAGCGCGACGACGGTGCGAACGTCAACGGATGGCACTGGCAGGAGAGGAACATGATGGGATGGGGTAAGGACCGGATGTCGGAGCTCCTCACCGCGATCACGTTCGAGCTGCCCGGAAGCGAGGGTGCGGCGCGGGTCGTGGAGATCACAAAGTTCGAAGGCGACGCCAGCGTCAACATACGCAAGGGAAACAAGAAGTTCGCCGTCTTCGACCTCTCCGTGACGTGCGCGTGGGAAGGGGAGTGCGTCGACGCCGAGGGCAAGGAGACCACCGCCAAGGGCGAGATCAAGCTCACGGACTTCGCGTCGATGAACGACGAGGACGAGTACGTCTACAAGGTGACCTCCAGCGACGGCGACAAAGCCGCGAAGGAGAGACTCAAGCAGAAGATCGAAGCCGCGGTCGCCCCCGCGTTCGCTCCACGCCTCGCAACCTTCGCCGAGGAACTCGCGGACATGTGAGACATAGCCACTAGCGCTCTCAATATCATCGTGTTCGTTACATCACCACCAGTGTCTCATCTCCGGCGCTAACTTAATAATAGTCTGCGTCGTTCATGTCTGCGCCGATGGATCCGGATGACCGGCCTCGCCTGTGCCGGGATACGAGATTCCCGAAACTCCCGCTCCGTCCGTGCGCCCCCGCCGCTATCCTATCGCTCTCCGCGCGCCTGTACGCCTCGGCCATGATCACCTCCCGCTGCTCGTTCGTGATGACCCCTTCGCGTTGGCCCCACTCCAGGGTATCCGCCATCTTGACCACGCTCATCCCTCGCGCATCCGCGGTTCTTCGCAGCATGAGCGCCTTGTTGCGCAGGCCGATGTCTATGGTGCACGCCGCCTGCTCCCACGGCTCGCCGTCCACGTGCATGGGGTACCCGCGCTCGACGATGACCTTGACGTGCCGGGCCTGGCAGATCCGAACGGGTTTGTCGACCCCCCAGTTGAGCTGACCGAGGTGCAGGGCTCCGTAGACCACCACCACGTCGACCATGCCGTCCTGCATCGAGCTCGCGCCGTATCCCTCGCTGCTCTCCCACATCCGCACGCCCCCCGCGAAGCTATTGATGTTCAGCAGGATGATCCCCTCGGTCTCCGGCGGCAGCTCCCTGCGCACGCCGTCCGCGATCAGGTGCACGTGCTGGTGCATCCCCGCACAGCTGTGCTCCACGAAATCGCGAGCGCCGAAGATGCCGTACAGGAGCTTGTTGGTGAACGCGCTGAAGAACAGCTGTGGGCGCACGTTCCGCGTGCGATGGAACCTGAGCGCCGCCTGGGCGTCCACGCCGATGCCCAGGTAGTTCTGGAAGATCAGCGTCTTGCTCTTACCCATCGGCCGGCCGCCCGGGCCGTCGCCGGCCCCGTTCGCCGCCGCGTAGTCGTGCGTCGGCCTCGGGGAGTAATCCCCTCGCCCGCTCCCCCCGCCTCCGCCGTTACCACTCTTGCCCCTCCGTCCTCCTTTCCTGGCGCCGTGGTCGAACTCGACGATCTCCTTGGGCTTCTTCTTCGGGCTCGGCGGCGGCGCCCCCGGGTCCTGCGGCGTGATGTTGACCTCCCACCGGTCCAGAACCGCCGGGTGCGCCTCCTGGATCTGCATCAACAGCTCGGAGATGAGGTCGTTGGCGAAGCCGCCGCCCCATCCGAGGACGCGCGCGAGGTCGTTCCCGGTGCCCAGCGGCAGGATACCGACCGGGGGTTTCGGGTCGACCTCCTGGAGCTCCTCGAGCGACTGCAGGATCCACGCCGCAGTTCCGTCCCCGCCGCACACGAGCACCCGCACCCTCGGTAAATCGCAGAATTGTCGAAGCGCGACTTTGGGATCCGTCTTGTACAGGTCCACGACTTGCAGCGGGTTGAGGTTCTTGGCGAGCTGGTTGAAGAGGTAGCCGCCGAGCTGCCCGCCGGAGCGGCTGTTGACGAACACCAGCAGCGGGATGGAGTCCTCGGGGAGCAATGACGGGTCGATGGAGGTGATGCCGGTGTACTCGCCGTTTCGTTTCTTGCGGAGGATCTTCCTCATGACCTTCTTGGTGCCCCGGATGAGGGGCGAGCGAAGTGGGGCCTCGGTGACGCACTCCGGGGGCAGGATGAGCCGCGCGTGCTTGGACTCGCGCAGGGCGAAGTACCACCCCTTCTGCGCGCGTCGCCACTTCTGATACCGCGTGATTGTCCACTGCGTGCCCAGCAAGACGCACACGAGCGTCACCACCAACTGAAACCACTCTCGCGCCGTGTAATGCGGGAGGTACTGCGACAGAGGGATGTCCTCGATGACGGCCGTGATGTTGACCACCCATCCCTGGATGTCCACGCCCTCGGTGAGGTTCACCCCTTGGAGGCCCTCCGTGAGTGCGGTGAGGTTAAGGAGCCAGTTATCGCTGGAAACCCGGGTGGCCCCCGCGCCGACGTTCGCGCGCTGCACGTCCCCCATTTTGTCTGCCCCTAAATTCCCGCCTCTGTGAGCTCACGACCGTCGGGGCTGTATCACCGAGCCGTATCACCGAGCCGACCGCGATCGAAGCGCCGACACCCGACGACGCCACGAGGCTGGATACGTCCACACCGCGGGTTTCCCCTCCGCTGTCCCGTGCCAACAACGAGGCACCGACTCTCTGCGGCCGATTGTTCGATCCTACTCGGAGTATCAACTTCAAAAGTGCGGGAAAAGGCACTTTTGCACACGTGTTTTCAGTATTCTTTTACAAATGCGGCCGAAACGACAGGATGATGACACGCAAACAGTCACGAAGGTACTTATTTGCTGTTGAGGTGATAATAACCTGACAAAAAGGCCGAGCCTCGCGCACTTCTACTCATTCCTCTCCACCTCGGAACGCAACCAGGAGTTGCTAGGTCTCACGCGACCATCTCCCGAGCGCGAAGAGCAGCCATGGCGGCGGCATCGCTCGTGAGGAACGCCTCGATGCTCCTCGCGCGCCCAAGCCGGCCCCTCGCGCCCGTTCGCGCGTCGCAAACTCGCGTCGACGCGTCGGCGGCGAACTGGGCGGCGAAGCGGCGGGTGGCGCTCCGCTCGAACGGCGCGGCCGCGGGGGATTCCCGCCGCGGACTCGCCGCGCGATGGGTCCACACCACCGTCACACGCGCGACCGATGCCACGGAGGCCCAAGACGCGGCCCCGAGCGCGTCCGAGTCGACCGACGCCGGCGAATCCTCCCCGGCGCCGCCGCCGGAAGAATCGGCACCCGCAGATGCCACCCCCAAGTCCTTCGCCGACCTCGGTCTGTGCAAGCACCTCTGCGCCGCGCTCGACGCCACGGGTTTCAAACATCCCTCTCCACCGCAGCTCGCCACCATCCCCATGCTCAACGAGGGCACCAACGTCGCCATGCAGTCCTACACGGGCAGCGGCAAGACCATGGCCTATCTCCTCCCCGTGCTCAACCGCGTCGTCCTGGACCAACAGAAGCCGCGCGGGGAACGAGCGCACGGCATCCAGTGCCTCGTGGTGGTCCCGTCGCAGGAGCTCGGCATGCAGATCGTACGACAGGTGGAACGGGTGCTCGGAGAGTTTGGTAAAGACATCACCCAGCAGTGCATCGGCGGCGCTAACATCCGGCGGCAAGAGGAACAACTTCGTCGCAAGCGGCCGCTCGTCGTCGTCGGTACCCCGGGGCGCATCGCGGAGCTGAGCAGAAGCGGCATCCTCCGCACGCACGGCGTCAAGTGCCTCGTGGTGGACGAGGCGGATGACCTCCTGGCGAGCAACTTCCGCCGGGACATGGCGAGGATCGTGGACCACGTCGGCAAGGGCGTCTTGGGCGGGAGGCAGACGGTGATTGTCTCCGCCACGCTGAAGCGGGAGACCCTGGACCAGTACTCGTACATGGCGCCCGGGCTCGTGCACGTCAAGGCGACGAGAAGGGATCTCGAGAAGGCGGCCGCGGAGGGTGCCGAGGGTGCCGAGGGTGCCGAGACCTCGGACGTCGCGGCGTCGCTTCCCCCAACCTTGGAGCATTACTCCGTGGTGGCGGAGGGCCGGCACAAAGTCGACAGGCTCCGCCGCGCGATCCACGCCACCGGCGCGGAACGCGCGCTCGTCTTCCTCAACTTCGGGCACCGACTCACGGACACCAGGGATAAGCTCGCGGCGCGCGGTATGCCCTGCGGCGTGCTCCACGGCGGCATGAACAAGCTCGAGCGAGCCAACGAGCTCGCCGCGTTTCGCCGCGGCGACTTTCGAGCGCTGCTCGTCTCCGACCTCGCGGCTCGAGGCATCGACGTGCCGGAAATCGACGCCGTGTTCAACCTAGATTTACCCACGGATGAGACCCATTACGTCCACAGGGCGGGACGTACCGGGCGTATGGGCGCCGACGGTATGGTGATGACGCTCGCCGATCCCAGCGAATCTTTCGTGCTGACCAAGATTCAGCGCAAGCTCGGCATCGATATCAAAGCCGCGGACCTGCAGAAAGGGCGGGTGGTGCCCGACAGGGGGAACAAGCCCACGCCGAGGAAAGAGCACGCGGAGGCGAGGGAGCGACGGGAGAAGACGAAGGTTGATAGGGGCGATACGGAGAAGGGTGATAAGGGCGATGAGAAGAAGGGTGCGAGGGAGAAACAGACCCGCGGTGAACGCGCCGCGGAGAGGCGCGGGACGTTCGAGGATGAGTTCCGGGCCACGCGCGGGTTCGGCGCCAAGCCCAAGGGCAACTACACGCCGCGGGGCCAGCCCAGGCGCAGGAACAAGGACTAGTCGTTTGATAGTATTGATAAAGTCTCTCCTCGATTCACATCCCCCACCCTCTAAATAACACCTCCGGTTCGTTCACGTTGTCCGTTTAGTAGTAGACGTTGAAGGAGTCGATGACGGTCTGGAGTCTCTTGCCCATCTTTTCCCAGCGCCTCTCCGACGAGCCGGCGGTGAGGGTGTAGAACTGGCCCTGGGTGATGGTGACGATGGTGAGCGCGTGGCGCTCGTAGGAGTTGGTCTTGGTGACGTACTCGAAGGCGTAGTAAAGGTGGCCCTCCTTGTCCTTGCGCTGGGCGGTCTTCAGCACCTTGGCCTGCGAGTTGGGGGTTGCGAGCGCCTTCGCGACGAGGGTCTTCGCCACCTCGTCGGGGTTGCCGATCTCCGTGAGGGACTCGCGGGTGGTGGGGTAGATGTTGAGCGCGGCGGACTCGAGGGGCTCGATGACGTCCTTGTAGACCGCATCCTGACCGTCGACGGAGATCTCCTGCCAGCCGACGGGGTAGTAGAACTGGAAGCCCTTGCGGGTGTCCTTGACGACGCTGAAACCGCTGAGGGCGAGCGCGGGGCCCGCGGGCGCGAGCGCCGCGCCGGCAGCGGCGATGCTGGAGAGCACAGCCTGGCGGCGAGTGGACCCGGCGTCGTTGGACGCGGCCGCGCGCACGGGCGCGACGGCGCGGGCCGAGCGGGTGACCTTCTTCGCGGCCACGCGCTGCTGCACGAGCGCGGTGGACTGGGTGGCGACGCTAGCCATGATCGTTGGACGTTCGAGCCGGTTGCTTTCGACTGGATCGCACTTGCGAGGAGTGGCTCTGGCCGATTGCAGCGCTGAACTTTATCCTATCGCGGGCGCCATTTCCGCCACGTAGTCGACCGTCCCCTTGAGTTAATGAACCCTTGATTTAACTCAAAGACCGACGGTTAATTTCTCCCATAGATTCAAATGGAGACTAAAACTCTGAAAAGTTGTCCGATCATCATCAGCAGGGTCGCGGCGACATATAACGCGCGACTGGCCCTTCGCCGCGACGCATATCGCGCGGGAACCCTTGGAGCTCTTCCGAGGAAGACCGCCGGGTGACGAGCGCGTGAGGTCGGGCAGTCGCGTCGGGTCCGGAACGCACGCGGGGTAAACTTCCGTGAGACCAATCTGCGACGACGAAAGGCGAGCGCACAGCTGTGGGCCGATCGCAGGGGCCAAAAACCTACACCGGCGCCCTCACTCTCACGACCCGTCATCAGACGCCATGTCCGAGGTTCCGAGCGGCATCATCGCCCAACAGAGCCCCCGGCCGATGGATGAGGACGCCGACGCGGCCGCGCCGTCCAAACGCGCGGCCGACACGGTCGCCGGCGACGACGAGCCATCTCACAAGAAGCCCAAGCAGGAGGGCGGGGCCGAACCCGCGCGGCCGAACACCGAGGGCGGCGACGACGCCGCGGGGACCGACGACGACGACGAGCCCAAGGACGACATCAAGCGGTTCGCCGCGCGCTTAAGGCCCGGGACGCTCAAGCACACATGCTTCGTCCTCCTGCAGCGCGCCGGTCGCGACGGCATGGAGACCAACGCGATGCTCGAGACCGCCGAGAAGGAGAACATGTACGTGGGCAAGAACCGCAACGTGCTGACCACGACGCTGAGCCACGAGTCGTGGTTCGTGCATAACCCCGACGTCAAGTCCCACTGGTGCATCCGGTCCTTCCTCGAGGGACCCGAGGCGTCGCGGGCGTGCGTGGCGGCCAAACCCGGGAGCGATCCCGCGGGGCCCGGCCGATCGAAAGGTCCAGCGAAGCCCAGGAAGGTCCTCACCCCCGAGGAGAAGATGGCGGCGGCGGCCGAGAAGGCGAAGAAGGCCACCGAGAAGGCTGCGGAGAGCGCGGTGTCCACCGCCTCCAAGGTGCAGGCCAAGGTCGAGGCCAAGATTCACGCGCAGATCACCAAGGGCAACGACGACAGGATCAAGAAAGCCGCCAAGCAACTCGCGACGGAAGCCGGCAACGTCGCGAAGCACCGAGCCGCCGTCGAGGCCGCCGAGGCCAAGGCTGTCGCCGCCGGCGTCGCCAAGGAGGACCTGGAGAAGTGCGCCGAGGAGACCGGCAAGAAGGGCGCCAAGGCTAAGCCGGCGAAGGCCATCGCCGCGGCTAAGGCCAACGCGGGCGCCGGACCGGGCGGGCCGGGAAAGTCCGCGTCCGAGATCCTGAAGGAGCCCGGCGCGCCGACCACCACCTTACCCGAGCGCCTCACCGTCTTCACCGGCGACCAGAGCGACAGGCACGTGCTGATGGCGTGGAAGAAGGAGGTTGACAAGTTCAAAGAAAAGATTGAGCGCGAGCGCGACGCGTACGTTCAGAAGCGCCGCAAGCAGCTTCGAGCGGAGAACGCGAAGGAGGGCGCGGTGACCGGCAAGCTCATCGCGGACTTCATCAAGTGCTTCGAGAACCTGGAGAAGGCTAAGCTCAACCACTTCAAAGCTGAGGAGATCCTGCGGCACCTGAAGGAGAAGAGCGAGCTGCTCAAGGAGACGCTCGACATGAAAGCCGAGCTGATGAAGGAAAAGCTCGACGAGAAAAACGCCAAGGCCATGGCCGAGCTCGAGGCCAAGCTCGCCAAGCTGGAGGGTAAGAAGATGGACGAGGCCAAGGCCGCGATCGAGAAGGAACGGATGAAGGAGATGGCCAAGGCTGAGCGCGAGGCGCAGCGCAAGGCTGAAAAGGCGGAGCGCGATCGGGTCAAGGAGGAGGAGAAAGCCGCTCGAGCCGCGGCTCGAGAGGCGGAATTCGCCGCCCGCCGCAAGAAGAAGGAGGATGCAAAGAAGGCGAGACAGCGCGAGTACCAGTACCCCATCGACGACGAGAAGCTGAGGGTGCAGCTCTTGGAGGAGGCCAAGGAGAAGGGAATCAAGCCCGAGGAACTGTCTCCGCACCCGTACCGAGAGCTGCCCAAGCCGACGCCGATTGCGGACGGCGCGCTAGTCGCCGACGAGGCTGCGCTCGCCGACTTTTTCGCCGTCTTTGGCGAATTCCTAGGCGTCTCACCAAAACTCCACACCGCGGAGGGCTTGCGTGAGGTCATCGTGGGATGCGGCAAGGAGCTCGTGGACCTGTACGGCTGTTTGCTCCGGCCCTCGTTGGAGGTTTCCGTCGTGGGCAAGAGCCGAAACGCGCTTCGGTGGAAGCGTATCCTCGCGGATGCCACGTGGCCGGAGGTTGTCCGACAGGTGCTCAAGCGCAAGAAGTGCGGTGGAACCGGCGTGGAAGCCCTCGGTCGGCGCCCGTGGAACGATCTTTCCCCCGGCGAGCACACCCACGCGTTGCTCGCGCTCTCCGACTTGTGCCTCAGCAGCGTCGAGTACAAGGTCAAGCCCACGATTGACTCGCGCATGACCGCCGCGCACAAGCTCAAGAGCCAGCGCATCAACGACTACATCGCCGACTGCCAGCGACGTAAGGCGATCGAGAACAAGGCTAAGGAGAAGCGCAAGGCTATCCGCGCGAAGAAGGCTGCCGAGCGAAGGGCCGAGCGCGAGGCTAAGCGAGCCGCGAGGGAAGCCGCGCTCGCCGCGGGCCAGAAGGTTGAGGACTTGGATCCCGAGGATGACGACGACGACGACGACGACGATAGCGACGATGAGGCTGACGGCAACATGGACATGGACGCCGACATGGACGACGCCCCGGATATCGACGTCAAGGAGGAGGAGGAGGAGGAACCCGAGGCCCCCGCCGAGGAGGAGAAGCCCAAAGCCAAGGCTAAGAAAGCCGACGTCAAGAAGGAGCCCAAGAAGGAGGTGAAGCAAGAACCGGAGGTTGAGCCCACGTTCGAGCTCCCCGCGCACCTCATCGCGTACGACGGCCACCCAGACGACCGCAAGGCGCTCATGGCGTGGCGCGCCGAGCACAACCGCGTGTCGCAGCAGCTCGAAGCCGCCCGCCGCGAGTACGAGAAGAAGAAGCGGTCCGAGGCGAGGAAGGTTCTCGAGCGCGAGAAGATGGAGCGCATGCGGCGAGAGGAGGAGGAGGAGCAGAAGCGACAGGAGCTTGAGCGCATCGAGAAGGCGAAGGAGATGGAGGCGCGTAAGAAGGAGGAGAAGCGCATGCAGGAAGATTCCGACGTCGCCGTCCGCGTCAAGTCGCTGGGTCAGGACCGCGACCGCAAC
>ENA-UOXV01003425-UOXV01003425.1-marine-metagenome-genome-assembly--contig:-NODE-3425-length-19294-cov-6.125578_pt1 | contig 19294 bp, 8 predicted proteins | sample MGYA00238165_ERZ766961 | MGnify/ENA primary metagenome ERZ766961 (study PRJEB28924, sample SAMN03173240) | marine metagenome | biome: Marine; feature: Water; material: Subsurface seawater | place: North...
CACGCTTCCTTCAGAATGCGCGGCGCAGCCGGGCGAAGCTTTTCACGCGGCGCTCATGGACCTCCTCGCGGTCGATTTCATCGAGGTTCTCAACCCCGCCCGGCGAACTACAGCGGTGCCTTGCGCCGCGCGCCGCGGTCTCCTGAGACGTGTTGCGGGGAGGCAGGTCAGACTGCTTGCGTTTGTGGCCAGTGACTCGCTCTTGATTGCTCCTCAAACGATGGCGACGGGGTCAAGCCCGCAGGCGTGGCGGCCGGACTGGGGCGGCGCCAAGGGCTACACGGCAGTCCGCGCCCTGCACGCGCTCCGCGAGGTTCTCTCGCGGCGCGGTCAAGCCCTGGGCCCCGCTGCGAGAGATGATCCGCGCATGCCCGGACGCACAAGGGCGGGCGCCGGATACACTGCGGCAGTGCTGCTGGAGGCGGGTGCGGCTCCTGCTCCAGGTGCGCTGGAGTTCTGGGCAGCGGCGCGGCCTCTGCTGATCCGCGGCGCCGTCATCGCCGCGTCTGCGCTGCCCGCCGCGCCAGAGCTCGTCACCGAGCCTCACCCGTGTAACTCCGCCTTCGAGCTTTCTCCCGCCCTTGCCCCTCCCTCGCCGCCAGGAGCTCCTCCCTCCGAACCTCCACCACTGGCTCTGGCTCTCGACCGCATGGCGTTTCTGCAGCTCTACTCCCAGCTCCGCCACGCAGAGGGTCTTTCGCTCGCGGGAATGCTCGCCAAAATAGCCCAGGCCTCTGCCGCTCGTGGTGGCAGCAGCGCGCGGGCCTTTCTGGTGCCTGCAGCGCACCTCCCTCCACCTGTATTTGTGCCCCCACCGCTCTCGCACGCGAGGGCGGTGGAATTGCCTGCCGGCGGTGCAGGCGACGACAAGTGCGCGGGCGGTCCGGCGCAGTGTGCGAGCATCCTTGGAGCCATTCTTGATGAGCTAGGGAGGGAGCAGCTGGGGTCCGGCGCATCTGCAGATACGCCGTTCGACGCGAGAGAGGCTAGAGAGGCGTGGAAGGAGGCACAGCGCAAGGGGGCAGGGTCAGAGGAAATGGCAGAAAAGTGCGCGGCGCATGGGTGGTTTCCGCGGGCGCGGGCGCGGGCGGTGGCGGACGTGGTCACGTACCTGCAGGAGGAGGGGCTGCTGCGGCTGCGGCTGGAGGAGCTGGCAGGGGGCGGAGCAGAAGGGGGGGTGGCACTGGTGGAGCGGGTGGTTATTGTTGAGGGCGATCGCTCTTTCCGCGGCGCTCCGAGGCCTGGGGCGCCGCATCTCCCGGGCCGGCTCGCAACGGGCGGCCTACTCGGCCCCGCCGGTGCTGCTGGTGGAGCGTCGCGCTTCCGCTCTCTAATCAGACACGTCTGGGTGCAGCTACCCAGCCACGCGGACCTGTCTCGAGACAACTGCACAGCGGGGCCAGTTGATGCGAGTGCGAGTGGGGATGCGGATGCGGGGGCGCGGGCGGAAACGTGCGGCGGGCACGCAGGGTTCCGACGGGCCCTGGCAGGCAGCTGGACCTCAGGGTACCGGGACTGGTTCAAGCGCGAGTGGCTTTCGCGGCACGCCGGCGTGTGGGCACTCGGGGGGATGGCGCCGGATGATCTCGTTCTCCTCTCGGACGTGGACGAGATCCCGCGGGGTGCCTACGTGGCGTTGCTCAAGCGATGCGGGGGGATTCCAGCAGCGCAGAGCATCACTTCGGCGTGGCACCTCTACAACGCCTCCTTCTCCAAGCGCGCCAAATTTTTGACCCCGAACGTCATCACCGCCCGCGCCTTGGCTGCAACAGATGGGGCCTTCTCGCCGCCAAGCCGCGCCAGGCGCCCCGCTGCGCCTCAAGCCAACGGCTGGGAGGGCTGGGAGGGCTGGGTCGGGGGCGGACCTGGTGGTGGTTCGCTGAGCAGCAAGACATTGCGATGTCACGGCTTTTGGCATCTCATCCCTTGGGCGGAAGACCAAGGCTGGCATCTCTCCTACTTTGGAGATGTCAAATCCTTTGTGCGCAAGGTCACATGCCAGAACCAAACCGAGATATGTGTAGAGAGAGCCCTACCGAAGTGACCTCGGGTCGTGGCTCGAACGTTGCAGGTCACGTCCTTTTCCGACGAAGTCGAGCCCCAGGTGGCCTCCGCAGGGGCGATCCGCACCATGGTTGCGCAAGGGCTCGATCTCCATTCTGTCCTCTCTGCCCTCCGCAACGTGAGCACCCACCCAATCTTGGCAGTCGAAGATGTGCTTTGATAACGCGCAACTGAAGCTGATCCACGATCGATGAGTGCCCTGAGCGCCCTGAGCACACCGCCGCATTCTCCACAGCCCGCAGCAACGGTAGAGCCGCTCGAATTCTCAGCGGATCTTTCGACTCTCCCAGCATTCCTTCAGCAACATCCTCAACTCTTCAATTTCAGCCTCGACGAAGAAGCCGCGGGGAGCGAGGGGAATGGGCCGGGGGATCAGGAGTCCATCGCCGCAAGTGTCATATGCGTACCACTCACAGGAAAAGACCAGGAAACTCTCTCGCCTGGCTCCAAGGACTTTTCTGGGGTGGAAATTCAGCGGTGCTCACATCATGACAGTGATCTGTCTGGGCCCTTTCAAAACAGTTCCTCTTGGCTTTCATTCCGGCTCTCAGGTCCGTTCATCCAGTGTGCGCACCCTTGCGTACTCAGGTCGAGCTCAAGCTGTAGTCTTCACTTTCTGACTGGAGCTGACGACAGGCGCCTGCGACCTTCCCCCACGCCCATGGCCTCCTCCCGGAGTGTGCACGCAGCACCTTCCGTCGCCACCCAGTGCGCTTCCCGGATCCGTTTCAGTTGTCAACCCGCAAAATATGCTGGAAAGGATATCAGCGGGCTTCAAACTAAATCTTGCTCTTTGCAGCTATTGGGTCTGCTGGGCGACCTTTGATCATTGCTTCGTTGCTCCCGGCTGGGACGTACGGGGGGAATGTGGTCGAATCCTGTTCGAATGAGTGCATTTGGGTGGAAGGTCCCAACGCAGCACACTGTCACGCATCCGGAGCTGTGGATGTGGTACTGTTTTATGAAGCCATGCGCCCGCACCTGAACGCCGTAAAAGGCCAGAGAGAGGTCCCTTCCATTTCAAGCAACAAATTCGCAACCATGCATGCACCATGTATGCATGTGTGGTGACAGTGTTGATTTTGTGCACTTTTTTTGCTTGGAAACGGGTGCAGCAGATTTCAGCGATCGCTCTCCCACTTTCATTGATAGAACTCGTTCTCACTTTCAGGTATGGGCACACATTCATTGGCACAAATCCGACGACGAGGCCTTTGATGTAATGATGTCCCTCTATGCATCCATACACCTAACCCCTGTACCTTGCGTGACTCCTTATCCTGTCACGATAACATTGACGTATATGCCATCCACAGCTGGAGGTGGACAAGGATGACTTTCCGGAAATGTGGGGGTCGAAGAATGAAGCTAATGCTTGTGGATTATGTCGAGAAGCACGCGACAAAATTTATCAACGTTGCGCGCATGGTTCAACGGTTCGAAGCGACAGTCCTTATCTTGAATGCAGAGAAATTGCAGTAAGTAATTGTTGTTCTAAAGTCCTATCGGCCGCAGGTCCCTGGCAGAGACGATCACGCGCCACACGTGCTCATAATGTCACCGCAAAACGGCCACAACTATCAGCGCGGCGAAATCTTTATTGTGTTCAGGTTGATATGACTTGTTCATTGTGTGGAGACCCACCTTGTCATTTACTTGTGCACGCAGGGTAAGCAATTTCAAGCACAAGGAAGCTGGTGCAGCGCATCTCACTCTCCTTGGAGTTTCACCCTTGGAAATCAACTTGGGCGATGAGTCTGCTTCGGCGCCCCTGCACCATGAGGTTACCATTTTATCAACCAAGCGAGGCACTGTCTTTCAATTTTGCGAATGGAGCACATTCGATGTGTTTTCGATACTTGCTGCACATTCAGCAGGATCATCTGAGTCAGCCGCCTCTTTGTCAGATAGTGAAGGCCGACGGGACCGGAAAACCGCTAGAGGATACGGATGTCGTCGAAGAACATCGCTTGCGCATCACAGGGGTCAGCTGGGGTGAGTGGCAGGTGCATGTTCGGCTCGTTGATCGCTCACGGCGAGTGGTGTCGGCCGACCATATCTTGTTCCGCGTTTCCTAGAGAGATTGAATTTCAGAAGAAAAGTACCAAGATCCACACGACGTGCAGTATCTGTGTGCTTTCTGTCTTGCCCCGTATTTGCGTTGTAGGAGCAGACATTTATCTAGAAACATTGACAAGCTACTGGTTCTCTCCATCGATCTGCTCAGTGAGCGCCCGGATCTACAATCGACTGGTAGGATTTCTCTGTGTTGATAGCGGCGCGGTAAGACGCGCGCCCCATCGTGCCTTTCTTGACCTTGGCAGCACCCCCGTGCCAGCCTGGGGCTGCCTGGGGGAGGTATACGGGCTCGCCGCCAAGCCAGCGCTCCGGGCGACCTATCGGGTGGTTGATGCGACCAGGGAGGGAGGTGAGAGTGACGGGGTCGCGGACGGAGCGCCCATACATCTTGACGCGCTGCTGATCCGACAGCGCCTCCCCAGCGAAGCGCGCGTGCAAGGTGTCCTCCTCAAAGTTTTGCGCGCCGGAATTCCAAATCATGAGCGCAAGGTGCCCAAAGCGCGCGGAGTTGTCGAGCACGTCGGCAACGTCCGCGGGTTCCGTAGTAGGGTCGTGCTCGAGCGTCTGCGCCAGTACATGGCATACCCGAAGCTTGAGCGGCAGCATGCGAGCGCCACCTTCGGGCCCCTCGCGCGTAGTCCACCAGGAAATGTTGACACCTTCGAGATATGCGGGAACCCGATGCGCAGGGCGGTTGCCGTCTCCCGAAGGAGCGAGCCAGTCATGAATGATGGCCTGCAGATGCAGCGCGTACAGCCGCGCAAGGCGCCGGATGAGTCGCGCAACCCGCGCTGGAAAGCGGCACAGCTGCCGGTGCACGGCTGGGATGCGCAGAAAGTCGGAGACGCCGTAAAGAGCCTGCGCGCGTGGTACGATGGTCAGGGCCCAGTGAGGGATCGGCTGAAGCCCCCGGAATCTCTCTTTGCGCGCGCGCGGCAGGCAGTGGCTGGCTACCATGACTCCTCTCACCTTGAGAGCCGATTCGAGGTCCTGGATGGCGACGCCGTGCTCGCCTGCGGTCCACATCACGCGGTCAGCGAGGCGCGGGGCGTGGCTCACGGGATGCGGGGCGCGCTCACCGTTTTGCTCGAAGTAGGCGGAGATGTGGAACGTGACATCTTCGAAGTAGAGCAGATCCTTGGGTGAACGATAGATTGCGGGATTCAGCTCGTAGTAGGCAACGCGCCCCGCTGTGGAAGAGGACGTCGAGAACCAGCGCCGGTGGATCGCAAAGTAGAGCTCAAAGTTCTCGCGCAGCGTCGCTTGGACCTCAGTAGGGCGCTTCTCCAGGAGTACCAGATAATTGAGGAAGGCCCTCTTGCGCAAGGGGTCAGCGTACATGGCGCGGAAGACCGGAATCTCAGTGATGTACGCGTATAGCGTTGCCCAGTCCTGCAGTTTGTGAAGCACGTGAGGGTACTCTGCGATTTTTCGGTTGCACGTTGGCAGCGCGCCAAAGTAGGCCTTGAGGCGCTCCAGCAGCTCCCGGCGCAGTGCGCCATCTGCAGTGAGAGCACGCTGCAAAACAAGCAGCAGACGCACGTTGCGGACTGCTACGATGCCTGCGAAGATCACGATGGCTGCCTTGGTCGTGCATAGCGCCTCAGAGTACTCTTGCATCGGCAGCTCCTGGGGGACGGCAAGGAGCGCGAGCAACTCTGCTTCGTACAGGCCGGACTCAGACAGCGCGATAAGTCCCAGAAGCGGGCGCGTCACTGGTCGCTCGGCCGCCCAGCGCTGCAGCATCGCTGCGTGAAACGCATCGGCGTCAAAGGTCTCTGAGCGCGACGGCTTGAGGCACCAGCGGAGGCGCGCCACACTCTCCGGCGCAGAAGTGCAGTCTCGCAGCACGCCTCGCATCACGGATGCAAGAAACTCAGGGGCGCACGCGGCAGGAGCATCCACCAGCTTATCGATCTCCTCCCGGTACAGAGCTGGCCGCAGCGCCTGCACCGCCGCCTGGATCATTCCCTCGCGCTGCACGGCGTTGATTTGCTCCAGCATGAGCGTGTTCCAGCCCGCCTGCACCAGCGCGGTGCTCTGCTTGGCGTCCTCAGTCGACACCACCCAGTGCACGTTGGGTAGGCGCGTATCAGGAAGCCAGTGTGACGGCGCAAGGAGTGCGGTTTGAGGTGGCGATGTGAGCAGTGAAAGCCCGTCCAGGAGCAGGACGATATCTGCGCTCGCGCGCCCCTTGGCGGCATCCCGCTCGGCCAGGAGCGTGAGCGCCTCCAAAATGTCCGCCGCGGCATTGTCGTCCAGCAACCCTCTGCTCGATATCTCTCCACGATCGTCGGCTCGGGCGATCGTCTCACTCCGGCGCGCTTTCGGCGTCGGTTCATGATTTATCAGCGCCTCTAGCGCCCGGTGCACGCTGCTGAGTACATCATCATGCGTGCGCAGCCGTTGATTGATGCCGCACATGAAGTAGAGCACGATAGTTTCTCCTTGCTGTGCACGGTCGCCCGCGCCCCCTCCTTCGACCTGAATCCCGTCAGAATCTGGCGTGCGAGCGTCTGCAGGCGCGTGAATAGCGTGCACGGACGCCCCGCGGGCACGAAAGCACACTGGCGTGTCGAGCGGTCCGTCTGAGAGTACGGCGCTCGGCAGCGTCGACAACCCTCCAGGAGCGGTGCAGGCAGCCATCCGAGCCGCCCAGCGGAGCAGTGCGGCCGTCTTTCCTCCCCCAGCGGGTGCCGTGAGCACGACCTTGGCGCCGGTTGCGGGCGCAGCAGCGAGGAGGGCGTCGAGACTTGCCAGCTGGGCGTCCAGAGGCGCGCGCTCGCGCGGGGCGAGCGCGCCGAGCTCATGCAGGTGCACGGCGGCGGCCGCCTGCTGCGAGGCCCAGAAGAGGTGGTAGTCGCTCGGGACGGCGTCCCCTGGAGGGTACTCGCAGTCCAGGATCTGCTGCAAGTCTGCTCGCACAATGTCCGCCAGCGCCTCGGGGCGGAAGTACTGGTGCATCGTCAGCGCTGAAGGTCCATGCAGGCGAGTCGCCCCCTCTGCCGCCCGCTTCACTCGTGCCATGAGGTGCTTCATCGCCTGCTTCATCCACACTTCTGTGTCGCTCATTCCGGGGCGCCCGGCAGCCCACGAGGGGTCGCGCAGATAGAAACGCGCGAGCGGTTGCTCGGCCGGCTCGGCGAGCACTGCGGCGGTGATCTCCATCTCGGTGAGCGACATCCGCACGCCTTTGTCCACCGCAGGGTTCGAGTGCCGACGGTCTGCAAGGCACGGAAAGAGCGTCGCAGCGCGGTTGGGAAGTTCGACTGGCACCGCGCCGTAGCACTGCCCAAGCAAACAGATAAAGTTGGGCAGACACGCGTTTAACTCCTCCATGCATGCCTCGACCAGCGTGGCCCCGGCGCCGCTGCGTCCCTGCGCCGTCAGCTGCGCCTGTAGCGCCTCGGCAGAGGGCGAGACGCCAAAGCGCAGGTCGACGAGCGAGAGCGAGAGGCGGCGCGCGTCGCACACCCCACGGAGCCGCGGGAGCACCACCTCGTAGAGCGCGGCACGCTCCGCTGCGAGGTCCTGGCCACTCGCGCTCAGGTAGAACCGCATCCGCCGGTCGCGCCGCGACGCGCGCGCTGCCCCCCCGTGCGCAACTCCCGCGCCACTAGAATCCGTTCGCTGCGCGAAAGGGCGGGGGGAGACGCGCACGTCGCAGCGGCCGAGGGCGCGCGGGCACCCTCGGACCTGGGAGAAGTAAATCAGATGCATCTCGCCCAAGAGATGCTCGGTGTCCACCTGCAGAATTCCCGCGTTCTTCTCGGGCACGTCCAGCACCAGGGTCGCGGACTGTTTCGTCAGAAAGGCCGTGTCCGCCTTGAAGACTCCGATCCAGTCGGCTGCCGGGTGCACGAGCCGCGAGTAGTCTACCACGAACGAGAGGGGAAAGCGCCCGTCTTCAACGAACACCTCGGGGGGGCAGTCGAGCACCGCCGCTGCGCGCCGGACTTCGAAGCACTGCGACTCGCCCGCTGTCGTGTCGGAGGAGCCCACGATGAGCTTCAACTGGTAGATTCCTGGCATCCACACGACGCGCCGCAATTGCACCTCCGCAGCGTGCGCGTGCGGTGGGCGGAGGGACAGGATGACGACGCACCCGGCCCCGGCAGTGCGTCCTTCGGCGCCAGCCACCCCGCCGCCCCCGTGGTCGCCGTCGCCAAGACGCTGCAGTTCGATGCGGTCTGCACGGTGCGCCCCAGGGCGGCGCACTGTCGCGTGCGGTGCCTCATCTTGCAGGTACTCATACGTGAAGGCAAAGGGCTCTCCGATGATGAGCACAGGCGGGCAGGAGACTTGTGCACGCACCGCCAGATCCGCGCGCCCGGGACGACTGTTCTCTCGGATCTCTTGTAGTGCGTCCCAAAATGTGTCTTCATCCCGCCCGTCCGCTGCAAGGCGGGCCGACCGCGTGATGTCTCCCGAAAATGCGAGCGCTGCAAGCTGCTGCTGCACTGTTGGGGCGCGCCCAGGTGCAGAAAACACAGGCGGAGCATCAGCATATGCCCCGTCACGCAGGATCGGATACAGCGCGACGAAGGCGTCCGAACCACCATGTGAAGGCGCGATGACAATGCGCTCCGGGCACGCGAATGTCGGCAGGGTAGGGTGGCTCCCATCGTAGAGATCGTCTCCGCCCTCCTCGTCCGCACGCGGCGGCGCACGCTCGCTTTCAAGCCCGCTGAGCTGGACCTTGCCCCGTGTCCGACCCCACAGCGACTTTCCAGTGCTGCCCTTGCCCAGCATTGCACGACGCGCCCGCGCTTTGACGTCACCTTCTGCGTCTGCGCCATGCACCCCTTCACTCTCGGCATCTTTGAGATCGATCAACCGCCGCACGCTCTCTGCCCGCTTGGGTCCCTGAGCGATGGGTGAGCCCGCAAAGCTCCCGGAACCTCGCTTGCCCCCTGTAATTAGTCGCATTTCCGCCTCTGATTCTGTCTCTAGCGAGTCTGAAACATCCAGTGACCGCAGCGATGGAGTCATTGGGGATCCTTTCGATTTCCAAGAACGACGACCTTGCATGGCCGACCCCAGGGACAACTCGCTGTCTAAAGATACGTGGAAGTGATCAGCACTGCTGTCATCTCCCGCACTGGCCATGTCTCCTTGCACCTGGCCTGAAATTAGTATATCTTCTAATGCATTCTCACGCAGCATGCTGATCTGCCGCAATAGTGTCGCATGTACGTGTGGCCGCATTTCTTCCACCTCGCCGTTCGCTTCTCCCAGCGTGACTTCGGATTCATGCCCCTGAGACTGTCTTGCGCGCTGCACGCACTCGATCTTTTCTGTCACTGCAGCGAGGTGATCCGAATCACCCTCATTGTCCCACTGGGCCTTGAGCCCACGTGTGCCCCGCTTCCGCAATCTAGCGATCATAACTGCAGCCAGAAGCGGTGAATGATTCTGCACTGGATGCCTAGAACTTGATGCATATCTCACCACCAGACTGTCCCTTCCACTTCCATAATTGTAAGCTGATCTGTTTGTCGCAACATCTTCACGCTGCGTTGCATCACCATTTTCAACGGCCTCACCCCGCTGTCTTGCTTGATGCTGAGCCTCGGCGTTGAGCATCACGCGTGTGCGTTGAAGGGATCCGTTCAATGTCACCAATGACTTGTTAAAGTTCAGCACAATTTGAGGACCCGGAATACGCACGGGATCCTTCTGCAACCCTTGTGCTTGACCCGGGACGACTGTGGGGGATCCTAGACCAGCGGCGAGTGGCGACTGTGTTCCGTGAGTTTGAACGTGGCGAAGCTGCGAGCGCGAGTTGGCGCGATTTCGGAAGGCCGCCTCAAGTGCAGCCTGCTCGCCTGGCACCCAGCGCCGCCACGGCGCTGCTTCACTTCTCGCCTTTTGGCGGTACTGCTCGAAATCGAGCTCCCCTGATCGCGTAGCCCTAGACAGGACCACGTCGCAATTGTGCGACACGCACACCGACCCGCCTGGCTTCTCCGCACCCGATTCCACTGTCTGGGCGCTGAGGCTGCCTTGGACCAAGAGCCAGGCTCCACTCGAGACCCACTCAACAACTTGCAAACCCTCTGCTGTGCGCGCTGATGGCGGAAACCGCGCAGGTAGCGCCGCCTTGAGCGCCGTACGCGGCTGGCCGTCCTGGTGCCGTAGGACCCGCTCCTGGACCGCTACATGAGTCTCCCGCTCCATCCGCGCAAGCCAGTGCAGCACAACACCAGCAGCCTCCGCTGAGAGCTCGTTGCCCTCCAGCCTCACATGCGCCAGAGCCTGCGCGCCTTCTGCCTCACCTGCCTCGGGACGTACGCCTGCAAAGAGGTCGGCGGCCGAGCCAGTGAACGCTGGACCGACATGCACCCCCCCGCAGTGGCAGTCCGGTCGCAGCTCGTGCGCAAGAGCGAGGTGCAGCGCGTCGACCTGCTGCCGGAGAACTTCCAGCGCGCCCTCCTCGAGAGCGACGCCCCCGACGGACCGCGCTTCCACTGGGAGCCCCGCGATGGTGCACGGGTCCAGGCCGCGCGGGAACCGCTGCAGCAGAGGCATGAGATCCGCGAGGTGCTCAAGGTGCCCGAGCAGCGGCCGCATCTCCGCACTCCACTCGTGGTCTGCACGGTGCCGCCGCAGCCCGATGCGGTTGAAAGACAGATCGAGCTCTCGTAGCCGCACCTCAGGGCTTGCGAGGAGTGGCGCGAGGGCTCGCGCCGCTGCCGCATCGCCAAAGCCATTATGAGCCAGGCGAAGCACCTCAATGTGGGAACAGCCAACGAGAGCCTCGGCCACCGTCGCAGCAAGAGAGGCGCGAAGGCCGTTGTTGGACAAGTCAAGTGAATGAAGACGAGGGATCATGCCGAGAAGCTGCGCGAGGGCCCCGGCGGCAGAGGCGGACTGAATCGAAACGTTTGCGAGACCCAACACGGAGAGCTTGGAGAGCGACCAGTTGGTCTCCAGTCCGCTGAGAAGCACCACGAGCCCGCGATCCCCGAGATTGTTGCTCGAGAGATCCACCTCTGCAAGCGTTCGCGAGTCCCGCACTATCTTCACAAACGACGCTGCCTGCATCCCCTGCTCGCTGGTGTGCGTTGTGTTCCGGATGTCCTGGCTACTGGCGCCGAGTCCCGTATACGGCGCCTGAAATGTTTCCGCGCTCACGTGCGCGAAATCCAATCCACACGCACGTGCGCAGAACCGCTCTAGCTCGCTGGCCCGCAGCAGAGCCCCGCAGATCTGCGGGTCCCACACCAAGGGCCTGTCAGCCTTCCAAAGCGTCTGGCGCAGGCAGGATAGGAAGACATGGGGGCGAAGGAGGGTGCGTGCATTTCGGGGCAGACCTGTTCCAGACCGTCGATGTTCAGCGGGTTCTCAGACAGATTGATCTCCCGCACGTGCGGTGCGAGTGCTGCTAGCCGCGCCCTGACCGTGCTCGCGAGCGACGCCGTCACCCACCGTCCCGATAGATTTATGCGCCCCGAGGATGCCACCTCCCGCTCGGATATTCCCGCTAGCAGAGCCCGCTCGGCAACGCTGAGTCCTTCCAGTTCCTGACGCTCGCGATGAGCCGCACCGCGCGATGCGCGGTGCTTGGGCATAAGTCCGGCAACATCATTGGCAGGTGGCAGTGCAACCGCGAGTGAAGCCTCTTCAATCTGCTCCCCGCGTGTATTCACACACTATATTGACGCTGGAGTGTTGCAGTGCAGAAAAATTCAGGACTAGAAGGTGAAAAGCTGATAGTTGGTTCGGGGCCAACCGGAAGACTCTCATCGCCTGCAAGATCCGCGCGCTTACCAGCTAGTTCGAGGCGCCTGGCCCACGAGACCCACATCAATGTCATCCCAACGATGTCATTACCACAGAGCACATTGTCCTCTGATATGGAGATTGACCTGCGGAGGTCCTCCAACACGATGTGTGCATCATTGGGAGAATGAACAACGCTTGACATCGCGTATCAATCTATATTTCCCCTTCGATGCGTCTATCAATCTATCCTTTATTGCCCAGCTCATCGCGCGGCAGTCTCTCAAGTGTCATCTGAACCATAGGGAACAGTCTCCTTCCCTTCGAGAAGTAACGCAGCAGTTGCCGCAAGACTTGAAGTTGAATCTGTTTAGATCAGGTGAAGAGTGTGTTGGAAGAAGGGTGTCTCTTGTGGCCGGATGGGGCCTCCAGGGTCGCTCCCGGACCTCCCAGGCCACGGGGACCTCGCAACAAGCTCAGCGGTTTGGGCCCGCCTCAGTCGAAAATCGTCGTCTTGCGCAGTTGGACCGGGGGTCGATGTTCGGTCGCCGGCCGACAGGGTTGCCATAGGCTCAACATGGTCGCGGAAGTCAACACGTAGAGCAAGCCTGATCTCGAGAAGCAGCCGCTCTGGACCTGTCTGGGCGAGGTGCGAGGCACGGCTGCAGTTGGGCAGCAGGCGTAGGCGGGGCAAGTATGGGGACCGATGGTATCGGCGACATCAAGGTCTCTCCCGAAAGGCCCGCATTGTAAAAATCGAAGACATGGTGTCTCACGATGCTGCTCTAGTCCTGGCGGGGTTTCTCTACGATGCCGGGACACTTCTATTTCGAGTGTTGCCTGAATGCAATGGAGAGTGCGGTCGCGTATACGGTATCGACTCCGAGTGTATTGGATAAGTTGAGCCACAATCTGTGCTGCTGCAGGAGCTTCTCAAGGAAGAATGGAAGGAACGCCGAAAGTTTCTCCGCGAGTATGCAGATTTGCGCGACGACTGGCGGTCCTTCCCGCAGCCTGCGCGTAGTCCGTTTGCCGGCTGGCCAGCAAATCTTAATGCGGGTGCGGGAGGTAGGTATGACCCAGTTCGGGACGCACTCGCGCCGGCAAAGGGGATCGAACGAGTGGGGATCCCAAGGGCTGCTCCACCAGTGAACTTCGAAGAAGGACAGATGCCAGAGGAGGTGCTGACAGATGAAGACGAGAAGGTGCTCACGGTGCTCAGGCAGCTGGACAAGGATAAGAACGGCAAGGTGGACATCGGAGAGTTGGTTGATGCATTCGAACAGCTTAAATACCGCCCCTCGCGTGATACTCTGGAGGTTATGCTACGCGAGTACGATGAAGATGACTCTGGCGAGCTTGACGTTTATCCCTGCTCAGCCCAGCCCCGCACCGCACCGCACCACACCGCACCGCCCTGCCCCGTCCTGCCCCGCCCTGCCCTATCCCTTAGCGCACCGCTCTATCCTGACGTAGCACGTGCGCACAGTTCCGAGAATTTCTCCCTTTCTACGCCGAGCTGCAGCGGCACATCAAGAACATCAAGCTGGGGTTCGCGCCGCCGCCGTCCGAGGGACCCCGAGTTGGGGAACAGGTTATCGTCAAGGCCGAGCACGGCCACTCCGCGCTGCACAAGCCGCTATTCCACACTGCAGAAGTGGTTGAGGTGACTGAGGACGCGCGGAGGGCACTTTACCGAGTGCGGCTCGACGATGGGGAAGAGCTCTCGCTGCGCCGCACAGCCATCTACACGCCCACGGAAGTGGAGATGCCGCACAAAGCCCTGCCGGTCGACGACGTCCTCCCAACAGACCCGGGTATCGTCCCGCCTACTACGGAGTGGCTGTTCTCCCGCGGTGTGCCTCGCTCGCGCTTTGGGGAGCTGGCAGGCTTCGTACTGCGGCACAGGCTTCGGCCGGCGACGTGGCAGCAGCTGTTGCCACTCGGCGCGACGCTGCCAGAGGTGTCAGTTGCACTCACCGAAGAGGAGGCTCGCGCGATCGTCGAGGGTGCCAATCGGTCGGCGCTAGAGGGGCTGCTGGACCGGATGGCGGACGCCATATTGCTGTCTGAGGGCCTAGGAGAGAGGCAGCACGGAATCTTGCCGCGCATTGACACGGCCACACCCCACGACGTCCCTCTCCGTGCCACATGCAAGACCGTTGCTGCACGCTTCGCCGCTGCCGAGGCGGAGGCACTCGCGGAGTGTGCAGTCCGGGCGCAGCAGAGTGGGCGCGCAGCCGGCGATGGCCTGCAACAGGCGCTGGCGGATGCGGTGCCCGAGGCGCTGCCAGGCGAAAACGGGCGGGTCTCGGCACAGCAGGTTGAGGCAGCGTGCTCTCGCGCGGCACTTCTACGGGACGAGCTGGCGGAGGCGATACGGGTGCGGGGGTGCGAGCGTTTGCGTCTCGAGGGAATCGAGCCCCTGAGTGCGGAGGAGCGCAGGGAGGAGGCCATGGAGCTTCGCGCGTCGCGCGCCGAAACCATTGCAGACATGGAGAAAACGATAGACGACGCCACAAAGGCACTTCGTCTAATTCAGCAAAACACACTTGGATTGTCGCCTAAGGAATTGACAGAGCAGGTGCAGGAGGCCAAGACGGCTCAGCGACTTCTGAAGGCGTCTCTAGTGGAAGTGCGAGAGGCGCTGGAGAAGGAGATGGCAGAAGTTCTGAAAGAGGAGGAAGTTGTGATCGGGGAGGAAGTGGAGCAGGAGGAGGATACCGTGATCGTGTGGCGGATGTGGGTAATGGAGGAGGCGCTGCGAGTGTCGATTCAGCGTGAGATCGACCGGCGGAAGAAGCACATCAGCGAGACCGAGTTCGCACTGCGGTTGCAGACGCAAGGGGTCACGCTCAAAGTTCGTAACGTACCAATATCGCCCCAAGTGCTGCGTGATGCCGCTGAAGTTCTGCAGCGAGCCCTGCGTTGCCACGGGGCGCGTTGGAAGCTCCTCTCAATTCGAGATTTTTGGGCGACGGCAAAGGGTACGCTGGCCGCGGTCGGTCCAGCGCAGCCTCTTGAGAAAAATCTGGTGGTGTCGCACGGACCGACCTGCTCTAACTACTACAAGGGCTTTGCGATCGAGGTGTGGCCGCTCGGTGGCGGTGTGTCTGACACACAGACCATACGGAGATACACCAACATGCGCCAGGTCCAGCTTCGAAATCGGCTCGCCTTCATTCCCGAGGCAGGGTGTGAGTACCGCATCTGGGCACCGGGGACAGAGGCGGCGCGCTGGGCAGAGCGGAGGGACATCTTCCAAGAGCAAGACGTCGATCAGGCAGGACACATCGGCTACCTTGCGCTCGGTGCAGCGCTTCGCCATCTCGGCTGCGATCTGGATATGGAGGACTTGCAGGGTCTGTTAGCTTCGCACGGCGACGGCAAGGAGGACCGGTTGACGCTCCCTGAGTTCGAGGCAGTGCTTCGAGACTCTTCAATCTCAGGGAAAATTGAAGACGGGCAAATTGAGCGCGAAGCATCTGTAGCGTGCGGTGGTAATAATTCTCTCCTGCTCCGTTCCATGGAGCGCCGCATCTCGCGCCAGCGCTCAATCGCCGGCTCCCTCACTGGCACAAACGACGCAGCCTCCCACGTCAGCGGCGGAGATTCGCGTGCGCGCGCTATTGGACATTTCCGCAAGGCCGGTTCACGACTGAGAGTGCTCAGCGCCTTCTCCTCGGCGGGGAGATCTGCAGCGTCGGGTCTTGATGGGCGACTTCCGACAGGTGGGAGCTCAGGCAGTAGCCAAGCGGGCTCTCTCTCTCGGCAAGGCTCCTTGCGTCGCCAGGGCTCCATCCAGCGCCAGGGCTCCATCCAGTCCCTTGTCAAGGTAGGCGAGCTCGCCCGCGCAGGGTCTCGCCGCGGAGCCCTGGCTTCCGCAAAGGAAGAGAACTCCGCCGGCGAGGGTGCAGAGGCCCAGGCGCTCGGCGCTCAGTCGCGGCCCTCGTCCTTAGCTGGGATGATCCGGCGAACCTCTTTCTCAGGCCAGCAGCCATCCGCAGTTGCTGATGTTGCTCCCGATTTTGCGGTCAGCCCCGAGCGCGAAGGCCTGCCTCTGTCAGAGAACCTCGCGTCGTTCTCTCGCCAGCCCTCGTTCGGCCGGCTTGGTGCATGTGCGAATCCCGCCCACCTCAGCCATGCTTCCGAGCCTCCTTGCAGGCGGGGCAAAATGCAGACTTGAGTTGCAAGCCATGTGCACCTTTGTGTGTCCACTGTCTGACAAGGCACCCTCGCTGGGGTTCCGACAGTCAAGCGGCGGAGTAGCCTGACGGACCTGACCGGACCCGGACCCGGCCAGCAAGGTAGCCTTGCTGGACTTGGGGAGGGCAGCTCCAATGCAAACGTTTTGGGGCGCATTCCGTCGGGTCCGTTGCTTTCCCGCCGCGTTCCATCCATCTCACGCGCCGATTCATGGGGAGGTTTCATGAGCCCAATGGCAGAGGCGGACGAGTGGCTGTCGAGCCCTGTTGCCGAGGCTGGGGGGCGCCCAGGAAGTCCGCTCGCAGGCGACCAGGCGAGAGGCGGCGGCGGCGGTGTAAGTGCTAGCAGCGGGTTGGAGCTCGATCTTGCGCAGATGGTAGATCAGGTAGCGCGAGGACCTCCGCCGGCCAGCTTGTTTGGTGCTCAGGGGCGGACGGCGTCGGCGTTTGGTGGTTTGGGGCAGCGGACGGCGAGCATGCTTGCCCCGCACAAGGAAGAGGAAGAGGCGGACCTCCACGAGGAGTCGCGCCCGGGAACCGCCGCGCAACCCTCCCGCCCAGGCACTGCCGCCGAATCGCACGCCGTCGGCGGAGCAAACTTCGGCCTCGGGGTGATTTCTCGGAGAAAGAGCCCAAAATCAGCTGCCACAGCAGACAGCGGCGCAGGGGTTCCTCGCATGAAGAGCAACAATTCAGCCGGCAGCGCCAACAGCGGCGCGGTCAGGCCGAGAGAGGATCACACGGGCTCTCGTAACGCGGGCAGGTGGAGCATGGGCCCTTCGTTCCTCCGGGGCGCGGTTGCGTCTTCTCGGGACAGAAATGTGTGCGGCGGCGTGCAGCGTGTGGACTCAGTGGCCGCATCGGCCACATTGCAGCGCGAGACTTCGTTCCGGTCCTTGTTGGGCGGGAAAAAGCAGGAGATTCAAACAAGGCTCGGCGTGGCACGAGCGGAGCGCGAGGCGCGCCAGCAAGCCGCAGCCCTGGATGAGGACAGCCTCTACCATATCAAGGCAGCTCTGGCCGAGTTTGGTGATTTGCATGATGTTGAGGGACGAGTGAAACGTGCGGTGCCAGAATGGGGAGTACCACGCATCTCCAATGACCTCTCCGGCTGCTTCGCCGTGATCGACTCGCACCCTGATGCGTCCTTCGCGGTGCAGGCTCGAAATGCACAGGTTGCAGGAGCGGTCGGCGTCATCATCGTTAACACCGCTGGCACTGGCCGCGTGCTTCAGCGCTTGTCAGTGCCTGGTGCGGCGCCCTCAGTCGGCTCGCGCCGCTCCGGTCGGCTTTCACTGCGAAGTGCTGCCCGTTCGGTCAGCGTTGTGACGCACCTCATGCAAAAGCACTCCACCAAAAGCGCCGCAGCAGCTCCTGCCAACGCAGCTTCCACCGTGACGGCCACCGCCAGCATCAGCAGCGGCTCTTCACCTGTTCGAGGCAGCGGGCACACGTCTCCCACGCGGCGCGGGGTTGGATCGAGCAACCCGACCAGAGATAAAGCCCAGGCGTCGGGAGCTTCAGGCGGGGATGCCGCCGGGAAAGAGTCCGTGCTGCTCCCGGCGCTTGCGCGCGGGCCCTCTTCGCCGACGCGGCAGGCTTCACTTGCAGGAACCTCAAGCGCAGGCGCCAGCGTCACCGAGCGAACAGCTCTCCCAGCTCTGGGAGGAGCGTCGCCACTCCGCCGCGCACCAACATCGGGGTCCTTGGGTCCGTCGGCATCGGTGACCAGCCTTTCGGTAGTCAGCGGCGGGGGCGTCTCCACAGAGGGTTCCTCGGCGGAGGACGTGCGCGCCCTGCGGGAAAAGATGCGCAAGAGCTCTTCCATGCGCGCCGCGGCCCTCGCCGCGAAGGCGATGGCGGAGCTGCAGAAGGCTCCGGCAGACCAGCTCGCCACGCTGCTTGATCCAAGCGACAAGTCGGAGATGGTCACCCAGGCGGCTGCAGAAAAGGAGAAGCGGGCGCAGCTGCAGCGCAAAAGCACCATGGGTCTCGGTGTCGAGGGCCTTCGCAGGTGGACGAGCAGCTCCGCCATGCGTGCGTCGGCCCACGCGTTGCAGATGCAAAAAGACGAAGAAGAGCTTCGGCGACTGCACTCTGAGGAGATGGCTGCAGCGGACAGTCCTCTGTCCCGTGCCCCCTCGCGTGCACTTTCGCGCGCGGCTTCACGCGCGCCCTCCACGGCGGCGGCCTCGCAACTGTTCTCGAGTGTGCGCGCTGCCGCGGGAGCGGCCGCAGGCTCTCACCTTGAAGGAGATCCGATTTTCCCCATGCCGCTTGACGTGGACCTGGAAAAGACCCAGTTTTCAATAGCAGTGCCCGTCGTGATGGTGCACGCGTCCGACAAGCGTAGGCTGCAGAACGGCAACATCTGCACGCTCAGGCTTGTCGATGAAGACACGAGGCATACGTTTCACACGTGGCCGTTCAACTTGCTGTCGACGGATGAGGTCGAAGAAGACGTCATGCGCTCGTGGCTCTGTCTCGCCAACCTGCTCAGTGGCGACTTTCTCTCCACATCGCACCACTCGCTCGCCGTTGCAGTGCGCATCCACGACCCGGAGCAGTGGACACACTCGCAAGCGCATGAAGCACTCGCCGCGGACCGATGGCGCCCCGTTGAGGGCAAGTCTTACAACACAAAGGAGCTGCGCGCCATCGCGAAGCGGAGCCGCTGCATGCCGCCCGGTGCCCGCTTCCAGCGTCGCCTGCTAGTGCGTGTGCTCGGTGGCGAGCGTCTGAACAGACGACAGCACGGCCCGAACATGCTGCAGATGGAGACAAATTCAGTGCGCCTTGCGTTCGGGAGCTCGACGGCCGCGGCGCCGCACGTGCCTGCTGAGGCGAACCCTCTGTGGGAATTCGAGACGTGGTTCCCCGTCGGCGAGACGGAGCTGCGGAACCTCGACCTCGCAGGCTGCCGCGAGCGCTTCGACGAGCTCTGCCAGGACCCGCCGCGCGACTCGGCGATGCGCGACAAGGTGGTGGCTATCTATCTCATCCACAAGGTCTTCTCGGGCGTGCGCCTCTTCTTCCGCCCGGAGACGCTCGAGGCCCTGGCGGCAGAAGAGGACTCGGCTGCCAAGCAAGTCCTCCCGTGGACCGCTGTCCTCGCCATCTACGCGCGGGTCATGGAGCTGCCGCTGGAGCCCCTGCGCCTCGAGGTCGTGTCTAAGGTGCTGCTTGGCGGGGAGCGCTCGGTGGGGACGGCGGAGGTCAAG
>ENA-UOXV01003428-UOXV01003428.1-marine-metagenome-genome-assembly--contig:-NODE-3428-length-19278-cov-6.594600_pt1 | contig 19278 bp, 20 predicted proteins | sample MGYA00238165_ERZ766961 | MGnify/ENA primary metagenome ERZ766961 (study PRJEB28924, sample SAMN03173240) | marine metagenome | biome: Marine; feature: Water; material: Subsurface seawater | place: North...
TGCCGGAGAAACGGATTTTCTTGCCGCGTGCCTTCGCCCGCTTCCGCTCGCCGAGATGGCTATCACCTTCAACGCTCCAACAGCACAATGCCAGGCGCGCGCTCGAGCTCAGATCGAGACGTGGCTCAGTAAGGCTGAGAATGCGGTCGCTGAGAATTCTTCAGGTGGGACAGGGCTCCGCTCCGCGCTCATGTGCGTGGCCGCAATCGTTCGTGGGGGTGCTGCGCTGTTTCCTCCTGCGCCAATGCAGTGGGATGTGACTGCTGGTTCTGAGGGCGACGACGCTGACCTCGATGCCACCCCGCACGTCACGCCGGCGCTCAAACCCGACGATCCGGCGTGGGGAGCCTCGCTGCGCCAGCGCATTTCCGCCCTTCTCACGGGCGCGACCAAAGCGTATGGTGCAGGAGATAATCCGGATGTCCCAGCAGTCAAAGCACTTGTCGCGGCGGTCTCGCGATTCCTTGCATGCAAAGGGGCTTTTGCTAAGCACGACAAACTCAAGCAGGCTGTCGCCTACGACAAGGCAGTGCAGAGGCACTACGACCTGAGCGAAGAGGCCGCGCATTCTCGCCAGTCGGTTGTGTCACGAACGCATGCGCTCCTTGGGCGGCGCAGCGAGCAGGGAGTGTACGAGGAGGACGCAGTTGCGAAGTCTCTTCTCGACTACCTGCTATCTGCCTGCATGCATGAATACTGTGCTGTGCGCAAAAAGGCGCAGAAGCTGCTTCCCGACACAATTCGGCGCTATCCGCGCTGCCCACCACGGCTTCTTGCGGTGGCGCTTTCGCGTCTGCAGGACCCCACTGCTACCAAGGGAGCCATCAGCGGTGTGGTGTACACTGTGCAAAACGCGCAGGCTTTGCTGCGCGTTGCGCGAAGCTGGGAGCTCTCTCAAGCTCTTGTTGTTGGACTTCTCGCGTCACAGCATTTTGAAGACACCAAGGTGCAGGTTCGCCTGGCAGAGCTGTGGACCTCGTGGTGCCCCTACTTTGTTGCGCCACCCCTCACGGGCCTCATCCGTCCCGACGCACTCTCAACGGATCCCGATATCGTTGCCACCCTGCCTCCTGTTGCCATCACGACTCAACTCGAAGCTGGCAACCGCTCACTTGCCGCCAGAGAGAAGCGCTCGCGAGCGGCGCTGGCCGAGATGAGCCAGGGCCTTTCACGATACATGGACGACGGACTCTCGGGTGGAAAAGTGCACTGGCGCGTCGCAGTGCTCGCTGGGGCAGGACTTTCAACGCTGGTAACCACTGACCCTCAAGTTCTTTTGTTTTCTGTGCACGCGGTCGTTTTATCCTGGGCTTTGGGCACTCCCTGGAGGCATGGTTTCGAGACTGCATCCGATTGCAGCCTCAAGCAGAATGGCATTTGGTGCGCGGCAGAGAGGAGAAGGGCGGCCTTGCGCCGAACTCGCCCTTTTTCTCATCTGCATTTTCTCTCGAAAGCGCACTAGATTACTCGGGTGCCTCTATCCGGTGCTTTAATCATTGAGTTCCGGGTTTGGCATACCTGCGATCACAGGGGATACCGGCAGCGAAATCTCGCCGGCTGTCCAGTATACATCGCGAACATAGTCATGATATTTAGATTCGCTTACTCGAGTGAGTTCCTTCCAAATCTTGATTGGGTGTGGTACGGTCAGGTGCGGCGAGACAACCCGATGGACGCATCAACTGTGAAACTGTTTCTTCGCGGGCTCAACTCTGACATCCTTCCGATGCGCCAGGTAAGACTAGGCAAATATGATTATCTTGGTCCTTATCACTTGTTTAGGCATTCTGACACTGACCTTGCCGATAGATGTGCCGCGCTGTCGTTCCGGCTCTCTTCATCAGCGCCGGTTCCTCGAGTGGTGATGCGATGGAGGTCGACGGCGCGGGTGGGGATGCTGAAATGACCGATGCTGCCGGCGAACTTCTCAGCGCGGCATCCTTCGACACTCCGCTCGACTGTGCATTCTCGGGGCCATTCTTTGATCCCGTTTGGGTGGGTTGGGCGGCGCCACCCCGCGCGACAGAGTCACCAGTTAACACAATAAGGGCATCCAATGGTGAGGCTGCTGCTGCAGCGGCGGCTGCCGCGAAAGAGGCTCTTTCGAGCGTAGAATGGGTGCAGGGTGTGATCGACAAGGTCGGCCAGGACCACAGGCTAAGTGGGGACGAGCGTGCAGAGGGGAGCAAGGCGGGGGCGGCAGCAGGGATGCCGCTCGCGTCCGCAGCTGTGCAAGCTGCGTGGGCGGTTCGCATCGCATTCCCCCGCACTTCAGCTGCGCCGCTCTCTGATTCCTTCTCGCTCAACAACATGCTTACATTCGCAGCGATCGCTCGTGCTGCTGGTCCCGAGGGGCTCGAGGCGCTCTGGGCGCCTCTTGAAAAGGCCATAGAGGCGAAGTCGGACCGCGAGCTGCAGTGCACAGCAGCGGAGATCGTCGCGGGCCTTCACGTAGGCTCACTCTCGTGGAGCGCTGCCAGCGGCGACAGCCTGCAGACGAGACTTGCTGCGCTTTTGGCAGCTGCCCTTCCAACAGTCGAGACTGGGTCAGTCGACTTCTGGGCTATGGGTCTGCGGTACATGGTGAGCAATCGCGACCCACGGCGCACTTCGTGGCTCTCTGCGACAGCGGCGTCGCTTGCGTCCTCGTCGTCGGAAGCCAAGTCCTCAGACGTATCGAGGGGCCTCAAGATGCAACAAGCACTGCTGATGGAGTACTCGTGGCGTGGGCTGCCGCTTGCTCGAGCAGTTGCAAACGCAACGCAGGGACTGCTCGGCGGTTCATCAAAGACGGTGCGCGAGGAGGCTGGTCGCGGCCTCGTCTTGATTGCAAGGGCGCTTCACCCGCGCGAGAGCTCCACAGGCGGAGCGCCTCCCGACACGGCCGCTGAAATCTCGGCTTGGCTGCTCCCTCTCCTCGCGCAACTGCAGGTTGAGTATTCGGCGGCGCCGCTCGACGCGGGGACGCCTGGCGGGCTCGAGCTCAAGGGCAAGATCGAGGGCGTGCTCTACTTCTTCATCCACGCCCTCCGCCTCGGACACGCCCGCGCGGTGGGCAGCGTGCTGCCCGCGGCGCTGCCGCTCATGCTCACTACGCAGGACGCCTCCGACCGCGAGTTCGCTCATATCGGCCTCGTCGCGCTGCAGCTGAGCGCGTCCTCGGCGCAGCATCCTGCAGTGGCTGCCGCCCTGCTCGCACAGGCCGAGGCCGCTCTCGCTGCTGAATCATGGCGCGTGCGCAAGGCTGCAGTCACGCTGGCAGGGGAGCTGGCGCACGCGGCGCCACTCGACCCTGAATTTGGGGCGCGCGTGGTCAGAGCGGTGGACGCTTCGCTCGGGGACGCGCAGATCGAGGTGCGTCAGCAGGCGTCGCAGGTGCTGGCGGGGCTGCTCCGTGCCGCGCCTGCCGACACGCTGCTTGGCATGGTGGCTCGCGCGCCCAAGGGGCGGCGGCGCGCTAAAGCCAAAGAGGGCGTCAGCGACGAAGACCGCGCTGGCGCGCTCGTGCGCCGCCACGCCAAGGTGCTGGCGGTCGCTGCGGCGATCCTTTCCACGTGAGTGCCGCGCAAGGCCCCTGTCCGCTGCTCGCTGCCGTGCGTGCTGCGCCCTTCCCTGGCGCGCTCTGACGGGGGCGCCTGGGACCCCAGGCCAACGGAGCTGCCCGAGTGGATGGCAGACGCGGTGACTTCTCTCTGCGCGCTGACGGACGAGGACCCAATCATCCGCTCGAGCATCACCAAGGCGGTTGGTGAGTTCCGCAAGAGCCACGAGGACATGTGGGAACATGTGCGAATGACGTGGACAGAGGAGCAGCTTCGTCTCGTCTCCGAGTCGTCCGGAACTCAGTCATATTTCTCCTAAATGGGGGATGCCACACAACCTGCGATCCACGAGTGAGTTCGCTGGGAACCACAGTGAATCAGGGTGACGCGGTATTGTCCAGCCGGTTGCAGCCCAGCCGCATAGATCATTTACAATTTCAGGTTCATTACAAACGCCTCAATTATGTTACTGGTAATGCGAGATGTTAGGCAGGGAGATTGGTCCACTGCAGTAGGTACAGGAGCCGAAGAGTGTGTTGAATGCCTGTCTGCTGGCCGGAACGGAGCGGAGCCACTCGTATAGACATGACCCGTGGAAGGGACGTGCACAGCGTGGATTGTCGCAGACGACATCAGGAAGAGCTCCGTCGAGGCGGTACGTGTAACAGATGGCACACTCAACGCTCATCTCCTCCGCCCCCGCATCAACCCCGGCCTGTGAGACGTGTGTGAGTTGTCATGCACAGCAAGCTGGGTCCCTAAACCCTAAACCGCAGCTCAGCTAGAGACGCTGCGCTCAAACTCAGAGGGCACGGCGGCGCACGGAGAGCCACCGTCCCAGTCGACGGGGTGGTCTGGGGCTTGCCTTGCGTGAGGGGAATTCGAGCTGCAGTATTCGCTGGAGGTTCGCACGTGGAAAGATGGAGGAGTCCCACATCGAAAGCTGTTGGTTCAGCCTGGTTCGAGTCAGGGGTTAACGCTCTGTATGGAGTCAGGGGTTAACGCTCTGCAGCTCTGTAGAGTGGGTGTCCGTGGCGCGCTGGTCCGATCGCGCCAGGCCAGGTGAGGGTCAAAACCTGTCGCGCAAAGGGGTGATGACTGAATCAGCGCCCAAAAACCGGACCTCTGGGACGCCGAGCGGATGCTGTGCGTCAAGATCAACTTGCATTGACGAATGGTGCCCAATCGCGATCCGCCTCAGAAGCTGCTCACCAGCCCCACCTTCAGCACCCACCGTTACGCTTTGCTCTCCAAACTGCACATGTGTGGTTGCGAGACTCCTCGACATCGCACCGGGGCGGGTGTATCACCGCATCGCGGGTGGGCCGCTCCGGCTCTAGCACCCAAGTGTGCGCGTCAAAGTCGTCGAGGGCATCCCAAACACGCTGGAAGTCCCCCAGCGCCCCACGGAACTGGGCGGCAAGGTCACGCAGCCCGCTGCGCATGCCCAGCCGCGCTCAGCGTCCGATCCTCTCACAAAGCAACGCCAACGCCTAGGCTTTGAGGAAAGGTGTAGGGCGCACCTCGCTGCAGGGTCCCAGCGAGGCATGAAGGGCAGAGGGAGCGCGGCGCGGCACGCGGGGGCGTCTGTCGGGTAGCTGCGAGGAAACTCGACCTGCCGAGTGCGTATCGACTCAGTCCTTCACGCGCAGCAGCTTAGACTCTACGCGGGGGGGCTACAGAGAAGGTTGAGGCGTCAAGAGGTGCGGGGGGGCTAGAGGTCGCTCCTCAAGGATATGTGGTCGGCCAGCCGCGTCGCAAACGGAGATTTGAAGTGTTTGGAAGCTCTCAGACAGCCCGTACACCTTGTCCCAGCCCATGTCCTCAATCTCAGCGACGATGCGCTCAACTGTCGCTGCCTGTGGAGGGTCTTCTGCGATGCGCGCCTGCGAGACTCGTTCAAGGATGTCCTTGAGCTCTATTAGAAATGAAGGCAGGTCTGGTGATGCCTCCAACTGTTGCTGAACAGATGGGAGGTCCGCACGTAGAAGTTGTAAGAGCTCCTCATCAACCTGCCCCATCAGTTGCTTAGCCGTGCAATCTCGTAACGATTTCGCGCAGGGAATTTGGATGATTGTGCATCGCAAGCGTTTGACCGAAGACGCTACTTGAGCCCGTAAGCACACAGTACGCCAGTAGAGCGCGCAAGCTGACCACGACATGCCATTGACAAACTGCGTACTGTCAAAAGTTAGAGATCACCTCAAGCGCGGTTCTACTCCCGGAACAGGAATCTTCGGCCCTTCCGACACGCACATGGTAGTCGCGCCCCGCCACACTGACGAAGCCATGGAACGTGTCGCACGTGGGGCTTTCAGGAACGAGGAGAGGGAACAGCGACGAAACCTCCGCCCATCTGTGAGATGTTTGACCGCCTTCAAACAGGGCCAACCCCGCGACACAGCAGGAATCAAACCTTCGTGATGGGCCAACGCTACGCGCCCAAGAGCACAAACGCTGAGGGTATACCGTTGAGCCAACTCGTTGGACTCTGCAATCATTGCCAGTGTGAAAACTAGGTGTGCAACCCAGCGTTGAGGAGATCATGGCCACGCATCCGTCCCAGTCACGCGGCCCGCATGCAGACGTGCCAAGGTGGGCTCCGCCGATAGATTCAGTTCTCCGTGCGGGGAACTCTTCTCTTCAGTTTTCGGGTGGCAATGCAGCCAGGGGAGCTCACCGGCGCTCCAACTGTGTCCTGATCACTGTTTCTCTCTTCAGCGCAACGCTTCAAGGAAGCAGTAGATGGCTTCTCTTTGGCTCCTTCGGCGAGCGCTCGGGCAGCATCAGTAGATGGCTTCTCTTTGGCTCCTTCGGCGAGCGCTCGGGCAGCATGGTGGGCGTGAGGAGAATTGCGATCATTCAGAGGTTGTTGATGGAACAGCCCCTGACGGGCTAGTCGCTGTGGGGACAGAGGGTGGAAGGGTGCGGCTTATGGACGTAGCTACAGGAATGGTGCCCCTTAATGAGCTAGGTCACACGGAGCTGATCACCAGCGTCGCTCTTTCCGCGGAATTTCGCGTTCTGGCGACTGCGAGTCGTGACCGATCCGTCAAGGTCTGGGATCTGTCAACAGGTGAGGAAGAACTGCATGTCCCGGGCCACGATGGGGATGGCGACTGCCGCTGCTCTATGGACAAGCGCGGTGACTGCAGCATGGTTCACCGTGCTTGTCCAGTAGAAGGTCATTCTGCTGCTATCACAGCGGTTTGTTTCAGAGGAGATGCGCAGCTGCTTGCAACGGGGGGTGCCGACAGACAAGTCATAGTGTGGAGCCGAACAGGAGAGGTTGAGGCACGTCTACGTGGCCATTCTCATGGGGTGCACTGCGTTGCATTTTCGCCGGATGGGGTGCTGCTTGCGTCAGGGGGAAGTCGAACTGTGCACGTCTGGAACGTGCACAGTGGCGAGGCGCTGCACGAGATCGCGATGCCTCCACCATTCTCGGTGCGCACGGTGCTCTTCTCTCCAGATGGTGGGCGGATAGCGGGTGGAAGCTGGGAGGGGCTTGGCTTCGTTTGGGACCTGCAGAATAGAGGGGAGATGCTCTCGTTTGAGCAGCGGATGACGATGATGTCACTCGCGTTCTCTCCCAATGGTCGCGTGCTTGCGTCTGGCGGGGATTTCTCGATTCGCTTGTGGGACACCGCGTCAGGCAGGGAATTGTTGTGTTTGCTCGGACATGATCCGTCCAACGGCTGCGTATGCGAGCAGGCGTTCAAGGGCGAGAACGAGTGCCCCCGGGTGGGACACCGGCACGCTGTCCTCTCGCTCGACTTCTCACACGACGGCACGGCGCTGGCATCAGGCAGCGAGGATGGTAGCCTAAAGCTTTGGGATGTGCGGGAGGCATTGAGTGCCAACCCAAGCGCCCGACGTGGCGGTACTCTTCTCTGCACCGTCAAAGTGGGAATGCATGTTCGTGGGGTTCGGGCAGGTGCATCGTCCAGGAAGAGAGCCGCTGACTCGGCGGCGATTGCGTCGGCTCGATAGGAGTAAACCGTACCTACTGAAATGAGTTGCGGGAGGTGCCATTTGCGGTATGGCTGCCGGGGCAGCTTGAGGCGAAGATCACAGAGGCGCGTCCTTGTGAGGATTCTCGAAAGTATTCGGGCGTTTTACTTGTAGGGTACTGTGAAGAGCTGCGACTGCGCAAGCACCGAATCCGACAGGCCGTCCTTGGCGGCAAAGGCCGTGAGCACACCTGACGTGCAGACATCGACGAAGTCGTGGTTGTCCACGCAGCCCGCCGCGCGGGGGTCGGGGCGCGGGGACCCGGCGTCCGAGAGAAGCGGGCGCGAGCCATCGCGGCTGCCTCTCCCGGTGCCAAACGGCGGCTCCTTGATCGGCTGCCCGCCCTCCACGGCGAACTCCTCCGGAGTTGAGTCTCTGCGTGAAAGCCGAAGGTCATGCCTCGTGTTCCCATTAGGGTTTAGGCACGGTGCAGCATAGCAGGGTAGGGTTCTCGAAGGGACCTTGAATTGAATGTGTAGTAGACCTTAGCGTGGGGCGTCACAGACTTGAGCATGACACGAATGACAGCGTTTGGGTCGCCTTCTTCGCCGGTCAGCTTGCCTGACGAGATGAATTGCGGCGGTGCGCAGCGGACAACGAACTCGGGAGACACAGCCACTTCCGAAGGCTGGTGCGCTGCCGAAAACGCAATCTGCCACCCACGAGACGCAGCAACTCACTTTTTTGGCCCCATAGCTGCAACGCGGCCCTTCAGATGGGAAGCGCTGGGTTGGGTGAGGGACCGCTCGGATCACTGCGGTTGAGCTAAGGCGAATCTTGCCGCCGTTATGCACCGACGGACAGCGTGTGGACGGAACAGGCTTGGTGCCATCGACGGTGTAATAGATGCGGGTGTCTGCTGTCGCCGAGGCGACTATCACCGTAAGCTCACCTGATTTGGGCTCCATCGCAGCTGCAATTGCCTCATGCGGTTCCCACGTCTCTCCGAGCTTGATCTGCACCGCCATGGTCTGCAAACTTCAGCGCCGCCCACAGACAAGTGCTCGCAACAAGCAGGGCCACTTGCGTCGATGGCAGTGTCACCTTGCTGCGACGAGTGGCGGCCGTGGGCTCGTCTGGAGCGGAGAAGGTCGGGCGCTTCGCAGTGTGCGCCTTGATGTGCTCAACCAGCTTGGCGTAGGTCCGGAAGGCCGTCTGCCCCGCGCGACGCTGAGGCGCTTAGGAGTGGGCTGCGAATCAGACCTCTGGGCCGTGCGAGTGTGTAGAACGAAGAGCGGTTGGTTCAAAAAGTCAAGGAATGACTTCACGGTACTCTGGGCCTCCGAGGCTTCCATTGCAGAGCTTATGGAAGGCAGAGGGGTTGCTCATGCGGGATTCGGGGGGGGGCACCGCGTCCTTCCGGGCGACCGTTGAATCGAGCATCAGCTGCAGTTTCCTGCGCGCGGCATCGGCCTTGCTCCACGCCTTGCCCGCCTCAGCCACGTCATCTTCAGCACGATGACGCGTGAGGCCACAGCGTTGCAGCTCTGCGGCTAGGCGGCGCGCCTCAGCCTCCAGTTCAAGAGCCACGCCCAAGTCTGCCCCGCCTGCCGTCCGCAGCACATCCATTGAGCCACTGAGCTGCTCCGATGATGTGCGCGCCCGGTTCTCGTCCGCAATTGCCGCGAGAAGGGCGGCCGTGGCCTCCTCCGACTCAGCGCGCGCCTCTGCAGTGGTCCCGCGCGCGTCCTGCAGAGCAAAGAACAGATTGTGCGTGCAGTGCACCGTGTGTGCTCGCAGCGAGCCCTCTTGCTCGGGCGCGATCCGCGCGAGCGCGCGCAACAAGGTGTCTCGTGCCTTGACCACTTCCGGGAGTGTCAGCTGTTCCACCACCGCCTCGGGCAGCTGTGCTCCTCGCAGCATCAAATTGTCCACCTCATCTGCTCGCCCCTCAACCAGCGCCTCTGCAAGCTGCTGCTCCTGTTGCACCCGCTGCTCCCCACCACTCGAGTCTCCCACCGCCTCGCGTCCCTCAAGAATTTGCTGCCAGTCCGCATCACTCCACAGTCGCGAGTGCTCGGGCTCCCGAAGCATCGTGAACTTGACACGCGACGTGCAAGACGCAGTAACAGCTACCCAGCCCCCACCGAGCACTCCAACCTTCACCCGCTTGGCAAACGTCCCGTTTACGTAAAAGGACACCTCTCCATGATCTACGTCTGCCCGCACTCCAATCACGTCACCGTCAAACACTTGCGCGTCGTGCTGTAGGGCCCGTCGCCCATGCGCCCCAACAGCGAGCGTTGGTGGCTGCACCACGATGCTCCCCGGCGTCCCCTCGGAATGGTTGGAAAACATCGCGGCCCACAATGCTCCCTTGCGTTGGTCTCCCAGTTCCGTCCCAAGCGTTAGCGGCTGCACGCTCCGCGCCGAATCAGCTCCAAGGAATCGCACGGGTGGAACTTAGAATCAGTTCATGGTTGGACAAGGCGGACATACCTGGGAGTTGAAGGCCTCTCCCCCCGCCTGGATGTCCACATCCATAGGAAAGTTCTTTTCACCTACACCTACCATCCACCTGCCAGCCAGCACGTCCGGCTCCTCAGGTTCTCTAGGACGACCTCGGGATGTGTCGTGGCAACCGCGGAGCAGATCAGCAGAAAAAGCATTCCACGCATGCAAGAAAGAGGGTTGTAAACCGTACCCTCCCGCGAGCTGATTGACTTGCACTGGGCCGTTTGAGTGAGAATTGATGCGCACGGCAAAGTAGTGGACGCCAGAGTCGAACGTGCGCTCGCCGAGTGCGCTTGCCCATTTTCCTGAGAATTCCTCACGCAGAACGCATGAGGACTCTTTCAATCGGAAGATAAAACGCCTGCAAAGAGGCCGAGGTGTGAGGGCCTCCCTTTGAGTATAACACGGTAGTCATGCGGCATATTGAGGTGCGGGGCGTTGGCTGGCATCTCGTTTCAGGGAGGAGCCGTTTTTGGCATGCAGCAACGTACCCAGCCCTGTCGCCCTTGACGACGTTCCACATGCCGTCCCCATCGCGCGGCGGAGGACCTTCGTCCACATCCCGCCCAAGATCCTCTTCAGCTTCCCCCTCCGTCTCGCCCATCCAGCCTGGATGGGCCAGGCTTCTGCGTTTTTTTTGGTTTGTGGTCAAACTGGAACGAAAGGATCCGCGCGGTTCTCGCAGGCCCTTTGCAAGCAAGTCGCGTGTCCAATTTACTTGTCAACGTTGCTGCGCTAGCAGCCTGCCTACAGCAACGGCGAGTTGTAGAGCGGGCCTTAGGTCTTCGATGCGCTGCTGCTTAGCGTGCGAACCTGAGCGAGAGCATCCTGGGCCTCCTCGTCTGCTGGATCTGCGGCTAGCACCTTGAGCATTGCGCCCTCAGCAGCTTCAAAATCCCCGCGGACTTTCCACAGGAAACGCCCATAAGTGTACCACGTGTCCAGATCGTTTGGGTCCTTGTGCAGCTGCTCCTCGTACATGGTCTCCATCGCATCATGGCCAATCAGGCCCGATAGCATCTCCATCCCATCGTCCCCGTGAAACAGCTCCTAGTCCAAGATGCGGCCAAACCACAGCCGCGCATCAGGGGCCGCCCGCGACTCTAAATGCCGACAAGTTACTGGCCTGCGCTACAGGAACAGCAGGGCTTGCATGGGTAACGAAACAAATACCAGGTTGGGGAAGAGCAAAGTTCGGGAGTGGCTGGTACCTTGTGGATGAAGAAGCTGCGGCCCTTGGCCTTGAATGTGGAAAACGGTGAGGGACTCGGAGAAACGTCCTGCCCCCAAAGTCACAGCCGAACCAGCCTCAGGCCCGGGCCAGTCAAACAAGAAGCGCATTTTGTCAATCTTAATCTGATCCAGTGTGCATGGACAGAATCAAGTACCGCTGCTGTGAAGCGAGTGGTCTGAATGCCCCCAGTTAGAAGGGGCGTGTCTGCTTCAAAGGACTTGTCGGCGAGACGACGGAGCGAGATCACATAAGGGGAGGTGATCATGTGCAGTAAACCGGTGGTCGACGCGCCAAAGAAGATAATCCCCCCTGCGGATCTCAGATTTCAATAGCCTGCACGAGCGCGTCTGAACTCTCAGGCAGCCCGCTGTAACAGCCCTCGGCCCTCAAGGTTGAATGCGGGGGCAACGAAATCTCCGCGCCGCTGGAAATTGTCGGAGAAATCGTCGGGCACCGCATCACCAAAGCTGGAAATTTGGTAGGCAAGTGTTGCCCGCGACACTTGCGGCGGTGGAAATGGGCTGAGAGGGCGGGGGGGGGTGGTGGGCAGAGCGAAACCAGCCATGCCGTACTGCATCACTGTCGGCGCCGCTTCGCCGAGTACGAGCAGCGGCCCACCGAGCGAGGTAAACCTGCACAGAAAGACAAGTCGAAAAATGTCATTAATCTGCGTCCTTTGCAGCCTCATTCACTTGCCGTGCCCCTACAGTGAGCTCGCTGAAAGCATTGCTCAGAGATTTCGACTGCGCAAGTCCTCTTCGACTCTTCGACCGCAACTACAAGCTAATACACAGAGCAGTCATCAAGCCATGATTTCAAATGTACTTGGGCGGGTCACGCACACAAGAGAAAATAAAGACATGATTTTGACGCGCTTCACGCCGACTGCGAAAGCCCCCTGGTAGACGAACCCGGCGTCCACGGCCGTAAACTCATGCGCTGCGAGGTATGCATCCACTGCACTCTCTTTCCCCACAGGCCAGCTGATCTGCTGCAGCCCCTTATCATTCAGTCCCATAAATGCACCGGGGACCTCCGCGATGAGGTCCTTCTCGAGGATCTTCATAGTCGCCTCGAGAGCAATCAGGTATCGCTGCTCGCGATTGATCTTCACTGTGTGCGCCTCAACATCACCACCGAGTTTGAGGAAAACAGCCTCCTCTTGAAGCTCTGCTTTGGATTTCTTCGTCGCCCCCGCACTCTCGCTCATCCGCCGGAGCCCTGTAGCAACCGCGGGAGCAATCGCTGCGCCGCAGGCAAGTCGCATCTCAAACATGCCCCTGGCCGTCACGCGGAGTGTTGAGGCCGGCAAGAAAGGAAGGACAGGGCGGACGACGAATGCACGGGTCATAGTCCAAGGTTGTCTTTTCGCTGCGACCCTCATGACTGCTCGCGCCAACGCACCCCGTGAACCAAGTGCTGCCATCCCCTCTTACCACGGAAAAGCTCCGCCGCTGTGGGCCCTCGTCTAGTTGAAATCGTCTTAGAGAGAGAGTAGTAGAGGGTGTATGGGGAAGAGGCCGATAGGGCCCCCCTATTAGATTAAGCGAATTTGTTACTGGCCCGCAGGAACAGGAAACGATGTCGGGGGGCGGCCGCAGCGCCTTCCTCTCGGCGCGGCTGCGTGCTCAAGAGACCGCTTTCACTCGCGATCAAGATCTTCATGCCTACAAGAGCATCCGAGACGCACTGAAAGGCACTGGTCAGCTCGAAGCTGCCCGCGAGCGTGTTGAGAAGGTCACTCCCTGCTGGACTATCCACGCCCCATCGCGGGCCTATTGCCCCACCTCACGACGCGTTTTGCCGCGATGCGGCCAGTCAGAACAGAATCATAGTACCAGATATTCTTCTGGGAATGCAATCAGAATCGCGTGGCTCCGTGTGGCATCTGGTGCGGCGGTGCGCGGGTGCTATTGAGACCCACGTGGAAATGCACTTGTGCAGGCACTGGCTAGAGAGTCGGAAGGCGTTGACGTCCTCGCTGAGGTCTGCCATTCTTCCTCTCACTTTTGCCAAAAGATGCGACCTTGTGACTGGGCTTCCTTGGCCCTGCAGCAACATGGCGCTCCTTGTTGCGTCTGAGGCGAACCTGTCCGGCTTTTGCTAGTGCTGACAAAACGAGGCTATGGGCTCGAGCGCAGGTGAGCGCGGCACGCGCCATGGCAGCCTTCAAAGAGGAGGATCTTCCTGAGGTCCCGATCACTATCCGGCCCATGCGGTAGAGCTTCCCCACCCAAAAATATCTCCCAGAACTCTTGTGCCCGCTGCACCTAGCCGAGCTACGACTAATTTTCTCGAGCCCCAGATACGCTCCGACCAAGCTAATGAACGAGGCAGAAGAGTTCATGAAGCATGTTCAGCCTCCAAAGCCCAACTCTACGTTCCAGGTGCAACTTTAATTCGCTGGCAATGTTTCCCACGAGCCTCTTGAACATCGAGTCGCGGGCTTGACAAGAAAGTGTAATTCACAAACCAGATTGCGACCGGATCCTACAGCACGATCACGCGCGGGCGATATGAGTATCTCAACGATTTCATGAAGAGCATGGAGGTGCAGCCGGAGGAGCGGCGGCCGATGACTCAGCGGGAGATCTACAAGGCCCAAAAACAGTTCCATGCGACGAAGGGGAATGCATGGCCCCACCCAAGTCCCGCTGTGTGATCACACCCATTCATGTCTTGCAACGTTGACAGAATGGCGGCAAAAATTGATTTATATGGTGTGGTTGGCGGCGCCCAGACGGCATACATCGCGGGTGCTTTCGCGGCTGGAACGGCGCTCTGTTGCGGCGCTGCGGCGATTTCGTGGTACTTGACGAAACAGACCATGGGCGTCAAAGACGTGTGCTCCTGCCCTCTCTTGTAGGGCCTACCCGCAGACTGTCCTTCTGGTGTTACGTGCTGGCTTTGCTGTGACCAGTGCGTTGGCCGCAGCACAAGGAATATGCGGAAAAGATGCGACGGGATCTGCCCCAGACGACTGAAGTGATCCAGAAGAGTGCTGTTGGCGGGACAATTCAACGTATGAAGAGCGGGCTGCAGGACCAGCTCGACAAGTCGGAGGGATTCCAAAACTTCAAGCGTCGTAATGTAGCACGCCCTCCCACACAGCAACTGTTGCCCTTGTGCCGAACTACACCTGTTCTTGTCGATAAAACCTTGCAAGGAGCGCTGACGAAACCCGTTTATGCGACAGACCTTTGAGGGAATGACGACAAAGAGGACTAACTCAGGGTCAGTTCCAAATGCACCACCGCCAGTGCAAACAGATGCGACTAAGCCTTCATGAGACGTGCCCGTGTCCAGGGAGATGAGGGTGTAGATCACACGTTAGGTCGTGCCAATGAACTGCCCGTCTCGACACATGCTCCAGATAGCTGAGCGCAGATTGCCCCGTGATGCCTGCTGCATGACTCCACTCGTGATAGGATATAGCTGCCTCGTCTCGGAATAGGATATACTTTCCGCGGCACGCTAAGGCAAGAAAGACACCGCTTTGCTCCCAAGGCTTCGTTGTTCATTTACACACCCGGATCAGCAAAGCTGTGCCGTCCTGTGGTGTTCTGGGAACGAAAACCGGACGCACTAGTCTACGTGACGTTCATTTGCTCACGCTTTCATACCAGTGCCCTTTGCGCCCGCCGGTGGCGTCCATGGGCTCGGATTCTTCCAAGGAGCTGGGTTCTTCCAGCCCTTGGCAACGTCCGTCATCTTGATCTTCTGGCCTGTGACTGGGTGCCACGGGTTCGCGTTCTTCCACGGATTGTAGTTGATCCACGGGTTCGCGTTGTGCCACCACTGGCCAACAGGATTCTTCCACGGATTGCGATTCTTCCATGGGAGCCAGACGTGCGGGTCGCGGAGGAGCCGCATCACTTGACCGCGCATGTGGCGCGTGCCCATCATCTGCGCCGCGCACAGCGGGATAACGGCTGCGACGAGCGGGATAGAGTTGCGGGTCGCCGGAAGCGAGTCGTAGTTGACTTCCTCGGGATTCATCTGAACAGGCTGGCCCTCTGCCATCTCACTGGGTGTCAAGCTTCAGAAAGTGTCCCAAGCTGTGCACAAGGCGGCTGCAGTAGCGTGCGGACAGGCAAAAGCTGTCCAGCTATGCGCGGGCGATGTCGAAGTACGCTGCCCTGGTGTAGGCACGTCGAGAGAAACACGGGGGTCGCGGAAGCGCTCGGCTCTGCGCGTGTCCGCTGAAGAGAGAGGTGCGTTCAGGTTTGTCCTGGGGGGGCGAGGCGGATTTATCGGGGTCGGTGGCTGCGTGTCCGCGAGACACTGTATTTTCGCAAAATGGGGTCGGCCATCATTCCCGTACACACATCCTCATCCCTCAGAGGATAAATGTGAAGTTCCCAGCGAACCATTTTTTGTTACTCCGGTACATTCGTCCTCCATTTACGCCTCTCCGCACGGAGCTTTCAAAGAAATGTCAAAAGTGAAATCTGAAGTTCACTTTCGATTCGTGGGCAGATTCGCTTGAAAAGGGGCGCTGAAGACGGATCACTGTGGCAGAAGTAGCTTGGGGGGCGGGGGGGGCAGGGACGAATCATATCCCCCCGCAACAGCCTCACCATGCGCTCTGCGCTGAATCATTCTTCATGGTGCGCATATCGGCAGCCGACGCGTGTACTTTCCCCCGGTGCTGCTTCTCGTCGCCCTCACGCCGTCGTCGCAGCGCGTGGCCTCCTGTCGCAAGAGCTGCGGGCCGTCGCTATTCGAATCCGGGAATCGACCTCATGGGCTATGTCAAGCCCATTTAATGCCGTGATTGGTCGCAGGATGTTCGCGGCCCCCCCCCGCGGCGAGGAAAGGTCAACGGCTCAGTCCTCCACGTACCCGGGGAGAGCAAGGATCAAACGCGACTTTCAGTCAGAGCAGCAACTCAAAAACTTTGACGAGCGCAAATCGTCCCAATTTGATGGTCTACAACTGCTCGACTACAACAAGGCCATGATCGCATGTGCCCGCTCCTCGGATGCTGAGCGTGCGTCCCTCATCCGTTCCGCGATAGCGCTTTTAGCATATCCCACGATGCCACTGAGCCCCAAACTTGTCGCGCCACAAGAGCGACCTACCAACTCTGCACGTCTTCTAATATGACTGTTGCAGCTGACCCAGGGTGTGGTGGCAGGTGCGATGGAGCTGTTTGCAGAGGCGGACACGCGCTTCGGTTGCGACTCGTACTCGTTCCAGGCGCTGGCGCATGCGCTCGTAAGGTGCGGCCGAATCGAAGAGGCGATGGCTCTTCTCGACGAAATTCGGGCCCGAACCAAAGAGGAGCCGCATCCAATCGTCTATGACACTGTTCTTCACGGAGCAGTGACAGCTGGCAACATGGAGGCCGCCCTTCGAGTTATGGTGCAGCGTCGTGAAAAGAACATCGACTGGATGCAGATGACACTCATCGCGTCACTACGCCTCGCAGCGAAAGAGGGTATAACACCTGCTGTATTTACAGCATGGAATGAGAGCGTTGCGAAGCTCCGCGCGAGTAAGACCAAGATAGGGTGGCGCCCACTTGCGGCTCTTGCAGTCGCTCTTGCCAAGACTGGCCAGCCGGTGCAGGCAGGACACGTGCTGCGCTGTCTGGCGGATGCGTGCAAGACGGGGTCAAATCTTGATGCCCTTGATGACCATCTGTTGGATCGTGCCATTGATGTGCCGCAGATAGCTCAAACGACTGCGAGTACCGCAAGGTTGAATGCTCCAGTGGCTCAAGATCTGCAAGTGGCGCACATCCAGGGGGAATCAGAGGCGCGGGCGGACGCACAGACTCTTCGGAAGGTGTCAACGCAACGTGACGGTTTTCTCCTGCAGTGGGCGGCCGAAGCGACCCTTGCAGCATTTTCGCGGGCCGGGGATGCAAAGGGGGCTCGCGAGAGCTTTGAGTGGATCAAAGCTGAGCCGCCGCGCGGCGAGGGTGTTGAGGAAACGGAAGCTATGTATAGGGCGCTAATTCGTGGACTTGTAGACGAAAAGAGCGGGGATGAGCAGCGGCAGCGCCCTGACTTGCTCAACACCGGAGGCTGGGGCGCGTCTGCGGCCAAGGCCGAGGTGGTAGAGAAGGTGGAGCGCGAGCTTCGGATGAGAATGACCGGTGACAAGGGTCGGCGCGATACAAACCTCGGCGTGGAAACATTCAACAAGCTGCTGCACGAGGCCGCGCGAATCGGAGGACCAGAGGCAGCATTTCTTGTGTGGCAACGGCTTGAGAATCAAGGCTGGCGGCCAGATCTCGTGTCCTACAACACTCTCCTCACGTCGCACGCGCGCATACAGAACCCGAGGGGTGCCTGGGCTGTCTACGACGAGATGAGACATGTCGGAGTACCACCCGATGAGGTCACGTGGGTGTCCCTGCTCAATGCGCATTCGCGCCCGAAGAACGGGACAGCTGACCCCCGCGTTTATGACGCGGTGCGCGAGATGGAGGTTGCAGGCATGAGACCAACGGTCTCCCCCGCCTGATTGCACTAGACCCATTCCCACGCCCCTGCATCTTGACGCAATCGACTCATACCCGGCCCTCGGCTTACTCATTCTCCTTGACTCCAACCAGGAAAAAACGGCAACAGCACTGATCCGAGTGCTTGGGCATCTGGGCGAGGCGCGTGAAGCGCGGAGGGTGCTGGATGATTTTCGGACAAGGGGCGGGCACTGCACTCAGTGGATGTACGATGCGCTGATGGACGCGCAGGCAAACTCTTTGGAAAGTGATGGCGGTGGACTGCCGAATGCCGTGGCCACGCTGCGCGAAATGAGCCTGCTCGGTCTAGATACGACTCGCAACGCCCTCAATATCGTCATCGCAGCATGCCGCCGCCGCGACCACCAGGCGAGCGTTCTTGACCCTGCTGCTGACTCATTTCCCGCCTGGCGTGCCCAGTCGCTCAGTCACGTGCATGATTTGGGGCAGGTTGTGGACGGTGAGCTGCGCTCAGGGTCCTTCTTCCTCGCGTTTGCTCTGAGCGTCCCTGGATGCCAGCCCCGCCCCGATGGCTTCAACAACCTCCTCAAGATTGCGGTGAGGCCCGTCGGTGTCAGAAGCGTGCTCTCTCTGCGAATCAGCGCGCAGTCCTTTGGAATAAGATGGATTTGGTGTGGGTGGGCAGATGGAGCATTCCGGGATCGAGGGCTCGATTACTGAAGCGCTTCTTGTCCTTCGAGATATGGTAGCCTATGGTGTCCCTGCAAATGAGAAGTACGCGTCCAATAACTCTCCAATTTTCCCTCTCCCAACATTACATGCTCCAACATGGTTCTGCTGCGCCTGGCATCAGATAGCTATGCGCTGATGGGGGGTCTCTTACTTGCATCTTGGGCGGCAGTACATTCAAGACGATCCTGCTCACCGCGCAAGGGTCACTCACTACAGTCCGCCAGGAGCAGCGACTTCTGCATGCGTGCCTCGACGCTGGTGCCCGGCCGCGTGAATCTCTGGTTGAGAGCCTGATTCAGCAGTCACTGCACGAGGAGCGGCCTCGCGACGCAGTATGGATGCTGGGTATGGCTCTGCAGTTCCACCTGCTATCGCCGCATCGGGTGCTCCATGCACAGAAGGACTGTCTTGCTGCTCTATCTAACGCTGATAATGAGAAACGGGCACTTCGGGGGCGTGGCGAATACGCAGACGAGGGGTATTGGGAATCTCAAGGTCTGGAGGATATTAAGTGGGACGATCATGAGCAAAGAGGTGGAGGCGAAGTAGGGTACAGCGCAAGGCAGAGCATGTCTCGCCAGGAGAAGTTGGCAGACGTGCTAGAACGCATACGGCTCGACGCTCTGACACTCATTGCCAACAAACGGAGCGCACAAAGAGGAATCCGGAGGCATCCGAAAAAGGTCAATACACCGGATGTGAATAGGCCAACCACGTAGGATTGAAGCAGCGCCAGAGGCGCGAGTTAGAGAGAGGCATGGCATAAAATCCAAGCCATCGCGCTGGACGAGAGGTTGATGTTTTGGCGCGCGGCGGGCCACGCCGCGCGGGGGGGGCGCGGGGGGGGGGGGCGGGGGGCGCGGGGG
>ENA-UOXV01003429-UOXV01003429.1-marine-metagenome-genome-assembly--contig:-NODE-3429-length-19274-cov-14.933868_pt1 | contig 19274 bp, 21 predicted proteins | sample MGYA00238165_ERZ766961 | MGnify/ENA primary metagenome ERZ766961 (study PRJEB28924, sample SAMN03173240) | marine metagenome | biome: Marine; feature: Water; material: Subsurface seawater | place: North...
TTTTATTTTTAATTGCAGATGAAATATTAATACTTAAAAATTTTATAAACTTATTTATTTAAATAAATTTACCGCTTTTAATTAAAGTCGAATTGTTTCCACTTTTTTTTAAAAATACAAATTCTATTGCCTACCCCGCAAAAAAAATCCCCTGTACTGTTTTCTATGTGTAGTGAGGACATTTCGTTTTTAAGCAATTCTTTATAAAATAAATTTTCGGTATATAACGAAACAGCTTTCTTTTCTTTCCAGATAACTTTCTTAAAATTTAAAAAACCAGCATATTTCGATATAATGATTTCATTTTTAGAAAGACAGAAATCTTTGTTAATCGAATTATAATCAACAAAACTTTTCAATAACATACCGTCTTTTCTGAAGATTTTTATTTCTTTTTTTGATAATGAAAAAAAATAGTTTTCCGAAAAGCCTTTTATCAGTTTCAAAACAGGACTGTCATTTTTTTTGGTTGTAAAAACAGGCTTGTTTATCACAATGTCCCAGAGGCAAATTTTTTTATCAATACTCGAAGAGATTATATGTGGACTTTCGGTATTTGTAATTACAGAAGTCACAGTATCACTATGGTTCAATAAAGTGGATATTTCTTTGCGCATTCTCATATCCCATATTCTTATCGAACAATCTCTGCTAGAAGAGACGATTATATTTAACACCGGATGCAATGACAGGGATGTTATAGCACTATGATGTCCGTAGAAATTAGCTATGTTTTTATTATATTCTAGATCCCAGCATTTAATTATCATATCATCGCCTCCAGAAAAACAAAAATTATATTTATCGCATAATAAAATATCATTGACACACCCCAAATGCCCGATTAAATTAGACAGATGAGAATAGTTTTTCAAGTTCCATATTTTGATTCTAGAATCATTGGAGCCAGAAATTAAAATTTTTTTCTTATAATTCGACACGATTTTCTTAATTTCTCCATTATGTCCTGATATTAATCGAATTGGAAAGTAAATTTTCTTAAAAAGTTTTAATTTCAGATTATCATTCTTTTTTGCCATGATCGCCGGCTATTTTTATAGATATTTTGAATATACAAAAGACTCCTCATATTTACGATCTGATGTACATTGATTATGTAAAGAGAGATACGTCGAAATTAAATTTGAAATTCTTAAAGTCTGAACATAAAACTTTTAATAAATCAAGAAAAAAAAATTTTATGAAAAAAAACAATAAAAATGTTTTATATTTTACTAGTTCAAAAATAAGAAAAATCTTTTCAAGAGTATGCTCATTGAATTTCTTTAATTGTGATAAAGTTAATTTGTCAAATTATAAAGATTATAGCCAATTTTTCAAAGGTAATTTTAGAAACGAAATTAACAAATTATTAAATTCCGTAGAATATTTAAAACAAAATAAAAAAAAAATTCTAAACATAAAATATAACAACTATATTCAGCAAATTAAAAACACTGATAATAAAACGTTTTATCCTAAGTTAAATTCATATGAAATTTTTTCAAACAAGGATAGTTCGAAGTTGGTAAAAAAAAAAAATAGTGACCTAAAAACTAAAGTTTTTTTAATAAATTATAAATTATCATAAAATATTAATATATGCTGTTAAAATTTTTCGTATTTAATTAGACATCAGATCTCTTAAGCCCTGAGGATTTTTTTTTTATTTCTAACTAAAAAAGAAATCTAGATGCCAGTTATTTTAAAAAAAGCTCCCTTATGATTTTAAGAGCCAAAAACCGTCGATTTCTTCTCCGTCTGAGTTTGACTGGACTGCAATAAAATGATAACCGTTGCACTTTTTTTTATTGATTTCAAATAATTTGGCTTCTTGGATCTGTTCATCGGACATTTTTCCGAATAAATATTGAGTCTCCAACCCGCATTCTATCACTAAATTTTTTTGTTCAATATCACATTCAAAAGAAAAAATTTCTATACCATCCATCCAACTTGAAAGCGGTTTTGATCTTTTACTATAAATTATGATTCCAGGTATATTTGAATCTTTGATAAATTCGCCGTTTATCGGGCAAATATCATTGAACAATGGACCAGTGTTCACGATCGTGTCCAAGTCGGTATAATCAATAGAAGCGAAAATATACTGTTCCCCTCTCAGAGCATCTGGCATTTTTTCTGGTGTTTTTTTTAAAATGTCATCATTAGAATTGTAATCTCTCATGTAAGATTTATATCCCTCCATTCTCGGGTATATATTTTCTTCTCTTTCTTTTATTTTATTTAAAAGTGAATAAGTTCTTCTGCTCGGTTTAACCACTATATCTAAATCGGACAACGCGATGCTAATCATATTAAACATTTGAACTCGAAAGAATTTAACGACCTTAGGCTTAACAGGAGCCGATTCTATTAATTGTCTTATTCTTTTCCTTAATTCTTTGGAATTTATCAAATTATTAGGAACTGTTTCAATATGTAAAAAATCGTCATTTTTATTAATGACGATTAATTCCCACAATTTTTTCCCATCATTATTAAGTACAGGTCGAGAAAAAAAATCGATTTCCCATATTTCGTTGTCACGATCAATCGGTTCTATTACACTAGCTTTCATGGTCCTAAACGGTTGACTGTGCCTACTTTTATTTTTTAAAGCCATTGAATTTCTATTAATTTTAATATACTCGCGAAATCCTAAAATATTTTTTTTACCATTTATTACCAGTGAAAAAGGGTTGATAAAATTTAACATTAACTAAGTAGAATATCAAACACTGTTTTTATTGAAGTAATTATTTTTATTCCAAATTAGACTATATTTTTATCTAAAAATAATTTTTTAGAATAAATAAAAACTTGAGAGAGAACTGGTCCTACGAGCTTGTATGAAAAATGTTCTTTAAAAAAAGTTTTTTTGTATAGTATTTATTCTACATAATTATTTAATTATATTTATTAATTAATTATGGAATTGATTATATTCGATCTAGTTAAACTATTGAATAATAATTGTTTATACTTAAAAGGAGGAGCAATTGATCCTAATTTAGCTAGCTTGGCTAGAAAATTTAACTGTGAAAAGAAAATTTGTAGAAAATGTTACGCCAGGCTTCATATCAGAGCTAAAAATTGTAGAAAAAAAAAATGCGGCCACTCTAGCGACCTACGAATTAAAAAAAAATTAAAATAAATAATTGTTATCTAAAAACGATTAAAATTCTGGAAGTTTGAATAATTGAATGAATTCAAAATTTTTATAAATTATTTTTTTGACGCAATTATTTTTATTGATAATCGATTGTTATCAGAATAAAAATTTTATAACATTTCTATAGAAACTTTAACCAATACGTTTAATTTATATATATCCGGTTAACAAAAAAATTAATTTTCATCGTCAAAAGCGAGTCTTAATCGATTTTGATTCGGCTAATTGGCTACTTTTTTCTTAACTTCAATAAAAATTTAATCATAAAAAATTCTACATTTCTACTCGGGTCAAGATCATGCCTTTGAACGGGTGAGCAAGAATAAAGGGTAGATCGATTGGGAGCTATCTGATCCGGTAAAGTACGATAAGCTAATAAAGTTTTAGTTTTTCCTGGAATAAATTTTGATGAAAGGAAAGAACTTACACAAAAAAAAAAAGAAAATTTTTTTTTATTAGATTTGTCGAATTTCCAAAGTATTTTCATAGAAATTTTTTTTATCGGGCTATTACTTTTATTTTTAAATATCGGTAAAATATTTAGATTCTGAAGAAGAATTATACCTGAATGATTTTTCTTTAAAAAATGACTGATTTTTTTACTAAATGAATCGGGATGATGCTTTTTATTTCTAATCATGAATTATTTAATCGTTATTTTTTTAACTGATATGATTTAGAAATTGAATTCGGCGACTAATTTTATAAAGAAATGTTTTATTAAATTTTTAATAATAAAAATTGAGGCTTATTAGAAGCATTTTTATAAAAGTTTTACTGCTAGAGGTGGGTAATCTCGTATTCGAACCCACGAGGTTTGCACCATCAGATCTTAAGTTTCGTTTATACTGACGCCTTAGACCACTCGGCCACTCTAGCACTATTTAATGAGAAAAATTAAAATTATAATTGAAAAAAATAATAAAAATGCTAACTTTATTTTTTACGAAGAAGACCATTCTTTAGGGAATTTGATAAAGTTTATAGCTAATAAAGACCCGAATATTGTTTACACAGGGTATAATATACCTCATCCATCCGAAAAAATAATGAATGTGAAGATTTCTACAAAAAAAAACAACTGCCATGTCAATTCTTTAGTATTAACCTTGAGGACAATTTGTAATATTATGGTAATTTTATTGAATTCTACTTATAAAATAATTGAAAATAAACTAAGATTATGATCATATATTCTGTAAGAAATGCTATTATTATATATTATATATAAATTAAATGTCAAATTGGTAAGTATTTCAATGTAAAAATAATTTAACTTTTGGAAAAAAATAATCAAGTAAACAGTTATAAAAGTGGCAGAGTCGTTTTAGTATTAAACGGTAGAATGGCAGGTTATAAAGCAGTTATAATAAAAGGTTTTAAAAAACAAGAGAAAACAAATTTCGAATCAGTACTATTACTAGGAATAAAAAAGTACCCGCTGAAAATTACTCGCAAAATGAACACAGAGAAAACATTTAAAAAATCTAGAATAAAAATGTTTTTAAAATTTTTTAACAAAAATCACATTTTACCCACAAGATATATAATCGATCTAAGCGATATTAAATCCATAATCCCAAATCAAGAAGATGATTTAGAAGAAATAAAACAAAAAATCAAAGAATCTAAGAAAGAAAAAAATCTATTACTAACTATCGGAAATATATTTAATGATAGATTTTTTGCAGGAAAAAATAAATGGTTTTATAAAAAATTAAAATTTTAATTACGCCCACCGGGATTCGAACCCGGGCGGTCAGCTTGGAAGGCTGAAATCCTACCGCTGGATCATAAGCGTATTAATTAAAATTATTTATTATATATGAATAAATATAATGATAATTATAATTCATTTTATAGAATTAAAAAAAGAAAAGTTAGATACAAAGCAGGATCAAAAGTGCTGGCTGAGATAAGGAAATTTCAAAAATCAACCGATCTGTTAATCCATAGACTTCCATTTGTTAGATTAATAAAAGAAATTACGTTAAAATTCCACCATTCTCTTCAATGGCAGAATCTTGCACTAGAAGCAATCCAGCATGCTGCAGAAGATTATCTTATTGGCTTGATGGAAGATGCGAATTTATCAGCTTTACATGCTAAGAGAGTTACTATAATGCCCAAAGATATTCGTTTGGCACGAAGAATCAGAGGAATTAGTATATAAAAGCATATCAATTTTTACTTTTCCAAAATAATTTACCGATTATTATAAATTTTTTTTATTTAAATTTTTTAAAACCTATGAGATCAGCTTTCTCTCTAAAACATTGTCTACATATCATAATACCATATTTTCTTATTAACCCAGCTCGATGTCCGCATACTCTACATCCTCTGGATCCTTTTCCGTATCTTTTTGGATGCGAATTCCATATGTTAATATGTCCCATTATTTTTTTACCTTATATAAAATTTTAAATTAATTTAAAAAAATGAAAATATATTGTTTAGTTTTATACAAAATATATTATATATATAAATTGCTGGGGGGAAATCGTTAAGAGTGTATAGCTCAGTGGTTATATTAATAACTCAAGAGCGTTTGACTGCAGATCAATACCCAAAGATCCAATGGTCAAGAGTTCGACTTTAAGTACATCTCTTTACACTCTGTTCAATAAATATAAATAAGTATATACAATAATTAAATTAAAAAACGATGGAAAAGTTTAAAGATGAAAATTTAAAATTCGTCGGGTCATATATACTTGACAAAACTTTAGGAATGGGAGCTACAGGAAAAGTAAAGTTAGCAAGACACTCGAGAACTGGTATGAAAGTAGGAGTTAAAATAATCAGGAAAGATTTATTTTACGACAAACCTTCTCTTAGAATCAAGGTCCAACGTGAAATTTCTGTAATGAAGTTAATGTTTCATCCACATGTTATAAAAATATTTGATGTATTGGAAGATTCGAGATATCTTTTTTTAATAATAGAATATGCTTGTAGGGGAGAGCTTTTTAATTTTTTAGTTGAAAAAAGGCGTATTAACAATAAAGAAGCTCTTTGTTTTTTTCAACAACTGATTACTGGTCTAGAATATTGTCATAAACATAGAATATGTCATAGAGATTTGAAGCTTGAAAATATATTACTTGATATCGATTATAATGTTAAAATCGCCGATTTTGGAATGGCTTCGTTAAGCATACCCAATACTATGTTGAAAACTTTCTGCGGCTCTCCGCATTACGCATCTCCCGAAGTAGTTTCGAACGAACCATATGACGGTATAAAGGCAGATATCTGGTCGTGTGGAATAATTTTATACGCTTTGTTAACTGGGAAATTGCCTTTCGATGAAGAAAATGAAAACATCAGGAGATTATTTAATAAGATAAGATTTGAACCTGCGAAAATTCCAAAAACGATATCGATTGATTGCCGGGAACTGATCAGGTCATTATTGACCATTGATCCGGAAAAAAGAATAACTATTGAAAAAATTAAAAACAATCCGTGGTTCAAATCATCCCCTTTACCGCAGACATGTAGAATACCAATTCAAAACATTAGCATGGCAAGTGTTCAAAATCCGGTTTTTAATCCTGATCCAGAGATAATCAATTTTTTATTGCCTTTGCAATTAGTGAAAGATAGAAAAACACTGTGTGGAATTCTGTCTACAAAAAAACCGAGTTTTGTCAGAGTATTATATAGGCAATTAGAATGGAGGAGAATGAAAATGGATTCTCTAAGAGATGATAAAATACATGAAGCAATACAAAGGCGGAAAAAATTGATAAAAGCTGGTAAAAAAGAAAACTTCGAAGGTGTACAAGATTGGAAAAAACACGAAAATCTAAAAGGTTTTTTGACAATTAAACCATTCGTAAGAATAGGGATATACATAAACTACTAATTAACTTTTTTAATTTTTAGTCAAACGATGTTATATGAAAAGTATAAACCTGTTATCATACAGGAAATAATAGGCAATGACATATCCATACTTTCGCGTAAGTATCAAGATGACATACAATGATTGTAAATAGACATTAAAAAAATAACAAATCTTGCAGTCATAAAAATTATTAAAGCTAGTGGTTTTTTTAATCTAATATTACACGGACCATCGGGCACAGGGAAGAATATATTTTTAAAATGTTTAGACTATGAAATAAAAAAGAATAATAATTTTTTAAGATTATATATCGATGGCAATAGTGAATCCAGACTTTCTGGGATCAGAGAAAAACTTCATGATTTAAAATATAATGCCCTTAAAACATCGAATTTTTCAAAATTGGTCTATGTCAAAAATGCTAATTTGTTTTCAAGTACAACTCAGATGATTTTTCGAGAAAATATGGAAATCGATAATACAGGAATCAATTTCATCTTTTCAACAAATTCTATTTTTAAGATTAACACGGCAATCATTTCACGCTGTGTCCCTTTGAAGTTAAAGCTCGTGTCAGAACACTGTCTTATGATTAGAATAATAGAAATTTTAAACAAAGAAGATATGAAGCCCAGTCTCGAAGAAATTATACTATTGATGAAAATAGGCAACGGCGATGTCAGAAAAACCATTGACCTTATTTCAGGGCGGCTTGTTGGTGATATGATAGATAAAAAATACTTTTCATATTTGTCAAAAATTTACCCAAATCATAAGACACCTGATATTTTATTCAAAGAAAATAGATTAGAAGTGATACGAAAGATGAGAGTGTTGACTGAGCAGAAAAACGCGTGTTTATTTAATTTCGGAAGTTCTGTCAATATCATTGAATTGATGATATAAGATGGTTCATATATTACACACATTAAATATCGTCTAAGTCTATATATTAAGTTTCGGAATAAGTATTGAGTTTGTTAACTATTATCGTCCTTGAATCTTAAATTATAATCAAAATTTAATATAGATATCATTTTTAGTATCAAATTATGATTTCCATATCTATCGTCACATTTCATTAGATTGATACAATCAATGCCCGTGATAGAAAAATTTTGATCCATATCATCTTTATTCAACGCGTTACCTTGCGTATTGTTCATTTCAAAAGGGGTTATTTTTTCTTGATTTTTTTTTGAAGACGTTTGTACTTGTAACGGTTTATATTTACAAAGACATTTGGTAGCCTCTCTTAAAATACTGGCTCTTTTTTGAAAGATTCCATTCAATAATGCCAGTAGTGTTTTATTCGTTCTCTCGATACTATCTTCAATTGCAATTTGCTTTTTAATTTTGTCGTCAGATCTTGTGTTGTTTTCGTTTCTAAAATCTTTCATCTTTTCAGTTGAGGTCAGTGAATCGAATTTGATTTCTTTTTTTTTATAATACTTTATCTCTTTAACCAGAACATTTGGAAAATTATTTCCTTTCTTTTCTATACTATTTTTTAATCCAAGACTATTTTTACAGTATTCTATGTTAGATATACCATAATCTTTTATTAAAGTTTTTAAATTTTTTTGTCTTAATATAGAATTTTTAGCCAAATTTATGATCAAATTTTTCAAATAAGAATTGGCCAGTAGCGAAATGGTTTTTAAAGCTTCGCGATCGAATCCTTTCAAGGAATTCCTGTACGAAATATTATTTAACTGTTTTAATAAAAATTTTTGATTTACCATATCTATGCCCGAGAGTTGTATTTTTTTCTTTCTAATTTTTGCATTACGAAATTGTCTTAGATTTTTGCTTTTAATGGTTCTGTTATAATTAAAGAAAAATTTTTTCATTGAACCGACTTTTGTATCATTCTTTTCTATTGATTGTAGAAAATTCTCATAAAGTATTTTATTATTATTTTTTATAATATCTTCATTTCTATAAAATAGATATCTATTTTTTGAAATTATTATTTTTGTATAAACTAGAAAAAAAAAATATTCAAAATACATGATAAAACAACTTAACAAGAAACCTGAATTGGTATTTTTTAACCTATATGGTGAAAAAAAAAAATTATGAGCCTTGAAATTAATTTTTTTCGAATTTTCACTTTTAAATACTGCCAAACTCTGGGTATTTAGATATTGGTTTATGAAATATAATCTTTGAAAAAATAGAGAAAAAAAATCCTTTAAAATAAAGATATTTGTTTTTTTACTCATCGAATTGAAAATTTACTGTATAATTTAATGGAATAAATATATTTTTATGATAGTATATAAAATATAAATCATGTAATATATCTAAATTAAATTTAGTTCATAATTTATTTTAAAAAGAATTGAGTGACAGGATAAAAGTTAATTTGCGCACTGAATTATTTTTTTCAAAAATCCAATTGTTCAACTAAAAGATTTAAAGCGCGGTCGGATTTACCTTGTTTGCGAATTTTTCCACATAAAGCAAAGACTTCATATTTTCCGCAATAAAATCCTTTTTTATCTAAAGAAGCGATTGATATTTGTATCGATGAATGATCTTTCGCGACCAATACCTGTTTTGTAAACGAACATTTTCTCGGAATGTATCCCGAATTCTCTATTATACTATTATTCATATATATAATAAAAACGACGCGTGTCTTATTTAATTTTAATTTGATTTAAGATCATAGGATTGCCAAATTTATCCTTTGCCTTTTTAAGTGAAAATGAAAATCTCGGGCCTATTTCTATAAATTTAATTAAGTTCTTGTTGTTTTTTTTATAAAATTTAATTTGGTAATTTCTAAACCAGATTCTTGAATTATAAAAAAAAAAAGAAATTAGATTTTCAAAATAAGCTTCTGATTTTACATGGTTTATTTTCGATTCGACCAACTCGATCAACAGAGGCTTGATTAGACGTAAATGTGGCACAGTATGAAAATGTTTGTCTAAAGAAAGGATGGTTTTTGCCCATCTAGATGAATTGCCAGTAAATCTTACATTATCAATTGAGCAAATATTTTTGACGATAAAATGAAATTCAAACCCATTTTTCGAACTTCTTATTGAAAAATTTATTTTTTTTTTTTTTTTTTCACTATATAAAAATATTATGACCGAATCCTTGTCGGGATATACTTGAGTAACAAATTTTATATCATTAAATGAAATAAGTATTACATTAGAATTTGGAAAAATTTTTTTAAAATCTTTACAAAAAATTTTAGTTTTTTTATCAGAAAACTTAGATAGATAAATATTTAAAACTTTTTCCTTTTTTTTCTTAAAAATAAACCGGTTAAAATTCGATATCATGCTCAGTTTAAGTTTCGAATTATTTAAATCTAGTCTAGCTTAAATTAAATGTTTAAAATAAAATAATATTATTTTGATAAGTATTATTTTTAATGGCGCTTAAAACCATAAATAAAAGGTAAGAAAAAATATTTGATACAGTTTAAAGATGTTTTTCATGATTTTAATTTATTTTTAAGAATTTTCAAAGAAGTAAAAATATTAGGTTACAAAAGAAGTATGAGAAATCAAAAAATGCATTATATAAGGATAAAAATCCCATTTGTAAATGACGAAAAAAAAGCAAAACTATACCTTGGAAAAAAAGTAATTTACACTAAAAAGCTTGGTGGATCAAATAGTATTAAATGGGGAAAAATCACGTCACTACACGGAAGATCAGGTGGCTTTTTAGTGAAATTTAAGAAAAATATTAACCCTGATCCATTTGACCATAGATTACTAGTCGTCCCATTCCCAAGTTGATTACTTATAAAAAACAGGTAACTATCATCTAAAACTACAATGATCTGTTTTTAAAAATTTACTAAGTTTATTACCAATTTTTAAATTTAATCAATGCTAACATTAGCTATAATGAATTTGTCTCATAAAATGTTGAAAAATAATTTTAAAGCTCGTGTTCAAAAAAATTTATTTTCCGATAAAACGAGTAGCAAGAAAATAATTTTTGAAGAAAAAAGAAGGAACTTCTGTATACAAACCATACATTTCTTTTTTTTTTCACATCTACTTACGTCTCCTAAGATAAATTTAGCATCTGAAAAAAACGATATTTCTTTATCAGATGCATTTGTGACAGTGACTGGTCTTAAAATAGTTGATTTTAAAATTGGGGAAGGAAAATCTCCTGAATGGGGTGATTTTCTGAAGGTAAATTTCGTTTTATATATTTTAAAGAACAAAAAACTAGAAAAAATCGAATCTACTTATGACAGAAAAAAAAGTTATCTTTATAAGCACGGCAACGGGCAAATTGGCGACGGTTTTGAAGAAGCTGTACACAGTATGAAAGAAGGAGGGAAAAGGCGTATAATTTTGTCAAATGACGACTTGTATTTTCAAAACGGATTTGGCCCAATTATAGTTTCCTATGAAATGAGACAGAAATTTATTAAAGCTAAAGAGAATAAATCAGAAACAGCCGCTGTTTCAATAATTTTTGATATAGAGTTGGTAGAAATAAAAAAATCTCTTGGTAGAAAAAGATTTTTTTAACACCCGCTCAATGTGAAATATTTTAAAAATAATACTATAAATAATCGAAAAATAAAATTTATAAGGTTTATAAAAATTTAAATTAATTTTATAATTAATCGATGAAGAAAGAATATATGAAATGTAATAAATACCAGTCCTTTGAAAATTGTTTATTTAAACTTTTAAAAAATACTATCTTTGAAAATTCTATTTTTTTGATGAAAATTTTTTTAATATTATCTAAAAAAATTGAATCAATGGCGCATCAAAATTTTCTTTTTTTTAATATCAATTATTTTTTAAAATGGCGTCTGATAAAATTTGCATTACATGTTAAAAAATTAAATTATAAATTTCCTGAAAAAAATATTCGCATAATACAAGATATTTTTGAATTTTTATTGTCAAATACGGATGAAACTGTTTTCAAATATTTCATTACTGATTCTATTAAAAATGAATTTGATATCAAAAATCGCTTTTATTTTATAAATCTATTCAAAAAATCCTCTTTTGATCATGAAAATTATCAAAAAAAAAAAAATCATTTGTTTACAATTTGCGACAAAGGAAAAATAGATCCTATAAAATTTATTGATTTTCTATTAGTATTAAATATAAAAAGATTTGATTTAATGAATTTTCAAAAAAAAAACAGAATCCTTAAAAAAGTTATAATTTTTTCCAAAAAGCAATTTGCAGACCACGATAATGTGCATACTTTTAGCTTATTCTTATTGATTTTGAAAAAAAAATGGACGAAAAATCGACTACTTGTTCTAAAACAAATTAATAAAATTTCCTCATTGAAAAATATATTCAATGATAAAAAAATATCACAATTACATATCGGGAAACGAAGGTTTTCGAGAATTCTAGCTAGATCATTGATAAAATCACTTAGAGATTTTTCGTCTATAATAAGAACAGAAGTGCGTAAAATTATTAACAAAAATTTAAAGAAAAAAAAAATGTATAACTTAAACTGTATTTACATTAAAGAATCTTCGTTATTTTCAAATATAGACATTAAAATGATGTTTAAAAATTTCTTACAGCATATACATAAACCTAAAACGATTTTTTGGGCAAAAAATTTTTCCAACATACTCTATAAATGGAACTCTTCGAAACTATGCACTGAATTACTTCATTGTAAAAAAAAAGTGGTATTTATTAAAAAAATTAAAAATTATGAAATTTTAGAAAAAACGATCGATTTAGACTTTCAAACGCAAATTTTTTTACAAAAAAAACTTTTACCTGAAAACAGTTTTTTCTGGTATACAATAGTCCTACGAAACTATTTTATCAACTTTTATGAAATGACAACAGATTATGTTATTCACAAGAACCAAGATGTATATGAAAATTCGATTTTTTTCTATATTACTTATCTATATGAAAAATATATCAACAAAAAAAAAAACGTTTTTAAACTCAGATGGTTAAAAAATGTTTATTATATAAAAAATTTCCTTTTCAATCATAAGATCAAGTTTTTTGTTTCAATGAATATTAATATAAAGAATCTAAAAAACGAAATAGAGTCTGTAATCAATTTGAATGACAGCGACTTTTTATATCATATTTTTAAATATTCTAAAAAATTTCTAAAAAAACCTACTTCCAATATCCAAGACAGGTTAGTTCTACATTATTGGAAAAATGCACGTAGACTATCAAATTTTGCATTTAAAAAATTTCTAATTTCTGATTTGATAATTAAAACTAACATCGATTTCGGATCTATAGAAAATAATTTTTGCTATTTTTATACAATTTCTGAAATATATTTCAACATTAAAATTGGAAAAATTTCTGAAATAAGACACGCGCGGTTATACAATCGATATTTTTTAAATTTAATCAGGCTTGTTTTAAATTTTGCTAAAATCGATTTAAAAATCTGGAAAAACAATGTTGAAAAATTTGAATTGTTTTCTAAAAAAAAATTTTTAAACCATTTAGATTTGATCACCGGCATGATTGGAACTACTGTCAAAGATGAATACTCTGTCAAAACAAAGGAAGTATCCAAAGTTTTTTATAAAATTTTTTTTTTTAAAAAATTCATGCTAAAATCATTTAAAGTTTCAAGTTTTTCTGATAATTTTAAAGATTATAATCTTTTCTTCAAAAAAATCAACTCGATAGAGTATATTCCGATAAATTTGGAATTTATTGAAAAAAAAAAAAATAAAACAATGATAAGCAAAATTTTTCAATCTGTAATTATCGAACTCTTTCGAGATATAAAAGAAAAAAGAGAAATTTCCTATTTTTATGAGAGTTTTATTACCGAAATGTCATTTGAAAATAAAAATTTTTTTGATACATACGCTTGCTCCATAAATTTTTTTTGTGTACGAAAAAAATTTATTGAAAATAGACCGACTCTTCTTCTATGGAACATGAAAATTGGTTATGACAATCCGATTTATTTTCAGACTAAAATATTAGAAAATTATCGTTTTTTCGATGAAGATGATTTTTTTATCTTGAGAATATTTTATTATTTTTTAAAGTGGCTTTTGGATAATGATTTGATGAAAATAAATAGAGATTTTTTAAAACTCTTCGATATCTCAAAAAAAAAAAAAATTCAATCCTGGATACTAATGAAACGAATTCTGCAAAAATTTTTTGAATGCTTTTCTTTCTTTAATAATTTTTTTGCATTGGATTTTTTTTATACTATTTGTTCTCAAAAAAACATTAGTAATGAAAAGTTTAAATTCCTATTGAATTTTTGCACAAAAAATTCAAAAAAAAAATTTGATTTTAATATATTTACAAAAAAATTATTTTACAGATTTAATTTAATGAACACTTCTCATCTGTCAAAAAGAATTTTTTTTTTTATACTAATCTCAAAAACAAAGTTTCGATATTGCCAAAATGAGACAAATATTAGGAATATATACGATTTTGTAAATAAAAATAATTACCAAATTGGATTAATTAGAAAGTCTTTGATCCATCAACTTTTATGACATCAGCGTCTCTAAAAATTTTCATTTTAATTATTACGTTTCTTCAAAAAACTTTTTTTCTTAAGCTCTTTATTAGGCTTATCTTTCATTTGTGATGAAACTTCGGCTTCATCTCCTATAATATCCCCTAGACTTTTTTGCAATGAAAACACACCTGTCAGTATTGCGCCCGAAATAACCAGAAAAATCCAGTCAACTATCGTTAGTTAGAATAAAGATATTTCAAACCTATATTTTTTTGATATGATTAACTTACATGCTTGTGATTGAATCATTTATAAATGTTTAATATGAAGCTGCTTAGGTTTTAAACTTTGGATCAAACCTTAAAACTTTTTATTTTTTAATTTAATCCCGCTAAATCTGTTTTTATATTTTATCCTTTGGCAAGCTCTTCCTTTTGGTTTTTTAGTTTTTTCCATCTTATCTACTTTAGGAGTTTGTCCTTTGACTTTTCCTGCTCTTGCCAATGAGCCGTGAACCTTTCCTATTTTGAGAATTATTGTGTTTTTTTTTTAAAAAAAGTAATAAAAATGCATACTTACCCATTATAAAAAAATATTATATAGTTTTTATTGAAGTAGTTAAAGTTTTACAAATATATTCATGAAAAAAACCAAACTAGCCAAGGCCGTTGTTAAAAAATTTATCAGCTGCGAATTTATTCAAAAACTTTTTATTAACATCTTTTACAAATTACCGAAAAAAACAATAGCATACAAAAATAAAAGAAGCTTTTTTTATACATATCAAGAAAAAGTAATAAAATGCAGTAAAATTCTTGAACCTGATTTTATGCTAATAATTTTTTCAGCCTTCGTTGAAAACTATTATTCATTAGGAAATTTATTCTATAAATCTAGAAATTGTTGTAAAAATTATATTCAAAAATACGAAAATAAAAGATTTCTAAATAAAACTATAACTTCATTATATTACACCGAAGATTTTAATGATAGTATATTTAATCCGGTGATTAAATCTAAAATATTAGAAAAAACTGATAATGATTTTCTTTCTTTTTTCAATAGAGTCATATGTTTTCTTTTTTTTACCAAATTTGAAAAAAAAAAAAAAAAAATGGTGATTCTATCTATAACACAAACTTTATATAATTTTCTAAAAAACAGTTTAATAAACAAAAATAAAATTCCATTTTCACATTCAAGACTTCTTACTGTAAACGAGATGTTTATTACAGAATTTCCAAAGACTGTTAAATTTTTCACAAACTTCCTCTTTTTAGATTTATTTTGCAGTATAAACAGCAAATCTGAAAAAAAAAAAGTCTTTTTAACGCTTCTAAGAAATAATTTGATAAACGAGACTAAACTTGTTAACGGCTTTTTGTTAAACATTAAATTTCATTTTACCGTACACGATTGTCTTAGTGTCTTTAAAAATTTTTTTTTTTTAAAAATTTTTGACACCAATTTTAAAAAGATCAGTAACAATTACAGAGACGTAATATTGAAAATCATACCTCTTAAACAAAACATAAATGAAAAGACCTATAAAATGTATTTTTTTATTGATCCATTCGATTCTGGGGCGAATAAAAATTCTTGGTTTTTTACAAAAAATTTAGAAAATTTCAAAACTTATCAGAAAAATGAAATACATCATATAAAACAAGTCTTCAGATTAATAAATCGAACTAGACTACACGAAATGAACACGGAGATATATTTCTATCTGAACGAAATCCTTAATTTCATAGATACAGAAGTATTTAAAAAAAAAAAATATAAAAAATATAGAATATGTAGAGATTTCGTATATTCTTTGGCTGCTTGCCAGAATTCTCAAGGCGATTTCAGGTATTTTTTAAATAAAGTTTGTTCATTTAAAAAAATTAATTACTTTGGACTAAACTATAAATCTTTTTGTTTTAGAAACTTGTCTTGTTTTTATATATGATTTTACCTCCCTATTTTAATAGTATTTCGAGTAAAATAAAGAATATATTTACACCTGATTTTCGAGCATTGATTAATTTAGTCAAAATTTTTATTTGCAGCATCTGTAGCTTAGATGGATAAAGCGTCGGTCTACGAAACCGGAGATCGCAGGTTCGAGTCCTGTCTGATGCGATACTATGAAACAGAAAAGGTAATGGAATATGTTTTTGAAAAACACAGTTTATCTCGTGACAAGATTGGTCAGCTGAATTAGGAAAATTTAAGAATCTAAAAAAAAAGATTAAAAACGCAAGTTATATTTACTAATACTTATAAATAAATTGGTTATAATAAAATCTTAAATTCTTATTTTCAATTAAAAGTTTAACTGATTACAGAAAAATTTTTATGTATAAATAAAAAAACAATTTCATTAAGATGATAGTATTTTTTAAAATGTTTTTCTTTTAAAAATAAAAAAATCACCTAATGGATTAAACTGTCTTGTGAGATTATGCCCATTAAAAGACTTTTCAATGAAACTGAATACAATGGACATTTTTTTTTCATAGTATTTTTTTGTCTTGAATTGTTTCCTATAAAATGTTGTTAAAACTTTCACAGGAGCCTTTTCTATTATCTTTTTTTTTTTTTCTAAACTCAAAAAATTTGTTATAAGCTTAAGGTAGCCGGGAGTGTTAATAATGTTCAGTTCATTATTTAAAAGTTTGTTAGACAAGTCGTATTTTAATTCGCGTGAAAAATTTCCGTTATTTCCTCCTAAAACAATATGATTGTTATAACTTAAAGGAATGTTAAAGTTTTGTTTCTTACTATTCTTGAATTTTAATGCCTTTAAAGAGCTCAGTTTTATTTGTAAAAAATTTTCTTTTAAGAAAAAATAATTCTGTTTATCAAGATAATTCCGCTGTTTTGAAAATCTGATATTTTTTGTTTTGTAAATTTTTTTTTTAGAATATTTTTTTTTTTTTATAACAGAATTAAATTTGCTTGAATCAAATACACCATCATTACTATTGTTCAAAATATCAAATGATCCAATAAACCGACTGCCCGTTTCTTTTATACAATTATTTGATTTTCCGATCTCGTCATACCAATCTACGAATGTATCTGCCCATTTTCTTTTCAAATCAGAGCCTAAGCTATCTCTCGATTTTAATACCAAGTTATTATAGGATGAAGAATCTGCCATTTTGATTTTATTTATTGAAAAAACTTTTTGGTCTAAATACAATGTATTCTTTTTTTTTAAGAAAATTAAAAAGGAGTTTAATAAATTTTCTACATTTTTTATATCCACTAATAGGAGCAAGCATGATATTTTAAAATCAGAAAAAAAAAAATATATTTTTTTATCAAAATTTTTTTTTAACAATAAATTTTTGTCATTTCTTAGCAGGTTTTTTTTATATACAGGATTATTTAATATCATCTTTGGATTAAAAGAAATAATCGATTATTTAAAAAATTCTTTATGTATTTAAATAATCGATTATATTTTTATAATAATATCTATTTGTTATAAAAATATAAAATTTGTTCAGTATCCGATGCCATATTTTCTATTCGAAAAAAAAAAAAGGCATTATTCTGGTACAGAATCCGTTTTTTTTGCTTGCCTCGAGAGTAAAAGAAGTTTGTTAGACATTTTTTACTTTATCCACTGTATTCGATTTCCCAAAAAAACGTTTTTTTTGATCATGCGAAAAATGATTTATTTGTCATTAATTAAAAAAAAAACCAAAAAATATACAAACTTTATAAAAAATCAAATCCCAACAAAGCCCGGTCGATCTTCATATTTATTAAAAACAAATAATGATACATTGAGATCTGATATGATCAAAATAAATCATAGGCAAAAAAATCTTTATGATAAAATTAATACATATAAAAAAAAAAAAAAAAATCAAAAAAATTATAAATCAGGTTTTCGGGATAAGAGTTCTGAAAAAAAAACAAGTCAAAATATAAATTTAGGTAAACTAGTTTATTTTCTTATTCAAAAATCTTATCATAAGGGATGCGATTTTACAGATTTACAGATTTTTTTCCACCAATGTAGAGTAAAAAACCTTCTTTTAAAGGATATCTTTTCTTCTTATATCATATATAGCTTGCTAAGAGAAGATAGGATATACCAAAGATCTAAAAAATGTGCAATACATAAGATGTTTACGAGATTTTTATTAAGTAATCAGCAGGAGAAAAGATTAAACCGTTATTCCGAAAATCCTTGTATAACATGCCCATTGGCCAACGAATGCCATCCTCAAGGACTGATTAATCCTTTTGACTGTGTATATATGAACTGGTAAATTATAGCTGAAAAATCTAAAGGAAACAAATCAATCTGTTGAATTTTTTTTCCATATAAAAATATATTTTTGTAATGAAAAATACTGAATTCCTATAAAAAATTTATTAATATATTTGAAATGAAAAAATAATATTTTCAAGCCACTGATATTGAAATAATGTAATTTCCTCTTAATATACATAATCCTATCTTCCGTACTTCCCATTTTGAAGATAAATCATTTTTCCTTATTTCTTTACAATGTTTTAAAACTGTATTCATATAATTATCACAGAAAACTATTGTGCCACTCAAAATTCTGAAGTCAGAAAGAAGTATTTTTACGTTTGAACTATTTTCAATAATATTAGAAACTAGCATGATTATATTTTATAATTTACTATAATAATCAATTAGTAATCTGCTACTATTTATTTTATAAAAAAAAATTTATCTATTACTGTATACCAGAGCTTTCAGATTGAAAATTTTATAAAAATTACAAATTACGATCC
>ENA-UOXV01003430-UOXV01003430.1-marine-metagenome-genome-assembly--contig:-NODE-3430-length-19269-cov-6.760904_pt1 | contig 19269 bp, 19 predicted proteins | sample MGYA00238165_ERZ766961 | MGnify/ENA primary metagenome ERZ766961 (study PRJEB28924, sample SAMN03173240) | marine metagenome | biome: Marine; feature: Water; material: Subsurface seawater | place: North...
CCCGCCGTTGCGGCGGACGAAAAATCCATTTGGGATCAGGTTGATATCAGCGGCGAGTTGGCGACCGAGCAACGATTATTCTTCCAAAGTGCCCGTTCGGATGAGCAACTGGACAGCTACCAAGCGTCGGGATTTTTTGAGCCCCGCGCCCGCTGGCGCAGTGCGGATCGTAAAAATCAATTGCAGTTCGTGCCCTACGTCCGTGTCGATGCCGAAGATGGCCGCCGCACCCACGGCGATATCCGCGAAGCCTATTGGCGACATATCAATGGCGATTGGGAATTCCTGGCGGGGGCCAACCGGGTGTTTTGGGGGGTCACGGAATCCCGGCATCTGGTGAATGTGATCAATCAGATCGATGGGATCGAGAACATCGACGAAGAAGACTTCCTTGGCCAGCCCATGATCCAGATCGGCAAACAAACCGATATCGGGCGCTTCGATGCATTTGTGATGACCGGATTTCGCGAGCGTACATTTCCGGGGCAAGCCGGACGCTTGCGCGATACCCGTGTGATCGAAACCAGTCGCGCCAAGTACGAAAGCGACCTCGAAGAATGGCGACCCGATGTGGCACTGCGCTACGCGCATTACATCGATGAATTGGATATCGGCCTTTCCCTGTTCCACGGCACGGGCCGCGAACCGGGCGTGGTCGAAGATGCAGGCACCGACCGTCTTGTGCCGCGCTATTCGATCATCTCGCAGGCGGGCGTTGATCTGCAGTACACGACCGATGCGTGGCTTTGGAAATTCGAAGGCATCGTCCGCGAAGGCCAAGGTGATGTTTTCGGCGCTGCGGTCGCTGGCGTTGAATACACATTCTTTCAAATCAACGAAACAGATGCGGATTTGGGACTGTTGGCCGAGGGTTTGTACGATGGCCGCGACGATGATGTATTCGCAACGTCGCTTGAAAACGATGTGTTCCTGGGCGCGCGCTTAACACTGAATGATGTTCAAGACACCAGTGCGCTGGTCGGGTTCGTGATCGATACCAAGGACGGACCTGGTGGGTTCCGGGTTCAGGCCGAGCGTCGTTTGGGTGATTCGTTCAAACTGTCGTTAGAAGGCCAGATGTTCATGGAAAACGATGCCAGCAATCCCGCCGCTGTCTTACAGGATGACAGTTTCGCCACACTGACGTTATCATGGTTCTTCTGATGGTTGGGCGTCCCCTCGAAATTTCGGCTGGGACACCCTATATCTTAGGAACACCATGCCCCGACTCGGGGGCAGACGTTGGGGGTTTTGGATGGCCGAAATGCGCGATGAGATTCTAAAGACGGCCCAAGCGCAAATGAGCCTTGGCGGCTATGGAAATCTAAATTTCGCCAGCATTGCCGAGGCGTTGGGCACCACCCGCGCCAACGTGCATCATCATTTCAAAAACAAAGAAGGTTTGGCGCTCGAAGTCACCCGCCAATACACCATGGGTGTTCTGGAAATGGCCAAGGGCATGGCCGAGGATAATCCCGGCGACTTCAAGGGCCTGATCGGGGCACTTGAAAAACACATCGTCGACAGTATTCGGGAATCAGGAAAAGAAAGTGCCTGCATCTGTGGACAGCTGATCAAAGAACACGACATTCCAGAATCGTTGCGCGAAATGGCGAGTGGTTTTCTCAAGCAAAGTGACGCCATGCTTGAAGCTGCAATCAGTGCTGCACAAGATGCGGGCAACCTGCCCAAAGAAATCGACCCCAACAAAATGGCCCGCGTTACCCACGCAATGATCATCGGCATCGATGACATGGCCCTGATCTTTGATGACCGCAATGTCGCTGCGGATTACGTCGATGGTCTGCTGACCGAATGGGTTAATCACTACCGGGCTTGATAATTTCTCGTCACCCCCGTGAAGGCGGGGGCCCAGCCAACCGGTGGTATAGATTCCCGCCTGCGCGGGAATGACGAATAAGGGGCCTAAATCAAAACAGCCATTGGACCAGATCACCTGTGTGCACTAACGTTCCTAAAGAGCACGTAGGACAATTGGCGGATATATGGAAACCTTTGATCACGTCATCGTCGGTGGTGGCATTATCGGCGCGTCGATTGCTTATCATTTGCGATGCAAAGACGCTGGTTCTGTTCTGGTATTAGAACGTAACGAGTTGGCCAGTGCGGCGTCCAGTCGTGCGGCGGGATTGATCCTGCAAGCTTCGACCAAGGCGACAAAGACACCCTTGGCGAAAAAGACCATCGATACGATCCCGATCCTTGAAGATGAACTGGATCAGTCCGTCGGCTTTCACGATGTCGGGTGTCTTCGGATCGCAGTGTCATCCGAACGGGTCGCCGAGCTTGAGGTTATTGCTGATGATGCCGCGACTTGGGGTATTCCTGTGGAATGGCTAAATCAGAATGAGGCCCAGCGCAGAGTGCCATGGCTGAATACAGAGGTGATCCAAAAATCGATTTTTACGCCCACAGACGGATACGTTGATCCGTATTTGTTGAGCATGTCTTACATGGAGGCGGCCATCCGGCGCGGCGCTGACGTGCGGCCCCGAACCGATGTGACAGATGTGATGATGGACGGGGAACGTGTGATGGGTGTGATGACCGCATCCGGGCCGATTGCGTCTGGATCGGTGATCGATGCCTGCGGGGCATGGGCGGCGTTGTTTTCAGCGCGCGTCGGGTTTCCGCTGCCGATGGCCCCGGTGCGCAGCCACTATTGGATGTCTGAGCCCAATCTTAAATACGGCGCCGAACACCCTATGACGATTTTGTCCGATATCGGAGCCTATACCCGCCCCGAAGTTGGGGGATTGCTGGTCGGCGTGCAGGAAACCCATTCTGCCACGTTCGATGCGCGCGATTTACCCGACGACCCGGCGGCATTTTCTGCCACACGCGGCGAGGAGCATTGGGATGTATTGGCAAACGCCTATGACGACTTGGCGAAGTTTTTTCCCGATATCGAACACGCGCGGTTTTCGAACTATATATCGGGGCTGTCGTCGTATACGCCCGATGGTCAAATTATCCTAGGGCCCGTGCCGGGTGTGTCTGGGTTCTGTGTGGCAGCGGGTGATTGTGGATCGGGAATCGCGTTGTCGGCGGGTATGGGCGATATTGTCGCCGATCTGGCATTGGGGCGAGACCCCTTTGTCGATATCGCACCGTTTCGGGCCGACCGCTTTGGCGCCGTCGATCCCTTTGGCCAAGAATTCCGCGACCGCTGCGCTGTCGCCCGTGCATCAAAGACCCGCACAACGGCATAACGGCTAAACGTGTCGTGGTCTCGGGGGCTGCCATACTACCAACCGCCTCGTCATTCCCGCGTAGGCGGGAATCCATTACATCGGTCCGTTGGCCCCCGCCTTCGCGGGGGTGACGGGTGTTAAATTTGGATGCCGACTTGAGTATTGAAGACCTGAAAATTGCAATGACGTTGCTTAAATGTGGACGTAATGCAACGTGTTGAATTCTGCCCGCAGGGCGCGGGTTTCGTCGGCAATGGTTTCAGGACCGTTTGATCTGAGCGCCTTGGCGACCAGTGCGGCGATTTCCCCGACGCGATCCGGTGTCACACCCCAGCGCACCAGTTCAGGCGTGCCGATCCGAAGCCCGTTCATATCCCCCTCAACCGCATCAATTGGCAGGCCGATGCCACAGGCCAGGAACCCGGCTTGGCGCAGTTTTTTGGACGCCGTATGGCCGCCGCCAAATTCAGCTGCTTCAACGGCAAATTGATGAGAATGGGTGAAGCCCTCGGATTTGGCAAAAACCGGAATGCCCGCTGCATCCAGCGCTTGGGCAAAGGTCTGCGACACCGCGATCATTTGTTTTGCATAGGCGGGGCCGTAATCGATCCAGTCTAACATAGTGAGTGCGAGGGAAGCTGATTTGGCGGCATCAAAGTTTGCCGTCATGCCGGGATAGGCGATGGCATCCAGGCGCTCGGCCATTTCAGGATCGTTGCTGACGATCAAGGCACTGGCCGGACCGCCAAGACTTTTATATGTGCTCATGGTCATCAGGTGCGCGCCCTCGGCTAACGGATTGCGCCACGCCTTGCCCGCAATGATGCCGCATTGATGGGCGGCATCGAACATTACCTTGGCCCCGACCTCGTCGGCGATGGCGCGGACTTCGGCCACGGGGTGTTCGAACAAGTTCAGGCTGCCACCGACGGTGATCAATTTGGGTTTCACATCCAACGCCAGTTTTCGCAGCGCATTTAAATCAAGGGTGAATCCTTTGGCGTCGACGGGCGCGTTGATGGTCTTCAAGCCAAATAAGCCCGCACAACCGTCCGCGTGATGGGTCACATGACCCCCGATGGTGGCTGGCGGTGCGATAATGGTGTCGCCCGCTTTGCATGTCGCCATGAAGCCATACATGTTGGCAATCGCGCCGGATGGCATCCGAATTTCGGCGTACTTGGCATCGAAGACCTGGGCGCATAATTCGGCCGCAATGACTTCGATTTCTTCGATGGCTTCCAGGCCCATTTCGTACTTGTCGCCGGGATATCCCAACGACGGGCGAGACCCGATGCCCGCGGACAAGATCGCCTCGGCCCGGGGCGATAGCACATTGGTCGCAGGGTTCAGGTTAAAACATTCGCGTTCGTGGATGTCGCGGTTTTGATCGGCCAGCGCCTGCACGCGATCGGCAATATCTTGGGTCGACTGGGTCGCCGTCCGTGTCGCGATGTCTGTGACGCGGTCTTCGCAATGATCGGGAACCCATGGGCGCGCTGCTAGCATCGATCTGTCTCCTGTAAAATAATCTGATCTAACAATGCGGCCTCTTGCATATCTTCTGCAAATCAGTTTTTCTGAAACTTGCCCCAGAAAATCTAAGCCTAAAATTATATTTATGCATTGGATGATGACATGCCAGTAAAACCACCACGTCCACGTGGTCCCCATTTAAACGCCATGCGGTGTTTCGAAGCTGCCGCCAGGCTGGGAGGCTTTGCAGCAGCGGGCGAAGAATTATCGGTGACGCCGGGCGCGGTCTCGCAGCAGATCAAAGCCCTTGAAGATTGGATTGGTGCCCCCTTGTTCGAGCGCCGATCCCAGGGTGTTGCATTGACTGCGCTCGGCGAAAGTGTTGCCGATGAATTCGGGGCGGCGTTCGATGCGTTGGGCACTGCGCTTCATCGGCTGCGTGCCGAGGCACCGCAAAAAACCATCAACATCGCAGCATTGCCGTCGGTCGCGCAGTTGTGGTTGTCACCGCGATTGCCCTCGGTCCGTGATGCGTTTCCCGATCACGCAGTATCGATAACGGCGTTGGAGGTCCCCCCAAACCTGCGTCGGGGCTTGTTTGAATTAAGCATCTTCATAGACACCCCGACAGGGGCAAAGACCGAGCAGATAATAGCAGCCGACATGATCACTCCCGTGTGCGCGCCCGCGATTGCCGAACGGTTGAGGAGCCACGCTGATTTGGCAGGCGAGACACTTATATACGATATAACATGGGCTGATGATTGGGACATGTGGCTTTCGCACGTCGGTCAGCCCGCAAAACTGGGCAAAGATGGCCCCACGTTCTCGCTCTATAGCATCGCAGTCGACGAGGCCCGAAACGGGGCAGGGGTTTTGATGGGCCATCAGTCGTTGGTCGAACGACATCTGGCGTCGGGTGAATTGGTTGCCCCATTCAAAGATAAAGTCGCAACGGGGAAGTCATTGATCCTAGAGACCGCGACACCACTTTCGAAATCGGGAGCGGTCGCAAAGATTGTGAAGATGTTGATGAGGCCCTGAATCACATTCAGACGATGTATTCGAAATACCGTCACCCCCGCGTAGGCGGGGGCCATTTTGAATTTCTTATAGATTCCCGCCTGCGCGGGAATGACGAGCCGTGATCAAATCCTGTGCTCGTGAAAACGTGTACGGGAATGACGGGTTAGAGTACGGTCACGAGAGTTTCCTTACCGCAACGTCCGCGCAAACTTGCGAATATCTTCGGCTAACATCTCCGGCTCTTCCATCGCGGCGAAGTGGCCGCCGCTTGGGAATTCGGACCATTGGGCAACGTTGTAAATTCGCTCCACATAGCTGCGGGGTGCCCAGGGCAGGAGTTCTTCGGGGAACAACGCGCAGGCGGTGGGCACTTCAACCCGGTTGCCTTCGGGTGACAACACGCGGCCGCCTTCTTCGCGGCGCCCATAGTATATCCACGATGCCGAATTAAACGTTCCGGTCACCAAATAGATCATGATGTTGGTCAGTAACTCATCCTTGGTGTGCGCGCTTTCGATGTCATCGCCATCGGTATCGGACCAGGAATTGAATTTCTCAATGATCCACGCGGCGACGCCAACGGGGCTGTCCATCATCGCATAGCTGAGTGTTTGCGGCTTGGTCGCCTGTTGTGTGCGGTAGCCTTCTTCCATGATTTGATCTTGTTCAAAATATTCTGCCCAGGCGATTTCTTCGATGCCTTGCGGCCCATCGGGATGGCGTGTGGTCAAGATGTTGATGTGAATAGCTTGGCAGGCAGGCGGGTGATCGAACCCCAGCCATGATGAAATCGATCCGCCCCAATCGCCACCCTGGGCCAGGTAATGCTCATACCCCAACACATCGGTCATCAATGTATTGAAGGCGTCGGCCATACGCCGAGGGCCAATGGGGACTGGCGGCGGATCGGAAAACCCAAAACCCGGCAGCGACGGTGCGATCACATCGAAGGCGTCGTCGACGGAGCCGCCAAATTCCTCAGGGTGGGCCAAGGGCTGAATGACATCGCGAAACTCTGCAACCGATCCTGGCCAGCCGTGCGAAATGATCAGTGGCATCGGCGCGGGGCCGCTGCCTTTCTCATGGATGAAATGGATGTCCATGCCATCAATCGGGGTCTTGAAATGATCGAACTGGTTCAATGTGGATTCTTGCGCGCGCCAGTCAAAATCACTCACCCAGTAGGCGCAAAGCTCTTTCATATAGTCCAGGTTTGCGCCGGGCTCCCAGCCGGGCAGATCGGCCATGGCATCCCACGGGTAATCGATGACGCGTTGGCGGATGTGGGCGAGTGTCTCGTCCGGAACATCGATTTTGAACGGTTTTGTCTGGTCCAAAGCCATTTTCATATCCTCCTCGAAATGGTGTACTAGAATGTATCAGAATCCAAAACTTCACCACACATGTGCCCAGATAAGGTGCATTGCCCTCCTGGACTTAATGATGACCCTGACCAAAGACATCGCCGACTTCGAAGAAGAAAAACAGCGCACCCATGATCGCGATGTGCTCGATATGATCGATGTGACCACCGGGGATTTGGTTGCAACCGGGATCGCAGCACAGGCGTTATCCAAGGGTGACAAAGCGCCCACGTTCACGCTGCCCGATCATTTGGGGAATATGGTACGCTCAGCCGATCTGTTGGCGGCAGGCCCGGTGCTGATTAATTTCTATCGCGGCAATTGGTGCCCGTACTGCAATCTGGAACTGCGTGCGTACCAAACGCATTTGGACCGGATCAAAAAAGCGGGTGCGACGTTGATCGCGATCTCGCCCATGCTGCCGGACAATTCCATGGAGATCGCTGAAAAAAACGACCTCGCATTTCCCGTGCTCAGCGATGTCGGTAACAAAGTCGCTAATGATTTCGGATTGGTGTTCACGGTCGATAGTCGGATTCAGGCGATGTACCTGCAGCGTTTGGGCAATGACCTGCCGACCCTGAACGGTGACGACAGCTTCACGCTGCCGCTGCCCGCGACGTATGTCATCGGGCAAGACGGCGTGATCACTTATAGTTACGTAAATGCGGATTATCGTTTGCGTGCTGACCCCGAAGATGTGCTGGCGGCGCTCGGGTAAAATTGCGCCCTGAACGGCGCATGAAATTTATTGCGCCGAGAACAATCTACGACTTGTCCATAATAGGGTGGGCAATTTAACTGGCTCCGAATAAGGAGCCTGCGTATGCCTCAATTATCTTTGATTCATCGGATGACGTCCTACATGGCGTGGGCCGATGATGTGATGCTTAAAAATGCCGCGCAATTGCCCGACGTTGAACTCATGGAACCTCGGGATGCTTTGTTCGGCAGTATTGTTGGCACGTTTGATCATATATTGGTGGTCGCTGAAATTTTCCGTGCCCATTTAGAGGGGCGTTCTCATCCACATACTGCCCGGTTCCGAGACGAAGAGTTGCCGTTTGCAGAGGTCGCCAAACGCCTTCGGGCCATGAACGATCATTACGTCGAACTGGCCTGCCATTGGACGGATGCAGAACTCGCCGAGGTGATCAAGTTCGAGTTCGTTGACGGCGGCAAGGGGGCGATGACCCGCGAAGATATTCTGCTGCATCTGGTCAATCATGCAACGTATCATCGCGGCTTTATCAGTGCGCTTTTGTATCCGCATAAGACCAAGGGTGCGGCTAATGATCTGACCGTGTTTCTCCGTGATGTTTGGCCGGGTATGCTATCGAGCCAGCCCGTGCCCTAATGGTTGAGGATCTTCGACAGGAAGTCCTTGGCACGGTCACTTTCTGGGTTCCCAAAGAATTCTTCGGTGCTGCGATCTTCGACGATGCTGCCTTCGTCCATGAAAATAACACGGTCTGCCACTTTTTTGGCAAAGCCCATTTCATGGGTCACGACCATCATCGTCATACCGTCCTCTGCCAGTTCGACCATGACGTCGAGAACTTCGTTGATCATCTCTGGATCAAGAGCTGACGTCGGTTCGTCAAACAACATCACGATGGGATCCATTACCAACGATCGGGCAATGGCAACGCGCTGTTGTTGGCCTCCGGAAAGTTGACCTGGATGTTTGTCTATATGTTCTGACAAACCGACACGATCTAAAAATAGTTCTGCCCGCGAGACCGCCTCGTCGCAACTTCGCTTCAGGACCTTTTCTTGCGCCAAGCACAAGTTATTGCGGACCGTCATATGCGGATATAGTTCGAAGTGCTGAAAAACCATGCCGATCCGCGCGCGCAATTCGGTCAAATTGGTGCCTTTTGCAGTGACGTCAGCGCCATCAACAATAATGTTCCCCTGCTGGATAGGCTCCAACCCGTTGACGCATTTGATGAGGGTCGATTTACCCGACCCGGAGGGCCCGCAAACCACAACAACTTCCTTTTGGTCTACATGCGAGGAGCAGTCCGACAGTACTTTAAAGCTGCCATACCATTTACTGATGTTTTTAATGTCGATCATGTTGCCATCCGATCTTTCATGCGCCGAACGAGCATCGAGCCCGTGAAGCAAATAACGAAATAAACAATTGCTGCGAAAACATACATCTCAACCAAGCGCCCTTCGGTGCGTGCGACAATCGATGATGCGGTCATAAAATCACGGAGACTGACGACGAACACCAAAGACGTATCTTGGAAAAGGATGATCCCTTGCGTCACAAGGATCGGGATCATGTTACGAAATGCCTGAGGCAGGATGACATATCGCTGTATTTGCCAATAATTCAGGCCCGTTGATTGTCCGGCGAACTTCTGGCCCCTTGCGACACTTTGAATACCGGCGCGAATAATCTCTGAGTAATAGGCCGCCTCAAAAAGAACAAAGGCGATTAGTGCGGAGTAAAAACTGCCGACGGGGCGCCCGAGCACGAGTGGCACGAGGAAGTAAAACCAGAAGATCACCAAGATAAGCGGAACCGAGCGAATGAGGTTCACATATCCTGCTGCGACAAGGGCGAGAGGTACAATCCCGGACAAGCGTGCGAGTGCGAGCAAGGTACCCAGAACGATCCCGCCAATGACGGCCAAGAACGTCAACCAAAGGCTGAGTTGCAAGCCTTCCCACAAGAAGGGCAGCGACATCCAGATTACATTGAAGTCAAAATCAGTCATCTCAACTGCCCTTTCCGATGTATCCAGGAATTTGTGTGAAGCGTTCTAACGTTTGCATCGCGATGGTCGCGATCAGCGCGATGACGACATAAATAACGGTCGCTGCGGTAAATGCTTCGAAGCCTTGGAATGTATATTCGGCGATTTGTTGGCTTTGCGCCGTGAGCTCTAACAGGCCAATGGTCAGCGCCAATGACGAATTTTTAAATACGGTCAGAAATTCAGATGTCATCGGGGGCACAATGAGGCGCAAAGAAATGGGCAGCAGGATGTAGCGATACGTTTGTGCGACGCCGTGTCCATGCGCTTTTGCAGCAGCTGACAATCCTTTTGGTACAGCCTCAATCCCGGCGCGGACCTGTTCAGCAACGCGCGATGCGGTGTATAGGCTGAGTGCAATAATGGCGGTGACAAATTCTGGGTTTGGCATATCGCGCTTCATCCAGCGTCCCCAATCATCGGGGAGTGCTTCTGGCATCGCGAAATACCAAAGGAACATTTGCACCAAAAGCGGGATATTCCGAAACAGTTCGACGTAACAAGTACAGAAACCACTGATAATTTTGTTGGGGACAGTCCGTCCGATACCGACCAGGCAACCAATGCTAAAGGCGAAAATCCAAGCCGTGATGGCGACGCTGATGGTCCAAAAGAACCCGCTGATCAGCCATTCCAAGTAGGGTTCGGTGATCAGAACCCCCCAGTTCCAGTTGTAGTTCATTGTCGCCTCCGTTCTGCCTCGCCAAAAAAGGAGTGACCGGTCACCAGATTATGATGACCGGTCGAGTGGCATTCTTACTCGGGTAAAGCACCAAGTTGGAATGCAGCCTTCAGGAGATCAGTTTGTGGCACGCCAAGTGGGCTAAACCATTTTTCGTAGATTGCGTTGATCTCGCCGGACCGGAACACGGCGGCCAACGTTTTCTTACCAATCAACTCAAACGCGCTGTCGTCACGTCGCACCATCAAGGCATATGGATCGAACGACAGGAAATCACCGACCACTTCAAACTGATCGGGGTTCTTTGATTTTGAAATCAAACCGAACAGAAGAATGTGATCGGTGGCGTATGCGTCAACGCGATCTGTCTCAAGCGACAGCATGCCTTCTGCATGATCGCGAACCGGCAATACTTTGAACTCAATACCAAGTTCTTTGCCAGCGGCTTTAACAGCACGTTCGTTTGTGGTGCCCTGCGCCAATGCGACAGCTTTTCCATTCAAATCTTTGACCGAAGAAATTCCAGAACCTTTGCGGACCATGAGCTTCGTGCCCGTAACGAACGTAACCGGAAGGTATTCCACTTGTTGTTGACGGGTCAGGTTGTTTGTCGTCGATCCGCACTCAAGATCAATCGTGCCGTTTGCCATCAGGGCAATACGTGTTTTCGGATTAACGGGTACGTATTTGACTGTAAGCTTCTTGCCCAATTCCGCTGAAACCGCTTCGACGACCTTTGCACATAGATCCATTGAATAGCCGATAGGGTTTTGGTTCGAATCAAGGTACGCGAACGGAACGGAACTTTCACGATGACCGATAACGATCTCGCCGCTTTTATCAATTTTCGCAAGCGTTCCTGTGAGATCAGCAGCTTGTGCTGATGGAACAATAGCGACGGCCAGAGCAGCCGCAGCAATAAGATTATAGAGTTTCATAGAACTTCCTTTCTGGGTTGTGATTAGTCGATGTAACCGGGTAGGCCGAATGTATCGGGATACCCAAACAGGGCAGCGCTGCCACCCGTATGTAAAAAGACAACGTTCTCGCAGTCGGCGAAGTGTCCTTTTTGGACGAGGTCGATCAGACCATGCATCCCTTTGCCGGAGTAAACCGGATCAAACAGAAGACCTTCTAGGCGGGCGAGAAGCTTAACTGCATCGCGCATGCCATCGGTTGGCAGGCCATAGCCAGGGCCAACATAATCGGTGTTGGCGACAATGTTTTCGCGCGCAATGGTGACGCCCGCGTTCAGATAACTGGCAGTTTTTTCGGCTAGATCAAAAACAAGCTGCTCTTGCTTGGCTTGTGAAGCCCGGACGCCAATGCCAAGCAACGAAATATCGCTTTCGATGGCGGCTAAGCCAACGGCAAGGCCTGCCTGGGGACCAGAACTTCCGGTTGCATGAACAAGGGTATCAAAATCAACCCCGATTTCATCTGCTTGCTCAACCAGTTCACGCACACAATTAACATAACCGAGCGCGCCGATCGGGTTCGAGCCGCCGCCAGGAATGACATATGGGGTCTCACCTTGGGCTGTTAATTTTTCTGCCAATACTGCCATTTCGGCATTCATATCGGCACCGCCGGGGCGCTTTGAAATTGACGCACCGTGCAACTGATCCATTAAGACGTTGCCGTTGAAATTATATTGCGGATCGTTATATCCGGTCCGGTCTTCAAGCAAGACATGACACGGAAGATTGAGTTTCGCAGCCGCCGCAGCGGTTTGTCGCGCATGATTGGATTGCGTAGCCCCCTGGGTAATAATGCAGGTGGCTTTCTTTTCAATGGCGTCAGCCATCAAGTATTCGAGCTTGCGTGTTTTATTTCCGCCCGACGATAAGCCGGTGCAGTCATCGCGCTTAATCCAGAGACGCGGGCCACCTAGATGCTCACTCAAACGGTCCATCGGCTCTAGCGGCGTGGGGAGATGCCCAAGTCGGACGCGTGGGAACGCTGACAAGGTCACTGAAAGTTTTTTGCATAGTGATAGGGTGTCTTTGGCCGGGGCGGCTTCTGCAGAAGCAACCTGGATGTCTGACTTGGATGTTTCGGGCATTGATTTACCAACGTTTTGTTATTTTGAATCCATCATCCTAAGTGCACTTCGCCCAGACTGGGAAATGCAAATTTGTATTTCTAGCCATACTTAATATATGAGTAAGAATGAATTGGTATTAGGAGGCTGCAATGGATACGCGTTGGTTTGAAGATATTTTGGTCCTTATTGAAGAAGGAACGTTGAGCGCCGCTGCAGATCGGCGTGCTGTAACACAACCGGCGTTTTCACGTCGAATTCGGGCGTTCGAGATGTGGCTCGGACAGGACATTATTGACCGTTCATCGAACCGCGTCGTGATCCGTGAGGCCCTGAAACGGAGTGAGCCGGAAATCCGTGCCTTCCTGCAACGGCTTCGCGAGGTGCAGCAATCGATCCGATTGGCTGAAACCGCAATCCCGCGTGTGACGTTTGCCACCCAACATGCACTGACGCTTTCGTCGTTCCCGGACTTGATCAAAACAATTGAGGGATTGGGCGTGTCTTTGAACTATCGCCTTCGCGCGGCCAACCGTGATGATTGTATCTCAATGATGGTTCGCGCCGATGCCGACGTGTTGCTTTGTTATGAAACGGATGACGAGGAACCGCTCCCTCTCGATCAGCGTTTTATGCGCATAGTTTGGACCAAGGATCGGATGGTGCCAGTTGTTGGTGGGAACCTCAGATATTCAGTATTTGATAGCCAGCCGTTGCCACCCGATACACCGGTCGTCACATATCCAGAAAATAGTTATTTGGGACAAACATTGCTCAGGCATTGTCCAGAATGGCAGGCCGTCTATCGGACCGTTCGGCCCATATGTGAAAGTGCATTTTCTGCAGGAGTCCGTGAAATGGTGTTGCGGGGAATTGGTATCGCTTGGCTGCCCATGAGCATGATCTGGCAAGACCGCGAAGCCGGAAGAGTCACAGATTTAAGTTCTGTTTTGGGAAGCTGTGTGCTTTCTGTTTGCCTTTACGCAAAAAGCAGTCACTTGGTCATGAAAGATGTTTTGCAACGTCTGAATAAAAATTGACCCTGGCTCAGTTAAAATGTTCAGCCAACAAGGTATAAGATCGCCGGCGCGCGTCCTGGCTGTGTGTCCAGGTCAGCACCACAACTTCGTCGATTTCGTATTCGGCAGCCAAGGCGCGAAGTTTTGTGGAGACCGCCTGGCCATCGCCAATGATCGCGATGTCACGCAGTGCATCACGATGACGCCGTTCGCCGTCGGTGCACGCATCCCAATCGATATCCTCGGGGGCGATGATGGGCCGAAGATCGCCCAATGACCGACGCACTTTATTATAAGCCCGCGACGAAAACAGATGCTCGGCTTCGTCCATGGTATCGGCAGCCAACGCCCAGACACAGACGTTTGCAATGGGTTCAGGATAGCGTTCGCTCGGTTGATAATTGTCGCGATAAAGTTTTAACGTCTGCGCGACGCCTTCGCCATCGGTGATGAAGTGCGCAAAGCAATACGGGATGCCAAAATGCGCGGCGACGCTGGCCCCATAATTTGATGTGCCCAACATCCAGATATCGGGGGATGTGTCGATTTCTGGGAGTGCCACGACGTCTTTAAATGGATGTCCATCGACCAATGGTTGTCCTGACACCCAATCCATCAGGTCGCGCACGTTGGTGGGGAAATGCTCGGCGTCTTCACTGGAATTAGGATTGAGCGCGAACGCTGTTCGGCCATCGCCGCCGGGCGCGCGACCTAACCCCAAATCTATCCGCCCGGGCGCCAAGGATTCCAAGACCCGAAACTGCTCTGCGACCTTTAATGGGGAATAGTGTGGCAGCATCACCCCGGCACTGCCCAGGCGAATGCGCGATGTCCGTTGCGATATCGCCGCCATCAAAATTTCGGGCGCGGTGCCGTTGATGACCGGATGGTTGTGATGTTCCGAGACCCAAAATCGGTAATAGCCCAGGTCTTCGGCCAGCACAGCCATGTCTACGGTGTCGCGAATGGTTTGTGCGCCAGGCACGCCTTCGGCAGCGGTCGATTGATCGAGTATGGAAAGTTTCATGAGTTATCAAATAATCCTGTCATCCTGTGGAGTTTTGGGCCCTTGCATGAACCCATTCCCGGAGACTTAAAGTGTGATGGTGTCATTGTCAGTCTTCATATCTGCTCAATATGTCATATGTTAACGACCTGCCAATCCTTCCGACAGATAAAACGAAATGGCTTTGTGTGAATTCGAAAAATGGTCCAATTTACATATGTTTGTGCGCTTAATCCTGGGCGTTTGAACAATCTCTGACAGCCTGAATAATCTCTCCGGACACGATATATGGGAATAGTTGAACTTGTCGTCCTTTGTGGCGCAGCCATGGGCGGTTTCGTGTCCGGCATGTTGGGCTTTGGCACAGGGCTGACGGCGCTGGTCCTTTGGCTCATGGTGCTTGATCCTTTGGTCGCAGCCCCGATGGTCGTCCTTTGCTCTATCATCGCACAACTTCAGACGTTGCCAGGGTTTTGGCATACGATTAATTGGCGTCGGGCTATCCCTTTTATCGTCTGTGGGGTGGCGGGGGTGCCGTTGGGGACCATGATCCTGCCTTTGATTTCGGTCGGCGCTTTTAAATTTTTTGTCGCCTGTGTGTTGATCATTTATTGCAGTTACATGCTGCTACAGAAATCCGTACCAAGAATCACCTGGAGTGGTCCCGTGACGAACGCGATCATTGCGTTGGTGAGCGGTGTTCTGGGCGGCATTGCCGGGCTTGTCGGCATACTGCCTTCAATTTGGGCCACACTTTGTGGATGGACCAAAGAAGAAACCAGAAGTGTTTTTCAGATATTCTTTCTGGCGATTTTATCGCTGACTGTTGTGTCTCTCGCTTTGGGTGGGTTCATGACGGTCGAGGTCGGAAAATACACGCTTATTGCGTTTCCGGGCACGGTACTGGGGGCCTGGCTTGGCCGAAGAGCCTATACCCGGCTTGATGATGCGCGGTTTCGTCAACTTATCCTCATACTTCTCATGCTTTCGGGTGCGTCGCTTTTGGTGACATCATTGTCTGGATAATCTGACGTGACGGGGTTCAAGTGCGCGCGAAATCGACTTGGTTTTTTAAGGCGCGGCCTTCTTGAAACCTCATAAGGTTCTCAGCTAACAACTCTGCAAAGCGTCCCGCAATGGGGCCCCCTGTGCCCCCGACGTGGGGTGATAAAATGACGTTCTCCATCTGCCAAATGGGATCGTTTGCGGGCAGGGGTTCTTCTTCGAAAACGTCCAGGCACGCGCCCGCAATGGTTTTTTGCTGCAATGCTTTTATCAGTGCAGCCTGATCAACGACAGCACCGCGTCCAACATTGACGAGCACAGCACTTGGTCTCATCAGGGAAAATTCTTTATCACTGAGCAGCTGATTTGTGGACGGTGCTAACGGCAAAGAGGTCGCGACAAAGTCGGCCTTGGGTAGCCATTTAGCGAGATCGTGCAGGGGTGCTATTTCATCCGCCTCACCATCACCAAGCCCTGACCTGTTCAAGGCAATCACATGCATATCGAATGCTTTGGCTTTTCGCGCGATTTCCAATCCGATCGAACCGTATCCCAACAAAAGAAGTGTGAGACCTTCAAGGCTCTCGATTTGCGCCCTCAGCGCATCGCGGCCCCACTCGGATTTGGCGCGAAAGCGTTCCATCTCTGGGATTGCATGTATGTATCCCAAGATCAGTGCCATCGCATGTTCGCTGACGGTCCTGCCTTTTAGTCCCGCCGCATTTGAGAAGGTAATATGTTCAGGAATGCCGCCACGTTCGAATATATCTGTGCCGATGGATAAAGATTGAATCCAGCGCAATTTAGGCGCGTGGGTATTCACAGCATGCGCGACATCCCCCAGATAATACGGCCCCCCAGTCACAAGAATATCTGCATTGGCGAGCTCCTTGGCGGCATGTTCCGACGTGGCCGCTTTGACAAACTCAACATCAGGAAATTGTTCGCCAAGGGTATCCATCGCTGCGGCTTGCCAAGGAAGAAAATGCACGAGCTTCAATTCATATCTCCGATTTTTAAAAGACCCTTGCGCCAGTTGGCGTGTGCAGGGCTTAGGCTCTGGTGCTGACAAACACCTGATCAATATGGGTCCGGAAATGTTCCAGTGACAGGGTCGCTAGATCGGGCACTTTGGCCAGGTCATCCCATCGACGCAGCCGCACCGCATCCTTGGCGTGGGGCTGGCTGATAAAGGCGTCGGCTTCGGCCTTATCGAAGGCACCGCCTTGGAGCTTCAGGCTCCGAACCGATGCATCGGACAGATCATCGAAGTAACCGTCCTCGGTGGCACACAGATACCGCTTTGCAGGGACATGCAATCGGATCGGATCGGTAACGTCGGGTGGAAACCAAGCCGACAAATACGCCGCACCGATGTTTTCATGATGGCGATCAATCTCGGATTTCTGGCCGACCTCAAAGCGCTTGTCGACCAAATGACCCATGTCATGCAGCAGCGATGCCGTGATCAATGCCGAAGTTGCGCCATCTTCTTCGGCGAGGGTGGCACATTGCAGTGCATGCGCCAATTGGCTGACGTTTTCTTTTCCATAGCGTTGTTCACCTAGCGATGAAAGGGTTTCAATAATATCTGCAATCGGGTCCAAAGTAATGCTCCTGGATTATTGTGGCGGTGGTGCGATGACGTCTGAATAGGCGGGGCGGCGGGGCAGGCGACCCGCGTGTTCAAACACATCCAATGCCGCCTGATATGCGGGTTCGGTGATTTCCAGATGCGGTGTCCAATTGCCCAATTTTTGATAGTACGCGACCGTCGATCCCAATACGGATCGATGGATGTCTGGAAAATATTCTGAAAGGGTATGCGCCACGTCGTCTGCCGGGGTCGCGATTAACCAGGCGCGTGCATTGCCGTATGCGCGGGTAAAGGCCTTGGCCTCATCGGTTTCTAACCATTCACGAGTCGCGGCCAGCGATGAAAATGCGCACGGCCCGATGGCCGGCCCGACAGCGGCCACAATGTGTCCAGCGCCATCATATTCGAGTTGCTGTGGTGCAGGACCTTGTAAATGAATGTAGTCGCCACCGCCGTCTTTGAATGCATTGATCATGTCGGCACCGCTACCCGCATCGACGATCTTGAGTTTGGTGATATCCAAACCTTGTTTGAAGCACGCGTATTTGAACATCACCAGTGGTTGCACGCTGGTTTGATCGACGATGATCTTGGCGCCATTCAGCTTATCCCAGGTGAAATCAGGATCGGCTGTGGGAGATGCCAAAAAGAACCCATCCATTTCGTTCACTTGGGCGAAGTGAACTTCGGGCGGGGTCTTGCCATTCGCGGCGGCCAGAAAACCCTGTGACGGGGCTGACTGCACGACATGCGCCGATCCATCGATCAGGGCATCGACCGCAGATTTTCCCACAGGCGAGTTGGACCATTCGAATTCAAGTCCTTCGTCTTTTAGGAATCCACCCGCCATAACGGATATCAACGGGCTGTAAAATGCGGAAAATCGCGAGAATTGAATGCTGATCTTGGTCACAGTTGTGTTTCCTTCTGGTAATGTCTACTGGCAATCTCTATTGGCAATAGATCAGATTTATGCCTGGCAGACAAAAATAAGGAAGCAACAAATGAAATATCGCGTCGGAATTATTGGCCTTGGGATCATGGGGCAACGCATGATGGGGAATATGGCGCTGTACGATGATTTTGACGTTGTTTCGGTATTTGATCCTGCGCACAGCGTGGCGGATATTCATTACGCGACCAGTCCCGAAAGCTTGATCAAAAGCACGGATGTGGACTTGGTCTACATCGCATGCCCGCCGGATTATCATGCTGAATACGCCATCGCGGCGGCCAAAGTGGGTAAGCCTGTATTCTGCGAAAAGCCACTCGGCGTTGACGTGGCGCAGTCCCGTGATTTGGTCGATAGGATCGAAGCTGCCGGTATTCCAAATGCGGTAAACTTTTCATTTGCGGCCAGCCCGAGTCGGGCGTTCTTGAAATCGAAATTGGCGGACGGTGCGTTCGGGGCCATTGATGCCATCGATATCCGTCTGCACTTCGCGGCATGGCCACGGGAATGGCAGGGTGCGGCGACATGGCTCTCAGAACGGAAACAAGGTGGCTACGTGCGCGAGGTGCTCTCGCACTTCATCTATCTGACCGAAAGTGTATTTGGGAAGCTAAAACTTGAAGACGCCATGGTGCGCTATCCGGATGGTGCAGGGGGTGTGGCGGCCGAAACCCATGTGTTCGCGGACCTCAGTTGTGGTGATATTCCGGTGTCCGTCGCGGGTGGTGTGGGTGGTACCGGACCTGACCGCATCGAATATACGGTGTGGGGGCAGACCCAATCTTGTCGGCTTGATAATTGGTATACGGCATATTCATCTGATGGATCGGGATGGGTGCCCGCGATGACAGACATCGATGACCCGCGTCAGGTCGGACGCATTCAACAGCTCGATCACCTGGCGCAATTTATGCGCGGCGCGGCGCACGAGCTTCCCAATTTCCGCGCAGCCTTATCCGTGCAAGAACGTATTGAGGATATTCTGCGAAGCTACTAGCGGTGATTCTGGCGTTGGTGTGGCTTGGTTGCGTATGCCGATTGCGAGAGACTATTCTCATACTTGTATGTTTAATCAACTGAACGTTGAGCGGCCCCCTTTTTTTAACAGC
>ENA-UOXV01003431-UOXV01003431.1-marine-metagenome-genome-assembly--contig:-NODE-3431-length-19268-cov-5.837506_pt1 | contig 19268 bp, 15 predicted proteins | sample MGYA00238165_ERZ766961 | MGnify/ENA primary metagenome ERZ766961 (study PRJEB28924, sample SAMN03173240) | marine metagenome | biome: Marine; feature: Water; material: Subsurface seawater | place: North...
CGTATATCGTGTCCGTCGAACTTGGATAAATTGGTAAATATGGCAGTTTTGATAGGACAGTCCAATCCAATTGCAAACGATTCCGTGGCAAACAGCAGTTTGATATATTTTTTAGATATGAGGAGTTCAACTATTTCGCGCAGCACTGGGATCATTCCGGAATGATGTATTCCTATGCCCTTTTCCAAGAGTGAGACTAGTTCAATATATTCGGGTAGTTGCATATATTCTTGATAATTCGGTAACTTGCGTATGATTTGGTCACACTCTTGTTTTGCAATGTATGCAACTTTGCTATCAAACTCCAATAATGGTACTGTCACTTCCCTTGCACATTGTTCTACTTGTTTCCTTGAAAATACGAATGCAATTGCGGGGAGCATTTCATTGTCGAACAAATGCTTACTGAGTGAATTGAGCACATGCTTACGTTTCGAGAGCAAATTATGGTTTTTGAATAGTTTGGTATGTTTTGTCATAAGATTGTAATTGTCTTCATTGAAACGGCCATTTTGACTTTTTAAATGTATCAATTTATTAGCATTTTTGCGGATTTCTTGTTGTAATGCTTTGTCTTTAATTGTTTTATACACAGACTCGGTCGTAGCAATGTATCCATAATGTGTAAGCGGGACCACTCGGTGATGCGTAGACGCCAAATATACAACCTTATTGTTACTTTCTTTATGATGTTGTTCGCACCATTCGGCGAACCCTTCTGGATTGTCAATTGTTGCAGAAAGCATAACCATTTGGACATGTGGTGGCATCATCAATATTGATTTTTCCCATACTTGACCTCTGTCTGCATCATTAATGTAATGAACTTCATCAAATACGACGCACGCGAGTTCGGTTTTGATGTTAATATTGAATTGTAACTGTGCATTTTCTTCTTGCTGCTTCGTCATGTCAAGAAATAAATAATTCATAAGGATTTCGGTTGTCATAATAAGAACATCTGCATTGGGGTTCGTTTTGATGTCTCCAGTAAACAGTCCAAATGAAATATTGGGGTATTTATTGGAAAACTCGTAATATTTTTGATTGGAAAGTGCTTTAATCGGACTAGTATATATTACTTTCTTTCCCTTTTCCACCATATGCTGAAGAGCAAACTCGGCAGGAAGTGTTTTACCCGAACCGGTATGTGCTGTAACTAATACGTGGTTACCTTCTACGATGGACTCGATCGCGTATTTTTGAAAATCACTTAGATCATACGGATACAATTCAAAATATGGTTGATATTTTGAATTGGCGGGATAAGTTTCGCTGCATAGAACAACCATTGTGTATTTGTATTCTACTGGATAAAGCTTTATGTGGTTTGATAAATACATCTTGCGTAGGGGGCAATATAACAAAGTAATATAACAATGTATATGACGACAGACGATCGTAAAGAACAATACAAAACTGTTCACGCCGAGGCATTTGACTTGTTTGTCAAGAAGAATACAGATTATGGAGATGCATTTGCAGATTATGGTCCAGTGGGAGTAATTGTTCGTATGGGTGACAAGATACGACGACTGAATAGCGTATCAAAGTCAGGCGTATCTTTAGTGAACAATGAAAGTATTCGCGATACATTGCTTGATTTGCACAATTATTCTGCAATGGCAATTATGTTGTTAGACGAGAACCCTAAATCTGAATAATTTTCTATTCACCATATATACACGAAATGGATATATTGCAAGAAACAACTGAATTATCAAAGAAGAGTTTTATGTCACATGTATTCAATATGGGCGAAGAGAGTAATGCCGAAATATTGAATGTAGTGCAATATTCGGCATTGGGTGTCGTTCCAATTGTAGTCTTGAATAAATTGATACAGCGTTTTATCCCAGAAGCCGACGCAGACAAGTCGTCACTAGAAGTTTTAGCCGAAATATTCATTCAATTAGTGGTAATGTTCGGAGGAATTATTTTCATCCATCGCATGATTACTTACATTCCCACATACAGTGGGTTCAAGTATGAAAGTTTGACACTCACGAATGTGATATTGGCGTTCTTAGTGTTGGTTCTCAGTATCCAAACAAAGATAGGTATTAAAGTAAATATCATTTATGACCGTTTGTATGAATTATGGAACGGCCCCGAAGTAGAAAGTAAGAATGGCGTTAAACAGTCAGAGCGTGTTCGCGTGAGCAAGTTGGGACATAACGGTAGCCAAGCCGACCACATGGACCGCAGTGATATGCAATCTGGGTTGTTCCCTCCTGCGCCCACTTCTACCACCCAGTCATCTTCTTTACCTGATATGCAACAACAAATGATGTATGGTGGTAATAATGGAGTGCAAACTGAGTTTGTGTCAATGGGACCTTCTCCTGCAAACGGGGTGTTAGGCGGTTCTTTCGGTGCTTCATTCTAATTATGAAGTCTAATAATTCCATATGTAATAGATAACTCCATATGGAATACTACGATAGTGATAGTGATAGTGTTTGCATACATCTTCAAATGTGTAAATCAAGTGATAAGCCAATACATATGCATTTGAAGTTATCAATTGGAAAATGACATGGAGTTAACCAATTCCATTTTACGTATAGATTGTTCCAATGTGTTTTGTTTTTCTAGATTAGCAAACAAATAGTCAGTATTTGGACTTTCTTCGTTTTTTTTAATTTGTTTGTATACAATGTCAATTTTACTTATGACATTCTGTACTGTTTTTTTATTAGAAATGAGTTCTATATTTGGTTCGATGTGTTCGGTTAAAAGCGAAACTGCATAATATATTAAATATCGTCGCCTCTTACAAACAGCTGTCGTATATTTAATAGTAAATAGGGAAAGCGTTGCATTCATGAGCTCACTGATAAAAGTGTTGTTTTTTAGCTCAGCGTAATACAGTAGTGTATCCCATAATATCCATATAATATCATTGCGAAACTTGGGGTCGACTTTTATAAACTTTCTGGATTCGCATTTGCATGGTATCTTTCTCTTTTTACATAAAGCATCAAACTCTATTGTCCACTCAATCCAATAACATGCGTTCAACATATTTCGTTTATCCATTGAAATGTTATATGCAAACTCATTGGCGGCAATAAAAAACTCATTGGGGTCGTCTTCCTTCATTATTGGTTCTGCATATGAAATGCTGGGGGCAATTAATTTTTCGGACATTTGTGTTATGTCAAACTCTTCGGTTCGTTTTATTTTTACAGGTTCAAAACTATTCTTTTGGTTTGATAATGAGAGAACCGTAATGACTTCTGCAAACATTTTTCGTATGGTTGGATTATTTCTAATTTGAAGTTCGTTTATAAATTTACCTTGAGACATGACAGATTGGAATATTTGATAACGTCGGTCTAAATACATAGCTATTTTTGGATTACCAAGATGGATATGTTTACCAAAATAGTGTAATATATTATCCCATAAATCAATAAAATGCCCGGAACATAACAACTCTGCACCCCAATAGCATGCTTGTTCTATTCGTCGTTGTTTCATATTTTCAAAAAATTGCTTTCGCACATCAGTTTTTTTGAATGAAGAAAATGAAATACCTCTGAAGTTGGATGGTTCTCTTATGTCATTAATTTCGCAATTCATATACCAGTGTTAGAGAAATAATTCAAGGTCATTTTACGATATCTGTTTTATGATAAGGTGGCAAGTAATCGGTTCTGTTAATGCGCCAGTGGATTCGTCAATATTAATACCCCCACTCGGTGCACTCGCTGGGTTAGTAACACTTAATATGGAAGGATCTGGAGAAGGAGGCGTAGCAATTATAAATGAGCCGGTAATAAATCCACCGCCGCTTTTACCAATCACAGTATTACCAAGTTCGTTACCATTTAGAGTAAGGACAATCGCCCCGGTGTTACTTATTGTAATTTGAATAGTGATTTCGAATATTCCGTCTGGGGGCAACTGGAACGCAAAATCGCTGTTTGTAACACGTTGTATAGAGCTGTACGGATTAACAAATGGGTTCGGAAAGTTAATAGCGTCTCCTGGTAATATAGAACCAGGGTTATCGTTTGGTTGACCTGGAACTCCACTCATGCGACCATAAAAGTCTGCAACTGTCACTATTCCTGAACGACCAGGTTCTCCAATAGGTCCTTGTTCTCCAGCAGGACCGGTTTCACCAATAGGTCCTTGTTCTCCAGCAGGACCGGTTTCACCGATCGGTCCCTGTTCTCCAATAGGCCCCTGGTCTCCAATAGGTCCCTGTTCTCCCGCTGGACCAGGTTCACCCACTGGGCCAGCTTCACCAATAGGTCCTTGTTCGCCAGTCGGACCAGTATATCCTTTTGGTCCAGGCTCACCAATCGGGCCCTGCTCACCTTTACACCCAGGTGGTCCACATGGTCCTCTTTCACCGAGCGGTCCTAATGGTCCCATTGGACCCAATGGACCTGGTTCGCCAATATCACCTTTTGGTCCATCATCACCTTTACAACCTTGTTTTCCACAAGGACCACGCTCGCCAGTTGGACCAATCGGACCAGGTTCTCCTGTATATCCTCTCGCACCAATATCACCTTTACACCCTATCTTTCCACAAGGACCACGCGGTCCTACTGGACCACACGGCCCAATCGGTCCAATATCTCCATCTCGTCCGTCGCGACCATCTTCGCCGTCACACCCATCTACGCCATCTCGACCATTTTTTCCATCTTCTCCATCTTTTCCGTCTTTGCCATCACGACCGTCTTTGCCATCACGACCATCACAACCGTCTTCGCCGTCTTTACCATCGCGCGCGTCACACCCATCTTTACCATCTTTGCCGTCAACCCCGTCACGACCATCTCTCCCACTCCTTATGCGTTTGCATTTTTTTGGCTGCGAACATCTTGGTTTACAGTAGTCATAATTATCGCAATTATCGCATTCGTCGCTGCTGTCATCACTACAAGTCATTATGACAATTATACTATTTGGTAAGATAGTATAATTTACCAAAAAAATATTAGTGGCGAACATGTTGCACTGTAATTATAATGTTTTGTTTTTCAGTATCTTCGTTCTTAGTCCGGTTGCATTGTTTGCAGTCACATTTACACTGACACCTACACCGATTATCACAACATCTTTCATAATAATCATCACAGCTTCTGCAACTTTTACGATAACCTTTACTTCTACAACGAGAACACATTGTATACAATGAACGAATAAAAAAATGCCTACAAATGTATTTATATGAGATTTGCATTACGAACAGTGTAATTACAGTGATTATTCTGTAATAATGCGAGGAACGATATTGATTGTTTGTAATTCTTGTGCCATCAATTTGTAAGCATATGGAATATCTACTTTTGCAAAGCTGGTTCGGTTATCACACATTTTACACATGTGTATTACAAAATCGCTTGTGGTATACATTTTATTTTTATTTCCATCATTGTATGCAGCAATCATACCACATTTTTTGCAAACAAATGCATTGTATTTGTCAGAAACATCATACATGCGTTCTTTACAGAAACGCGTCATTCCGTGTGCAATCATAACATCTCTTTCCATTTCTCCAATACGGAAACCACCATCGCGACTACGACCTTCCGCTGGTTGTCTGGTTAGATTTACCATGGGACCAATCGAACGACTATGCTGTTTATCACTAACCATATGTTTCAGTCTTTGATAGAATACTGGACCAATGAAGATATTTGTGTCAAGTTGTTCGCCAGTTAGTCCATTATACATTAGTTCGTTACCATAACTCTCATATCCAAGAGATAGCAGCTGTTCGGAAATAGTTTTCACGTCTAGATTACCAAAGCTTGTACCGTCACCAAATAACCCAAGTTCTAATAATACTTTTCCTAACAAAGTCTCTTTCAATTGCCCAATGGTCATTCTTGATGGAATAGCATGAGGGTTGATGATAATATCGGGTTTTAATCCTCCCTTAGTGAATGGCATATCACATTCCGGTATTATATTACCAACTGTTCCCTTTTGCCCATGTCTACTTGAAAACTTATCTCCATAAACCGGTTTACGCAATGCCCTTACTCTTACCTTTGCGAAATTATATCCCTCTCCATTTCTGCCGGTATAGTTTTTATCAATATATGTATCTTCTGTCGTTCTGAATGTTTTGCTCTGGTCTTCATATTTGATAGTTTTTGTTGGATCGTTGCGGTTTTCTTTAATAGGAACTGTTTTTGCAATGATCACGTCACGGTTTTCAACCAGAGTATTTTCAGGAATGAACCCACCAGCATTGAGTTTATCGTAATTACCAAACTTAATGCCCTTCGTTTTTTCTGGGTCGGGTTTGCATCTTACAATCTCATCGCGAATAATATTCTTGTCTTCGTCCTTTTCAGTATGATATATTGTCGCAAGAAATAATCCTCTATCGATAGAACCCTTGTTGATCAATACACTATCTTCTTGATTATAACCAGTGTGCGTCATAATCGCAACATGTATTTGACAACCAGACGGAATGCTGTTCAACTGTAGAAAGTTTAGCACACGTGTATCTACCAATGGGCGACTGGGATAATTCAATACATATGCAGTTTTGTCCATTCTTTTATCATAATTGGTAGCATATACACCCATAGCCTGTTTTCCCATAGCACATTGATATGTATTTCTAGGTGCTTGGTTGTGATCTGGGAAAGGAACACACGATGCAAGCACACCAAATACTGTGCTTGGGTGTATTTCACAATGCGTGTAATTGAACTTTGCATTTGTGTTTTGCATATATCCATTTTTATATTTCATAGCAATCATACTGTTGTTTTGTTCGTCTGGATCGATATATTCAATAACCGATTCGGGTAGAGTATGGTCTGTAATAAGATCGTTCCAAGACAGCTCGTTGTTTGAGATTCGGTCTATAATATCTCGCGTTATAACGGCCTTGTTATTTTTTACCCGCAAAACTGGGCGGGTAAGTCTTCCACCATCGTTGCATATTCGTATTTCCAACTCCCGAAAGTTGAACACAATAGATGTATATACATTGATAATACCCTTTGCCTTTTTCATTTTCAGATTGGCATATAGCTCAACTGGGTTGTCGGAAATACCTTGCCATGCACCATTTATAAACACTTTCACTTTGTTGTATGCGGCTTCTGGTGTAATATCATGTAGTTCTGTAATATGTGGTTTTATATAATCATACAATGAAGAGCTATTCGTTGGAATGGTAATATGTGCCATGTAGCTGATATTTTTCACAATACCAATCGATTGTCCTTCCGGTGTTTCAGCTGGACATAAGAACCCCCATGTGGTATTGTGTAATTTACGCGGTGCAATCAATTCCCCACTTTTTTCAAGTGGCGTGTTGATGCGACGGAGATGACTAACACTGGAAATATATGTCAATCTGTTCAAAACTTGTGCAACACCGACTTTACTACTATTCGACTGCTTGATGCTGAAGTCGCCAGTTGAAAGCGCTCGATTGATTCCATTTTCAATTGTGGTAGATTTCATGATTTTATAAATATTCGTAAGATTGATGATATTTTCATAGTCTTCGCGTGACCTCCATGAACCGTTATTTATTTCTCTGATAACGTGTTTTTGCATTTCTTTTACTAATTTATTGAAGTAATTGCGAAATAAATTGTTCAACAACGTTCCAGATAGTTCAATCCGCTTGTTTGCGTATGAATCTCTATCATCTTGAGGTAACAGACCGAGATTAGTACGGATCAGTCGGTTTGCCATATACCCCAACATGTAATACTTTTGCTCTTGTGTTTGGCAGTGTGGGAATATATCATTTTTCAAGACCGCAATTGTAAACTCGCGTTTTTTGTTGTAACCAGTTTCTTTGTCCATATTGAGTGGTGTGTATGCAGCATAGCATGTTATATGATTAATTGCAATATCTTGTTCTGTATAGCGGTTTGCATCTACTACTGATGCTTGTAGAAACTGTAGAATTGTTTCGTTGTTCTCGTCTTCAACATCCAAAACAATATACTTACAAATATTTTTGTCATTAGTGATACCCCATGCGCGAAATAGTGCAAATAATTCGATTGGTTGTTTGATTCTTGGGATATTTACATATATCCCTTTTCCGAAACCATTGTTTTTTGATGAAATTAACATTTCAACCTGTTTCGGTGAAATGCACTTGTCATCCGGAACCGATTTGATTTCGGCAACACAGTCCCATTTCGTATTACCTTTGCCCTCGAAACAATATATTTTGTTTTCGGCAGCTCGTTCTTGACCTAATACAGTTTTTTCAGAGCCCTTGATAATAAAGTATCCCCCGCAATCCATGTTACATTCACCTGTAATCCGTGGGTTTAAGTTTGGATTTTGGGTAAGCACGCACACGGCCGATTTAAGCATGATGGGCAGTTTGCCAATGTTTATTTTTGATAATGTTTTTGTGAGTTTTCGTGGATTGGTATGGTCGTCGTTATTATGAACAATGTATTCGATTGTGATATCTACCGTCATAGTAGAAGCATATGTAAAGTTTCGTAATTTTGCTTCTTGGGGAAACATCAGTTTTGTCGCGCCATTATTTTCGTGTATTTGTGGTGAATATAATTTGAAGTTTGAAAAGTTTACATGTATCTCTAATAAATATTTGTTGATTTCCGGAATATAGTCGTTTTCAGAGCGAATAACAACTGGGTTGAACATGTCGATTGTTCGTTGTATCTGATATGTGACAAAGTGGTTGTATGACTCTAACTGATGTCTTACAAGACGGTCTAAGTGTTTACCTTTGAAGTATGATTCAATGATATTATATGGCTCTTCAATATATGTTCCAATGTGTCCAAGAACATTGGTCGTATTTTCGTTGATATCTGTATCTTTTAGTTTGGCAATTTCATCATAATCTATCATATCTTTCAGGATAGATGTTTCTTCTGAAGTTTTTGTAGATTTCTTATTGTCAGTTTTTTTAACATATGTTCTTTTCTTCCGTTTTATAGTAACTTTTGTGGGAGAAGTTTGTTCTAACGCTTGCATAATTGTAAATAATTGATAACAGTTTTATGAAAGAATATAAAATCAATTTTCTACAATTAGAAAGGGTATGATTCGCAATAACAGGTTTTTAGATTATTTGGATGAAAAATCCAAAAAAACAAGTTGGGAACCGATGGATAGTAGTGAACTAATTACTAATGTTTACACCAACTATTTGTATAATTATGATTCGAAAAGTGTTGCGCAAAATCCCAAAAAAGTGATGCACGAGTATATCATATGGCAAGAAGACCATGATGTAAATGATGATATGTTGTTTGATAAACATAACGACTGTCGCAAGGAGAAGAAAATATTGACACCTAAATTAGAAACGATCACTGATATTTTGACATTGATTGATACCGAATTGTACGATGATAAATACGAATACAATATAGATTTAAAAGCCCTATGTGACATAAAACCCGAATTGGTTGATTTGAATAATATGGTTGGATTGGTTGAAATGAAAGAATCAATTGTAGAGCAATTGCTGTATTTTATCCAACGTTTCCATAAAAAGACAAAATGCGGGGATTATAAACATACAGTGTTATATGGTGTTCCTGGAATAGGGAAAACTGAAGTGGCGAAGATAATTGGTAAGATGTATTCAAAGATAGGGGTTTTGACAAAAAATACATTCAAAAAAGTTACGAGGAATGACCTAGTGGCAGGGTATTTGGGTCAAACCGCATTGAAAACACGAAAGGTTATCGACGAAGCACTGGGTGGTGTATTATTCATTGATGAGGCATATTCTTTATCTTCTGGAACCGATAGTAACGACTCATACTCTAAGGAGTGCATAGACGTTATATGTGAAGCATTAAGTGACCATAAAGACGATTTGATGGTTATAATTGCTGGTTATGAACAAGAATTAGAGAACAATTTTTTCAATATGAACCGTGGATTACCTTCAAGATTCATTTGGAGATTTTCAATGAAGCCATATACTCCAATCGAGTTGAAACAAATATTTGCATCTTGTGTTGCCAAAAACGGTTGGTCATTGGTCGATAATTCATTAAAGGACGAGTGGTTCATTAAGCACAAAGATGATTTTGCAAGTTATGGTCGTGACATGGAGGCTCTTCTTACGTTTGTAAAAATTGCGCACAGTAGGACAGCTTTGGGTAAGCCAGATGAAGAAAAATGCAAAATATCGTTTGATGATATCGAAAATGGATATAAGGTGTTCATGAAAAACAAAAAGAAGGTGGAAGAGAGGCCGGTGTATTTAAAGCATTTGTATGTGTGATTTAGGGAGCGTTAAATCCACATTTGTGTAAATATATGTATAGTATAAGTTATAAAAATTATACTATATGAGCGAAAAAAAGATAGTTACGATAAATCCAAACGATTTTTCTTTCAATACTGGTAGCCGAACCCGTAAAACACGGGATAAAAATAATTCAGCACAATCTTCTACTAAAATAAAGGTAAAACCAATATCAAAGAAACCGCGCGAAGATACACTCAAGAAGAAAGCTATATTAAAAATGATACGACAACAACAAGAAGAACGGTTTAAACGACAACAAACTACAAACGATGAACCTAAACCACAATTATCAAGCCAAAAGACAAATGATGTTTTTACGGAAGCAAAAGAGTTTATGCAAAATATTGTGGAAAAGCAAAAAACGTTGCGTAAAACGCAGACGCTGAAGAATTATACGAGCGCGTCTACTCCCGCGACTGCATTTTCAACAACGCCAAATATACCAACATTGTCTTCAGTAGAATTGAAAATGCCTGTACACAATACTGATACTATGCGGATTAATTCGGCAACTGAGCCGCGATACGGTTGCTTAAAGAACGGCGTCTTACCGACATATAGAACGTATATGAACAAAACCCGAAAAATGGATAATAGTGTCCATACGCAACATCAACCAATAATTTCAAATACTTTCCCCAAGATACCAATTCATATCAATCAAGAAACATCGCAGCCTATGCCTAGCCAAAAAGAAAATGTAGCTCCGTTAGTCAATTATCAGCGACCACCGTTCGAACATCAAACGATTACTAAGATATATCAAAATAATTTGAATGAACAGAAGAAAAAAGGGTTTACTGCAACAAAGAGGAGGAAAACAATACGACGCAAATATATGGTAGGGAAGTCAAAGGTAAAACCATCTGTATCGGTGTTAGTATCAAACCGAACGTTGCGTAGAAATATTACTACGGACAGACAGCTGTTGAAACAAGTTCCAATTCAAGAAATACGGAAATATTTAATAAAACATGGATTTATAAAGGTAGGGACAATAACGCCATCTGACGTGTTACGTGAAATGTATGAAGCGGCGAAAACTATTTGTGGTGATGTGCAAAATCATAATCCGGAAACGCTGTTGTTTAATTTTATGAATACGACCGATTAAATTATCACGAATACAGCAAATACCGTAGTAGCTATGTAAATAATAGTCATCATATATTTAACTATGCGAGCCGCACACGCACCAGACTTGATTATGATATCGTCACTTGAATCGTAGTCAAAATCATCAATTCCAATGTCGATAGCATATGTATCAATACTATTGTCACTGTTACTATAGCTTACAATACTGTTATCGTGTTCATTGAAGCCGCAATAATGGCCGTATGAATCATCGTCGGGTATGATAGTCTCCGGACTTGTGGCGCGTTCCATATAGTCATTAAAACTGTAACTGTGTCCTCTCATTATTTTGATAGAAGGTGAGAACCTAAAATGCTTTTATAATTGATATAGAGGTATTTTCAGGTGAAATAGTAATCAATTTTCTGCATATGAAAAAAAAAGACGCTTCTATATACGACGAATACTTTAATTATGTTGATACGTATCGTGAAAAATATGGAGAACATACGGTAGTTCTTATAATGGTTGGATCATTTTATGAAGTGTATGGTATGAAAACACCGGAATCGTTCAATGTATCTGGTAGCAATATAGAAGAGTATGCCGACTGTTGTCAATTGAATATTTCAGAAAAGGCACAACAATATAAAAATGCGAAAATCATAATGGCTGGGTTTCCCGATTATTCTTTGGATAAATACCTTGCTAAATTAGTCGACGGAGGGTTTACGGTTCCAGTGGTTACACAACAGCACGTCGCTGGCAAAATAATACGCAGCCTCGATCAGGTATATTCTAGTGGAACATATATTCCACAAGACGTTGATATGATACCAGCAAGTTCAAACAATATTATGTGTATTTGGATTGAGTTGCATAAAAAACAACGAGGTTCACATGAAAAAATAATTGTATATGGTATTTCTGTTATAAATATTTTTACGGGGAAATCGTATTTATGCCAACATAACGAAACGTATCATATGACAACAACTATATTTGATGAAATGGAGCGATGTGTATCCATTTACTCTCCAACCGAGGTTATTTTGATTACACCATATGACGATAATGAATTAAATAAGGTCATACAATATGCAGGTATAATTAGCAGAAATCTCCATAAGTTTGGCATGGACGATAAAAAGGTATCCAATTGCAGCACGCAGAAATATATGAAAGAAATTATAACTCATTTTTATGACGACACGACGTATGACGTATGTGAAGAGTTTTATCAGTTTACAGTTGCAACACAATCATTTTGTTTTTTATTGGACTTTGTGCGAGAACATAACCCCGATATTGTTCGTAAAATAGAGCTTCCTATATTCAATAGCCTCACCCGTAATGTATTGTTGGCGAATCATGCTCTACGACAATTGAATGTAATCGATGATTCACATAGTCAAGGGTTTGTAGCAAATAAATATTCGTCTGTTTTGTCTTTATTATCAAATTGCTCTACTGCAATGGGAAAGCGTATGTTTCAGTCGCAAATTACATGCCCAACCTTTGACGAAGAATGGCTTAATCGTGAATATAACGCAATCACGTATGTAATGACCACGTCTACTTATCGAGAAAACCTGGAAAATATCCGTAAACAAATGAAAAAAATACGTGACATAGAAAAAATAAACAGACAAATAGTAATAAAGTCTATTTACCCAGATACTATTGCATCTTTATATAATTCATTGGAGTTGCTGAGTAATGTATCAAGTATTATTGAAGAACATACCGATATAGAAGAATATGTGTTCAATGACATTTGTGATAGCGATACCGATATTACGTCTATGTGTAAAATTATAACCGATTATTTGGAAGAAAACTTCATAATTGAGACTTGTCATGGCGTTCGATCACTGTCAGCTTTTAATGCCAATATAATTCAGCCTGGCGTATCGGAACAACTTGATAACGCTATTGTTGAGCGCGAGCAAAATACCGCACTATTGAATGATATATTGTATCAACTCAATCAACATGCTGCAAAATGTATAGATGCCAAGAACGCAGATATTGTAAAAATATATGATACAGATAAGTCAGGGCAATCACTTATTATGACCTTGCGTAGGTCTCAGACATTCAAAACATATATATCCAAAATGAAAAATAGTACCATTAAGTTGATTGAGGGGGAATCATTCAAATTGAATGATATTCACTTTGGCAAAGCAAGTGGTTCTAATGTAGAGTTGCAATTTCCTTTAGTGACGAAAGTGTGCAAGAGTTTATTGGAATCAAAAAGCAAAATAAACGGATTGATTTCCTGCGCATATTCTGAAATAGTGAGAACTATTGATGCAGAATATACAGAATATATTGATGTTTTATCGGCATATACTGCAAAACTAGATGTTATACAGTCCAAAGCGTTTGTATCTATACAGTATAATTATTGTAAACCAATAATTGATGTTGATGCAACCAGGTCTTACGTAAAAGCAAAACAGCTGCGCCATTGTATCGTTGAACAAATACAGATGAATGAAATATATGTAACGAATGATATTGAGATTGGAACTGACAAAGAATCTGGTTTCCTATTATATGGAACAAATGCAGTAGGGAAGACTACTACTATACGTGCTCTCGGAATCGCGGTTATCTTAGCACAATGTGGTATGTTCGTTCCATGTAGTGAGTTTATTTACAAACCATATCATAGTATGTTTACACGTATTATTGGAAATGATAACCTCTTTCGTGGATTGTCGACATTTGCGGTAGAAATGAGTGAATTACGTGTCATTTTGAATATGTCGAACGAAAATAGTTTGATTCTAGGAGATGAACTTTGCTCCGGAACCGAGACAGAATCCGCACTTAGTATTTTTGTAGCGGGATTAATGCGGTTAACAGAACGTAAGTCTTCGTTTATATTTGCTACACATTTCCACGAAATTGTGGAATATGATGAAATAAAAAACATGACTGGATTATCACTTAAGCACATGTCGGTTTATTATGATAGGGAATCGGATTGTTTAGTTTATGATCGTATAATGAAAGATGGGTCCGGTCCTCGCATGTATGGTCTAGAGGTGTGTAAATCTCTTCGCATGGAAAATGAGTTCTTAGAAATTGCAAATCAATTGCGAACGAAATATTTCAAAAAGACCCAGGGCATATTATCATATAGTCCGACAACGTATAATTCTAAAAAGGTGAGAACTATTTGCGAAATGTGTAAGGAAAATGTAGCAACCGAAACACACCATTTACGCCATCAAAAGGACGCAGATAAAGACGGGTTTATAGACGGTATCTTTCATAAGAACCACGTTGCAAATCTGATGTCCATATGCGAAGAATGTCATTTAAAAATACATCACGATGAAAACTCTCCGAGTATTCGTAAGAAAACTACCAAGGGGTATAAACTGATGTAGTTTTTGTCTTTCTATTTTGTATAGTGTAATGAACAATATACAAAAACGTTTTCTTTTATTTTTAGTTGGATGTATTGGTGCGAGAACCGGGTTAGCTTATTTAGCAAAGGAAGGGCCTGCTAATTGGTTACCTTATATGGGTTATATTGCCGGTGTAGTATCGCTTTCATTTTTAACGATATATATTTTAGGGTTACGCAAAACAGGAGCGGAAGTCTTTGGGAGCAGAATATGGTGGAACGATTTGAGACCGGTACATAGTATTCTTTATGGATTATTTGCCTATTTTGCAATCCAGCAGAAATCATTTGCTTGGGTCTTCTTGGGTATTGATGTGATAATTGGGTTGTTTGTGTTTATTGTGCATCACTTACGAGAAGGAAATATGCGGTTATTATTCGGATGATTTTGCAAGTTCATCGTATGAAACCGGGTTTAAACTTTTTACATTGGTAGTTGCATATCCATATACAACGGAATCACTTCTATTTTTGATATCACCATATTGCGGTGGTTCTGTTTCCCCAGTTCTATCGGGCGTAGAATCAATACGGTCTGGGGTGGTTTGATTGAACAATTTTTGTGTACTGCTTAATACAACGCTGTCCGTATATGATGGTGTAAAATTACGCATAGGATATTTATTTGTTCCTGGGACATAATATGTAGTTGATGACGGTACATATGGAACATTCAATGTAATTATTTTTTTTTGCACGGGGTCGTAAACATTCGTTTTTCCGGAGAGAGCATACGAACCTTCTTGCTTCAATATATCTTCAACGCTATCGTGGTATTCAACGTCATGTATACTGTCGATATTAGTATCATCTATATTATTAACATAGTTAGGGGTTACACTGTCTTCTATACTGTCAACAACATCATAGTCTTCGTTTGAAGTACTTCTTATATGAACAACATCATAGTCTTCGGCGCCTTCTATAATTTTGGGCGATATCAATAGATTAAATATTATGATGAATAATAAAAAACCAATCAATAACTTAGGTGTATATAATTTCATGTATACATTTACAGCAGAAAATTGATTAGATAAAAATACATAATTTATATCATAACTTAATATATACGATGATTATTCCAGTAAAATGTTTCACTTGCGGCAATGTTCTTGCTGATAAATATAGATATTATCAGAGTGAAGTAAGACGCAATAAACTCCTTCAAGGACAAGATGTAGAAAAAGTGGTATATTTAACAAAAGAACGCGTAGATAAAACACCAGAAGGCATGGTGATGGACCACCTTGGCCTGAAAAATGTATGTTGCAGAAGACATATGTTGACACACGTTGATATTGAATAATGGGTTTATTCAAATACTTTTCCCGATATACTATATAATGGCAATAGTCGGCTTACGTAATTTGTGCACACCCGCATATGTTTATTTAGTAATTTCATTGATCACTGTTTTTGTGATTTACTTACAAAACATGTATAATGTAGATGTTTATTGCTTGGGGCAATACCAATGTGATACTGTCAGCACTACACTCATATTCATCATCAAAATGTTGTATGTTCTTTTCTGGACTTGGATTCTTAATTTGATGTGCCGTGCAGGCGCTAGTAACGTTGCTTGGTTCTTAGTAATACTGCCTTACGTATTGATGTTTGCGTTGCTCTTTTTTTATATGCTAAAGTAGATTTTTTATATCATGTTTTTGTAATGGAAAATATGATACAATCGTTGCCTCGGGAACTAATTTTGCATATTCGCAATTATATATCGAACCCCCAGCCAAAGGGACTACGAATGGATATAGTAAGTTACGTAAAAGACTACGAATTGGCTGACATTTTTTACAGAATTAATTACAATCCGTATGTTATGTTGTTTGATTTGGAAGAATATGCAAAGATAAACCACTTGAACCATTATGAACGGATAAAAAATATTACACACGGGAGAGTTCTATACAATGATAGATCGTATTTGTATCGGAAATCCCGAATTATATGGGGCATTTTATCATATACAGAGCGAACACAGTTTATTAACGATTATATTCTAAGTCATGAACCGCCAGAAAATTGATTATGTATACGATATAAAAATAATCCACATATACAGTATACGTAATAATGAACCCATCTATTAGCAATATCATAAATGAAGGTAATGAACTGAAGTTTACTCTTGCAGGAACAAATGTCAGTTTAGCAAATGCAATCCGCCGCGTGGTTTTGAGTGACATACCCGTTACTGTTATTGATGGTGATAATAGTGATATTACTGCAAATACTTCTAGATTGCATAATGAAATTTTGAAACATAGATTAGGATGTATTCCAGTTCACATGACTGACTTGGAGATGTTACCCGGAAAATATATGCTGGAAATAAATAAAGAAAATACAAATGAACCAATCGAATATGTTACTACCGAAGACTTCCGTATTAAAAATATAGAAACCAAAAATTATATTACAGCAGAAGAACAAAAACGTATATTCCCAGCGAACTCCATTACCAATATGTATATTGATTTCACACGGTTACGCGCGGGTATTGGTAATCATGTTCCTGGTGAAAAACTGCAGCTAACCGCTGATTTCGTTGTGAAAAGTGCTGCAGACAATAGCATGTATAATATTGTATCGTCGTGTTCTTATGGCAATACTATGGACCCAATCAAGATAAATGAAGTATGGGGAGAACATAGTAACAAGTTGAAAGCGGAAGGGCTCACTGAATCAGAAATTGAAATGCAAAAGAAAAACTTTTATATATTGGATGCACAGCGACACTTTATCGAAGATTGCTTTGACTTTACGGTTAATTCTATTGGTATTTATGAAAATGCATATATTATCCGTAAAGCATGTGAAGTGCTCGAAAAACGTTTTGCTGACCTTATATTAGCAGCTGACTCCGACATATTACCAATCCGTATTAGTGAAGTTACAATGGATCATAGCTATGATATTGTATTGGAAAATGAAGATTATACTATAGGTAAGGTGTTGGAATATGTGCTATATGAACAATTCTTTAAGAATGAAGGTATATTGAAATATTGTGGGTTTAAAAAGTTCCATCCACACAACGACGAAAGCATTATACGATTGGCATATTACAATAATGCCGCCGATAAGACTATGGTTGCACAGAATATTCGTATGGCATGCTCTCTATCAATTGACTACTTTGCAAAGGTGAGAAAAATGTTTTGAAAATAATTATGCGCAATGAATATGGTTATCAATACTTTTTTATAGTTTTAGCGTTTGTCTTGTTGAAATTTGTATTTCTATTATATAGTTGTAAATACAAATGCAGAATACTGAAATTACAATTGAAGAAGATGAACCCAAAACACGGATTCAGGAAATATTAGAAAACCAAGATTTGATGCAGAAAATAAATGTTTATATGGCATTGGTATTTGAAATGTATCGTGTATTGATGGGTTCGTTTTTAGTGGTATTTGTTCCACAGGACTGTAACGGTCAAATATGTACGTTATTTGAAAATGTATCTGCTGGTAATTCTTTGTATGATATTACTTTTTATTTGAATATAGTAACATTTTTTTCGTTTATATGCATGTACTACGCGGAGGTAAAGCGAGAAAATAAACTAATTGCATATTTACATGTGAGCCCAGATTTACCAACCGATAATGAGAATGTAGCAGAAGTGTTAGACAAATTATGTGATAAGAAACGCGGAAAGATCTTATCCTTTGATAAACTGCACCAACGTCTTAGTTATATTGCAATGTCTTGTTTCAGTGTAAATACCGGATTCAGTGCACTTATAATGAAACAGAACTATTTGGATAATAAAACACTAACCGTGTTTATGACAAACGTATTGTTTATGGCGTTAAAATTAAAGGATGTATATATGATTGCGAGAACTGAGAAAAATATTTTTTATTCGTCGTATTTGACCGAAAAGGTTCAGTTCAATGATATCGATCCGGATAATACTGAGTTAAATGCAAGTGTCCACAGTGACACAGATACAATTAGTGATATAACAGACAATCAGTGTAAAATTGCAAACGAAAAACTTGATATAGAGAACAATGTTGTTCGGGAAATAACTAACGAAGATAATTTAGACGGGTTTGTCAAAGCCGAATCAAAACGTATCGATAAAACTCGTATAAAACCAGACACAAGTATTGATGCCATTACAAATGACATTCAACACGAACTTGCACATAAAGTATAGAAAATTGATTATGTTCATTTGAATAATATTATGCTCAACTGAACAGATTTATAATGGAAAAGCGAATTAATAATAAATTAGACGAGTATTTTCATTCCATGAAAACAAGTATATGCGGTATAATAAAAGATGTGGTGGAAGATGACGATGATAAAGGGAGATTGATGCAGTTTGTATATGATTATGAGCGGTTGTCATTGACAAGAGAAGATTTTATCAAGCGTAAGCGTCTTAAAAATGCCATACCCCTGTCTAATCGGTGTAATGCGAAACGCGCAAGTGGTGAACAGTGCACACGC
>ENA-UOXV01003438-UOXV01003438.1-marine-metagenome-genome-assembly--contig:-NODE-3438-length-19231-cov-4.612902_pt1 | contig 19231 bp, 9 predicted proteins | sample MGYA00238165_ERZ766961 | MGnify/ENA primary metagenome ERZ766961 (study PRJEB28924, sample SAMN03173240) | marine metagenome | biome: Marine; feature: Water; material: Subsurface seawater | place: North...
CGAACGGAACGAAGGCCTCTCAGTCCGTCGTCGTCGTCCGGGGAGAGAAGGCCTCTTCAATCGCGGGAACGCGAACCCTCCACGCGCGCGCGCGCGTACGGCGGCGAGCGCGGCCGCGCGCGGACCACCTCGCAGCGCGGCGAGGCGGTCGCGGGTCCCGGCGTCGCCATCCCCGACGCGCGCGCCATGGAACGCCTGGAATCCGCGACGGCGCGCATGCGACAAAGGGGCGCCGGGCGGGCGTTCGGCGCGGGGCTCAACGACGCTTTCACGCGGCAGTCCAAGGGTGGGACCGGCGGCGGCGAGAGAAGTAAGAAGGGTCCGGCCCGGCGTCGCGCGGCCCGTGACGCGTTCGGCATGGGCGCGATCGACCCCAAGACGCAGGCGGCGCTCGACGCGAGGGTGCGCGAGGCGAGGGAGGCTGCGCGGGGCGAGGTCAACTTCGACTGGGACGTCGGTGAATTCGAGCAGACGATGCGGATGGAATTCGACGAGAACTGGAACGCCGCGGAGTTCAACGCCGCGCCGTACGTCCCGGGCTTTAACATCCAGCCCCCGGGCGGCTCGAAGGAGGACGAGGGGAGCGTGCTGGACGCGCACAAGGACTGGCTCATGCGCGTCGGCAACATCCCGAACGACGAGGTGTTCAACGAGAGCAAGCGAGTCGCGCTGGAGCAGTTTCAGCACTACAAGCGCATGGACGAGAAGGAACGCGTACGGGCGGGGGCGTCGCCGATCAGCGGGGATTTCTTAGCCGAGCGCGCGTCACTGACGGAGGAGGTGGATGGGATCTCGACCGATTCGCCGATGTATGCGTTCGCGGTGAAGGCGGTTGACGCTTTGGACGGCAACGCGGGTTGGAGTCACGATCGGAAGATTCGCGCTCTTCGGTTCTTGGCGTCCAGGGCGGAGAAGTACGGCGCCGCGGAGGAGACGGGCGCGACGCAGGTGGAGCAGTGATACTACTGTTAGATCTATGTTGTCGATGCTATTCTTTTTCAGCGATTGTCTCTCTCTCCCTCTTCTAGTCCGGCTAAGTCGCCATCGCCATCTGATGAGACGATGATAAACGATTTTGTCGAAACTTTACGCAGTTCACACTCGTCGTCTGTTATGCACACTTACAAGGTACTACGTCTCGCGCCCATCACTTGACCTTCTTCTTCGTATCGATCTTGGGCTCGTGCGGCGACGCCACCGCAATCACCTCCGGCATCGCGATCATCTCCCGCTTCCGCAGCTCATCCTTGATCAACTTGGCGCCCGTGACCATGAACAAAGTCTGCCAGATCCCGAGGCACACCCGCGGCGCGATGCCGCGGAACAAACCGCCGACGCCGTCCACGCGCACGATGTCCTTCATCACCGTCACCATGGACCCCACGGGCTTGCCCATGTTACCGAGCGTCTGCGCCTCGATGCGCGCAACCTCGAACGGGTGGTTCCAGCACGCCAGCGTTCCTCCGATGACGCCGGCGCCGACTTCCTGTCCCTTCGTCAATTTGGCGCGGACGTCGCCGTGGAACGCGAGCTTCATCCGGGCGCGGACGAACTCGGTGAAGCCCTGTCGCGAGGCCCAGTTGGTGGCTTGGCGGAACGCGATGGCGGTGCCTCCTGGGTAGAACGCCGCGATGCCTCCCCGCGCGTACGTCTGCTGCACGGTTTTCAACATGCCGACGCCAGGGTTGTTGACGGCGCCGGTTACCAAATAGGTGCACGGGCCCATGACGGAGACCTGCGCGATGCCTCCGCCGGCGCCGGCGAGGACGCCCGCGAGGGTCGGCGCCATGCCGGCGCGGCGGAGGTTGTCGTTGATGCCCTCCTTGGCGTACATCAAGATCATTCCCTGTCGGTCAGGTGGGTGGGTGGGTGAGCGGCGGGGATGGTGAGTCAGATTGCGACGTTTTGCCACGGGGGATGAAAAAAAATCCGGGAGGGATAATTCACCGGGGGATCTCAGGAGGTATGCCCCCGTGTGGGTTCGGCGCATTTTCCGACGCATTCGCGAGGGTTTCGCTCGAAAGTGAGCGGTGATGCCGTTGCGTGTCACGCACCTTGCTTCCGGACTCGATCATCTTGGGCCCGGTACCGGCCCAGAACGCCTTGACGCCGCCTTGTTTATAGATGTTAGCGAAGGCTTCCATCGTGCCCTCTTGGCGAAACCGGCCCATGCGCGTCTTCCAGACCTCGAAGGGCATGCCGAGGGTGGCCGCCTCGGCGCATTGGATGAGCGGGCCGAGGAAAAGGTCGACGGACGGCATCTTCGGTGCGTCTTTGTTCGGCCGGGGAGGGGCTCTGGTGGGTGTCGTTCCGCGAAGATTGGGTTTGTTGCTTTTGGGGAATTTACTTTTTGGGGTGACCTTTTTGGCGATTTTCTAATTATGGTTGAGAATGTAACTGTCCTTCGTACGAGTTATACCGAACATAAGCACATTCCTGACTGTTTGCGTTGTGCGATAGGTTGCAGGAATTTTTCCAACGCTTCGCAAATCGGCTGAAATCATCAACGGTGCCGTCTTTGCGTCGGGCGAGAGTTCAACTCGGCACCGAGATTTAGGTCTACCACTCGCGCCCGAATCCGCGCCACAACCCGTCGCGCGCGTCGGTGAAACGCGTCGCGGAGGTGTTAAAGTCCCGGCTTCGTGGACGATTCGCGCGTTTCAGGCGCGTATCTCCCTGAACCCTACGAGGTACGAACGCGCCTCGTCGTTTTCCGGGCGCATCGCTCCCCGGCAATTCTTCCGATATCCTCGCGAACACGCCATTGACTGGTCCACGGGCGCGACCGGAGGCGCGCCGTGTCGACCGCCGCGAGCGCCTCCACGCGCGCGAAACCTCACGAACCTAGCCTTAACACTTCAATCTTTCGATTCATCCCCGCGTAGGTGCTCAGGCGCGGCTCGCTCGCACGCATTCCGCGCCGGTGTCCCGCCCGCGAACACGCCGGCTTCGCAATCGGAGCGCCGAGGCCTTCTTCGCGTTCCAACGAAACGGGGGGGTGCCCGCGCTGTTGACCGCGCGTCTCGGTGAAGATGATGGTAAAACCCGCTGACGCGGACGGCGACGTCGAGATGGACGCACACGCATCCACCGACGCCGTCGACCCTCACGCGGCCGCCGTCAGGGAGACGTCGCAGGAGGAGGAAGAGGAGGAGGAGGATGCCATGGCTGCGCTCCTCGGCGTCGGCCGCGAGATCGGCTCGTCGGGCGACGGTGCCGACGGCGACGACCGAGGCGCGAACGCCCCCGAACCCGCCGCCGGTCCCGGTGCGCACGGCGAACCCGACGACGAAGACATGGACGAGGACGATACCGCCGAGGGATCCCCGGAGAGGTGCGCAGACGCGCCCGCCTTCCCCCGACAACACCGCCCCCCCCATCACCCGCGGCCTCCTCCCACCAGGGTTGCCCACTTTCCCACCAGATAAATCATCGTTTACCAACACGCATCTCCATACGCATCCATCGACCGCCGACTCACGTCTCCATCTCCTCCCCATCCATCGCTAAAACACAGGCAACCCACGGGCCCGCCGCCCGCCAACCCGGACACGGCACGCAACGACGACATGGACGAGAGCGCCAAGATGCTCATGCTCCTCGGAGAGCTCGGAGGCGAAGACTCCCCAGAAGACTCAGACGAAGCCGGCAAGACCCAGGTGACACCGTCGAAGCGGAAGAAACCTGAGCGTCCCTCCAACCCCGGCAACATACTCGCGGCGCCCGCTCACGTGGCCAACGGCGCGAACGGCAGCGCGTTGGCCGGGACGCAGTCGGGGCCCGTGGGCGAGTGGCTCAAGGCTGAGGGCGAGGCGCGGATGAAGATGGCGGATCACCGCCGGCTCATCTACCGCTGGACCAACGCCATCTACCGGCTGTTGGGCATGAAGATCCCGCGCGGCATGGGCTCGCTGTTCGACAAAGGTGAGAAGAACAAGCGCGAGAAGTTCGACCGCTTCCTCTCCTACTACTACGGCACGGAGACGTTCGAACCCGGCACGTACTGGTACAACAACGCGGATACGATTCAGTTTTTCATCGAGCTCGTTCGCATCGCGACGTGCAACCGGACCGTGCTGGAACCCATCACCATCCAGAAGCTCTTCCGCAAGAAGGACCCGACGCGGCAGGCCAGTACCTGGATCATGGTCCAGGAGGAGCTGGATAAGACCAACGTGACAGCCGCGGAGTTGAGAGCGCTGTTCGAAGGCCCGCCGCGATCTGAAAACGGATTTCCCCGAGGCCGGCCCCTCTTAGTACCCATCCCGAAGAACCCGAAGGGGCACCACAAGTACAACCGCGCAGGCGGCGACGAGAGCACCCCGGCATCACCGGCACTACAGAACGCCAGGGATACGGGACGCACGGCGCGCGAGAAGAGACCGTCCAACAACGCGGGTCGGACATCCGCCAAAGCGTCAGCCGCGTCCGCCGCCGCCGCCGCCGTTCCAAACATGGCGAATTTCCAGGCGATGGCGGCGGCGGCGGGGATGGCCAACATGACCCCCGGCTTCGCCGCCGCCGCAGCCGCCGCGGCACAGGCACACGCCGCCGCCATCCAGCAGCACACCGCCGTCGCCGCGGGACACGCGCAGGCGTACGCGGCGCACGAGGCTATGATGCGTTCGTTGGGCTCTTTGGGCGCGTCCATCAACCCCATGGACCCCGCCGCGGCTGCCGCGATCAACCTAGCCCAGCGCCAGAATAGCCTAGCGGCGCTGTTTCAGAACGGGTTCGTGTCGCACGGTTCTCCCGGGACACCGAGCGCGATGCTGGAGAGCGGTCCGTCGATCGACGCACGCGCGGTTCACGCGACCGAGGTTGCGAGGGTCGAGGCGGCGCCCGGCGCTTGCGAGGGTGTCACGCTCGCGCCCGGGTCTTCCCCGACGCAGATGCCCGGCGGCGTCGCGTCGCCGTACAAGTCGAACGGGACGTCCAGGCTGGGGCACAAGCGCCCGAAGGTTGATTCGCACGACGTCATTCGCAGAATCGACGGGGTCAAAATCGAGGATGATGATTCCTCGAATTTGAACCCGGTTCCCGCGGATTTGCCCCTGGCGCCCACCCGGCTCGTGGGCGAGATTCTGTTTGGAACCCTAAGTGACGTCGTTAAGAACGTCTTCGGCTTACCCACGAAGGTGTCCGAGACGGCGCTGGATGACGGGCGCGTCGTCGAGGATGGCAAGGAGCGGCTGATGTCGCTCAGCGAGCTCATCACCGCGAACCTTCCCGATCTCACCGCGGTTGAGGACGACACCGGCCGCGCGGGCGGCGGGCGGGAACCCACCGTGGACAGGACCGGCGTCAAGGCGCAGGTGGACAGCGTGATCGTCGCGGCGAAGGCTGCGGAGTCCACGTGGCGACGCTTCAACGACGCGTCGCTCCGAGCGCATCACGCCCGTGTAAAGGCTAAAAACATCGACGACAAGATGGACACCGCGAGGTCCGAGCTCGCGGGCGCCAAGCTCGCCAAGGACGCGGTGACGCAGCACTCCATGGACGTCGACCCCGCGGTACGCGCCGCGATGCGCGCGTCCATCGAGGAGAAGATTGCGAAAGCCGCGGCGGACGTCGCGGCCTTCGCCGAAGAACACGCGGCTTTTTCCGAGACGGAGGCGGAGGCCCGAGCCGCCGCGAACGCATCCGCGCGTGCGTTCAGGCCGCCGTACGAGGAGGTCCGCAAGCGCACGCTACGCATCCGGCTGCACGCGGAGGAGCGCGCGGAGAGGCAGATTGGCCGGGCGCTGGCGCGGGCGGATAGGGATTTGCAGCACAAGGCGCAAAAGTTGAAGGAGCTCGGGTTCGCGAAGGATCCGGTTGTCAAGCCGGAGATGGCGGAACTGGAGAGGAAGCGCGAGGTTGTGAGGGAGGGGCGGCGGCAGATCAAGGCTGCGCACGAGGGGTGCAAGAGCGCGATCGAGTGGTGCAAGCGGGAGATCGCGACGTGCCAGACGGCGCTCGACGTGTGAACTCTAGAGGGACGAGAGAACCGCGTCGAGAGGGACGATAGAGACGGAAGAGAGTCTCATGAAATGAAGAAAGATACCTAGGTACGAACGACGAGAGCTTATCAATAAAAATCAAACACGAGATACGTCGGGTAAGAGCGAGCCGCCTGGCAGCGAGGCAAGCAGAGCGGGTGTTGCAGCCACGGAGGGCAGGTCCCGCGACCACCGACCCGGTCCCGAGACTTTCCGGCTCCACAGCTCGAGTATCGCGCGCCGCTCGTTCTTCTCGCGCCGCGCCGCGCCGATCGCGGGGAGAGAACCGTCCCCCTCCGCCCCGCCCCCGCGGCGCCCACGGACACGTCGGATTGACGGGCACGGCCTCGCCCGGACACTTGCCCACGCGGGAACCGAGACGACGGTGACCATGCTCGGCGTTCGTTCGCGAATGGCGTCGCTGGTGATGTTTCTGGTGTGTAGCGCGGGTTTCCTGCTCGTCGCGACGGCCAACGACACCTACAACTACACGTTCCGCATGATAAATTGGGTGGACATCAGCTCCGAGGTATCGACATCGGTTAAGTTCGTGGATGCCGTGGTAGCAAACAACGGCAAGGTCATCTTCGCCCCCACGGAAGAGGACGCCGTGGGAGTGTTCGATCCGTGCAGCAATACGTTCGAGGCGGTAGATATCAGCAGTTATCAGCTCACGGGTCTAGCGCGGAAGTTCTACTCAGCCGCGCTGGCGAAAGACGGCAGAGTCGTCTTCGCGCCCGCACATGCGAACGGCGTTGGAGTTTTCGACCCGCGCGACAACAGCTTCGAGCTCGTGAACATCAGCTCGCACATCACGATTGAGTGGAAGTTTAGGGGGGCTGCTACTGCGAACAACGGAAAGGTCATTTTTGCACCCATGAATGCGGACGGCGTCGGAGTTTTCGACCCGAGCGACCACAGCTTCGAGCTCGTGGATATCAGCTCGCACATCACGAGTGATTGGAAGTTCAATGGGGCCACCCTAGCGAAGAATGGTTTGATAATCTTTTCGCCCCTGGCCGCGGGTACTGGCTTGGGAGTTTTCAATCCGATGGACAACAGCTTCGAGCTCGTGCCCATCAGCTCGTACGATGGCATGACGGGTTCAATGGGTGCTTTCGTGACCTTAAGCAACGGCGAGATGGTCTCTCCGCCCAGAACCGCGACTGCCGTGGGAGTGTTCAACCCCGTGACCAAAGCCTTCAGGACTGTGCCCATCACCGTCGCGGCCGACAACGACGACAAATTCCACGCAGCCGCTCTGACGAACGACGGGAAGGTCGTCTTCGCGCCCGGCGGGGCGCTCGGCGTCGGAGTCTTTGACCCGACCGACGACAGCTTCGAGTACGTCGACTACTCGGCGCAGATTAACACCGCCGGCGTCGCCAAATTTTGGGGCGCCGCGCTCGTGAGAAACGGCGCCGTCGTCTTCACCCCGACGACGTCCGACCGCGTCGGAATTTTCTACCCGTCGGGTACCCCGCCGGCGCCGTGCTGCTTGACGTCGACGCTCGACGTGAAGAACGGCGGCGTCGGGGATTGCGCGGCGACTCTGCTGGACGGCGAGACGTGTCAGCCCGAGTGCGCCGATCCGTACGAGGCCTCCGGCGCGACCACGTGCCTCGACGGCGTGCTCAACGCCACGACGTGCATCTACGACGTATCGTGCGACATGGAGAAGTGCTGCTACGACTTTAACGTGCGGAACGAAATGACCACTACGGTTGGATGCGACATCCTGCACGGCGACTTCGTTCCCGTGCTCCCGCCGCCGCGGTCGCAGTCGCCGACGCTGCTCGACGCTTTTCGCAGCCTCACTCTCCCCGCCGACTCTACGACGGTGACGACTACGAGTGAGCACAAGTTTCTGCACGCGGTCAAGGCGCCTCACAAGAACGTCGTGTACTTTGTACCGATGAACATCGACGTCATCGGTAAGCTCGACGTCGAGAGCGAAACCTTCTCCGAGCTCCGGTTCACCAGTCTCACGGGCACCACGCAGAATTACGAGGGCGGCACGGTGGTTGGCTCCAAGATTTACATGGCACCGATGCACAAGAATCACATCGGCGTGTTTGACACCGAGACCGAGGAGTACAGCACCATAGCGGTATATACATCGAGCACCCCTCTGAACATGGCTTACGGTCCCCCGGCATCCATCGGCACCAAGGTCTACGTGTGTCCAAACAGGGCGGGCGACGTCATGGCCGTCATCGACACGAGCGCGGACCCGCCCACGGTCGACAAGATTACGCTGCCCGCCATCCCCAACTACATGGGCAGAAGATTCGCGGGGGCCTACGCCGTCGGAGACAAGATCGTGTGCTCTCCGTATGGGAGATTCGACGGGGGTATCGGCATCTTCGACACGACGACGCAGACGTGGACCAGGCGTGACATCAGGGACGTGGTGCCCAATCAGGCGAGTAACGGGTACTACATGTACGGGCCGGGCTGCGTCGCCGGAGACGTGGTCTACTTTGCGGGGGATCGTCGCGCCGGCATCGGAAAGTATAACGTCACCGCGGACGATTTTCGCGAAATCGCCGTGGAGCTACCGGGCGGAAAGTTTGGCCAATGCGCCGTGCTCGGCGGCAAGGTTTACTTCACCGCGGCGTCGGGCCAGGACATTCTCGTACTCGACGTCGCCACCGATTCGTACCAAATCGTCCAACTGACGGACGCGATGATCAAGATGGTCGCCCCCAAAAAAACCTTCGGGGGTGCCGCCGTCGCGGAAGATAGGCTGATTTTCCCACCCTTCGCCGTGGCCGACGTCGGCATCCTGGAGCACCAGTCGTGAGACGCGTCCTTTGTATGTAACATCGAATCATCTCAGAAATAAAGAAATGAAACGAACGACGAGAGCTTACTTTTGTTACATTCGTCCCGGTTGCTAATACTCGTACCCAACACCCTCATTTTCATGTCTCAGTCGTTTTTGTGTCCGTCCTTTGGGGGCAGGAGCTTGACGAGGTTGGACGCGATCTGCGCGCGCCTCTTCTCCGTCATCTTCGGCGACGGCCTGTAATACTTCAACATCCCGTCCCACGGCACCGGCTTGATGCCGGCTTGTTTGCATATCATGCTCCGCACCCGTTCCGCGAACTGGATCGAATCCTCGTCCGGTTGCATCTCCTGCGGCTCCATGTACCACACGTCCGCCACCACCGCCCACGACGTCATCAGCTTGAGCAGGTACGTGGTGAAGCTCATGCGCCGCGAGTGCCAAAAAGTCTCGGCGAAGATCTTGTTGTACTTGATTGCGATTGGGCACACCTTGCACCCGAGGTCGAAGGCGCCCTTCTTGAACATGACGCAGTACTCGTTGTTGACGCACGTGCCTTCCGGGAAGATGAGCAACGGGAGTCGGTCGGGGTTGGCGACGTGCTCGCGTAAGCGGCGTTGGACCATCTCCCTGTCTTTGCTCTCCGTTCGGTTGAATCGTATGCAGTGGATGGCTTCCATGGCGGTGTTTTGTATGAGGCCCAGCCACCCTTTGTTCTGCTGCGCGATGGAGCTGAACGGCGATACCTGGATAGTGTATACGGTGCGTGGGACGGTGGTGCGTGGGTTAGAGATTTTGTCGGGTGGTTTGTCGGTGGACTGTGGTTACACAGCTGTGTAAGGGCACCCAAAGCGAATCAATCGTTGGTAAAATTTGGTTCCCGGTAGGGTTAGGACGCACCTGGCAGAGCATGATGTAGTCGATGATGCTGGTGTGGTTGGCGACGTACACGTGCCCGCTGCGTTGCGTGGGCTTGGGCCCGTGGTACTTGATCACTCCGGTCCACGAGATGACGAAGCACGCGGCGTAGAGGTGCACGAGGTCCCGCTCTAAGTTCGCCCGGAGCTTCCCGCGGGTCACGTTGTGGATCAGCGTGAAGACGCCGATGAAGAGCAGCGTGCACGTGACTATCCACGCGAGTCTGATTGGAAACAGCACCAGGTATCGCAGGACGACGCCTACGCACCACAGGGGAAAGAGGTAGAAGTTCCAGTTCCACGCCGGGTTATCGGAGAATGCGAAGCACGCGTTGAAGGTGTCGTCGATGATCGCAGACGCCGCGTCTTGGAGCACCCCCGACGCGTCGAGCAGGCGCGGTAAAATGGCGGTGTCGCTGCCAAAGGTTTTCGAAGCTTCGCGCTCGAGCTCGATTCCGGAGGTGACGCGCTCCACCTCCTCGGACGCGCGCGTGGACTCGGCGGCGAAGAACTCGTCTTCGCCGCCCTTGTCGGGGGAATCCTTGGCGCCGCGGGGCATCGCGCGCGCGTGGTGGGGAAGACGGGCACGCGCGCCAAGTTCTGACGCCGGGGCGAGCGGAGAGATCTGACTCGGACTCTGAAAATCGCGTCCCTCCATCTGATCTCACGATGAAAAATCGCGTCGCTCCGTATCACCAGAGAGCCAACCGCCGCGACACGGACGCGACGCGCATTGCACTCCGCGCGCACCCGAGTGGACCCGCATCTACCGCCTCGGGGCACCGCATCGACATCGTCGCGCGGCCGGGCGACTCGGACGCCGCGCCGCGCACGCGTCGTTCGCATTAGCGCCGCGCCCGCGCGGAGGCGGTCCCGCATTTGGCACTTCCGTTTGGCCGTTCCATTTCGAGCCCATGCCGGTGACGCGCGAGCCCGCGCTCGTGGACGACGGCATCCCGGGCGGACCCGGCGTCTACAGCACGCGATGCCCGCCCCTTCCACGGCTACGCCTGCACGAATCGCGCGAGGTGGTCAGGCGCGCGGCGTTGAGGGCCAAGGGCGTCGACCCCGACCTCGTCGAGCGATGCGTCACTCCGTCCGCCAAGAGCAAACACGAACGATCGGCGTCGGCGGACAGCACGAACGACTCCCCGCTCGGCGCCGGAAAACCTTCCCCGCGGGATCGAGACCCGCTCGCGGATCTCGTCGACGGCGCGGACGCGCTGTTCGACCTCCCGGAGGGACGCAAGCGCGATCGCGGCGGCGGCGGCGGAGGCGACTTCTCCGTCGGCGCCAGAGCCGACCACCACCTGCGAACGCTGCACGACGTTCGCAAAGTACGAGCCGAGCAGAACGCGCTGCGAACCTTACTCCCAAAGGGAGGACGCGGCGCCAAAGCCTCCCCTGGTGCCAAAGCCGGCGGGAATGCCAACGGCGATCCAGCGACGCCCAAGCCCAAGTACACGTCGCGCACGCGTCGCGCCGGGTCGGTGACGAGCCGAGGCGAGGACAGAGTCGCCGAGGAGGAGCGAAAGCGAATCGAGCGAGAGTTGACCGCGGCGAAGTCGTCGCTTCGCAGGCGTGAGATGGCGCACAACGCCGCGGTGAACGCGCGCGTGGGACGCGAACGCGAGCTTGCGACGTTGCGAGGCACACTCGAGGTCGTGACCAAGGAGAACGACCGCGCAAACGACCTATCGGGGCCCAAAGCCAAGGTCGAGGCTGCTAAAACAGAGGTGGCCAAAAAACTGGAGCACGCCCAGTCCGAGTCGGACGTATCGGACCGATACGACCACATAGCGGCGCGACTCATCGCCGCGAACGTCGAGCTCAAGCGCGGGACCGCCGCGCTCAAGGCGGACCTCGCGGACGCCACGGCGGACGCGGCGTCGTGCGAGGAGTACGAGCGCGAGGCGATGGACGCCAGGCGCCGGGGCCACGACGCCCTCGAGTGGGTCAGAGCCAGATACCTCGAACGCGTCAACGCGTGGAAACGCGACGTGGAACACGCCAAGGTGGAGCGCGACAAGCTCCTGGACGACCTCAAGGATGAGAAAACTCGCGAGCGGATCTTGGCGCGCAGGCGCGAGCGCGAGCAGATGAAGAGCGAGGCTGACATCGACGTCACCCGACGCGTGACCAAGTCCCTGTGGGAGGAACTGGAGCGGAAGGAGACGGAGGAGGAGTGGTGCCGCGCCGCGCTCCAACGCCTCGCGTCCGCGGCGGGGCTCAACGAAGCGTCGTCGCTCACCCCGGCGCAGATCCTCGCGCAGCTCGAGAAGAGCAGAGAGACGCGATGCGTCGTGGACGACCAGATCGCGGAGGTTCAGGCGCGCGAGCGAGCGATGTGGTCGGAACTGCTCGCGCGAACCGAAGAGCTGCGCACGGCGAGGCTGGGCATCGGCCTCGAGGCGGACGACGACGACGGCGCGTACTCCCGCGGCCGCGTCTCCGCGGCGCGCGCGTCCTTCGCCGCCGTCTCGAACCGAGCGGAACACGCGCTGGAACAGATCCGAGCGCGAAGGGCGACGCTCTTACCCTTGCCGCCGACCAAAGGACGAAGCCCGTCGATCGGCTCGACGCCGGTATCCTCCGGTGACTCACCGCTCCGGTCCCGACGGTCCAGCTCGAAGCCGCCGGTGCCGAAGATGTCGCGGATGCGCGCGGCTTCAATCTCCGCCGCCACGATGTTCTCGCCGCCATCGCGTCGATCCTTCGCGCAGACACCCGCGCAGACACCCGCGCGGACACCCGCGAAGACACCCGCGAAGACACCCGCGCCGTCCGTCACTCGCGTCTCCGTATCCGTCATAGGCTCGAGGCGTGACGAGCGACTGGAACGCTCGATCGCGACGCGCGAGAAGGAGCTCAACGTCAAGATGCGAGCGTTCACCCGCATCACCTCGCATCTCGCCACGATGGACGAGGGGTTGAAAGCGGTGGACGATATGGTCACCAGGGTGGTTCGGGTCCCGAAACGAGCGGACCAACGCGTCGGCTACGGGCAAACAGTCTCGAGTCGCTCCTCCGAGTCACTCCACGCGCCGGGCGGACACGGCAAGGCTGGGGCGAACTCGTCACGCATGTCGGCACCCATGTTCGCTTCCACCGCTCGCGCCAAGGAACGCGAACGGCGGCGAAACGAGTCTCACTCCGCGTCTCATTCGCCCACCCTCGCTTTATCCTCCCTCGAGGAGGAGGAGGAGGAACTTCGCTCCTACGCTCGCGAAGTCGACGCGGGAGGAGGACCTCCGCGACGGGCGTCCGATCTGTGGAGCGCGGTTCGCCGTGCGATTCCCGAGGATACCCCCGAGGACGTCATCGACGAAGACGGGAACGACGGCGGCGGCGGCGTCTCTCTCTCCGGTAAAGTCGACGTCGCCGTCGATAAAGTCCGACGATCCGATTCCATCCTCGCGCGTTACGAGCGCCTCCCCGGGCGACTCGACGCCCTCCTCAAACGTATCACCGGCGTGATGCGCGCGCTGCCCACCGGCCGCGGGCGCAGGCCCACCGTCGTGCTCGGCGCCAAGTCATTCGCAAACGGCGGCCGCGGTGAGTTTCTTTTTATTTTCATGTGGGCAATTATACTGACGTCGTGTTTTTCTTTTGCAGGCATCGGCCCGCAACACTTTCTCGCCGGCGTCGGACACAGGGTCGGTAAAGTCCACGCCACGGTCGACGAGGTGGACGACGATCCGGCTCGCATGCGACTGAAACGGGGACGCGCGTATCGCGAGATGGCCATGACGTGGTGCTTCAGAGCGGGGCGGCCGATCAATCCCGACGACGACGACGACGACGTCCTCGTCACCGGCGACGACGGCTTGCTTCACTTTGGTACGTTCATTTTACAAGTAATTCTTCTCATCCGTATGGGCAATTTGATACTGACGTCATGTTTTGTGCACAGGCGAAGGCGCGTCCAATACGATGTCCCCGGATGCCGCCAACGACGAGGAGATGCGACGAAAGAAGACGCTCGCGGCCATGGCGAGCGTGGGCCTGGGCGCCGCCGCGTTCAGGCGGTTCGTTCGCAAGGAACGGAGCGAGCGCGTACCGTCGAGGACGGATTTGAAGACGCAGAGTGAAAAGGCGGAGGCTAAAGTGGAACGAGCCGCTCGAGCCGCCGAGCGCAGGCGGTGGCGCGAGGAGGAGGAGGAACGAAAGGCGGCCGAGGAGACGGACAGCGACTGAGCGGCAATTACGTATTAGTGCCATTCATACATCAATTACATCTGATACACGTGGGTAGGCACTCACTTATCCCACGGCATCTTGGGCATCTTGAACCCGCCGTCGGCTTCGTCAGACGAGCCCGGTTTCGGATCGTTTTCGCGAATCTTCTCGAGTTCCCCTTTGCCAAACTGGAACATGTTCGGCACGTAGTTCTTCGCCAGTTCGCTATCCCCGAGCGCCACGTACACCCGGAGTGTCTTCAACTGCGCCGCGCCCCCGCCGCCGGTCAAGGCACCCACCCCGCCGAAGAGCGTCTTGCCGCCGCCCGGCATCTTGTCGTAATACGTACCCAGCCGTGACCGCGCGGTTCTGTTCTCCAAGTCGATGTTCAAGCCGTCGGGGCCCCACTTCGGGCCTTTGTTGTCCTCGTCGATGATCGCCATGCCGCTGCCGCCGCATTTCGCGAGCTTTACCGGCCGCCCGCCGTTCCCGCCGCCGAGTCCCCCCATCGGCCCTTTCTGGTAGACGTACAGAAACGCTGAGATGGCGTCAAGCCATTCGCCGTATCCGAGCCAGCCTTTCGGGTTGTACCCCCCGAAGACGGTCCCGTCCATGGTCGTGGCGACTAGGATCGCGGCGCCTTGGCCGTCGAGCTGCGTGTGGAACGAGCTCGCGCGCCAGCCGTGCGTGTCCGCGTCGTACGCCAGCCCGAGGGGCTGGAACTCGAGCTGAGTTTGATTGCACACCGCGCGCACCATCTTGAGCTCGGGGGTGTCGTCGGTGGGCAGAGTCTCCGCGACGGTGCCGTCCGTGAGCGCGGGCCACTGGTCGGGCCACTCCTCCTTCGTCATGCGCTTGAGGCCCATCGGCTCCGGGTCATCCAGCGCGTCCTTGCCGAAGACGTTCAGCACCATCCGCGTGACGAAATCCAGCTCTTGGTCATCGCCGCCTTCGCCCGCGTTCACGCGTACGTGCGATCGTGGGCGGCGAGCGGCGGTCACGCGCTCGTTGGATCTGCGGCGCGGGGACGCGATGGAGCCGATCGCGGTGGTCGCGGAGGCGAGGACCGACATGGCTGGCGCGAGCCGGGATGATGCCGACGATCGAGATGCGAGTGCCTAAATAGAAAATCTTCCGCGCCAACCAATGGGAAGCGTGGGTGATTACATGACAACTCGGCAGACTGGCACATATACAAGTGAGTGGGCGTATTACGCATTAGCGACGGATTTAAATCGCATTTCGAAAACGAACTAAAAGTTAACGTCAACCTCTCCACTTCTCTCGCGCCCTTCGCTTCATCACACAAGAACACGAAAGAACCGGAACACCCCCTCACGGCATACCCCCTATTACATAAACCATGCTTTATCATCAATCACCCGCGTGTAACACGTAGACTACGTGAGTAATCGCATCGCGCCGCCTTCATTTAAGCTTAAATTGCCTTCTCGCGCTTCGCCGCTTTCATCATGGTGACGAAGTCCTCGAAGCACGGATCGGAATCGTGCGGCCCAGGGGACGCCTCCGGGTGATACTGAATGGTCATGGCCCGCATCGCCGGGTAGACCATCCCCGCGCACGTCCCGTCGTTGAGGTTGATGTGGCTCACCTCCACCTCTTTGGGCAGCGAGTCCGGCTTCACCGCGAAGTTGTGGTTCTGCGAAGAGATCTCGACGCGGCCGGACGGCCCGCGCACGGGGTGGTTCCCGCCGTGGTGGCCAAACTTGAGCTTGAACGTCTCGCCGCCGAACGCCTGACCGAGGACCTGGTGGCCCATGCAGATGCCAAACACGGGCACCTCGCCTAAGATCGCCTTGGCGTTCTCAACCGCGTAAGGCACCGCGGATGGATCGCCCGGGCCGTTGCTGAAGAGGATCCCGTCGGGGTCCATGGCCATCACCTCCGCCGCGGGCATGGACGCCGGGACGACGGTGATGCGGCAGCCGAAGGACGCGAGGCGGCGCATGATGTTGTGCTTGACGCCAAAGTCGTAGGCCACCACGTGCAGGCTACCCTTCGTGGACGCCTTGGCCTCCGCGGCCCACTCCCATTCCTCTCCGGTGGGATCGGACCACTCGTAGGGTTCGGCGCACGTAACCTCCGAGATCATATCCTTGCCCACGATGGTCCAGTCTTTCGCCATGGCGACGAGCTCCTCGTCGCTCTTGGAGGCGTCGGTGGTGATGATGCCGTTCAGGCACCCGGTATCGCGGAGCCGTCGGGTGATGGCCCGTGTATCGATCTCGGAGATGCCTATAACGTTTTGCTGCTCGAGGTACTCCGGGAGGGACATGGCGGAGCGGTAGTTGGAGACGTTGAGGGAGAGGTGCCTGACGAGCATTGCGCCCATGTGCGCCTGGGTGGACTCCATGTCCTCGAGGTTGATGCCGACGTTGCCAATCTCGGGGCACGTGAAGAGGACGAACTGGCCGGCGTAGGACGGGTCGGTGAGGATCTCCTGGTAGCCGGTCAGGGACGTGTTGAAGACCACTTCGCCGACGGCGGTGCCCTTGGCGCCGAAGGAGCGGCCGGACCAGACGGAGCCGTCCTCGAGGACGAGGCGGCAGTCGTGGGTTTTCCAGGGCTTCTCGACCGCCGCGGATTTGACTGTGGAATGGAAGGAGAGAGATGGGAGCGGCGTCAGGGGTCGGGTCTTTGGGTCGGGCCTTCGCGATCGCGGAGGGTTATTTTTAAACTGGGGCTTGGGCGGCGTGGGCCGACGGGCGCTGCGGCTGCGGGTGACGGGTCGATGACTCACCGTCGACGACGGCGGATCGAACCGGGCGGGCACGCCTGGTGGACCCGGCGCAGGGCTTGGGGCCCTGGACGCGGCGGGAGGTCAGCGCGGTGGCCCGCGTCGCAGACATCGCGGCAGCCATCTTTACACTCGCTTTTTGAGTGTGCTTTTCTGAACCTGCAAACGCCCTCACGCACGGAGACGCGAACACTGGGTCTCTCTGACCCTAACGCACGGACAAGGACGTCGACGCTACGACGTGCCTCACGTAAACCTTAGATAGACGCGGGGAAAACCTTCCTCGTGTCCACTATCGGTGCCAGCTCTGCCGGCTCGATCGGCCGCCGCTCTCAACTTGAAGGCTGCGTTCAAACTGTATTTTTCGACCGAGATTTTTTGGCGGCGTTTTGACTCGCGATTTTTGGGTTCGCACGTGAAACGTGACTGGGCACTGGGCACCCGGTCACAGATATTTCGCCGGTTGGAAGGCACCGAGGGTGCCAAGAGGAGGAGACTGCCAACCGGCGGCGATCGGACGAGTAATTGGCGTTTAGGAACGATTCGAGTTATGAGTACTCTGTCGGCACAAAGCTACACCCTGCACACGTAGGACGACGATTTCGTCACGTAACGCACCCACCTGTGCGGCCCTTTCCCATCCTTCCCACCTCCGCCCGCACCCCCGCCCTGTGCGCCCCCAACCTGCCCGTCGTGCGCGGTCCCACCCCCAATCTGCAGGTACCGCACCGCCAACCTACTGGCGTTGTACATCGGAATCGTAAAACTCAAAGTCGCCGGGCCGCACTCCTTCTTCGCCCCACGCGCTTGTGCCTCGTCCGGGAACGAGATGTTAATCGTCAACACGTGCTCACCTTGACCTTTCACCTTCTTGAACTGCCACACGACGCACCGGTCAGCCTGCGTGTACGCCGCGTGTTGCGCCCCGGCTACAACGCCTTGCTCTAAACTCGGATGCGCGTTGACGCAGTTCCGGGGAACCGGGAACTTGACCTGCAGGCCCGTGCACGTGTTCCGCGTCGGGAAATTCGCCTTGAGCATCAACGTCACCTGCAACCGGTACGGCGTGCTGTCGTCGATGGACGTGTGAACCGTAAACGGAGGTTCGAATTCACCCGCGACGCGGTAATTCATCAACGCGAACTCCCCCGCGGGCGGCGTCATCGAAATCGTCCGATCGACGTCGAACGTCGCCAAGTCCGCGGACTCGTGGAAGTTGCAGTCGTCCAGCAGCACCGCCATGCCTCCCCCGCCGCTGAACCCGCGGTACCCGCCGCCGTTGCCTCCGAACGCGCCGAGGTCCCGGCCGCCGATGGCTAGCTCCTCGTTGAGCGCCAGCTTGATCTTAACCGCGTTGTCGTGCAGAAAGTTACGGACCTGGATGCTTCCGTCAATCTCGGACGATACCTGAGCGCCCTGCGCGTTGAACGTGACGTTGAGCTTCTCGACGACGTCCACGAAGATCTCGTTTCGTCCGCCGGTTCCCTCCGCCGGTCCTTTCGGTTTTTCAATCACCGATCGATTAACCGCGGATCGTTTGGCGTTTCCGCCGTTAACCCCCGACGACGAGTTAAACGCGCCCATGGATGCGCTGAAGAACCCGTACTTCTTCGTAGGGGTCGTGCCCGAGCTGCCCGCTTTGCCCGGGTCCTCGTGGGCGTGTACGGGCTCGTTGAAGACGCGTTGCTTTAGCGTCTCGGTGTCGGTGGTTTGCGCGTATCCGTGGTCCAGGAGTTCGTCTATGAGCTCGTAGGCGAGGATGCTGTTCTTGCGCAGGGCGTCTTCGGACAGGACGCCGCAGTAGTCCTTGATGACCTTCGCGACCCTGTGTAGGAGTTCGAGGACTAAGGAGGGCGACACGTTCTTGCGTGTGGTGGCCGCGACGAAGAGGCCGGCGACTTTGACGTGCACGTAGTTGACGCCGTCTTCGTTGAACACCGCGGGGGCTTTGTCGCCGTCGGTCCAGAACTTGACGGTCCGGAAGAAGACCTCCGTGGTGATCTTCACGGGCACGTCCAGCCTGAACTGCTTGTTGATGATCACGTCTCCCCGAGGGCTCAAGATGAAGAGCTGCGAGATCATGATGATACCTAATTAATCGAGCGAACTAACTTCCGCGGGGGTGTAGAAGCACGCGGGCGGGTGTCTCCGCCCACGGCGTTCGAAGCGGACCGGCTTTCGACCCCGAGCGAGGATGTGACTTTCTCTCGCGATGCGCCGACCGCGAGCGACGCGATATACGGTTTTGGGCGGACAGCTCTGCGAGTCAAGTCGGTGCCTTCTTCGAATTTACGACGAGATGCTGACAACAGAACGTCGCGTCAGAAAAAATTCAACCGAAATAGTGGTTTCTAACCGTAAATACGCATCCGTTTCGTATGCGCATTCTGTAATTTACGTCGAAAAATGTGGTCCATCCATTCTCAATCTCGAACAGTCCGTTTGGTGGTGGTGGCGATGGCACCAAACGTGAACGTCGCCGGCACAACGCCACGTGCGGGTCACCAGGCGATACACGCGACGTCTCACCGTCGTCGACGCCCGATACGCGCATAAGCGGCGCATCACCGAGGACACGTCATCCAGTTCATCCAGTTGAGCGAGC
>ENA-UOXV01003449-UOXV01003449.1-marine-metagenome-genome-assembly--contig:-NODE-3449-length-19188-cov-6.235196_pt1 | contig 19188 bp, 17 predicted proteins | sample MGYA00238165_ERZ766961 | MGnify/ENA primary metagenome ERZ766961 (study PRJEB28924, sample SAMN03173240) | marine metagenome | biome: Marine; feature: Water; material: Subsurface seawater | place: North...
TTTATATCTTTAAATAAAAAGTTTAGCATTTCATCAACAGAACATTTGTTTTCTTCTACATTTGCCATATATTTTTTCAATTTATCAACTTTTTTTGTATATTCTGCAGTAAATATCTTCTTATCAGTATTCTTATCAAGAAAGATACTTATCTTATTAAGTAGTTTATCAACTGTTTCAACATTAATTCCACAAATTTTTGGTAGATCAAATTCGACTTTTTCATCAATAATTGGTCTAAAATTATAATTAAACTTTCCTAATAAAAATGATTCTATTGATGTTGTACAATTTGAAGATATAGAGAAACTTGATGCCATCATCCAACTACATGTATTTTGATCATCATAAACACAATCAACATTATCAAATTTATTTGCCATTTGATTCCAAATTTCATGGTTTTCTGAAGGATGAGGTCTTATAATTAATTTTTCATTTGGAAATTTTGATGCAAAACCTTTTATAAATTCAAGACTCTTTGCCATTGTTTTGCTTTGTAGTTCACTCATTTGAAGGCCTCTTTTATAAATAAGTGACTTGTCTGAAAAACCTTCAGCCTCAAGTGCTAAAGACCTTTTTTCTTTATTCTTAAGAAAAAAATGATTTGAAAAAGTAAAATAAGTATTGAATAAAAAAAAGTTTCCATATTTTTTTTTTATTTTTATCGCTTCCTCATCGTATATAGAGTTCATAGGATTTTTGAGAATATCAATCCTCGGACTGCCTGTAATATATATGTTATTTTTAATTTTTTGAGGAAGATCTGACAACATTTCGTAATCTCTTTTACCCCATGTAAATATATAATCTAAATAATCCAAGTTATCGTAATATAATCGTCTATCTAAATAATCCTCTTTATCGAAAATTTGTAATCCCTCCTCATCCTGAGCACAAATTTTGAATCCCAATTTTTTGGCTTTTATAATTTCTTTATAATAATTTTTTCCCAAGCTTTTAAAAAAAATAAATCCTGGTTTTAAATGTTTTTTATTTTTATAAAATGATTCTTTTTTAGATAAAACAACTGAAAAATTCTTAAGGCATGATTTGACAGCGAAATAACATCTTGAGTCTAGTTCTCTTTTTTTTGTTTCCATTAACAAATAAATTCTTTTTTCCATAAAATTTTATTTAGTTTATGTTTTTTAAAATATAATTTGCCAATATTACATCTGAGTAATCGTGAATATCTATAGTTTTATTAACGATATAAGGTTTTATTTTCTTTCCCATAAAAGACCAGGGTTTCTCACCATCATTTTTAAAAATGGAACTTGTTTTAATTACCCAAAAATTATGGCATAAAAAATAACTTTTGGGTAATTCCTGTCTATTACTGGAAATATTTTTTTTGTAATTAAGAAAATTTTTAATGTATTTCTTATGAATTTTTTTTGCCCTTAAAGGGTTGTGATCATTATCTTCATAAACTGGAACAACTGATGTTATCTCTTTGTTTTTTTGAATGATTTTTATACAATCTTTAATCCACCTGCTATTTATTATTGGTGCATTTGCAAGAAGTACCAATACATAATCTGGTAAAAAATTTTTTTTCGATCTAAAAACTTTTAAAGCATGTTTCAGAACATCAATATGCTGAGAGTTATCTCTGCTCAGTTTTTTTGGTCTTTTTATTTTATCAAATCCATAGTTTTCTGCAGTTTTAAGTATCTTGATATCATCGCTTGATACGAAAAAATATTTAATACTTTTAATAGATTTAGAAGCTTTGCAGGGATAGTATAAACAAGGTTTTCCGTTAATTTTTAAAATATTTTTGTTCTTAAGTTTACTTCCGCCTCTTCCAGTGAGTAAAGCTAATATTTTCATTTAAAGATTATTTTTTTCTTTTTCAAAATAGTAATTTATTAAAAGATTATAAATTCCGATATCTTTGAGAGAATTTATTTCTAAACCAGACATCCAATCTAATTCAAAAAAAAATGGTTTATTTCCTATAATATTTTTTTTTCTAAGACAAACTCTTGAATTTATTATGTACAAACCATTAGTTAATTTAATCAACGGTTTTAAAAAAAGTCTTGATACTGAGGATTTTTCAAAGTCAAAATTTATTGATTTATTTTTATAAAAAAAATAATCTCTATTTTTATTTACCGTGCACAATGAATCATATTTTGTATTTAATGATTTATACTTTTTAATTGCTTTTTCAATAACTGAGGATGACAAAAACGGAGATGTAGTGTTAATGAATAATAAATTTTCGTTGTTAAATTTTTTTGCAATTTGATAATGGAAATTAGAAAGATTCTTTTTATTTTTTCTAAAAATATAATTGACATTCATTTTTTTGCATTCAGTAATAATTTCTTTATCAGGCGTAGATACATAAATTTTTTTAATTTCCTTTATTTTTTTTACTTGAGAAATTTTCCACTCAAGTAAATTAGAGCCTCCCCACGAATGTAGGTCGCCCTTTTTAGAGTATCTGTTTTTTTTTAAAGCTGGTATTATTGCTATATATTTCATTTTTAAACTCTTGTTGTTAGTATAGATAATCTCTCATTCTCACTTTGAGATTTAAATTTATTTAATTCATTTTTATATAAAATATAAAATTTTTCAAAATCTAACGCTTTTTCGATTGAATGACTCCTTAAAAAACTCTTAAATGGTAAAATTACTTTTCGTGTCTCAAGTTTTTTTATATATTTTTTTAATAATCTCGACTTCGCATACTCTTGAATTGTATTTTGACTTATCGATCCTCCGACAGTTGTTGTGATACCATATTTTGAGGATCTTTTTGCAACATCCAGAATTATGTTTTGTATTAGTTTATTGTCAGGTAAAACTTTTTTATTGAAAAAACTTTTTGACAGATCTGATCTTCCGATAGTAATATTATTAATCGTGCCCTTGCAAACCCTTATTATTTCATCAATATTTTCATAGGCTGTTTTCGTTTCAATATTTATACTTAAATGTGGAAATTTTAATAATTTTTTTTTTTTAAAAAAAGAAATAAATTTAAATGCTGCAAATTTACTTTCAACCATTGGCGCGATTATTCCATCTACTCCTATCTCTATGCATTTATAAATATCATTAATTGCCTCTACCCCGCCTATTTTAACAAAAAGTTTAGTGTTACATATTCTGGTAATAGATCTTAAGTTTGATACCTCTTCAAACGAACTCCCCTCTGCCTCAAATTCAGATTTAATTCCAATTAAATTCTGGTTCTTTCTTAATGATTTTAATTTTAAAATGAGTTTCTTTTCATTATTAAGATACATAATTATTTTTTTAAAATAACCTCTGGTTTGCCTCTCTCTATTATTTTGCCTGACTCAAGCTTGATAACAAAATCACATTCTTCAACTGTGGTTAATCTATGTGCAATAATAATCAAGGTCTTATTACTTTTTAGCATATTTATATCTTTCATCAATTCTTTTTCAGTTTCATAATCAAGAGAACTAGTAGCTTCATCAAAAACTACAACTGAAGGATTATGATACAGCGCTCTAGCAATTCCAATTCTCTGAACTTGACCGCCAGATAAGCGAACACCATTTTCACCAACAAGTGTCTCTTTTCCTTTATCCAAGGAATTAACAAATTTTTTAAGTTGTGAGGCTTTGATTGCTTTTTCTACCATTTCATTATTTATTTGATTTTTTGATAATCCAAAAGCTATATTTTGTGAAATAGTATCATCAGTTAAATAAACAGACTGAGGCACATAACCTATATTTTTTTGCCAAGTTGATTTTATTTCATTTAAATTATTTCCATCAATTTTAATTTTCCCATAAGTTGGCTCTAATAGACCCAACATTAAACTAACTAAAGTACTTTTTCCTGATCCGCTAGCTCCAAAAATTCCAACTGACTGACCTCTTTCGATGATTAGATTTATATTTTTCAAAGTATTTGTTTTAATATTTTGGTAATTATAACTTAAATCAATAATTTCAATTTTATCGCTGAAGGGATTTTTTATTTTTAGAGGTTTTTCAATACTTGGGTCTACTGGTTCAAAAAATTCATTATCAACTTTTTTTTTATTTAAATCATGTAATCTTAACTCATCATATAAAATATCAATTGACATGTAACGAAATCTAAATCCTTGAGCTGCTATTAAAATTCTATTTGCTGATGGCAGTAATCTGTAACCTGCCATCGCAAATAAACTTACCGATGGCAAAATATTCTCGTAAGATCTTCCTTCAGAAATAAAAAAAATAATTAAACTTAAAATTCCAAAGACTGCTAAAAATTCAAATAAAAATCTTGGTAATATTGTTATGGTTGCAAATTTTTGCTGTATTTTAGTAAGAATACTTTTTTGATCATAATGATTGTATAAAAAATTATTTTCTCTGCCTGTTAAAATTATATCTTTTATACTTCCTATCGCCTGGGTCACGTTTTGAAAATATTTGCTAGATAAACTTAATCGTATTTTACCCCAGTTTTTTACTTTTTTTGAAGTGATAAAGTATATTATTAAACTAAAGATCGTAATTAATAAAAAAACAATGAATGCTCCTTTTGGCTCTGCTACAAATATCAAAATGAGAATGCTAAAAAGAACAAAAATTTCAAAAACTAATTCTAATCCACTTTGAAATGTTTTCTGAAAAGTTGAGACCTCATTAACAAGATTTCTAATTAATTCTGAGGAATTTCTTTGTAAATGAAACGCATAAGGCTGTCGTAAATAAGTCATAAATAGTCTTTGAGAAAGATGTTTTTGAACATCATTACTATATCCATTCTTCCACCAAAAGTAATAAAGTAAAAAAATATTTTTCAGGAAAAAAACTAAAATTAATATTGCGATACCAGCAATCATGTAATTTAGACCTGTTATAATTGAAAGAGTCTCTAGCCCACGATCGATAAATTGTAGGCTATCAGGTAAATCGGCATTAATTAGAATTGTAACTGCAGGAAAAATTAAGCTGATACTCAGAACTTCAAATATTGTAGCTAATATTAAAAAAAAGAAGAATAAAATTGATTTTTTTTTATTTTGTTTTGTTAAAATAAAATAAATTTTAGATACTAAATTCATGTTATTTTGCTCCCTTTTTTTGAAATTAAAAAACCATTTGGACCCAGTTGATAAATTTTGATTTCGTTAATTTTTTTTTTATTTTGCAAAAGATTGCTATAAAAATTTTCAATTTCATACTTTTTTATTCCACCTGGAATTTTTTCTGCGAGAGACCTTCTTGCTAAAAAAATTCCTGCTTTTTTCTTTTTGAAGAAGAAATGTCTTATTTCAGAAAAAAAACTTCTTAAATAAAAATAAATAGAATTTAAAAAGATAAAAACATTTCTTCTATTTTTAAAATTTTTAGATATTTCTTTTAAATCTTTAATGATTATATCTGATGCTAAAATATTATTTTTAAAATGTATTCTTTGCTCTAATATTTTATTTTTTTTCTTACTGAACATTCCAACTATATTCTTGTTATTTAAAATTTTATCAATTTTTTTCTCTACCTGAATTATATTAGTTGCTTTAGTTCCGAATCTATTTGAAAAACCTCTATGTGATCCAGGTATTCTTGGTACAAAAGATATCACATTTTTTTTCATAAAATATGCCTGCAGACCTACAGTTGAGGCAGTATGAATTATACATTTAGATAAATATAACCAACCATAAATATCAAATCTATTGTCAAAATATACATTCTCAGGAAATTTTTTTATTATTTTCTCCCAATCCCTGATGTTTTCATTAGGGTGTTTTCTGACAATAAAATTTATTTCTCTAAATCGAAGTGCTAATGATTTTATTAATTTTATATTTTCTTTAAAAATTTCATATTCATACAAATGCTCTAGTTTTTTTTTATTTATTTCTTTTTTATTTCTCAATTTTTTTGAAATTTTATCGACTATAAATCTTTTTTTTAATTCTTTTAATGAACTCACCCCTGAGCTAGCAACTAATATAAAATTTTTATATTTCTTAATTTCTTTTAATTCATCATTAAATATTTTTTTACTAATTGAATTTTTCCAGAGATCAATTCTTGGTGAGCCAGTTATTAGAAATTTTTTTTTGTCTTTTTGGTATCGATTAACGTAATTAGAATAATCAAATATTCCCCAATTATAAAATCTATCTATCAATTCAATGTTTTTTTTACTACTTCTGTAAGTAATAAATTTATTTAATTCTTTATCATTTGGTCTTGCAAACCCGCCTTCCTCGTCTTGGGAAACATACAGGTTATCTCTTTTAATTTTTTCTATATGTTTCGTATCGTAGTGGTTAATCGACTTATAAAAATATATACCGGGTCCAAAAATTTTTATAGCTCTAGAAATTGCAACCTTATCACCGATGAAACAATCAAAGTTTTTCTTAATAGCTGAATTAACTAATAATAATTTTGAATAAAATTCTCTAGATTTAGATTCGATTGTTATGTACAAAATTTTTTTCATTTTTTTGCTAAGATTGAAATGTGTTTTAATAGAGGATGAATAACATAAAAAGTATTTTTACCTACTTTTGATTGAGGATAACTAAGCAATTTTTCTTTTTTTTTAAGTTTAGAAATTACTTTGACTAAAATTTTTGATCTAAGGAATGGATCATAAATATGATCTAAATATTTTTTTTTAATATTTTTTAAACCGAATTTTTGAAATAATATTATTCTTCCATTATCAATTTTCTGTGATTGAAAAATGGCTGAAAATGATAAGGAGTTTTTATTTAATATTTCGTAATAATAGGTAGTACTTCCTTTATATTGAGGAAGTTTTCCTGGATGAATATGGATAAATTTTTTCTTTAATAAAAAATATTTTTTGCATAAAATATCACCATAATTTGCAGCGTAAATAATATATTTTTCATCCAATTTTTCTACAGCTTTTAAGCATTCTGGCTCATTAATTTTTGTATTTTTTAATCTAACTAATTTAATTTTATTATCTAGAGCAAATTTCGAAATATTAAGGTCATTTTTAAAAAAAATATTTTTTTTTATAAAAATATTTCTATATTGTTTTTTTGTATCGATTAGAATTATAGAATTTGGTAATAAGCTATTTTTTTTTAAACTTTGCAAATATGCTATTGATCTTGAATTTTTTGCACATAAGAAGGCTAAATTATTTAATTTTTTTTTCATATACTAACTTTTTTATTATTAAGATTTCTAAATTTATTGCTTTTTTCAAATCCTTAAAATTTATCTCTTGATCGTTCTTTTTTGTAAAAAGATAAACAATAAGGTCATTGATCTTAAGCAGGGTACTTAAAATTGAATAATTTAATTTTTTTTTAAGATATATTGAAATCGCTTTTGAAAAATTTATATAATGATTTATTGTGTATTCTCTTTCTTCTTTTTTATCGAAAAATAGTTTTTTATTAATTTCATATTTTCTACATAAAATTTTAATTTTTTTAAAACTAAATTTATCTTTTATCAAATGATAATTTTTATTATGTTTTAAATTTAATATTTCTTTTCTACTTTTGTAAAAATCATTAATAAGCTTGATGTCACTATATTTGCTATATTGGTAAAGATTTTTATTTTTTCTAGAATCAATTTTATGATAAAAATATGAGTTACTTTTCATTTTTTTTATTTCCATCCTGTATTTGTAATAGTGGAATCTTATTTTTAATTGCGAATAAAATATTTTCCTTCTTGCAAATAAGATTTTGATTATTAATCGTAAGAGCATTTCTGCAGCTAGGACAAATAAATAAATTTTTAGTGATTGTTTTTTTATTATTATTTTTTTTTAATATTATTATTTCAGTACCATTAATATAAGATTTAATTGGTACCGAATTTCTTAATATTATTTTATAATTTTCTTCTTTAAAAAGTTTTTTTTTAATTATTGGATAACCTTTTTTAAAAATATGATTTTTAGTTACGTCCGAACCAAACTCGTATGATGGCTCAATAAAGATTACATATTTTTTTGAAACTCTTACACATTCATTTACAATTTTATTAAAGAGATGAGGAACTTGTTCTAAGCAATGTGATGTATAGACAATATCAAATGAGTTATCTGCAAAAGGCTGGTTTGCAGCATCAGCCTTAACAATATGATGTAAATTAATTTTTTTTTTTTTCAAAAAGTTTTTACCCTTATTAAGTCTGTGATAAGAAATGTCTAAAACTCCTGTTTTAATGTCTCTTTTTTTCTTTATTTTTTTTAATAGCTCTGCAATTAAGGTAAGTTCACCAGCTCCAACTTCAAGAATTGAGTTAAATTTAATTTTTTTCGTTAGGTTTAATAGAAAATCTGAATAATACTTTTCATAAGTTCCTCTAATTTCTACTACTTTTTTATCATTATCTATTTCTGCTATAAATGAACTTTTTTTATCTAAATATTTTTCAATATATTTTCCTGCTATATGGTCATATTTTTTTTTTACATTATCCAGAGTTCTTGATTTAATGAAAGGTTGACTTTCACTTAAGAAAATAAAATTTTTAGTGAAATTTAATAAAAATTTAACTTTTCTTTTAAAATGAAAAAAAAAACTTAATTTATGTTTTTCTTTAATTCGATTTATCTCTTCAAAATTAAGTTCTTTAATTATATTTCTTTTATCTAACCTAAAATTACGAAAATTTAATTTAATTTTTTCCATAAAACTAATTTTTATTTTTTGAGGCTGTAAAAATTATTTTTGTAATCATTTTCTAAAGCAACAAGTTGAATAAAAATTTTTTTATTTTTGATCTTTTTTTTTAAAAAATTGAATTTTTTTTCAGAAATTTTATTATCAATTTTTCTTGGACAGTTTGCCTCCCTAATATAATTTTTGGTGCTTTTCGTAAAACTTGTGTTAAGGAATTTTGAAATTTTTTTCATTTCTAAGTTAGTGTTTGTCACAAAATCCTCAAATTTTATTAACAATATCCTTTTACCTAATAACTTCTTTATTAATCTCTTATTTTTAATAATCTTTTTAATCTCGTTTATGACAACAAGAGCAGATTTCTCAAATTTATTTGCCTCACAATATTCTTTTGCGTATCCATGAACAAACCATGGCAAACTTTTTTTATTATATAAAATGTCTAGATTAAGTTTTCTTGGATCTTTCTTGGCATTTCCTTCTAGTAATCCTCTTGATGCCAACGAATAGGTAGTTTCAATTGGATTTCTTAAAAATTCTATAATTTTGTAATTTAAGTCTAATTTTTTAAACTCTTTAAAGTTACAAAGTAATTGGTGACTTTGAAAAGGGAAAAAAAAATATTTATTTTTTAAAGCACTTAAAGCTGGGTCACTTTTTAATTTTACTCTTATATGAGTTTTTTTGTGATGATACTTCTTTTTTCCATAAGAAAAAATTTTCAATCTTTTATAATATATTTTTGGATCTCTGAAATTAGGTATACCTGTAAAGTCTGTAGGCCTGAAATTTACTCCTCTCCCAATTAGTTTGTTATAAGCACTTTGATTAAAAAAAGTTCTTAAATAAGTTTTTGCAAAGTCATTATTAATCTTATTAAAGACTCTTCCCATTAAGATATATTCTAAATTTGTTGCCATATCTATATGTTCAGAATGTTTCAAAGATACAATTATTTGACAGAGTGAAGATTTTCCACTTCTTGGTAGACCATCAATAAACACATTTGGTGGTGGAACATTATTTGCAATAGTTAATTCCATCAATTTATTTTTGAAATCTCTTTCTTAAGTTCATCATACTCTTTCATTTTTTTTTTCATGAAATTTATAGTTAATTTAGTTTTGATAGAGATACCTTTTGGGGTAATAATATATGCATAAATCATCTTATTGGGATTTTTTCTAAAATTTTTAATTTTCACTAATCCCTTTTTTTTAAGCTCAATTAAACAATAATTTAATTTACCTAAACTTATACCAAGTTCACTTGCCATATTTCTTTGTGTCAAATTGGATTTTTGATCAATCTTTCTCAGAATGTTAAGATAGTCTTGATTATTTTCTGATTTTTTGTTATATGTGTTCATAATTTGAACATAGTTATCGTTCATTTTTTGAACAGTCAAGAAAAAAAATGTTTCATGCAATTATTCAAGCTCGTATGGGCTCAACAAGACTACCAGGAAAGGTACTTAGAAAATATAAGGGTAAAACTCCTTTATGTATATTAGTTGATAGATTAAAAAAAATTGAAAAGATAAATAAAATAATAATTTCTACAACCAAATTAAAAGAAGATAATGTATTCAATAAATACTGTAAAAAAAAAAAAATTTTTATATTCAAAGATGATACGAATAATGTATTAAAAAGATTTTATAAGACAGCAAAAACTTTTAATTCAAAAAATATAATTAGAGTCACAAGTGATTGTCCTTTTATTGATATAAAAACTTTAAAAAAAATGATCAATTTACAAATTAAAAATAATTATGATTATTTAGCAAATACGTATCCCTTGCCGTGCAGCTTTCCAGATGGATCTGATATTGAAATTTTTACAGATGAAACATTAAAACAAACTTTTAAAGTTGCAAAACTTCCATCAGAAAAAGAACATGTTACTAAGTATATGTGGTCATCAAAGAAATTTAAAATATTTAGATTAAAATCTAAAATTAATTTATCAAAATATCGATATACTGTTGATATTTTAGAAGACTTCAAATTATTTTGTTTTATTTTGGATAGTTTTCCTACAAAAGATTTTTATAAAATTGGAATGATGAAAATTGTAAATTTAATAAAAAAAAATCCCTCAGAAGTTGAATATCAAAAAAATATTAAAAGAAATTTTGGCTGGAACAAATCTATTAAAAAAGACTTAAAATACTTAAATGATTAAAAATTCAAAAACTCTTTGGCAAAAAGCCTCTAAAATAATACCTGGCGGCAATGGTCTTTTATCAAAAAGACCAGAAAGATTTTTACCAGATGGTTGGCCCGCTTATTTTAGAAAGTCTAAGGGAGTTTTTATTTGGGATTTAGATAACAACAAATATATTGATATGTCTTTAATGGGAATTGGAACTTCTGTGCTTGGTTATAACAATTCCTTTATAAATAAATTTGTTAAAAAAAAAATAGATGAAGGAGTCAATACAACTCTTAACTGTACAGAAGAGTATTTTTTAGCTAAAGAGCTTTTGAAAATAGATAAGTTTGCAGACCAAATAAAATTCGCAAGAGGTGGCGGTGAAGCAATGTCCTTGGCGGTAAGGCTTGCAAGATCCAAAACAAATAAATCAAAGATTATATTTAGTGGTTACCATGGCTGGCATGATTGGTACTTAGCTGCAAATCTACAAGATGTCTCTAATTTAAATAATCATTTATTAAAAAACCTAAAGCCTTTAGGTGTACCTAAAATTCTCAAAAATTCTGCAATTCCATTGGAATTTAACAATTTAAAAGAATTAATAAAAATTTCAAAACAAAAAAATATAGCTGCGATCGTAGTTGAACCATCGAGATTTAAATACTTAGATAAAAAATTTGTAAATTATTTAAATAAAATTTGTAAAAAAAAAAAAATAATTTTAATTATTGATGAGATTACATCTGGCTGGAGAGAATGCCTGGGAGGTGTATACAAAAAAATTGGATTGCATCCTGATGTTGTTGTGTATGGAAAAGCTTTGGGAAATGGTTTTGCCATATCGGCATTGGTAGGTAAAAAGAAAGTAATGGATACAGCTCAGGATACTTTTGTAAGTAGTGTTGCATGGACAGAAAAAGTTGGTTTTGCGGCTGGTTTAGCTGTTATAAAATTTCATAAAAAAAATAAAAGATTTAAGACAAAAAAGATAATTTGGAAAAGAATAAAAGATGGATGGATAAAACTTGCAAAAAAACATTCATTAAAAATTGAGGTTAATACTTTGGACTGTGTCCTTAATTTTAATTTTCAGTATAAAAAAAAAAATGAGTACTTTAATACATTGTTTACTGAGATAATGCTAAAATATAAATTTTTAGCAACTAATTTGATTTATATATCTTACTTTCATAAAAAAAAGATTGTTGATAAATACTTATTGGCAGTCGATAAAACTTTTTTTCGAATTTCAAAATCAATTAAAAACAATAAGTATATTCTTAAAAGCAAAATACGAAGTTATAATTACAAAAGGATTAAATGAGAAATATATTTAAAGAATTAAATTTAAAAATTAAAGAGACAAATAAAATCGCAAAAAAGAAAAAGATAAAAACTGTATTTTTTATAGGAAATACGAGAAAAAAAGAGCAAAACAATTTTTATTTAACGCCAATTCGATACACCCAAAATTATGTTTATTTTGGAATTGTAATATTTGATGACAATACAGCAGAAAAAATTTCTAAAATTGTTGACGGTAAATTTGATATAATTTTCGTAGATACAGAAAAAAAAACTTTTAAAAATTCAAAATCAAATATAAATAAAATTGTTAATACTGAAAGAACTATTAAAGAGAATATTAAAAAATCTTATTTAAGATTTTATAAAGCTAATGATTTAACTGTAAACGCAGCTGAAGATCTAATTGAGTCTTTTTTTAAAGATGAGATAAGAAATATATCAGGAAAAAAAATTCTCATATTTGGAACCGGAAATATTGGTTTTAAACTAAGTTTAAGACTTATAGAAAGAGGGGCAAGTATTTTTCTTCATAGAAGAAATAAAAATAAACTAAAAAAGATTTGTGATGTAATTAATTTTATCAAACCAACAGGAACAGTGGCGAAAGCTAAGCCTATTTTTTCTTTGCCAAAAAAACTAAGTCTTTACGATGCAATTATCTTCGCAGCCAATGCAAAGAATTTTTTGAAAATTAATTCTTACAAAATTTTTAAAAGGAAAGTTATGCTCCTGGATATAGGAAAGGGAATGTTCGATGAGAAAAGTCTAAAAATTTTGAATAAAAATAATTTTCTAGTTTATAGACTTGACGTAACTCCAGCTTTAAATACTTTAATAGAGGAGACAAATACCATAAAAATATTTTCCAAAAAAAGGTATCTAATCAAAAAAAAAGGTGAGTATATTTTTACATCTTCAGGACTTCTTGGGTCTAAAAATAGTATTTTAGTAGATAGCCCAACAAACCCTAAAGAAATTTTTGGCATTTGTGATGGACAAGGAGATTTTAAAAGGATCTCCAAAATTGAAAAAAAAAGATATACAAATGAAATCTCTTCATTATTTAAAAGAAGAGTTAATTTTTTATAAAATATGAAAAGTAAAAGAAAAATAATTATATTAGGCGCTGGACCAGCTGGTTTAATTACTGGATGGCTTTTATCAAAAAAAAATTGGGATGTAACAATTATTGAAAAGCAAAATAGTGTTGGTGGAATGTGTAGAAGTTGGAATTGGGATAAATATATTTTAGATACTGGACCACATATATTCCACACAAATGATAAAAAGCTTTGGAAATTTTGGAACAAAAGTTTTGGTAAATTGCTACATCATGGAAAATACTACTCAAAAAATGTATTAGGAAAAAATTATGATGAACTTTATCATTATCCTTTATCAACAGACTCAATAAAAAAATATCCTTATTTTTTAAAAAAGAAAATTTTCAATGAACTTAAGTTAGTCAAAAAGAAAAATATTAAAACAACTAACTTTTTTGAACACATCAAAGGTCAAGTTGGAGAAACTCTTACAAAAATGTTTTTTAAAAATTATCCAGAAAAAGTTTGGGGAATAAGCGTTGAAAAAATGACATCAGATTGGGCTCCGAAGAGAATTAAACTAACTAATAAAACTGGTCCTTTTTTTATTAAAGAATACACGGCAGTTGGTAAATATGGAACTGGGAAAATTTACGAGTTTATGAAACAAGAGATAATTAAAAAAGGAGGCAAAATTAAAATAAAACATGAGATCGAAGGTTTAGATCAAAAAGATAATGAATTAACTAAAATAAAAATAAAAAATAAAAAAGATATTTTATTAGAGAGAGATACTCTGGTTTTATCTACTCTTCCAATTACACTTACGTCTAGGTTTTTAGGATATAAAAGTGATTTAAAATTTAGAGGCATTAGATCAATTTATATATCCATAAATAAAAAACGTGTTTTGCCTAAACAAGTAAATTGGCTTTACTACTCTTCAAAAGATATTTTGTTTAATAGGATTTCAGAGCCAAAAACAATGAGCCCCTATTTGGCAGACAAAAAAACAACTTATTTATGTGCTGAAATTACTTATTCTAAAAACGACGAAGTTGATAAACTTGCTCTAAAAGATATTAAAAAAATTATTACAAATAACCTCATTAAAACCAATCTTATAAAAAAAAATGAAATTATAAATATTTCTGAAAATAAAGAGGATTTTGTATATCCTGTACAATTTATTGATTACAAATACGAACTCTCCAAAACTAAATTCTTTGTATCTCGTTTTAACCAGCTATATAGTTTAGGAACTGGAGGTGAATTTGAATATTCAGATAGTCAAATTTTATTTCATAAATCAATGGATTTAGTTAATATAATTAACTCAAAAAACTTTATGCAAGATAATGTAAAAAAAACAAAAATAACAAAGAAATTAAATAACAAAGTAAAACTTGGAAATAAATATGTTGGGAATAATTATCCTGTCTATATAATTGCAGAAGCAGGACTTAACCATAATGGAAGTCTTGATTTAGCAAAAAAACTTGTTGATGAGGCAAAAAAAGCAAGATGTGACGCAATAAAATTTCAAAGTTTTCAGGCTCAAAAAAGAGTATCCAAAATTGCAAAATCCGCAAAGTACGCAGAAAAAGCTGATGGATTACAAGAAGATATATATGAAATGTTTAAAAGACTGGAGTTAAGTTTTAATGAACAAAAAAAATTATTTATTTACGCAAGAAAAAAGAAGGTGGAAATATTTTCAACACCATTCGATGAAAAAGATTTGGAGCTACTAGAAAAATTGAATGTTAACTTCTATAAGATTGCTTCTGTAGATATTGTTAATATTCCTCTAATTAAAAAAATTGGCTATACTGGAAAACCTCTTATTATATCAACTGGAATGTCAGACTTAAGTATAGTTGAAGATGCTGTAAAAGCTTTTAAAGAGACTGGAAATAAAAATTTGATCTTATTACATTGTTTATCTTCTTATCCAGCAAATGAGAATGAAGTCAATTTAAAAGCAATAAAAACTCTTAAGAATAATTTTAATATTCCTGTTGGTCTTTCTGATCATTTTCCAGGTATAGAAATTTCCTTAATTTCTATTGGACTTGGAGCGAACATAATTGAAAGACACTTTACTTTAGATAAATCTTTTGAGGGACCAGATCATATTTTATCTTCGGAACCAAAAGAAATGGCTAAACTAGTAAAGTTTGCTCATAGTTCAGAAAATATTCTAGGGACTGGTGAAAAAGTTATTCAGCCAAGTGAATATTTTGTAATAAATACGCAGAGAAAAAGTATTTATGCAAAAAAAAATATAAAAAAAGGAGAAAAACTTACTAATAATAATCTTACAATAAAAGGTCCTGGTGGAGGATTGTTACCAAAATATCTGGAAATGCTCAAAAATAGAACTGTAAATAAATTTATTTTAAAAGATACACCTATAACATGGGAAGACATATAAAATTTGATATGAAAAAAATATTAGTTACTGGAAGTAAAGGATTAATAGGAAAAAAAGTAATAATCAATTTAAAAAAAAAATATAAAGTAGAAGGGATAGATATAAAAGATGGATTAGATTTAAATAATGAGTTGCAAGTAGAAAAGTTTTTTAAAAAAAACAATAATTTTAATGTTTTAATAAATTTACATGGTGCAAACGAACATGTTGTGTCATCTAAAAAAGATGATTTTAGGCTCAATAAAAAATTTAAAAACGATAAATCTTATTTTGATTATTTCTTTCAAAATAACGTCTTTTCTTTTTATGTAACTAGTAAATATTTTCTCAAGTATTGCAAAAAAGCTGAGGGAATAGTTAACTTTTCATCAATATTTGGTATTCGATCCCCAAAACATTACATATATGAAAATCCAAAAAACATATTTTATGTCTCAAGTAAATTTGCTGTTAGTGGAATAACAAAATACTTTGCAACCATGTATGGAAAGAAAGTTAATGTGAACACGATCGCTAATCATGGTATTGAGTGGAAACAATCAAAAAAATTTAAAAAAAAACTTTTATCAAATATACCTAAAAACAGAATGATGAAGGTAGAAGATTTATATGGAATACTAGACTTGCTCTGCAGCGGTAAGGGAAATTTTATCAATGGCTCAACTATTGTGATAGATGGTGGCTATTCATCATGGTAGAAAATAAGTACATAATTGGAGTAAATTGGGAACAAAACTCTACAGTTTCTCTCATGTGCGACGGCTCAATTTTAGAGAGTGTCAGTGAAGAAAGATTTTCAAGAATTAAAAATGATGAAAGATATCCTAAGCTTGCTATGGATTATTTAAAAAAGAAATACAGACTCGGTAAAAAGAATATTTTCGCTGTTTGCATGATTTCAAAATATTGGAGTCCGGTTTATACCTTGATAAGACATTATACAAATTTTTCTATAGATGATTATATCAAAGAACAAAATGAAATTTGGTATAAAAAAATTTATGAAAATAAAAAAATTTCGTTTTTAAAAGTTTTTAAAAATAAGATTGATATCAATCAGTATCCAGGTAAATATTATTGGAATAAAGTAATTAAGAAAGTACAAAAAGATCCAGATATTCTAAATAAAAAAAGAATTTTAAAATTCGGACAAAATATTAGAAAAGATGTTGTTTCAAAACACCTTGGTATTGAAAGAGATATAATTCATTTTATTGATCATTCATTTGGTCATGCTGCTTATGCATATTGTTCAGGAAATCAAAATGGAAAAAACTCTACTGTTCTAACAATCGATGCGTTTGGTGATTTTGTAAATTATTCTTGCTATAAATTTTCAAAAAAAAGAGGACAAATCTTCTTTAAAAAAATAATAAGCGGAAATGACTCAATAATTGCAAGGCTTTATAGATATGCAACTTTAATACTTGGATTTAAACCTAACGAACATGAATACAAGCTTATGGGAATGGCGCCATATTCGAAAGAAATATACTTTTTTGACATATTTGAAAAATTCAAGAAAATTCAAAATATAAGTAAATTAAAATTTAAATATTTGCGGAGACCTAAAGATATGTTTTTCTCCATAAAAAAAATATTTGATGGAAAAAGATTTGATAATATTTGTGGTAGTCTTCAAAAATATACTGAGTACCTAATAATTAAATGGGTTAAAAATTGTGTTAAATTTACAAAATTTAAGAATATTTGTTTAGCTGGAGGAGTTGCCATGAATGTAAAAGCAAATCTTGAACTTTCCAAAATTAAAGGAATAAAAAATGTTTTTATTCCTCCTTCTCCTGATGATAGTTCACAAGCAATGGGCGCATGTTATGCGTTTGCATTAAAAAATAAAAAAATTAATTATAGTATAAAAAAAATTGATAATGCCTATCTTGGATATGAAATAGATTTTTCAGATAATAATTTATTACTCAGAAATATAAAAAAAGATAGTAAGTATATGGTAATTAGAAAAAACATAAATTTTATATCTGCGAAGTTACTAAAAAAAAATTTAATTTTGTGTAGAGCGGTAGGAAAAGCAGAATTTGGAGCTAGAGCTTTAGGTAATCGGTCGATATTAGCGAATCCTAATGAAAATGAATTAAAAAAAAAAATAAATGAAAAAGTTAAAGGAAGAGACTTTTGGATGCCTTTTGCAGCATCCGTAATCAATACACATTCAAAAGAGTATTTTAAATTTTATTCAAATATGGTCAATTACCAATATATGACAAATTGTTTAGAAACAAAAAAAATTGGTAAAGAAAAATTTAAAGCAGCAATTCATCCTTATGATGAAACATGTAGGGCTCAAATCGTTTACAAAAGTATTAATAAAGATTATTATAATTTGATTAATTGTTTTGGAAAAATGACCGGCACTTATGGTCTTTTAAATACCTCATTTAATATTCACGGAAAACCCATCGTAAACAGTGCGAAAGATGCATTTGAGGTATTTAAAAAAACAAACTTAGATGGCTTAATTTTACCTAATTGCCTTATATTAAAAAAAGAGAATTCTAAATATCTTTAATTATTTTATCTTTTTTAAAGGATGATATTTTTCAAGTTTTTTACTGACAGGTATTTTATTTATCCACTCAAAATATTTTTTCAAACCAATCCTTAATGGTGTAAATTTTAATTTTTTAAATCTATTTTTAAGATTTTTATTAGATATTTTTAGTTCAAAAGAATCTCCTATTGTACCTTTTTTTTCAATTATTTTATAATTAGAGTTTTTGTTGGCTGATAAAATTTCTTTAATTAAGTCTTTAACGGTAAAAGATTTTCCAGATGATAGATTTAAAATTTCATTCTTTTTAAGAGATTTATTAATTATTGTATCTGATAAAATATTAATACAATCATCTATAAATGTAATAGTTCTCACCCTTTTTTTTGAACCTTTCACAATAATTGGTTTTTTTTTCCAAATATAACTTGAATATATTTTAACCATACCTTTTTTCATATAATTCAAGTTTTCTCCTGGTCCATAAATATTCGACAATCTATAAATTGTTGTTTTAGTGGGAGTTTTTTTTAATATTTGATCAACGAACATTTCACCAGAGTATTTAGAAACTCCATAAATTGAGTCTGGGCTTATCTTGTCTTTTTCATTAATTGTTTTTTGATGATAAGATCCATATACCGCAACACTGCTAGTATAAATAAAATGTTTGACTTTTATTTCTTTTGCAACTTTACATAACTTAAACGTTGCAAAACCGTTTGATAAAAAATCGTATTTTGGGTTGTCATAAGCGCTCTCACCTGCTGACTGCGCCGCAAGATGAAATATAATTTTTGGTTTCCAACTTTTAATCTTTTTTAAAATTTTTTCATCTAGTAAATCGCCTTTGATAAAAGTGCATTTTTTATGAATAAATTTTATGCCACCAATTGTGGTTAAATTATCAACTACTAAGACTTTATGTTTATTTTTAATTAATTGTTCAGTTAGGTAAGCACCAATAAAGCCGGCGCCACCTGTGACTAATATTTTTGACATTATCTTAAAAATATATCAGATAAAAAATTTTTTTCAGTGCATAAATCAAGCCAATTGAGCTATTAGTACTGGT
>ENA-UOXV01003451-UOXV01003451.1-marine-metagenome-genome-assembly--contig:-NODE-3451-length-19182-cov-6.479793_pt1 | contig 19182 bp, 21 predicted proteins | sample MGYA00238165_ERZ766961 | MGnify/ENA primary metagenome ERZ766961 (study PRJEB28924, sample SAMN03173240) | marine metagenome | biome: Marine; feature: Water; material: Subsurface seawater | place: North...
TGTAATTATTCTACAATTCTAATGATGTATAACGAGCAAAATAAAGCTAGTAAAGAATCATTAAGTTGGTAGGTAATCATAACCTAGATTGTTCTAGAACATGCCTAAGTTTGAGATATTTTTCAGCTAGATAATGAATAAAGAATAATAATATGAGAGTTCTATTTTTACTAACTACACTTCTAATTGGGATTCAAAGCATTTCACAAGAGATAATAACCAAAGAAGATGTAAAGTTTTTAAAAAATGAGTTACCCCGTAATCTGATAATTAAACCAGATTATATTGAAAAAGTAATTTGGATAAAAACACCAAAAATTTATGTTACTGGCATCGTTAAACCCTTTTCATTGTCAACCTACTCCCCTGACCTTACCCATGTATTTTACTTTCGTGTTACAAAAAATGAAAATGGTGAATTCGTCAGGAATGGTCTGAGATATGCTATTAATTATTCTTCTTCAAATTGGTTGTTTGTCGAAAAAATGATGATAAGGACAGCTAGTACTAATAAAGAAACTAGGCAGGGTCTAGGGACTGAGTACAATGTTATCTTCAATGAAGACAAAGCTGATCGAGATGTAAGGATGGGTGGAATTAATGAAAAGTTTGATATTTACAATAACCAACAAATATTGGCATGGCTCAAGGATATTAAGGATACCCACAACTTTACACGTTTAAGAATTTATGGAGATAAAGGTTACAAGGATAGTGCAATAAAGCAAAAGCACTTTAGACCTTTAGCATGGGCTATATTGGATGCAATGTCAAACGAACTATTCATTGTAAATGAATAATGTCTTATGTTGGGTATTTTACACCTAAAACAGGCTTTTCGACCCCTTTCTGCACCTTATTTGTACCTTGAGAATATATCTGTCTGATATTCAATACTAATTACTTTTTGTATTGAAATAAAGCTTAGCGAATGGACTTTTCCGTTTCAAAAGCCGACTGTCTTAACCATTAAACCAAAGACAAGCTATCTTGCTGCAACATGCCCGATGATTTGAACGGCCTTCCACATGACTTTATTGGCTGCGAATTTTACTAACTTGCACCAGATGTGGAGTTAAATCTATTTTGATGTACCCCCATATAACACATGAAGCACGATTTCTCAAATAATAATGAATACCAAGATTGCGATGAATTTATTTTTCGACAATCTGATTGGCTTCGACGTGAATATGATAGTGACGGATTGAAGGGGACAGTTTATGTAAACTCCGCAACTTTCCGCTTTGAAATGGATCGAGGGTGTTTCGCGAAACTCTCAAGTAAAACTAAGTTTGAAGGATTGATGTCTTTTGATGAGAATGAACGCTTGGAGGTTCACTTCAATAACTGTCATTTCAAAAAGGGCCTGTCACTGCGAAATGATCATGACTTTCAAACTGACCTAAGATTTGAAAATTGTGAATTGAATAGGCTTGATTTGTCAGAATCTCATGTAAAATCAAAAGTTCGAGCAAGAAAGTGTACCCTCCATAATGTCGAATTGGAAAACACTACATTTAAAGACTTAATTGATTTCTGGAATTGTGAGTTCCTCAACACAACAGTGTTACATAAAACTGATTTTTACGGCACTACCGTCTTTGCTGCCTCTAAATTCAATGAGAATATCCTGTTCACTTACAGCCTTATTGACAAAACTCTAATCCTTCGTGGATCTCGTTTTGAAAACGGTCTGGATCTTTCTCTGGCTATCGGGCAAGGTAAAATAAACTGTTTTGACATCAAGGTCAAAGACTTCGATTCACAATCAATAGAAAGCATCGCACGCGATGAGTATGAAGAAACTTATGATCGCTGGGTTTGTACCGACGTAATAATTCCTCATAAAAACAAAAGAGAAACTTTCAGAATCCTCAAACACACTCTGGTTTCCCAAAACAACGTGGCTGAGTCAATTCCTTTCATGACCTTAGAAAAGAAAACTCTTAGTACTGAATTGAAGGTCAAGAGATTTCGAGCCAAAGAGGATCAGGAAAAATGGTATTTGTGGAAAAAGGGACTCCTGCTTCCATGGGAGGAAATGGATATGATCGCTCAAATGGAATAGCCTATCCTTTTATGTACGATTTGTCTGTTGATAGTCTCGATTGGTCTGAATGTTCTGCAAACAATATCGCGAGCGATCGTCGTATTTTAATGGGGCTCGGACCTTTCGATATGGAGCAAGGAAGCTCATATGAATTCAGTACAGCGGTAATTTGGGCCAGAGATACTATGTCCTATACCTGTGATGAGCTTCCTAAGCTTGTTGAAATTGGAAAAGAAGTTCAAGCTTGGTATGATAATGAACGACTATTAAGCAGCGAAGCGCTTCAGAATCCGAACTCAGAAATTCAGATTTTCCCTAATCCTTCCAATGGGAATTTCAAGATTGACTTAAAAGACCAAGTCTCTTCTGTAAGCATTTTTGACACCCAAGGAAGACTCATTAGATCTATGGATGGAGTTCAAGGAGTTCAATCCATTGAAGAACTCAAAACCGGATTGTATTTAATTCAGCTTCTTACCGGAACTCAGATTGAGAGTAAAAAAGTAGTAGTCAGGAATTAGACTTGACAAAAAAATACTGAAAGGTCAATTCGATAAGAGTTGGCCTTTTTTTATTCCATTTACGGAAGCAAAAGCGACGAATCTCCGTAGCTTAAAAAACGGAAATCACGATTCATGGCATATTGGTAAACTGTTTTCCAATCTTCCCCAATCCATGAAGCTACCAAGGCTAACAAACTACTTTGAGGCTGGTGGAAGTTAGTGATCAAACCCTCAATTGCTCTCCACTGATAACCAGGCATGATATACAATGAGGAGTGAAAGTCTAAACTTTTAAGTCCAGAAACATCTAATGCCTTCAAAAGGAATTCACAAGCTTGTTTCCAAGTAAATTTAGCTGGTAAATTGTAGGCGTCCTCCTGTCCTAAATTAGTGATCTTGAGATCATTCGTTTCCCGCATTTTCTCAGCTAGCCAATACATACTCTCTAGGGAACGTAAACTGGTTGTCCCCACGCTGATGAGTGCCTGTTCATGATTGATCAATTGCTCTAAACTTTCACGTGTCACCACTACCCGCTCTCGGTGCATTTCGTGCTCCACCAATTTTTCGGCTTTCATCATTCTGAAAGTCCCAGCCCCAACAAATAAGGTCAAATAGTTCAGACTGTGTCCACGCTTTTTTAAGTCCTCCAACTGCGAATCAATAAAATGAAGTCCCGCCGTAGGAGCAGCTACCGCACCGTCTTCCTTTGCATAAACGGTTTGGTAAGTTTCTGCGTCCTCCTCTTCGGTGGCTCGATTAAGATATGGAGGCAAGGGAATTTCTCCAGCTAAAAGTAGGATCTCAGAAAATTCTATTCCTCCCTCCCATTCAAAATTCACCAGAACCTCATCTTGTCTTTTTTCAAGCAGACTTGCATATAAATTGGTATTTCCCAATTCAAGCTTGAGCTTATCCTCGGCTTTAAATCGTTTGAGGTTACCTACCATACATTGCCAAACGCATGACTTCGTTGCGGTAAGGGCTTGTTCAACCGTTGATTCGTGGGGTTCTAAGCAGAAGACTTCAATCTTCGCTCCCGTCTCTTTCTGGAATCGAAGGCGTGCCGACAAAACTTTGGTATCGTTAAAAACCAGCATGGCTCCTTCAGGAAGATGCGTCTGAAGATTTGAAAACACCTCTTCTTGTATGCTGCCCTTTTTATAAATCAAGAGCTTCGATTGATTTCGATCTTCAAGCGGATACTTCGCAATGCGATCCTCCGGAAGATCATAGCTGAAATCAATACTCTTGAGCTCTTTTCGATTCATGATGCAAATGTATTCTCATGAGCTATTCAAATGGCCTCAGGCTTGAGTATTTTCATATTTAAATAATGACCATCTTGTGATCAAATTCGAAAAATGAAAAGAAAAGCAACAGCCGTTTGGAACGGCAGCGGAAAAGAAGGAAAAGGTCTACTAAGTACCCAAAGCACTGTTTTAAAAGACACACAATATTCGTTCAGTAGCCGTTTTGAAGAAGGAATAGGAACCAATCCAGAAGAACTGATTGCCGCGGCACATGCAGGATGTTTTGCAATGAAGTTGAGCTTTTTACTCGATGCAGAAGGTTTTTCAGACAAAAAGCTAAATGCGACAGCCAGAGTTAGTTTGGAAGATGGAAGTTTAACCAAAAGCGAAATCACTTTAGAAGCTCAGGTTCCGGGAATAGATGCAAGCACATTCGAAAACTGTGTAAAAGAAGCTGAACTGAATTGTCCAATTTCCAAAGCTTTAAATCTTGAAATAAGTGTCGACATTAAGTTGAATGCTTAATTAAGACAAACTAAATCTTCAATCTTCCGTTCCTAATAGAGTATGAAAGACAAAAAAGAAATTGTAGAAAACTGGCTACCTCGTTATACTGGGACCGCGCTTGAAGATTTTGGGGAATACATCCTTTTGACCAACTTCAATAATTATGTTCAGCTCTTTGCTGATCAGGAAAAGGTTGAAGTTCAAGGTAAAGGCAAAGCCATGCCAAATGCACATTCTGGAAATATCTCCATCATCAATTTCGGAATGGGAAGTGCCAATGCCGCTACGCTAATGGATTTGCTTTCGGCAATTGAACCGAAGGCAGTTTTGTTTTTAGGGAAATGCGGAGGACTAAAAAAGAAGAATAAAATTGGCGACATGATTTTGCCGATTGCAGCGGTTCGAGGCGAAGGAACTAGCAACGACTATTTCCCAAGTGAAGTCCCAGCGCTACCCTCTTTCAACCTTCAACGCGCTGTTTCACACGTAGTAAGAAATCACAACACTGATTATTGGACAGGTACAGTTTACACTACCAACAGACGGGTTTGGGAGCACGATGAAGACTTTAAAGAGTACTTAAGAAAGATTCGAGTCATGGGAATCGACATGGAGACGGCTACCATTTTTGCAGTTGGCTTTGCGAATCGAATTCCAACGGGAGCGCTTCTTCTAGTTTCGGATCAACCTATGATTCCAGAAGGAGTTAAAAGTGAAGAAAGTGATAAACTGGTTACTCAGCATTTTGTCAATAAGCACGTTCAGATGGGAACAGATGCGCTGCATGAGCTCATCAATAAAGGAGAGTCGGTGCGACATTTACGCTTCGATTGATAAACTGAGTTGATCTAGGCCTTTAGCTTGAACTGAAATTTCCTAAGGATTTTGTGACAATACTCATGTGCTAATTAAGTTGAGTTTAGCAACTTTGAGAAATGAAACAAGCCATTACTTTAGTTATCATAGCTTTTCTCGCTGCCTGCAGCTCAGAAGTTGCTAAAAAAGAAGAACCAAAAGAGGCAGTGCATGAATCCAATGACAGCATTGTTGATGCTCGCCGTTCCACTTCTGAATTGGCTCATCTTATGCGAAGCATTTATGTTGACATGCACGACAACAAAGAACTACTAGCTTCTGGAACTATGCCCTCTGTAGATTGGGGTCGTTATATGGAAATAAAAAAAGCAACACCTACCGATCCTGATGATAGTGGAGTTGCTTTCGATGCTTTTGCAGACGCCTATATGTTCCAATTGAATGCCTTCAGCGAAGCTTCAGATTCAACTAGGATTATGAAGTATAACAATCTTGTAAATGCTTGCTTGAACTGCCATCAGCAGTATTGCGTTGGTCCAATGGACATCATTAGAACCCTCGAAATAAAGAATTAAAGTCTGAGCCCGATTTTAGCGTGTAATGAGCTAAAGTTGAACTTCATATGGTGCAGCGAATTTTTGTTGTTCCCAAGGCTGAAGTACTGATTTCCAAACTCCAGACCAGCATAAAATTTGAGCACTTTGTAAACCAGTCCAAGCTGATAACCTGCAGTTCCCCCTGTCATGGCAATTGAAGTTAAACTGGGTACATTCCCAGTGTTATAATCTTCACTGACCAATAAAGGACTTGCATAGGCGTGGGCCGTTATTCCCAAGCGGGAAATTGGCTTTAGAAAGAAAATCGTTTTCAATCCGAAACGACTTTGAAAAGTTCCTCCGTTTACACTCGAACTTCTTTGTAATAGTTGGCCATCTTCAAATAATGCTTCTTCGGTGACGAAGTTTAAAGGCGAATAACCCAATGCTAAATAAGATCCGAAATCGCTGTTTTCAGCAACTAAAAACTTGTACCAAATTCTGGCTTCAAAACTTTGTAAGCGTCCTTTACTCGCAAGGCTACTGATTTCTTCAAATGAGTTTAATGCTTGTTGGTTAAAGCTAGTTGAACGCATTGCTGCTCCTAACCAAACTTTATTTCGAAGTTTAAAATCGGCTTCCAGTGAATGACTCACAAATCCGAGTTTGCCTTCATCCCAGGTTTGACCTCCCGTTAAGTTTTCAAACTGTCTGAGGTCTGATGCCACAATGCCACCTATTTTATACTCCGCATGAAAAAACTGCGCAAAGCTGAGCTGACTTACAAAAAGAGATAAAAACAGAAGCAAATTGGGCTTAAGCATAAGTGTTTCGGTGCAAATACAATACCAAAAATAAATTCATTCCTAGAGCTCAAAGAACATACTTCCAAGTAATTAGGCACAACAAATTGTTAGACTGAAATAAATTAATCGCAGAACGCGATTCACAGAATACATTTAATTTGCCCTAGAATATTCCTACAAGCCAGAGCTGTTAAGGTTTTTTGAGCGATTGCTTAACAACTTTTAACAGCATCTAGCTCAGCCCTCAGGGCAATTTCGGGACTTTTGTGGACATTGATTTTTAGCCTAAAAATTGAGAAATGGATGAAGTGAAGACGGAGCAAATGCAAGAATCGAATACAGATATACGTGCTCTCAATGAAAAAATAGAAAAAGAAAGCTCCTTTGTAGACCTCTTAAACCTTGAGATGAACAAGGTTATTGTTGGTCAGAAATACATGGTTGAGCGCCTATTGATTGGACTTTTAGCAGACGGACACATTCTTTTAGAAGGAGTTCCGGGATTAGCTAAAACTCTAGCCATTAAAAGTTTGGCAAACACCATGCACGGTGATTTTAGTAGGATCCAATTTACGCCCGACCTCCTCCCTGCCGACTTGGTTGGAACCATGATCTATAATCAGAAGAAAGAGGCATTTACGGTAAAACAAGGACCCATTTTCGCCAACTTCATATTGGCAGATGAAATTAACAGAGCTCCAGCCAAAGTGCAGTCGGCACTGCTAGAGGCTATGCAAGAGAGACAAGTGACCTTGGGTGAAACAACCCATCCCCTTCCAAAACCTTTCTTAGTACTTGCTACTCAAAACCCAGTTGAGCAAGAAGGTACTTACGCGCTACCGGAAGCTCAAGTCGACCGATTTATGCTCAAGGTGGTTCTTGACTATCCTAAGAAAGAAGAAGAAAAACTGATTATTCGTCAGAACATTTCTTCTAAAGAATTTCCCAAAACACAGGCCATACTCAAGCAAGAAGACATTCTGAAAGCTAAGGCTGTAGTGCGCGAGGTTTATATGGATGAAAAAATCGAGCAGTACATTGTGGATATTGTATTTGCTAGTAGGAACCCAGAAGATTATGGTTTAAGCCAGTTTAAAGACATGATCTCTTTTGGTGGTTCACCAAGAGCAAGTATCAATCTGGCGCTTGCAGCCAAGGCCTATGCCTTCATTCACCGAAGAGGTTATGTAATTCCTGAGGATGTACGAGCAATAGCCAAAGACATAATGCGCCATCGTATTGGATTGAGCTATGAGGCTGAAGCTGAAAACATCAGCAGCGAAGACATCATTTCTGAAATTTTAAACAAAGTAGAGGTACCATAGCGAACTATCTATGGACAGCACTGAGTTATTAAAGAAAGTTCGAAAGATCGAAATCAAATCACGCGGTCTTTCAAATCAGATTTTTTCTGGTGAGTACCACTCTGCCTTTAAAGGTTCAGGAATGGCGTTTAGTGAGGTAAGGGAATACACTCCTGGAGATGAAATTCGAAAGATTGACTGGAACGTAACCGCTCGCTTTAACCATCCATTTGTAAAGGTTTTTGATGAAGAGCGCGAGCTCACGGTAATGTTGCTGGTTGATATTAGCGGCTCAGAAGATTTTGGAAGCGCCGAACAACAAAAGCGCGAGATCATTACTGAAATTAGTGCTGTATTGGCTTTTAGTGCAATCCAAAATAATGATAAAATCGGTGTGATTTTCTTCAGCGATACAATCGAGAAATTCATTCCGCCTAAAAAAGGGAAAAGCCATATTCTTAGAATTATCCGCGAGTTGATAAGCTTCGAAGCGAAAAGCAACAAAACAGATATTGAACTGGCTTTGCAGTATTTCACCAAGGTGATTAAAAAGAAAAGCACTTGTTTTATCCTTTCTGATTTTATCGATAAATCCTTTGATCGCGCTTTGCAAATTGCCTCCAGAAAGCATGATATTGTTGCACTTCGCACCAAAGACCCACGAGAAAACGAATTGATTGATTTGGGAATCATTCCTTTTGAAGATGCCGAAACTGGTGAGATTCGAATGATGGATACTTCCAGCAAAAGTTTTAGAGAATCGTTTAGGAAAGAGCAAGTCAAAAGAGATTTACAATTGAAGAGCATCTTCAATCGAGCTCAAGTAGATCACACCACCCTTTATACCGACAGACCTTATGTTCGCCCATTGATGAACCTTTTTAAAATGAGAGAAGGAAGAAGATGAGAGTTCTAGGGATCATTATGCTTTTTTGCTCGAGCCTGTTTGTAAATGCACAAGAGGCCGAAAGTCTTATCGACACGAATCGGATTCTCATTGGTGGACAAGTTCAAGTGAGCATCATGCTTACTACTAAGGCACAAGACACCGTAATATGGCCAGCCCTTCCTGATAGTTTAACTCAAGGAGTTGAAGTGCTCTCTAGCACTAGCATCGATACTTCTTATGATAGCCAAGACATCGGCACGAAGCTTTACTCTCAAGACCTCATCATTACCTCCTTTGATTCAGGCTATTACGTAATACCTCCCTTCTACTTCCTAGTAAATGGAAAAGAAGTGAAGTCGAGTCCCTTTCTTCTAACTGTTGGAACCATTCCTTTAGACACGAGCAATGCCATTAGAGATATTAAAGACCCAATTCCTGTAGATTATGGATTAATTGACTGGGCTACAGATAATTGGCACTGGATTTCTTTGGCCGCCCTACTGATATTGATCATCAGCTTGACAATTCTTTATTTCGAAAAGCGCCGCAAACAAGAACCCACACCTAAACCGGAAAAACCAAAAGAGCCGGCTCATCTCATTGCTAATCGAAAACTCAAATTGCTTGAAGAGAAAAGACTCTGGCAGGCTTCAAAAGTGAAAGCTTATCACAGTGAGTTATCTGAAATTATCAGAGAATACCTTGAACTGCGTTTCGATATTCATGCTCTGGAGCAAACTACGGATGAAATCATGCAAAGTTTGCGATTTAGCGAACTAAAAGAGCAACAGAAAAGCAACTTGAAAAAGCTGCTATTCCTCTCAGATTTGGTGAAGTTCGCCAAAGAAAAGCCACTGCCAGAAGAGAACGAACAGAGTTTGAGATACGCCTATCTTTTTGTAGAAGAAACAAAGCTCGAAAGCAGCACAAAATTGGATGAAGATGTTAGCTGAGACAGAGTTTGCATATCAAAACCTCTTGTGGTTGCTATTGCTTATCCCAGTACTGGTCATCATCTATCTCTTGCGTTTAAAGAGTCAGCAAGCCAGTTTAAAAATGAGTTCGCTTAGCATGCTTCCAGAAGCTCAAAGCTTAAAGACTTACCTGCGTCATGGGCTCTTTGCATTGCGAATGCTTGCCCTAGCCGCCTTGGTTTTAGCGATGGCTCGACCTCAGTCTTCCAGTTCATGGCAAGATGTGAGCACAGAAGGCATCGACATTGTTTTGGCTTTGGATATTTCAGGTTCAATGCTGGCAGAAGACTTTGATCCAAATCGATTAGAAGCGGCCAAAGTAGTTGCTCAAGATTTTATTTCAGGCAGACCCAATGATCGAGTTGGCTTGGTGATTTATTCCGGGGAAAGCTTCACCCAATGTCCTTTAACTACTGACCATGCTGTGTTGAAGAACCTCTTTATGCAAATCAAAAATGGAATGATTGAAGATGGAACAGCTATCGGCTTAGGCTTAGCAAATGCTGTAACCCGACTCAAAGATTCTGATGCTAAAAGCAAGGTCGTCATTTTACTTACTGATGGCATTAACAACCGAGGTAGCATCCCACCTATTACTGCTGCAGAAATAGCCAAGGCTTTCGATGTGAGGGTTTATACAATTGGTATGGGAACTTATGGCACCGCTCCTATGCCCTTTCAGCATCCTTATGGTGGAACACATTACCAGAATGTAGAAGTCAAAATTGATGAAACTACCTTGCAAGAAATTGCGGATCTAACTGGAGGACAATATTTTAGGGCAACTGATAACGACAAGTTAGAAAGTATTTATGCTGAAATCGATAGCCTGGAAAAATCGAAAATAGAGGTTACTGAATACCGAAAGAAAAAGGAAGAGTTTACGCCGTGGATAATCCTGGCACTTGCGCTACTTGGCTTAGAATTCCTATTGTCTCACACTTATTTTAAGTCGGCCATCTGATGTATCGCTTTGCAAACATAGAAGCACTTTGGCTATTGGCATTTCTGCCAGTATTATGGCTTATCTATCTCCTGGTGCAACGCTGGCGAAGGAAACAGATTAAACGCTTTGCGAGCGCTAAGGCTATGAAGCAATTGGCTCCAGAGATTAGAACCTCCAAATACGGCTACAAATTTGTGCTTTATAACCTTGCGCTAATTTCCCTAATCATTGCCGTAGCTAATCCTCAAATTGGAAGCAAACTCGAAGAGGTGAAACGCCAGGGAGTTGATTTGGTTATCTGTTTGGATCTTTCCAATTCAATGATGGCGGAAGACATTAAACCTAGCCGGCTTGAAAATGCTAAGCGCGCTATCTCCAGACTCTTTGATGAAATCAAAAACGATCGAGTGGGTATCGTCGTGTTCGGCGGGGAAGCTTACACTCAGCTTCCTATTACAACGGATTACGCTGCTGCCAAAATGTTCCTAAATACCGTGAATACGGATATCATTCCTATTCAAGGAACTGCAATTGGAAAAGCTATCGATATGGCTATGCGATCTTTTGATCCTGAAAGTCCGACTTCTAAAAGTATCATTGTGATTACTGATGGTGAAAACCACGAAGATGACGCAGTTGAAAAGGCCAAAGAAGCTGCTGGAAAAGGCATTACAGTGCATACCATCGGAATGGGTTCTGCCAAGGGAGCTCCTATTCCTGTCTATAGAGGCAAAAAGCAAGTTGGCTATCGTAAAGACAAAGAAGGAAACAGCGTAGTGACCAAATTAAATGAGGAGAATCTTCTAAAAGTGGCTAGTGCAGGACAAGGGATTTTTATCCGCGCCAGCAATTCAAATACAGGTTTGGACTTCATCTTTGATGAGATTGCTAAAATGGAAAAGGTTGAATTTGGGACAAAAATGTTCACCGACTATGAAGACCGTTTCTACTATTTCGTTTTACTTGCATTTGCGATTTTACTTTTAGAATTTTTAACCTTAAACCGCAGTAATCGCATCCTTAAAAGCTTGAACTTATTTGGCGAAAAATCATGATTAGAATTGGTTTCATATTAGGCAGTTTCTTGCCCTTGCTTCTCTTCGCTCAATCGAGTAAGAAAGATATGAGTGATGCCTTTGAACTCTATCAGAAAGGGAAGTATACTGATGCGAGCAAAAAACTTGAATCGAGTTTAGATAAAAGTCCGAATACCATTGAAGGTAGTTTCAACTTGGGCGACTCTTATTTTAGAGAAGAGCGTTATGAGGAAGCTGCTGAGAAGTTTCAGGAAAGTGTCGACTTGGCAGTGAATCCTGAGCTCAAAAGCAAGGCATACCACAATTTAGGAAATTCGCAACTGCAATCAGGTAAACTCAAAGAAAGCATAGAGTCCTACAAGCAGGCCCTTCGTTTAAACCCACAAGACAATGATGCTCGTTACAATTTGGCTTTCGCTATGAAAAAGCTGAAAGAACAAGAGCAACAACAGCAGCAACAGGATCAGAACAAGGATCAGAATAAAGATCAAGAGGACAAAAAAGATCAAGAAGAGCAGCAGAATCAAGATAAAAAGCAGGATAAGGATCAAGAAGGAGATCAGCAAAAAGATCAGGAAAAGAAAGAAGATCAAGAGAATCAAAGTAAAGAGCAAGAGTCTAAAGAGGGCGACAATAAAGAGCAGGAGAAAAAACCCCAGCCCCAAGCAGGAGAAGAAAAAGAAAATCAGATTTCTAAGGAAGACGCAGCACGCATCTTGGAAGCCTTAAAGAATCAAGAACAAGAGACCCAAGACAAGTTGCGCAAGCAGAAAATCAAGGCAAAAGGCCTCAAAATTGAAAAGGATTGGTGAGGTTAGTTGCTTACATATCAATGCTTTTGATCATAGGCTGTTCTTATAGCCAAGCACAGACTTTTGTTGCCAAAGTGAGCAAGAGCTCCTTAAAAGTTGGTGAACAGTTCAAACTTCAATTTGTCTTCGATGAAAAAGGCCAAGGTTTTAAAGCTCCCGACCTAAGTGCCTTTCGTGTTTATGCAGGTCCGAACCAATCAAGTAGCATGAAATGGGTGAATGGCGTAGTGAGCAATAATTTGAGCTTTTCCTATGTTTTGTCGCCCAAAGCCGAAGGTAATTTTGAGATAAAACCAGCCTCCGTTACTTTCAAAGGAAAAAGCTTTAGCAGTCAGCCCATTAAAATTAAGGTCTCCAAAGCGCAATCCCAATCCAGTTCGGTAGGACAAAACCAATCAACCGCTGCACAGTCAGCCGCTCCGAAAGCGAGCAATGGCATGGACAAAAACGTTTTCCTACGCGTTCAAGTGAGCAAGTTAAAACCCTATGAAGGAGAACAGGTTATCGCCACTTACAAACTCTATTATCGCATCGATGTAATCAATATTGAGGCTGAGAAACTTCCTGCATTTAAAGGATTCTCCTCTTACGATGTGAACATGAAGAACAACAATATGCCTCAAGAGATAGTGAATGGTGTTCGCTATAATGTTGCTGCCATTCAACAGGTGGTGCTTTTCCCTCAACGTTCAGGTGAGTTGGTTGTAGATGCCTTACAGCTAAAAACCATTGTGAGGGTAGTGAGCAATCGAAGACCTCGAAGCGTATTCGATCAATTCTTTGGAAGTTATCAGGATGTTGAGCACCTATGCCAGAGTCCTAAGCTTAAACTTCAAGTTCGGCCACTTCCTAATAAAGGAAAACCTGCCAATTTTAAAGGTGCGGTCGGCTCCTACAGTTTCAATACAGAACTCGATAAAGACTCTTTGGCTGCAAATGATGCAATGAATCTGAAAGTCTTAATTAAAGGAAGAGGAGACATTAATTTGTTGCCTGAGCCAGCGTTTAAGTTTCCAGCAGATTTCGAAGTTTATGACCCGAAGTTGAATACTTCAAGTGTTGTGAGTCCAAGTGGAATCAAAGGCCGTAAGAGCTTTGAATACCTAGTGATTCCTCGCCATTCAGGGAAATTTAAGATTGAAAGTGAAGGCTTTAGCTATTTTGATCCCAAACAGGGGAAATATGTTTCTGTTGCTTCAAAGAGCTACGACATCACCGTTGATAAGGTGGAAGGAGAAGAAGAGAATAACACTTTTAGAGCCTCCAAGAAAGAAGATATCAAGTTTGTGGGTAGCGATATCCGTTACATTAAAACAGAAAAGCAAGCCCTGAGTAATCTCGATGAGCACTTTTACAGAAGTGCATTCTTTTGGGCCCTACTCCTACTCCCCAGTCTTCTGATGCTTATTGCGCACTTTGTGCTTCGTCAGCTCATGAAAGGTCAAAATGATATTGCCCTTATCCGAAGGCGTAAAGCAGCTAGCATGGCAAACAAACATTTAGCCGCTGCCAGCAAGGCGCTCAAAGAAAATAGTGACGAAGTCTATGAAGCCATTTCAATTGCCCTCTATGGCTACTTATCTAATAAGTTAAACATCGACACTGTAGATCTGAACCGAGATAACATTAAAGAAGAATTGGCTAACAAACAAGTGAGCGCATCACTGATAAAAGAATTGGAGGAACTGTTGAATAGCTGCGACATGGCTCGCTTTTCTCCAAGCGCTGCTGGAGATAAACAAGCACTATTCGATCAGAGTAAATCATTGATTAATCAACTTGAAAATACGCTATCATGAAGCTCCTTGTTAGTCTTTTAGCCAGCTTGATGTTTAGTTTGTGTTTTGCACAGGACGATCATTATTTGGCCAAAATTGAACAAGCCAATGGAGCTTATGCAGAAGCAGCTTACGATTCTACCCTGAGCATTTACACCGAGGTTTATCAATCTGGTTACGAATCCTTTAGCTTGTATTACAACATGGCTAATAGCTTCTATAAACAAGGCGAGATTCCTTCGGCAATCTTGTTTTATGAGCGCGCAATCAAACTTAATCCGAGTGATAAAGACGCTCAATTCAATTTAGCAATTGCTCAGGAAGCCAGTGTAGATAAGATAGAAAAACTCCCCGTTTTCATAGGCTCTCAATTCTGGAAAAACTTCAGAAGCTCCTATACTATGGATTCATGGGCTTGGCTCGCTATTTTGTTCCTTTTGCTTAGCAGCTTATCCTTTTTCCTTTTCATTAGAGCCAAAGATGCCGGAACGAGAAAAGTTTTCTTCTACGGTTCAATCTTTTGCGTGAGTCTGTTTTTACTTAGTATGATTAGCGCCGAAAGTGCTTATAATTACCGCTTTAAAAAAGAAAGTGGGATCATCTTCTCCCCGAGCATTACGGTTCAAAGTGCGCCAGCCCAAAACTCCGGTGAGCTATTCGTCTTGCATGAAGGAACAAAAGTGATTATATTAGGAGAAGAAAATACTTGGTACAATATCCGCCTCGAAGATGGAAACGAAGGATGGGTGCCTAGTGCTTCAATTGAGCCAATTTAAAGAATTCATAAAGCTGCGTAAATCTCGCTTTCAGACTCACATCTGATTTGTGTTATATTCGCGTCAAGAGAAAATGATAGAAGAACTGAAGATTTATGTCGAGAAAGTTAAAGAGTCAAAACTTGCCTCTTTAGATCGTGATCAATTAAATTTTGGAAAGCAGTTCTCAGACCACATGTTCGTAGTTGACTATGAGCAAGGTGAGTGGAAAGACCCTTCAATTGTTCCTTTTCGAAACATCTCATTAAACCCAGCAACTTCTTTTATCCATTATGGCCAGTCTATTTTTGAAGGACTTAAAGCACATCGCGGTCAAAATGGAGAAATCCTGGTTTTTCGTCCTGGGATGAACCTCAAAAGACTCAACAGCTCTGCAAATCGTCTTTGTATGGCTGAGCTTCCTGAAGACATCTATTTTTCAGGATTAAAAGAACTTCTTAAACTCGACAAGGATTGGGTGCCAAATGGTGATGACGCATCACTTTACATTCGCCCATTTATGTTCGGAACTGAGCCTTTCTTAGGTGTAAAAGCTTCCGACTCTTATCGTTTCATGATTATTACCTCCCCTTCTGGAAAGTATTACTCTAAACCTGTTCGCGTTAAAATCGAAAAGGGATATGTACGGGCTTCTAGAGGGGGTACTGGAGCTGCAAAAGCAGCTGGAAACTACGCAGCATCATTGAAGCCAGCACAATTGGCTAAGGCAGAGGGTTACGATCAATTGATTTGGACAGATGCCCAAAACCATGAATTAATTGAAGAAGCTGGAACCATGAACATCATGTTCGTTATTGGAGGTAAGCTCATCACTCCTGCTCTTTCGGGATCTATTTTACCTGGAATCACAAGGGACAGCATTCTCAGTTTGGCTCGTTCATTCGACATTGATGTGGAAGAACGTCCGGTGCGCGTTGACGAATTGGTAAAAGCAGCAGAAAATGGCGCGCTGAGCGAAGCATTTGGTGTTGGAACTGCCGCTACCATCTCTCATATCGAAACCATTGCACATGATGGTATCGATTACAAATTATCTCATATTGAAGATGCGCCAATTGCCAATAGAATCAAAAAAGGGCTTGACGATATCAAACGCGGACGCGTAGAAGACAAGTTCGGTTGGAACTTGCTTATCGACTAATTACTTTTTCTTTTCGGTTTTTTTCCAGATGCTGTAGTCGTTATCCTCTGCAGGATTAAAATGTCGGAATTTAGCAATGGGCTCTACTACTTTCATGGTTTCCTGAAGTTCTTTTGGAAGTTGCTGGTATAGCTGAGTACCTTTTCGTTTCCAATCGATCATCTCATCATCGAGTTGTTTAACGATTTTACCAGGATTACCCACCACCATACTTCTCGCAGGGATCTTCTTTCCTGCTGAAATAAGCGTGAGAGCTCCAACAATTGAATTATCGCCGATATGTGTTTCATCCATCACCACGGCGTTCATGCCAACCAATACGTTTTTACCAATATGCGCACCGTGTATCACCGCACCGTGTCCTATATGCGATTCTTCTTCCAGCAAGACATGAACTCCTGGGAACATATGTACCGTACAATTCTCTTGAACATTGCTACCATCTCGAATTTCAATAGAGCCATAATCTCCACGAATGGTGGCAAAAGGACCAATGTAAACGTCCTTTCCTATACTCACCTCTCCCACTACACATGCCTGAGGATGCACAAAGGCACTTGGGTGAATGAGGGGTTTAATTCCTTTGTATTCGTAGATCATAACAAATAGATTTTAGACAAAGAAAGAAGATTCATTTAGTCCTTGGCAATTATCTTGAAATTGCTGAACTTAGTTGAACTATGCCAAGATTCAGAAAGATTAAGGAAACTTGTTTGTACGTCACAAACATCGATCGCTGCCGCGATTTTTATGAAGGAAAATTAGGACTCAAATGCTTTCGTCACCAAGATGGTCGACATGTGTTTTTTGAAGTTGGAGATGACGTGCTTTTGTGTTTTGTATCAGAAGACACTAAGAAACTAGCATCGCTTCCAGCCCACTACGGAGAAGGATATATGCACCTAGCTTTTGAGTGTGATAAAGAGGCTTATGCCGAATGGAAACAACTTGTAAAAGATCAGGGAATTAAAATTGAACACACCGAAGATTGGGGTGATGGTCAAGAGTCCTTCTATTTTCGTGATCCCGACAATCATTTGCTCGAAGTAGTGATGCCGGGTTTATGGAAGCACCTTAGTTCAGAGGCTTAAGAGCCTAAAAAATGTTGGATAGCTAAATCGTAAGAACGCAAGCCAAATCCGCTAATCACCCCTTGGCAATGTGCAGCAAAATGAGAGATTTGGCGAAAATCTTCACGAGCGTAAACATTGGATATATGAACCTCAATTACTGGAGTAGAAATAGCGGCAATGGCATCAGCAATAGCAATTGAAGTGTGAGTATAAGCTCCACCATTCAGTATCACTCCGTCGTACTTTGATTCTGTGTCATGAAGCGCATTGATCAATTCCCCTTCTACATTCGACTGATAAACTTCAATCTCTGTTTCTTGATAAACCGACTGAAGTTCTTTGAGGTAATCATCAAAGGATTGATTTCCATAGATGTCTTTTTCCCTCGATCCGAGCAAGTTCAGATTAGGTCCGTTGATGATGAGCAATTTCATACTGCAAAAGTAATCGCTATTCTTTAGTTTTGAGAAAAGCCTGAAAATGAAAATCTATCCTATACACACTGGCAATTTCAAACTTGATGGTGGGGCCATGTTTGGCGTGGTGCCAAAATCCATTTGGTCTAAGGTAAACCCAGCCGACGAAAACAATATGTGCACTTGGGCAATGCGCTGTATGCTTATTGAGTATGAAAACCGCTTGGTGCTTATCGATACAGGAATTGGTGACAAGCAAAGCGACAAGTTCTTTGGGCATTATTTCCTTCACGGTGATCATTCATTGGATACCTCTTTGGCGAGTTATGGTTTCCACAGAAAAGACATTACTGATGTGTTTCTCACTCATTTGCATTTTGATCACTGTGGTGGAGCTATTCAGTGGAATAAAGACCGTACCGGACATGAACCTGCCTTTCCAGATGCAAACTACTGGAGCAATAAGAAACACTGGCATTGGGCTACAGAACCAAACGACCGCGAAAAAGCTTCTTTTCTAAAGGAGAACATCTTACCTCTGGAAGAAAGTGGCCAGCTTGGTTTTATTCATGTGGATGATAATACCAAGGTGACGGCTGAACTGCTCCCTGGATTTAAGGCTCTGGTTATGAATGGCCACACTGATGCTCAAATGCTTCCAATGATTGAATACCAAGGAAAGACCATTGTGTTTTGCGCCGATCTTCTTCCCTCTTCTGGTCATATTCCTTTGGCTTGGGTGATGGGCTATGATACACGTCCACTCCTAACTCTTAGTGAAAAAGCACAATTCTTAAATGAAGCAGTTGAAAAAGACTACCTCTTGTTCTTTGAGCACGATGCATATAATGAACTCGGAACACTCAAAATGACTGAAAAAGGAGTTAGATTAGACAATACTTTCGCCTTTAGAGAAGTTTTTAAATAATGAAGTCTTCAATAAAAGCCCATGTTGTTCTCATGTTTTTTGGTTTTGCAAGCCTTGATGCAGAAGCAGGAAACAAGTACAAAGAGCAAAATTTAAAGTCTGTTTACAAGGAGAGCGTTTCAATTTCCAAAAAAATAAGAATGTGCAAAGCCGAAGTAAGCAATGCGCAATACATGGAGTTTATTAAAAAGCAGAATGCTGAAGATAGCGCGCTACACAGAATCCAAGCCGAAAGATGGCGAAGTAAAGCTGCATACAATGAGCCTTATGTGAAGTACTACCACGATCATCCAGCATTTGCTGACTACCCAGTAGTAAACATCAATCAAGAAAGCGCCAGAGCCTACTGCCAATGGCTAACAGAGCTTTACAATACCTCCTCTAGGCGGAAGTATCAAAAAGTACTCATTCGATTGCCTACAGAAGACGAATGGACTACAGCAGCCAAGGGCGGAAACCCAAATGCCATTTACCCTTGGGAGGGAAATAGTTTGAGAACCAAAGACTCTGTAATGCGATGTAATTTCAAAAGAGCCGCTTCTGACACGATGGGAATTGATAATGCTGAATTCAAAGCTCTTGAACAACTTTATTTTCTCGTTACTAATTCAGTGATTTTTCCTGACCAATACAA
>ENA-UOXV01003452-UOXV01003452.1-marine-metagenome-genome-assembly--contig:-NODE-3452-length-19160-cov-8.047213_pt1 | contig 19160 bp, 19 predicted proteins | sample MGYA00238165_ERZ766961 | MGnify/ENA primary metagenome ERZ766961 (study PRJEB28924, sample SAMN03173240) | marine metagenome | biome: Marine; feature: Water; material: Subsurface seawater | place: North...
GGAGGAAATGAACTTAAACTATAAATTAAGCTATCCATTTTAATGTTTAATTTATCTGCAGGGACTATAAAATGAATTCTAACTCCAAATTCATTAAAACATAATTTATCAAGTATTTTCAAGTGTTCTAATACATCATTAGAAACACCATTATTAACTTGAAATAAAAAATTATTGTTCTGCTTTAAATACCTTTCATCTAAGAAAAAATTTCTTAGATATTCATAGTGCTTTATTGCAGATTGCTCAGAGTATGTCTGTTTAAAAATAACGATATTATTGTCTCCTTGCCAAGACTTTGTCCAGTCACCATTTGCCCAAGCAAAAAAATAATTTTGTGCTATTCCTTTATTTGAAAGATGAAATTCGGGGACTTTTTCTAAAGTTGTAAAATCATTGCCAAACCAATAGTGCCAGTAAACCAAGCCATCAATTCCTGCTTCTCTCGAAAAATCAATTACTTTTTTTACTTTGTCATCTTCAGATAAATTATAGTATCCTAAATCTAATGGCTTGTAGGGCTGATTATGCCCTTTATATAAAGGTTTAGCATTTTTTGTACTCACCCAGTCGGTGAATCCTTTCCCCCAAAACTTATCGTTTTCAGGTGTAGGATAAAATTGTGGAAGAAAATATGAATATATTTTTGTCAATGAAATAAGTTTAATATCAATATTCGTTCAAGCAAATAATTTTATGTTTTATACTCCATAATCTCTTTAACTCTCTTAAGTGTGATTTCTGATTTGAGGTCTTCAACAGTATCAATCTCTACATAACCTCCTTCAACAAAACTTGCTTTCAAATTATATTTTAGTTTTATTAAGTCTGCCAAAAAATCTGTTAGGTATGCATCTTTAAAAGATTTGCCATTAACATTATTATTTTTTATTGAATTAGTCATTTCTTTAAAGAAAATATCACTACCCTTTTTAGATAATTTTATTAGTCCAATATATTGACCTTCAATTTGTTTATAACTTTCAGGGGTATTGCCAATTTCAATAAGATCCCCTTGATCATTTAATCTTAGCGTTTCTAAATCTGAAAGTGGGTCATTGTACCTTGAATCCCAATAACTTTTCCAATCATTGTCAGTCGAAATACAGATATCGCTTTTGCATTTTAAAATAGATTGAATAACATCCGTAGAATAAATAGAATCCCCATATGATATCAAAATATCACCTTTTATTTCATCTCTAGCACAATAAAGAGAATATAACATATTTGTATTATCGTACTCAGGATTATTGATCAAATGAATGTTCAAATAATTTAACTTTTCTGATTTATATCCAGAAATTATCATAGTCTTTTCAAATAAAAAATTGTTCAAAATTTCGAGTTGATACTCAATCAAAGGTTTGCCGAAAATTGGAACTAAGCATTTTGGCTTGTCATTTGTTAAAGGCTTTAAACGAGTTCCTTTACCTGCAGCTAAAATAATTGCTTTCATATAATTCTATTTTTAATGATTTTTTATTGAACGAGGTAACCTCAATTCCCTGTTTAACTGCTAAAAAAGGCTTGTTTCTTAAAGAAGGCTTGTTGTATTTTAATCTATCAAGAGTTTTTAAACACAAAACTTTGCCATTGTTAGCTTCTATAATAGCTTGACCTGCAGCGGTATCCCATTCGGATGAACCTTCAAACCTCACATAAATATCATTATTTGACAGAGCTATTTCTACAAACTTAAATGCAGAACTACTTCTAGTAATTAAATGGTATTTATTTATTTCTATGAATTTTCTATCACTTTCATTAAGATGGTACAACGATGTAATTAATTTAAGGTTTTTTAACGGTTTTTTTATTTCACGTTTTACACTTTGATATTGAAAGTCATTTTTTACTAAGCCTGAATATTGTCGAAAAGAATAATCTGAATTGTTTATTACATTAATAACTCCAAAAACAGGATAATTATTTTTGATGAAAGAAATGTTAATTGACATTTTCCCTTTTTGACTCGTAATTTCTTTTGAACCATCGATTGGATCTACAATCCAATATTCACTATTAATAGCGTGTTCTTTATTATAACTTTCTTCAGAAATGACCTGAAATTTAGTTTTTCTCAATTCAGTAGAAATAAATTCATCCATCAGTAAATCAAAATTGTAGAGTGGTGAATTATCTTCTTTAGATTTAACATGAACGGGTAAACCCTTCTGTCTTAAATTCAATAAATAATTAGCGGCACTATTACCAATTTCTTTGGCATACTCAAATAATTCAATCATTGAATATTAATCTTATCATTTTTAAATCTTCTTTCAAAAAAGGATGCTCTCTTTCAGGATGCCACATTATTCCAAAAATTCTGTCTGTTTTGTGTCTTATTGATTCTATTTCACCGTCCTCTGAATAAAACAAAACTTCAAATCCTTCGGGACAATTCTTAAGGGAATAATTATGAAAACTATTTCTGATTTGCTTTACACTAAAGGCTGAAATAATTGAATGGTTAACATCTACGTGATTTTTCACTTGTTTAAGTTCCGTACTATTAATAACGCCTATAATTTGCATTCCTCTGCATATACCTAAAATTGGTTTATTGTTATTTTTTGCCCATGTGTAAAGGAACTCCTCGGTAGAATCACGTTTCTCGAATTCGCCAATATCATTTCCACCAGATAAGATTAAACCTCCTGGATTTAATCTAATTAACCACTCATCAAGTTTTTGACTTTTACTTTTTGTAAAAAGCACATTAGGTACTTGGATTGGGATATGTCCCAATTCAATAATTAGTCTTAATAAATTTTGATCAACTGCATCCCTATATTCATTTCGATTTGGAATATAATCTATTCTTTGACTAATTGCTATTATCATTATTCTTTTAGTTTAGCAGTAACTATATACAAACTACAGAATTGGGTTGGAAACAAAAACTTTAAAACTTTAAAAATTAAATTTCCAAAAAAATTTAACTTATAACCTTCATTTCTACCAGATTTTTCGTTAAAATTCTTTTGATTAGTATGTCTAAAAATCTTGAACTTAAATAAAAAAGGCATATTAAATTCTCTATTAATTGAAATAATTTTAAAATTAGATTTAGAGAATAACAAATTGAGATCTTTTAGTGTAAAATTGGCCTTATGAAAATGTTTTTCACCTTTATTATCTTTTAAATATTGTCTTTTCTTTGTTACTTCATCTAATATTAAATTTTGTAGATTATCTGCTCTAAATGAAGCTAAAAGAACTCCTTCCTTCCTTAATATTCTACTTGTCTCATTCAGCGCAGGTGTTAGATCTTTCCTAAAATTATGATAAAGCCCGAATGCCAGAATATACTTAAACTCATCTTCTTTGAAATCTGTGTTTAATATGCTTTGACAAGAAACAAGTAAATTTACATCTGCCTTTTTAATTTTATTAATTGCATTTTGAATAAAATCGATCCCATGAATATTGTATCCTTTATTGTGAAAAAACCTGAGCACTCGCCCATTACCACAACCAGCCTCTAATATTTTTCCATCTTTATCATCTTTGATAGTTGAAATTGCATTTTTCAAAGGATAAATAAGTTCATTACTCATTTCATCATCAACAGGAAGGTTTGCCCATCTTTCTGACCAATAATCCTGATTTTTTTTATATCTATATGTGTACCTCATAACTATTTAAGTATAGCAATATGCTTTAATACTGGATGTATAACAAAATACATTGAATTTTGATATGATTTTTTCCGCTTAAGCTCATTAAAATTTGGATTAATCTCAAACGCTTTAACTAAAGCTATAGCTCTAATTAAAGGATCATAATAATGATCTATTTTAGTTTTATCAAAATTTGGACTTAGTTTAATTACATGAATTATTGGCCCATCATCAATCTTTTCATTCATTAAAATTACAGATGCAGATATTATGTTTTCTTCTATAATGCTAAAGTAATTACAAGTACTTCCCTGATATTTAGGAAGAAAACCTCCGTGAGAATGTATAAAATTAATTCCTAAACTAAATAGTTCTTTTTTTAATATTATACCTCCCGCTCCGGAATAAATCAGGTTATCAATCTCTAAATTAGTTAAAAAAGAAATTACTTTAGGATCATTAATGTTATCCACCTTAAGTTTTACATACTCTAAATTACTCTTGTTCAATGTAGTTTCTATACTTTCGTTTGGATTGAAAGACCATTGATCATTATTATATTTAAGTTCAATAAAAGGAGTTTGAATCATTCTTTTAGGCTTTCCAATCAAACTTTGATTTGAATTAACCATAATAACAATTATCTTAGGAACAATTTTTTTATTTACTAGTGTCTGTAAATATGCGCGACTTCTCGATGTATCACTTAAGATAATTCCAAGCTTGAATAGGTTTATCATTTATAATTGATTTACTAATTCTAATTCTTTTTCAATTATTATTTTTAATGCAGGGGCATATTTTACGATACTTATCGGATTCTGTGATATTATTATATCACAAATTTTCAGTAAGCTGTTAACGTAGCCCAAAAATTTAGTCTCTTCGTAAAGTTTAATCAAAGTAATTCCAAATAAAATATAATCAAGAATATTGTCTTTTTTCTGAACGGGACGAAATGAATTTGAATCATATGAAAAATGAATTTTTTTGGAGACTTCGAACTTTTTAAATAAAATATTTATAAAATCATTTTTTTTATTTGTTTTTAAATAATTTAACAAGACATAACCTGTAGAAATTACCTTGTCATTATTTTTTATTTCAAGCTGTTCTATCCAGGAACTTAAATCTTGATTTTCAATCTTAATATTTTTTATAAAACTATTCCTCGATTCGTAATAAGAATCAATAAATTTTTGTCCTTCAAACGTAGTGTAAAAATATTTCTCTGGGTTTAATAATAAATTTTTACTAGTGTACTTATACATCAATAATACTTTTTAATTTGCTAATGTGAGAAAATAAGTTTTTTAAATCACTATTATTTTCTATTTTGTAATCGCAACTAATTGGCTCATCAAAACCAATATCACAACCTACAACATCTTTAATTAATCCCTTGTCATAATTTTCGTAAAGTTGTTTTGAGTCTCTCTCTTTTAAAACATCCATTTTAACATCAATAAAAATTTCAAAATAATTTAGAATATTTTCTCTGTTCCAAATTCTATCCTCTTGAGAAATAGAAAGAATAGAACAAATTACATTTATCCCATTTTTAGCTAAGAATTGAGATAATTTCATAATCCTATTTGCATTTTTTCTTCTATCTTGATATTCATATCCTAAATCATTTTGAAAAAGATCTCTAATTACATCACCATCAATTTTTATAAAGTTTTTTTCATTATTCAAACTTTTATGTAACTCATTTGCGAAAGTTGTTTTTCCAGAGCCCGAAAGTCCAATTACCCAAATTACCATAATTACGCTATTTTAATTATTTTATTTTTTAAACAATCCAAAATTATTTTTTTTGTTCTATTCTTTAAGCTATCAAAAATTTGCTCGCCACAGCCAATAGCAGCTGGTAAGTTAAATTCTGCACATCTAATTGCCATGTGAGAGTTTGCTCCTCCATACTTAGTTATCAATCCTAAAATTTCATAATTAAAAATGAAATCATAACCTGGATCTGCATTTTCTATCAATATAATTTTACCATTAATTTTTCCAAGGTCATTTATGCTTTTCAAATAAAATATATCTGATTCAACAGATAGCTTAGTAATAAAATTTGGCTGAGAAACTTGAAAAGGGATTATTTTTAGATCTGAAGAATTTGTAATGACTTGAGGCAGTCTTAAAGAGTGGTTTAAAAAAGCATCTTGACTTCTTTTAGAAATAATTTTCCTTAAATAACCTTCAAAATCATTTATTTCAACGCTATTATAAAAATTTAATATTTCTTCAACATCAAAATTTGACGCATCTTCCCTGCTGATGTTATATTCAGAAAAGTATTTAGCAATAATTTCCAGAATTATGCTGATTCCTCTAGTAAAAACAAATTTTGAATATTCTCTATTTTTAATGGCACTTGCAATATATTCTAAAAATAAATCATCTGTGATTTTGTTGAAACCGTGTTCAATCAATATTTTTTTTAATTTCTTCTGTTGGTAATCTGTTAATTCATGTTTGCTTTCATTAAAATTTTCTACAGAGGAAGTAGAAAATATTTTTTTATCCATTTGGTCATATCTCAATGATGTTATATCATATGTCCCTGGTCTCAAATGTCCATACTTCTCAAAAAATAAACTCTCATCTAATTTATTAATTGAAAATAATAATGAATCACGGCTAAACTCTGTTGCTACAGTTGGAATAGATCTAAGAAAACTCTGAACTTGATCATCATCTAACAACTTATATTTTTCATTTAATGAATCTAATAGGGTTTTAGCCACGAATCCGTGGCGCGCGATAATTGCAAATGGTATAATTCCTTTTGATTTGATTATTTCAATTAGCCCAGATATTTCACTTAATTTTAAGTTTTCAATTTGATTATATTCGGTCACTAAAATTTGATTAAGCTCTTTAATTTTTAAAATGGCGTTTTCAATTGATCCCTCAGAATTCTTATCAATAAAATCTAGTGTTAGAGTTTTATATACATTTTTAATTTGCTTTCTTTCAAATTCATTAAATTTTTTATCATAGTTGTTTTTTAATTTTTCCTCTAAATCAAAAGAATAACAAGTAATAGCTATATCAAATTCAATTTTGTCATGTAAAAAGGGATTTAACTTTAATTTTTGCAACCAGGAATTTACAAGTTTTTCCGATAATTTAGCTTCAAGGTCTTTAGGTAAATATGAATTAAAACTAAGTCGAGTATCTATGAATGGTTGACCGAAAATTGAATGCATAAGCGGTTTTCCTGAAATATTTTTATAGCCCATTTGTCCGCGAGCGATCCTCCAAGAGGAATCTGTAATTAATTTTCTATATAAGGAGTAGTCGAGTCTTTTCGGTAATTTTCCAATTAATTCAATTGGATTCCAGTCTGCCATTTGAGACAATATTGAGAATTCTCCAAATAAAAAATTTTCCCTAAAATTAAATTTTTCAAAATACGATGAAGTCTTCTTTATTAAATCAAAAATGAATTCATCTTGATTATTTAGCCAATACTTTGAAGTAGTAATGCTTCTTACTTGAAATAATTGAGGGTTAAAGAAAATGTCAAGTGCAAATTCAATATCTAATGAATTTGAATTCATTTTTTTTTCAAGTTCTTTAATTGCCTTAAATATTATTTTAAATCTTTTAGAATTAATTTCATCTTCATTAATATCTCGTAAAATATATATTGTTCTATTTGAATATTCACCGCTACCAGAAGTGACACTTTGCGTGCTCCCAGATTTGTCATCGTAATTAATAACATAATAAGGAGCGCCCGTATTTAATTCGCGTGTAAAAATAACACCGCTAAGATGTATTTTACTTATCTGCTTTTGGACAATGATCTTATTTAGGCCATTTATATTATTTTTTTTTATATAACTGTCAATTACCCTTTTAACTGCAATAAGAATATCAGACTTGCTTTTTTTCACATTCAAGATTGACTCATATTCGCCTGCTTTAGAATTCTCTAAACTATCTTCACCCAGTGCAGATGATCTTACAACTAATACGTCCGATTCAATAAAAAGTATTTTCCTTATTAAATTCTCTCTATCATTATTCCATTCGTCTACTGTGAAGTGAATAAAATCTGGTATATTGAAAATCTCTAATTGACTTGATAGACTTTTTAAAATATCTCCTTTTGTCATAGTATAATTATTCCCTTAAATTAGTGGTTAAATAGAATATTGGTAAGTAAAGCCTCTTTAAAAGCAACACACCATAATAAATTAAAAGCCCCATAAATAATGAAGGGTTAATTAATCCTATGCCCAATAGAAATAATGAATGACCATTAAATGTAAAAAAAACAACATAAATGTTTCTCAATATTTTATTGGAAAGCATTGGTTTGACATGTTTAACAGGTTTGTCAATGTGTGATTTTAAAATATATAAATGCTGCTGACTCAATAATTCACTAAACCAAAAAATTATATTAAATGTTGAAAAAATTAACCAAACAAATAAACTATTGTAGTGAATACAAAAGCAAATAATTGTTGTTTGGATTTTAATTAGATCAGATAAATGATCTACCCTTAATAATATTTTAGTTTTATTATCTGTTATTCTTGCTAAGGTTCCATCCACATAATCCAAAAAATGTGATAAATACCAAAACACTAAAAAAAGTTCGGAATGACCATTTAGCAAGAACAAATTTGAAACTAAACATATTAAAAAGGATAATAATGTGACATTATTAGGAGTGAACTTCAAGGATCTAAACATTAATGCAAAAGGAAAAGCAGTCTTATAAAGAAAGAGCTGTAAAATGTTATCCTTAACATTTTCATTTAAATAACTATTTGGTGTCTTTGAAGTCATAAACTTCTCCTTTTTAATGCATTTTTTTTTATCATAAAAATTTGTTTCAAGATGATTTTAAGTGATTTTTTTTTTGAATAAGAAGCCTCATATATTCACGACCATCATATAACTGAATTGGTTTTTTTTGATAATATTTTCATTAGATCAATTTGATTTCTATTAACCATCAAGTCAATAAGTTTTAATGTGAAAATTAACCCTCCGATTAATAAAAGATTCAATATTAATCCTAACATATTTTTTTCATTGAATAAAATATGATTCAGGGGATAATAAAAAATTGTTAGTATCAAACTACTTATAAGTATTGACTTTAAAAGTTTAACTATTAATTTTAAATCTATCATATTATCTTTTATTAAGTAATAAATATATAGAGGTAAAATAGTGAGACTAGAGTACATTTTATTTAAACAAAAAGTTTCAATGGAAATATTTTTTTGAAATTCAAGATGATAGAAGTTTGATACCCAAAAAACTATAGGAGGAATTAATCCACACAAAATTATTCTTTTATTAAATTCCAATGAAAAAAGATAAATCGCAGTTGGATATATTATAAATGAAAAACTCCAAGCTATACAGAGATATCTAAACGGCCAAATTGAATTTACATAAGTTGAACCTACATAACTAAAAATTAGCTCCTCCGAAAATAATATTATCGTTATTATACCTGTAAAAGTTAATGGAAAGTAAAAAATGATAATTTTTCTAAAGTAATCCCCGTAACGATTTTTTTCATTTTTTAAATAATTAAAAATTGAGCTTAATGGAGAATATAAAAGACTAAAAACTGTTTTTAAAACAAAGGGGGCCAATGCTGCTATCGAATAAAATGAAATTGAATTTAAATCACTTTTCTGTGCGAGAAATAAATTATCTAACTCATAAAATAAAAATGCGCATGCTGAAGTAATAATTGATGTTAAGGATAGCTTTAAACCTTTAACAATTAAATTTTTCTTTATTCTAAAATTAATCAGTATTTCTTTTAATTTAATTTTAAATGATTTATTTATTAAAAAAATAAAAACAATAAGAGCAATAAGGTCTAGTGCTTTTAAAGAAATATAGTATTTTAAAATCCAATCTTGATTAGTTTGATCAATATATAAAAAAACTAAAAGCGAAACTAAACCAGTACAAATTGATACAATATCGCAGTAGTATTTTTTTAAATTAACATCAAAAAAAGAAGTAATATAGTTAGAGAAAACTTGAAAAATACTAGAAATACTTAACGTTTTTAATAGAATTGATGCTATATAGGAATATTGACTGTTATTCTCAAAATCTGAAATTATAATTTCGGGAGTAAAGCTTATAAAAAATAATGAAACTGATAATATTAAGGAGATTAGAAATGAAATAGAATAGCTATTCCCCAGTAGGCTTAATTGTAAATTAAAATTCCTTGAGACAACATGTTCAGCTGCATATTTTCTGCCCGCAGCAATAAAACCAAAATCTGAATATCTGAAAAAGAAACCTAAAGAAATACAAATTGAATAGATTGCTAAAATGTCCGGTGTGTTTGATAAGATTGGAATAGCTATGAGGTTTAAAGACATGCGAATAGCTAGATTTAAAAAACTAAATAAATAGTTTTTTAAAATATCAATATTGTATGATTTTAAAATTAAATTCATATTTGCATTAAAATATTAGAATGACCCTCTTTTAATTTTATAGAAAAATTTATTTAAACTAAATTTTCATAAAAATTTAATGCAGCCTCTGGGCTTTTATAATTCTTTTTTAAAAACTTATTTCTATTGATTCTTACTTTTTGACTTAACCACCATTTATTTGGATCATCAAGAATAGTATTTAAATGATTGGCGCATTCTGTAGGATCAGAAAATACAATTTTACAATCAATTAGATCTTTAAAAAAAGTTGCATATGTATCATTTAAATAATATGATTTTGGCAACAATACTATTGTGGGGATATCTGACACAATCCCTTGAATATATGTAGTTGAAACATAATTACATACAATTACTTTTGATTTTGATAGAATTGATTTAAAATCTTCGTTAATGGGCGTATTTTTTAAAAATTCATATTCCTTATTCATAATAAAATTTTCATCATAAAAATCATATTGAATTTTAGATTTATTAGGGTAAGGCCTATGATAAATACTATTAATTGTTTTTGGCTCTAAATTTTTAAAAAATTCTTTTTCAAATTCAACACAAATCTTAACCCCGTCTGACACATACCCATAAGCCCCAGTAAATATAGCAGGATAAGGTATTAGTAACCCAGAAACATATAAAATATCAAATTGAAAATCGTTATTCCGTCTTATTTTAAAATCATATAATGAGCCAATTGGGATAAGCTTTTTATTCAGTTCGTCTTCCCAACCCATAGAAAGGTAAAAATCACATAATTTCATTACTTGTTGAACTTGATTTCCTATATATGGATGGAAAAAACAGTTATGCTCATTATAATAATGAATTACCCCATCCTTTTTAAGGTAAGCAATGATCATAGAATTAAAAGTATGTCCAATCCAGTTTTCGCTTATTAAAGAATGTAAAGAAGAATAAGCTTTTAATTTAGAACTTATATGATACTCAAAATTTAAATAATCTTCAATATGTGACTTTGGAAATAAATATTTTATTGTTTCAATAAAGAAAGTATCAAACCTATCATTTTGAGTAAAATAATTTTGAAGTACCATTCTTTTAGAAAAATCATAGTTTGATTTTGATTTTGGAGGGAAAATTTCAATTGAACCTATCTTATTATCACTTAAACTAAAAAGTTTTTTTTTATATTGTGAACCAAAATATGAGCCCAAAATTCCAACTTTAATCTTTTTCTTGAAAAATGAATATAAAATTGACTTAATGTTTTTTTTTGTTTTTCTTAAAAAACTAATTAGTGAATTTTCTTTATAATTTTCATTTAAATAATAATTGAATTCACCTTGAACTGAATTAGAATGAAATTTTCTTATATAGATATCAAAAAGAATTTCCCTGCCAATTGAAGATTCAAGAGTATTCCTTAAATGTTCAAAATCATTGATTTCAATATAATTTTCTTTGCTTATTAAAAAACAATTGTGCTTTTTATTATCAAAACTAGCTTCGATATTTTCAAAAAAATCATAACAAAGAGCAATATATTTAACAAGTCCTAAAGATAAAGATTGTGCCCAATACTCTTTTTTGTAATTTTTTGTATGTATTTGATTTAAAGCACTTCCAAGAACTTCAGTGTAATTAACATATTTATCATTTACTAACTCACTTTTATTTTTCAAAATTTCTTTAGAGTCAGGATTCTTTTTAAAATACTCTATTGACTTAAATCTAATATTCTCTTTTTTTATGATGTGTTTTAAAAAATCATTATAAATGTAAACATCCTCAATCTTATTAAGATATACTTTGAAAGCTTTTGAAACAATAAAAAATCTCTTAATATTTTTCACTTAGTCCTTATTCTATTGGAGTTTTAAGTTCCCATTTATTATTGTTTTTCTGCCAAATATGATCTGATCTCCAACTATCAATAACTTGATTAAAATAATCTTCTGAGATATCACAATACTCTAAGAAAGTTTGAAAGTGCTTTGATGGAAATTCTCCGTCAAACTTTTTTACTAATTGAACACCCTCTTCACGTGAAATATATCCATCTCTTATTTCATGAGCTGCATCAGAATTACACCTTCCTAGTCCAAATTTTATATAAGCTAAATAGTAGTGAAATCCGTCTAGCTGGTCATCTAAAGAAGCAAATTTGGTGTAAGTCCCTTCACTTCTTTCTTGGTTTGTTTTGAAGCCTGTATTGTCTACACAATAATAAAAATTATTTTGGGGGTTCCATTTCTTGTAATATCCGTAAAAATGAATTTCAGTATTCATTTCATCTAAGAGATTAGTGTCGGGAGATAAATATGGGTGTAAATCTTCTTTTTTTATTCCATATTCAAGAAATGACTCTGGAGGTAAATTTGAAAAATAATGTTTGTTTTGATCACCTTTGTAATCCCTTGTAGGTTTATAGGCGTTTTTCATGTCTCCACCATATTCTACTTCTCCATTTTCCCCATACATAATTAATGGAATTTGGTAATCAACTGCAACTCTTAATGGATAATTATATTGACCATAAATAAATGGTTGAAAGGGATCACCTATTTTTTCAAAAGAATATTTAGTTAGTTTTCGATGAATCTCACCGGGAGGTGTAAATAAAATGTTAGGCAGATTTCCGACTCTTATCATATTATGAAGGTTTTGAAAGCCGATATCAGTATATATATGAGGAGCCCATGTAACAGTTAAAGGATTCATGCCGTATTTGTGTTTTAATTCATGCCCAATATAGGCTGCATCTTTTCCTCCACTACATGGAACAATAACATCATATCTCCCATCACTTCTTCGATGCTTATCCAATAATTTTTTTAGCTCAATTTCTCTTTCATCCCAATCGAATTCTTTGTCTTTTTTTTCAGAATATTGACATGCGGAACACACACCCTCCTCATTAAATGAAATTCGAGGTCTTTGATTTGATATTACACATTTTTTACAAAATTTTACCTCTTCCGGTAAATTATATATTTTTTTTGTATTTCTTTTAGTTACCATTTTCGATTAATTTTTTAAAATTTTTATATAACTGTATTCCTCCCTGGGAGCTTTTTTCTGGATGAAACTGTACTCCATAAATATTATCTTTATTTAGAGCAGAACTATATTTTAGATCACCATATATAGTTGAGGAAATTTCAAATTTTGAATCTTTTAGTATAACATAAAATGAATGAACAAAATACATTTCAGTTAAATTATTAATTCCCTCAAAAATTCCTTTTTTTATTTTATCCGAATCCTTAATTTGAATTTGATTCCAATTAACAAGGGGCACTTTTAATTTATCTTTATTAAATCCTTCACAGTATCCAGAAATTAGCCCTAATCCTTTACATTTTCCAAATTCAAGACTATAATCCATAAGCAATTGCATTCCAAGACAAATACCTAAAAGGTGTTTGCCTTTTTCAACAGCGATTCTAATTGCTTTATCTAATTCTAACTTTTTAATATTTTTCATGGCGGTTGCATAAGATCCTACTCCTGGAAGGATTAATGCATCTGCTTCTAATATATCTTCAATACTACTCGAAATTTTGGAGTCTAATTTTACCTTCTCACATGCTCTAGCTATGCTTCTAAGATTACCCATTCCATAATCAATAATCACAATTTTTTTTGACATCAAATTCTTACTTTTACACCTTTATTATGCAAAAATAATTTCAATTCATTTACTCCAATTGGTTGGATTTTCTTTGGAGAGTGCATTTTCATCTTCTCAGAATTATAATTATTCTTAATTGTATCATAATGAAAAAGCGAAGATATAGCTAAAGCATTTGGCACTGTAGAATTGGTCAACACATCTTCAACATGAGTTTTATTTCCTCCTCCTCCATGAAAAATAAATGGTATTGGTAAAAATTTATTGATTTTATTTAATAGTTCCATGTCATATCCGTCTCCTACACCTTCATTTGATATTGATGTGATTGATATTTCTCCAGCACCTAAATTATATACTTCGTTTATCCATTCTTCAATATTAACGCTTGTTGTTTGTCTTCCATTATCAATTAAAGCATAATAATTTTTGTCAAAAAATTTATAAGTTTCAATTCCAATTACTATAGTTGATGACCCAAATTCTTTAGCTGCATTATATATAAAATCTGGTGTTTTAATAGCTTGTGTATTTATTAAAACTCTGTCAGCCCCTGCTAACAATAATTCATTTATATCGTTTAAACATCTTATTCCTCCGCCAACAGTTATTGGAATAAAAATATTATTTGAAGTTCGTTTGAGAACTTCAGTTAAACTATTTCTGCCATACAAACTTGCTACTACATCAACATAAATAAGTTCATCTGCTCCATTTTCATAGTAATGATTGGCGAAAAAAGAAGGGTCTCCAATTAATCTTAACCCTTCCATTTGAATCCCTTTTACAAGATTGGGCCCTTTAATGTCTAATCGAGGAATTATCCTAATGTTATTCATTTTTTAAAAAAGGTGTTTTTTAATAATCGAGAAGCAACATTAAATTCATTAATATCATCAATATCTATTGAAACCTCCTCGGGCATTTCATAACCACATGTTTTTTTAGTAATAAAGGATTTTTTCTCTTTCAAATTCAAAATACTTGATATGTAAATTGCCCCATTCAAGTGATATGTACTAGTAATTTCTTGTCTTCGTGATGGCATTTCTTTATTAGGGAACAAACTAACAAGATTATTTTCATTAACCATAGAAAACGACCAAAAAGGAGTTTTTTTATCTTTTGTTACACTTACACATGAGTCCATATTAGATTTAAAAAAAAATTCAAATGCTTGATCAATGTGAGAACACTCTCTAAGTGGAGAGGTTGGCTGTAACATAATTATGTATTTGTATTCTGGAAAATACTCAACAGCATGTAACATTACGTCTATACTACTTGTATCGTCCTGTGCAAGATCCTTAGGTCTTAAAAAAGGAACACTAGCTCCATATTCTTTTGAGATTTTTTCGATTTCTTTTGAATCAGTACTTACAATTACTTTATCAATGTGTTTTGACTTTAATGCAGCATCAATTGTCCAACTTATTAAGGGTTTACCTGCAATAACCTTTATATTTTTATTTTTTAACCCTTTACTCCCACCTCTTGCTGGAATTACTGCTAACACATTTTTCATTTAAAGAGTTTTAAAATACAAATCAATAGATGAACAAATATATTCAATGTCATTATCAGAGAGAGAATATGATGTAGATAAACTAAGGCCATTTTCACTAAAAAAATTACTTACCTCATAGGGTTCCTTATCAGAATAATCAATATAGGGAGGCATCTGATTTAAAGGATAAAAAACTCTTCTTGCCTCTACTCCTTTGTCTCCTAAAAATTTAATTAGAGAGTCTCTGTTGAATTTAGGGTTTGGCTTTATAAAAAATGTATAAAGCCAAAAGGAATTATAAAATTCATTACAATCTTTAGGTAAAATTAAATAATCTATTGATTTTAAAACATCATTATACTTCTTTGAAATATCTCTTTTCTTTTGAACAAAAAAGTCAAGCCTCTCCATTTGGGCAACACCTACTGCGGCCTGTAAATTTGTGAGCCTATAATTAAAACCTACTACTTCTTGCCAATATCTTTTTTCTTTAGACATTCCGTGGTCTCTTAATTGTCGTGCTATTATTGCTACAGAATCGTCTTTAAACACTACCATGCCGCCCTCTCCTGTTGTTATAGTCTTATTTCCAAAGAAACTAAAAGTTGCAGCGTCTCCAAACAAACCGACTGGAAGATTTTCATAACGACTACCTAATGCCTCAGCGCAATCTTCTATAACTAGTAAGTTGTTGTTTTTAGCTATCTTATTGATTGTGTTCATTTCACATGGATAACCGTATAAATGAACTACAATTATAGCTTTAGTTTTATCAGTAATTTTTTCTTCAATCAGGGATGAATTTAAATTCCAACTTTCTTTTTCTATATCAACCAATACAGGCTTTGCACCAATATATAAAACCGAGTTAATTGTTGCTGCAAAAGTAATATTTGGTAAAATTACTTCATCTCCAGGTTTTATACCAAGTCCTAATAAAGCAAGATGAAGCGCTGTTGTTCCATTACTTACTGATACTGATTCTCTTCCCATAAAATATTCAGAAAAAATATTCTCAAATAAAGAAACATATTTACCTGTTGAAGAAATCCAATTAGAATCTATACAATCTTTAACATAAAGTAACTCGTTACCATTTAAATCTGGAGAAGAAATTGGAATTGTTTTTATTTTATCTCTTGTTGAATAATCTACAACTTTTCCTTTTTCATCAAGCAGTGGGATAATTTTAATTTCCTGGTTTAACTTTGACATTATTGTAAATGAATCAGAATTATAAGGCAACCAAGTAAATTCCTTATTCATAAATGAATCAACTTCTTTACTTAGATCGTCATTCTTCAGTAATTGTCTTCTAATGTCACCATCAGATATAATTCCAATCATTTTATCTTTTAAATCGACTATAAACAAAAATCCTATCCCTGATTTATCGATCATATTCATTGCCAGCTTTATGCTAGAATTACTTTTAATGATTAAACTACTTAAGTCCATCAGCTAAATAATTTAGTTGTTGATTAATTTCTTTTAAATTTAATTTTTTTACTTCAAGAACATGTATTAATGATTTAGAACTAGCGTAATATTGGGTAAACCAATAATTTGGACCCAAAACTGAGTTTGAGTCCTCCTCTCCATTATTATCTGAATGATGAATTGCGTGAACTAAGTGAGCTATTTTATTATACTCAACATCTGTAACTAAAGATAATGTATTACATGAAACTTTAAAGTGGGCAGTATCAAAAAGCAATCCAAAATTTTCACTATTTATTTTTGAAAAAATATTTAATAGGCCTTCAGAACTTACACCTAATAATGGGTTTTTATGCATTAAATAGTTTTTTTTTGAAAGAACATTATTCTCAATTAAAAACTTAATATTGAGTTTTTTTGCAACTCTCAAAATATCTGCTAAAGAATTAATGAATAATTTAAAATGACTCTCTCTATCATATTCTTTCGTCAAAGTTAAACTTGATCCAAGTTCACTTGGTTTTGGGTCTATACAAAATCCTGCATGTGCGGAATAAAATTCAGCTCCAATTTTTTTTGAAAGCTTTAATCCATTAATACAGTGAGCAATAGATAATTCTCGTATTTTTTTATTTGAACTTGCAAGATTTATCACATATGGAATAGCAGGAGCAGGAAAATAATTATGAATATAACAATCTAGCTTTGAATCAATAATTAATTTTTCAGCATTCTCGAAATACTCTATCCCTGAACTAAATTCTATTTTAATTTTACTTTTCTGTGAGAATTTTATAATCTCATTCAATTTATATCTATCGGAAAGTGAGATTGAACTTAAATAAATATTATCCATTTTTCGAGAATTTCATGAGATATGATTTGTCATTTATTTTATATTGCTTTTTAAATTGCCATTTTTCAAACAATATCAAAGCATATTTATTTGTTGAATGGACTGTTAAAAATAATTGAGTTTTTGTATTCATCCTAAGGTAATATGAAATGAGATAATTCATTATTTGATTACCATAACCTTTGCCTTTTTTTTGACTATCAATTGCAATTCCAAGCCATACAATATCATTTTCGATTTCTAAATGTCCATAACCCACATTTTGGTTGCTATCGCTTAATAATATTGTTACTAAATGATTTTCAATTATAGAGAATGGTCTTGAATTAAAGTATTTAAATGTATCTACAGAATCGCCAATTTTATTAATAAACTCTTTTACTTCATCAATTGAGGGTTTACAGTCTATATGTATTTGACTTGGGTTTACCATTTTATCATATCAAAATTTAGCTGTGTATCCTTTAAAATATCTGTTTTAGTCGTTTTATTCAAAATCAAATCATAATAATTTACGTCTAAACCGCCAGAAGGTCTTTTAAAAGTTATGTGTTCTACTGTAATCTTTTCCCCTTTTTTTATATTAACCTTTGTTACTAAGGATCTTTTCATCCCCTTAGCATTTATAATCTCTATTTTAGTTGGCTTTTTACTTTTCGATCCAAGACTTTTTTCTATTTCACGAATTCCATAAATTAAATCTTTAAGTTCCTCGGGATTACTAGAGCATGAATGGTCGGGCCCAGGCATGCTTTTATCAAGTGTGAAATGCTTTTCAATAACTGTTGCTCCAAGCGCAACAGCTGCAAAACAGGCGTGATTACCTATAACATGGTCAGAATAACCAACTTCCACTTCACAGGCCTCCCTGATAGTTCTCATGCAATTCAAATTTGAATCTTCAATATTTGATGGGTAATTTGTAGTACATTGAAGTACAATAAGTTTTCCATTAGAGTTTGCCTTTATAACTTCAGTAGCATCATAAATTTGAGATAAATCTGACATTCCTGTTGATAAAATAATTTTTTTATTTGTCTTTGCAACATATTTAAGGAATGGTATTTCGGTTAATTGACCTGAGGCTATTTTAAAACTATTAACACCCAGATTATTTAAAAAATCTATATCCTCAAAGCTATAAGGTGTTGACATAAAATCAATTTTGATTTTTTTGCAATACTGATTCAAATATGAGAAGTTTTCGTATGATAATTCTAACTTCTTCAACATATTAAATTGAGATTCTTCAGCATCGGTAGTTTTAAGTTGATAATCGGCTTTAGGAGCGGTTTTTAAAATTAAACTTTCTGTTTTAAAAGTTTGAAACTTTATGCAATCTGCTCCTGCTTCTTTAGCTTTATCAATCAATTTTATAGCTAAATCTAAATTTCCATTATGATTTACTCCAGCTTCAGCAATTATATATGTTTTCATAAAGATTTGATTTGTAAAACGTTTTTATTATTTAAACAAAGGCTGTGCTTTATCTTTAAAAGAAATTTGAAGATTTTGATTATTTATTTTCCAGTCAATTCCTAGTCCAGGATCATTAAAGGCTATTCCTCTATCAGACTCTTTATTATAATAATTATCAACTTTATAAGAAAAGACCGCTGTTTCACTTAAAACAACAAACCCGTGAGCAAAACCTCTAGGTATA
>ENA-UOXV01003453-UOXV01003453.1-marine-metagenome-genome-assembly--contig:-NODE-3453-length-19157-cov-6.230133_pt1 | contig 19157 bp, 11 predicted proteins | sample MGYA00238165_ERZ766961 | MGnify/ENA primary metagenome ERZ766961 (study PRJEB28924, sample SAMN03173240) | marine metagenome | biome: Marine; feature: Water; material: Subsurface seawater | place: North...
TGTTTGTGTGTGTTTGTGTGTGTGTTTGTGTGTGTGCATGCGCGTGTGTGTCTGTGTCTGTGTGTGCGGGGTGGGGCGGGACTGAATGAGGGCGCCGTCGTGGAGGTCGGCGTTGGCAGCGAAGCGCACCGCGAGGCGCACCACGGCACCCGCGAACCCGTTTGAGTCCTCCGCGCTCGCGTGCAGCAGCGCGGGCGCCGCCCCGCCGCCCAGCACGTCGCCTGTCACTGCAACCTGCCCTCCCCCGCGCCACCGCCGCCGTCAGCGGCGCCGCGCGCTGGGGTTCAGGCGCGAGGGGCGCGGGCAGACCTCGGGCCCCTCGGTGTGTGTGCGCGTCGGATCCCCGAGGTCACGAAAGCTCGGGATCGAGAGCTTCACGCGCAGCTGCGTCGTCGACGGGCAGCCAAGGTCCGCCGAGACGCACGCCGCCCGCGCGGCAACCGGGGGGTTGGTCGCGCGGAACGACAGCCGCAGCGGCTCGTTCGCCTCCAGGGTGGAGCCGTTGCGCATGTTCACCATCAGCGCCCCGCCCGCCGCTGTGGCGCTCGCGGACCGGGCGGGGGCTGGCGTGCCCCCCCCGTCGTCAAAGTCGCAGATGGAGCATGCAAAGTGGTTCGCGGCGCTGCCTGACACGCACACGCGCCCGTCAGGGACCGATGCCCCCAGCCCGCTGATCGTCACGCGCGCGTCGGGCGGCAGCTTCTTGTCCATCGTGAGCACGAGCGAGATGGTGTTGGTGACGCCGCTCACGGCGGACGACTCGCTTGCAGTTGCCGAGGTGACAGTCGGCAGTTCCTCCACCATCTGGAAGGTGGCTCTTGCGCACTCTATCCGCGTGCAGTCCATTTCCATCGACTGCACTTGCACATCCACGGCATCCCGCTCGACGCAGCTTGCGTCCCTGCAGCGGCAGCCAGCGCAGTTCATCTCGATCTGCACTGTCGCCAGCGGGTTGGCGACTGGACGGATAGGATTCAGCAGGCGCAGGGAGAAAATAGTCTCCACCACATCGGAGAGATACTCATTCTCTGCGATGGAGAGGTGCAGCTCGGAGCCGGCGGCACTCATGAACCACTGCGCGGTCGGGCGCACCCCGTCGGCGGTGGTGGCGTTCTTGAAGATGCGGGAACCCGCGCCATAGAGAGGGACGTTGACGCACATGGCAGGCGTCGCGGAGGCGAAGCACGGCTCGGAGGGCGCGCTCGGGATGGGGTCGCCCGAGCAGCCGACGAGGTACTCAAAGTGGCCGAGGAGCCCGGTGATGGTGACGTTGGTGCCCGACGGGATTGGCGAGAGCGGGCGGAGCGTCACCGTCAGGACGTTGACGTCGTACGCAAGCACAGAGGAGAGATGGATCTCCTTGCGCACGAAGCCGAGGGTGTCGCCGCGCGAGAGCAGGATCCCGCGCTCGAGCGTCGAGTTGGCGAGGTCGATGTCCCAGCGGGTTTCCACGAAGGGGCGCGCGGCGGAACCGAGCGCCTGGCGGCCCACCGCCGAGACGCGGTCGCACGCGTTGATCTCTGCGGGGCCAAGGACAAGCACGCTCGGGACAGGAGGCGGCGCTGTCGTTTCCGGGTGCACGGTTCCAACGGGCGACCCGAAAACGATTCTGTCTGGAACTGTCGTGGCTGGAAGCGATGTCATCTGCACACCTCCGACACCTCCGACACCTCCGACCACGACAGAGGAGGTAATGTTGGAGTCTGCCGCGATCTGCACTGGAGTGCTCGTGTTGATGTAGCCACCCTCTCCTATTGATAGAGCTAGCACCTGACGTGACTCCCAAGTGCAGTACGGATCCGCGCCGAGGGTCGTGATGAAGGCCGGATCCAACTCGCGCTGGCACAGCGCCGGACCACGCAGCTCGCCTTTGGTATCGGTCTGCTGGTCAAAGTGCACATGTACCTGACATACCCGACTCTCTCTTCACGGTCTGCAGCCAAGACCAGACTTTGCACTTCGCGGTTGGCTCTAGTCACTCTGGGGGCGTCAGGGGCTGACCTGGGCCATGTCTGGTGTGAAAAATGCGCGATCGACCCGCGGTGCTGGGGGCGTAACGTTGAATGGCGGACTATCGTACGTCCACACGTGCGTCGTCTGCGTGTAGGGATACACCACTTGGGTATAGAAGCGCAGTTTGAAGGTTGTGCCCGCTTTGTCAAGAGTCAGATCCGTGAAGGTAGCAGAGCCTGGCGCCACTGAGACCATGCAGAATGTTTTTGAACAATCCTTGCCGTTGTTAAGCGCACGAGAAGAAAGGATAGAGCCGGGTGGAGCTGCTTCCGGAATTAATCTGCGCGCAGGCGCCGACTCAGTCAGCGACCAATAGTGACAGAGAGGGGCCGCGCTAAACCATTTTTGTTGATCTCTCGGGTGCATGGGGCGTACTTGACACAAATACTGCCCGGGCAGTCGATGTCGGTGAATGATGAAGGAATATTGAAAGGCGAGAACCCACACTTCTGGCGGTTCTTTGGCCCAAAACACGTGGAACATGTGGGCTGCACATTTCCGTACGCGTCTGTGCACACCTGTCGCGCGCAACAGCCGGCGCTTCACGGCAGGCGACATCGCAGGCTCGAGATCTCACACGCGCAAACTAGCAAGTATGGGGCGTGGGCGCACCATTTCTCCTTCGAAGGAGCACGGGCCGAGCACCGAGCAGCCCGCAGGAAGCGACATGTTGCAGATGCCGGTCGTCTTTCCCGGAACGACAAAGAAGACATCAGAAATCGTTGTCAGCAGGCCCTGAGATGATGTCATGGTGAACTGCATCCTGTAGTCCTGCATGACCTGCACAACCTGTAGATCCGTGAAAGTCCCCTCACCAGTCGCAAGGTCGACCGGGATGCTGAGGGAGCCGCGAAAAGGTCTCGGGTCGACGCGGCAGATCGATTTCGGAGCCTGTCCAGGCACCGGTGTGAGCGGCGGGGCAACAGGGCCCAGGCCACCCTTCGGAAGAAGCTTGACGGTCACGCGGCGGTCGGCGATGCTATCGACCACAACCGAGTTTCCAAATTTGTCTCGCACTGTCAGCCGCGGCTGGACGGAGAACGGAAAGTCCGCCGACTGCGGGCCTGACGGAGACACAATCATGACGGGGTATTTCGGGAGTGTGTTATCCACCTGGAATGGCTCCGAAACCGTCGTGAGGCCCGAGTATGTGAACTGCAGGCGGTACTGTCCGAACGCAGTGTCCACGCGCAGAGTGTGGAAAGTCGCTTCTGCCTTGGTGTTCAGCAGTTTCTGCTTCAGTAAACCGCACTCGACAGTTTGTTGGTTGCAGATCAGCGCCTCAGGCTCCTGCGGGTTCTGAAGGCACGCTGTCTTGCACCCCTGGTAGTCATCTTGAATCAATTGCGCCGAGGCGGGCCCGCCAACCAGCGTCGCCTCCATGAACTCCCTTGGCTCCTTGTACGGAACATCTTTGATGTTGATGCGATTGTTGAATCTGTCCACCACGAAAATGCGTGGTTTCACGACCAACTTGACACCGGCGACGGAACGCACCGGTTGCGTGAACACGAAAAGGCCGTCCATGACCGGCTCGGGATGCACATCGAAGGGTGTGCTGTCAAGCGTGATCTCGTTCAGCAAAAAGCGCAGGACGAACTTCCCTGCAACGTTTTCTTGGTGCAGCGTGGCCTTGTCGATGGACAGATCGCCAAAGGTAACGAACCCACCCTCAGCGATAACGACCGTCGTTCCACCCAAGACCGACGGGCCTGCGTACTGCTGCGCCCACAGCTCTCGCCCCCCCACCAGTCTGCGCCACGGGTCCACCGCAATGAGCACGGCCACTGAGGAGCGGGAGTCAACGCGGGTCCCGTCCTCGTCAAGGATTTCGATCTGCGGCGGCTTGTCGTATGTCCCGTTCATCATCGTGCCCGCAACATGCCACGGCTGGCGCAGCCCGGGATCCGACAGGTCGACGAACACCAGGCGCGCCGCTGGCTTCTGCACCTTGAACGCCACCGACTCGACTTGCTGGACGGCAGCGCGGCCCCCGTACTGGAAGGTCAGCGTGTAGCCGTCGCCAAAGACCGAGAGCGATACGTCGCTGAACGTCGAGCTCCCGCCGGCCAGCGGCACCGTGCGGCGCCCGAAGAGATTTCCGCCGCCCGCGTTGCTCCCGATGCTCACCGTCACTGGCGCGGTCGTGTTGACGACCGTCGCGCCAGCACAGTCGCGCGCTTGAACGCGGATGGGCGAGAGGAACGCCTCGCGCGCTGGGACCTCTGAGGGCTGGACGAGGATCTGAATACGCTGCACGCGATTTTGCAACGCAAGCCCAACTGACAGCGGCGCTATTCCTGCAAATGCCGTCCGCACGACCTCGACCGCATGCGGAGAGATCGTGAAGGTCAGCGCGTGCCGCGGAATCGGCAATCGACTGTAGCACGTGCTACACGGCGGACACTGCGAGCCGTCGCAGTCGCACTGCGACGTTTCAGCCACCGCGACACGAAGGTCATCAAAGCTCGCGACTCCGCGCTGAGCCGTGCGCTGCAAGTGTCCTGCAAGCGTCGCCTGCTCGCTCACTTGCACGCCGATAGCCGGCGCGCACGCCGCACTGACATTGGTGCACAACCCCTCCAGCGTTCCGCTACAGTTGGTGTAGCAGTCCGAGTCCGCAAGATTGCCTGAGGCATCAAGCACTTCGATCTCCGTATCTGGTCCAAACACCTCGAGGTCTGTGCCGAAGATAAGCAGATCTCGCGCTGCACCCGATGCACCTGCACGCAGCCGCGCTGGGGCGCCAGAAACAAGGAAAAAAGGCTCCGAATCCACCGTAGAACCCACGCCCTCGAAGCGCAAGATGTAAGTGCGCCTCGAGTGCCGCAGGCGAACGCCTGTGAAGAGTGCGCGACCTTCAGAGGTGTCGGCTGAGACCTGACCGCCTTCATTCTCCTGAAAGAGGCTCCCTGTCGCATTTTCACCGGTCGCCGCGTCGATGGCAATTACCTGCAAACAGCACCCTGTTCTCAGGAAGACCGACACAGGGGCGCTGAAAAGGCGATGATATCAAGTGCATCAGAGGAACAGAGGAGGGTGAAATATGTTGGGAAGCACACATTGATAGGTGCGCCCGACGACGCCTCGCAGAGTTCACCGCCGACACAGTGTGTCAGGACATTACCGAAAATGTCGTAGACGAAAACGGTTGCCGAAAGCGGCTCACCAGCGAGGTGCTGCCCAACTGGGCAACGGACGCAGCCCGCCATGCGAGAAGGCTGATTGCCGACCGACAAGTGGTGCGGCTGCCCAGGGTTAATTATGAAGACTGGCGTCTTAGCGCTGATTCCCTCGACAAGTGCACCGCCCACGTACCATCGCAGGAGAACACGGAGGTCCTTACCAGCAGTGCTGACAACAAGCCCCGGAAATACAAGCGGCTCCGATTCGTACAGCCGAATCAGCTCGCCATCGAGCGTCTGGGCTGACTTAACCTCTCCGCCGGAGAGCGTCGAGTCTGCCCTCGTGCACGCCGCATCGTCGCAAGCGCACGGCTCGAGATCACGCGGAATGGCGTCGGAATACTCCAAGTCGATGCCAGAGGCATTGCGGTCGCGGCAGAGCATCGCGAGAACCGTGCCCGGCTGCGGGCGGACCGTGGGGTTGCCCATGGCATCGGCGAATTCGAACCGCGGTGGCGGGTCAAGCACCGCCCCGCCATCTGAAGTAACTTCCATCACGACGGGGTACTGCAAAATCTTAAAGGTCGCCGCAGGACCCGCGACGATCTCTATCAAATGTTCTGCTGCGGCTGATGCAAACGAAACCTCGGCGCCGCCCGCCGAGTTGTACTGGTACTCGGACGTCGAGTACTTGACTTGGTACAGCCCCACGCGATTGATCCGCAATGAGTCGAAGATAACCTCCCCACGTAGTGGCAGCATGCAAAGGGCACATTCAGGTCGGTTACAGTCACAACACGCCTGATGCAGGACATTGCACGTGGGAAGTTGGCAGCAAGATCCTTCTACGATCTCGCCCGTTAGCTCTGCCCCGACACCTCCTGAGACGGTGATTGTCTCCACCGTAACAGGGTGCTTTGACTGTACCACAGCACCTTGTTCAGTATTTGCGACCCGCATAGCCAGTGATTTGAGCCTAACCGGGTCAGAGCAGTCAGCCGCCTCGAGGCACTCGATGTAGCCCTGACCCGCAAGCGCACTGAGCGTCGAATTTTCTCCGGCGCACGATATGTACGAGAGGTTGTGGTACCGTGCGGCATCGACCGCGTCGGGGTCACTCGGGTTACTGCAAAAAATTGACACATTGAAACACGTCTCAACGATTGGACAAGCCACAAGCGGTTGCCCAGCGACGTTGCGGTGGACGTGGACCACCGGCGGCCTCGCCTTCTGGGGCTGCACGTACTCGAGAGTCGAGAGGCCTGGCTGGACCACAAGGGCCTCCGAATCCACGGTGACTTCATCGACCTGCTCGGGGAGAGAAGCCACAGTCAGATGTAGCGCAGGTGTGCTCAGGTTGTCCCGCGCGGCCAGTGCACACGGCTTTTATGGTTCCCTCTTTAGGGTGCGCACCGAGAAAGTCAGCACGTAGTTTTCCCCTTGAACATTGAACACCAAATCTGTGAAATTTGCGACACCCTGGCGCGCAATCACCGCTCGAGTTCCCCAGAACGAGCCGTCCGCTGCTTCAGCGCACTCGACGCTCACCGCCACTTCCCCGGCTGCGAGTGCCTCACCGTCGAAAAGATTGATCCTTGGCTGTTGCAGCAGCGCTTGCCGCTCCAACGCGCCACGCGGCTGCCTTGCTATCTCTAGCCTTGTTACTGCGCCCTGAGACAACCCCGGAAGGAACACTGCGATGGCCAGGGCCAGCAGCGCCCACGATACAAGAAGCGGTGCTCCTCTTCCACATGCCTTCGTAGATGCGGCCTTCGCCAAGCCACCGTTTTGTGACCTCTCTCTGGAACTAAGCGATCCTCTTCTGACCTCTGTCCGGCCCGCGAAATGCGCTCCACTCAGCTGACAGCAGCGCTGCTGCTCCAGCTTTCGAGACAGAGGATCTGTTCGACCAGCATCTAAAACTCGCCCTGTCCACCGAACAACCCAGTCTAGCGCCGCACCAGCACCATTTTCACACGATTTCCTGACGTGCACGGAGCTTTCTCCTCGCCTCCCTGCTGCGCGCTCCTCAGCCTGCGGATCGTAGCAGGTGGAATGGGAGCTCCGCCCCGATCCCGGAACAACCTCGCACGGATGTTCACTGGGTCGAACGTGGGCAGCAGACGGCCAGCGGTATGCTGGATCTGGGCAAGACATCGAGCCTACAGACGGCCAGAGCTCCCCCCAATCGTGGGGTGCAGCGCCGCCCGCCTGCCTTCCCGAGCCCTCCGTCCAAACCCTGGCGATCGCCTTTTCGCAGAGGGAATGGAAAGTTGATTGACGTGTATCCTAAAAGTGGACAAGAATCAAACGACTAGCTAGCGGAGCGAGGGCCAGACCGGCGGGCGCTCCGCGTCCTGCGCCCTAAGGGCCAAACCGTGGTCGTGTGGGTCCAGCTGCAACCAGCTGTCTCTAGCGGCCATGGAGGACGACGATGTGGAAGATGATCCCTCCCACATGCGGCTCTTGGCCGAGCCTCCCCGCGAAGATGGCTTCGAGGCGTTTTACTCGGAGCGACCGGCATTCGTACTCGCCCGAGTTGACGGCGACGAGCTCGCGCACCTTCTTGACTCACGCGCTGGAACGCCGCTGGACACTCCCCGAGTTGACGGCGACGAGGATAAGCCCGGTGCGCGCCGGGCGCACTCAGCAGGCTCCAAGCGCTCCGGTGGTTCACGCAAGGAGCAGGAGGTACGCAAGCCGGCACGATGGGGAGCGGATATCGAAGATGACATTCTTGAGCCTGGCCCGGTGACCAGCCCTTCAAAATCCCTTTCACAGACCAGCTGGGCCCTTGGCCCTGCCTTGCCAGGACGCAGCTCAGAGCCAACCGCAGTGAACGCCCGCGCCCGCGGGAGGTTGGTGGTTGGCCCTGAGCTGCGGTGTACCAGGCTGAGGAGTTTACGGAGCTGGACAAAATTGGGTCGCGACCCGCATCGGTGGAGCCCGAGGAGCGGAAACGATCGCCAGGCGACCAGAGCGATGCCCCGACAAAAAAGGCACCCGAGGCGGCTATTGAGTTGTCAGAACGTGATTCAGCGCTTGCTGGCAACTGGCAGGTTTTTGCAGCTATCCGTGAGTAATATGCGTGAATTTATGCGAGACATCGAGCCCACGCGAGGCGCTGATGATAGCGGGTGGCTCGCGTGGCAGTTTTTTGGGAACGACCCTGGCACGGAAAAGCAGAAGCTGTGGACGATCGCGCAGGCTCGGCTGCTGTGCATCATCAGTCTATACGCGGCGACGGGGGTGTATCCGGAAGATGAGGAGACATGGATCAAAATCCTTCACCTACACGTTCTGGTATTTGAGGGTATCCAGCTGCGCCTCTTCGACATGTCCCTCGTCCCCACTCCGTTGACCGCGACGACGCCAGCGGGGATCTCGCGGCAGATATTTCTGCAGGTGGCACCGCAAACGACAACGTTCCTCAACGACCTCGCGCGCATGGGACTGCTCAATTGCCTACGGATTATGACCCACGGGCAGTGGCCAACCTCTGCCTACCAGGTCTCAGAGAGGGGCCAGGAGTTTGTACGCCCCCGCCAGCGCCATGAGCCCCACGAAGCGCCGGGTGTGTGCTGCGCTTGCAGGCACAGTTCTAGTGCTTGCATGGTATCTGAGAGTGTGCAACGATTCCTGCGAGCAGGTTGCGCAAATGCCGGAGCAGCTCAAGCACGAGATGCATGTTCTGACGCGTGGCTCCAAGATCATGCGCGAGATTCCTCCGGAGCGTAGGACGAAGAAGAAAAAGAAGAAAAAGAAGAAGGTGAATATCGAGGTGAAGGTCGAAGGTGGTGAGCACACCACACCCTTCGATCGCGAGGGATCAGAACACTCCGATGCTTCAGATCATCACAGCGAGCACTCTGGAGACTCCGAGCACGACCACAGCGACCGCAGCCACGGCCACGCGCACGACGGCCATGGCCACGACCACGGCCACCACGAGGCGGCAGGGCACGATCACTCATTTGCGTCACTCCTGCACCGTGACCTGGACGAGGACGACTTTGAGGAGGTTGACTTTTCGCATGAGATGCTCGAGGTGACCATCAACGAACACATGCGCATAGTGCTGCGCACCGAGGGCGGGTACTTCCGGGAGAGCGCTGCGGCGGATCCACCGCACGTACCGCACGTGACGTCTCCGTACATCCCGCACTCGCTGCGGCACTCCGCGACACCGACAACGGACAACTCGCATCGAGGGTACGAGTGTGCGCTGTGGCCGACCCAGCTCGAGGACGATGGACAGGAGGTGATTGTGCTGTCAAACGTGACCGCGGTCTTTGCGGAGTGGTTCCCCGTCGGGCCCAACGTGGTGCAGTCGCTCATCGAGCGGCTGGACGGTCTCGGCGTGCACGCCGAGGCCGGCGCGCGGATGCGGTGCACGCTCTCCTCACAGCTCGACCTCAACGACCGGCTGGAGGGCGGGACCGGCGAGTATGGCCCAGTCGAGGTCAGCGGGCAGCAGATCGTGGCCTCGATGCTCGACTGCCGCTTTGGCGTCAACGTGAATGTCGAGGCGAGTGTCTTGCGAGAGAACGAGGACGAGGAGAAGAACCTGGTGCGCTCCCTTCAGGAGTTTGGGGTGCACCTATCCACGTCTGGCCTCGTGCTGTGCGGCGTACAGTTCGAAGGCATCATGGCGCGCGAGTGGGACGACATGCCGCCGACCTTCCTCGCGCACGCTGCGCACACGCTGCAGCACGCGTGCTCGGAGATCGTCTCAGACCTGGTCACGAAGCTTCAGAGGGACGTGCTGGCTGTCCTCTTCGAGGGCGAGGAGGCTGCGCGCCCCAAGTACATCGTATACGTCGCCGACGCACTCGAGCCAAGTCTGCCGACGGCGGCCGAGTACCTCGACGGCGGGCGCTTCCAGCACACTCTAATCGAGATGGTGGGCGAAATCATCACCGCAAAGGTCCTCGGGAAGGACGAGCTGCTGTTCGTTGGCTCGCAGGGCCTGGTGCTCGCGGGGCCCCAGTCGCGGGACCACGACGTCGAGGAAGTGCTCCTCAACTACGTGTCCCTCATGGTGATGGACCTCACGATCCGCAAGGTGTTCACACGCGTCCGCGTGCTCAACGACTCGCTCGCCGAGCAGTACCGCCTCATTCAGCTGCGCAACACGGACCCGGAGAAGCAGCAGGAAAGCCGCGAAATGATCCACGCCTCGGGCACGTCGGCGATGCTCCTGTCGCACGTGGTGGTGCACGTGCTGGCGTCAATCCAGCGGTGGGAGCAGGTGGAGAACGACGGTGGGCTGGCCAAGGCGCTGGAGGAGTCGCTGCGGGTGCACGGATTCCACGAGGAGGTGCTGCACCGCGCGGAAGACCTGGAGCGGAACCTCGAACGCTCGCGCTTCGAGGTGAAGTGCCTGCAGGAGATCGCCGATATGGAGGACCGTATCGCGCTGGAGGGCGTGTACTCGGCGGTGCAGCACGGCACCCACCTCCTCACCGAGGCGCAGGGCGGCGTCATCACTCACACGGGCGACGTGCGCCTCCCGGCCGAGGTCCCCGTGCGCATCGTCGTCGCCTCGCTCGCAGCCAAGCTCGCCTTCGACGTCATCGGCCGCCTCCACATGGGCATCGAGGCCGGTGTGGGCCCGCCTGCGTGGTTCATCTCGTTCTTTGAGCCCTTGAACTTGGCTCCGTGGGTGTTCTGGCTCCTCCAGCTCGCGGCCGTCGGGCTGGTGGCGAGCTCCTTCATCTGGTACTTTGAGCAGAAGACGGCGAACGCGCAGCACTACATGTGGCGCAAGATCGCCCTCAACAAGAAGATCGACGTGAAGCGCATGCTCAAGTTTCTCGAGCGCGCGGGCTGCTCCTCGGCGCGCCACGAGGTCCAGCGCACCAACGGGCACGATCGCAAGGTGATCACGGCCACGTTCCGCGACAACAGCTTCTTCCGCTGGTACGGCGACGCTCCCCAGGTCGTTCTCGAGGTGGACGTTACCAACGGCTTTGTGCTCTCTGCGCGCCTCTCGTGGGCCTTCTTCCTGCGGCGCATCAACAAGAAGGACGCCAAGGAGGCGGTGCTCGACATGCTGCTCGACGCCAAGGTCATCGCCGACAAGCAACTGCTCAAGATCCCGGTTGCGGAGGTCTAGCGCGCAGCGCGCCACGCTCAAGTGTAAATAGCCCAGTGGAGTCTGCAGGCCCCGGCTTGCAACGCAGCTCGCTGCAGATCGTGCCGGTTGGGCACGCTGTAGCATGGTGTGAGTAAATGGTGGTTGGAATGTGCGCCGCGCCGCGCCGCGCAAACGCACGCGCGTGCGTGCAGGCCGCGGCACGCGCTCGACAGGCGGTTCACTATGCGAGGTTCTTGATGGGCACGACGGCGGCGTAGGCGCCGGTGACGGTGTCGACGCCGTGGACGTAATTGCGGGCGTCCGATGCGTGGCGGTGCACGACGGTCACGGCGAAGCACGGGTTGGTGACGCGCAGCCCCGCGACGCGCAGCTCGTACGCGAAACGGTTGTCGCACCCGGGCTTTCCGAGCTTGAAGTCGATGTCGCGGAGCGCGGTCGGGAGCGGCGCGCGGAAGATCCACGCGTCCTGCGAGATTGGCGCGGCGCCGGGGTTGAAGGCGAGCCCGTCGGGCCTGGCGTCGAAGCGCGTGAGCGCGAGCGCGCGCCCGCGGAGGTCGAGGCGCGCGAGGCGCGCGAGGGTGTGGTCGAAGTGCACGTCGGCGTTGGCGAGGACCACGACCTTGCCGCGCAGGAAGCGAGCGGCGTACTGCACGGCGTCCACGTACGAGAGCCACGCGCCCTGCACGTACTGCACGATCTTGTCGCCCTGCTGGAAAGCGTCGACGTCCATCGGCTCCTCCGTCAGCACGTGCACGTGCCGGATGTGCGGATTCGCGACATTCTGGCGCAGGCACTCCGCCACCTCCTCTCGGCGCTCCGCGGAGCGGTCGATGTAGTACTGCATGATGAGGTGGATCTCGTTCTGCTCAGGCGCTTGCGCCACATGCGCCTCGTCCTCCGAGAACGACTGCGCCCGACACGCCTGGAACGCCGCCCCCGCCGCGGTCGACGCGCAGCACGGGCACTTGAGCGACTCCGCGCCGCTCGGCATGGGGAAGAAGGTGCCGCACGCGGGGCACTCCGCGCCTGAGTGCAGGAAGCGGCACGAGTGGCACGCCACGTGCGCCGACTCGGCCTTGTAGAAGATGTGCTGACCGCACTTGAGGCAGTTGGCCTGCACGTTGTGCACGTGCGTCGGCGTCGGCGACGCCGCCTCGATCTCCTCGTCGTCCTCGGGCACCACCGCCGGGCGGTCCTGCGCAAACTTGAACTTGTCCTGCGAAGGCACCGCGCTCGCGGCGGGCCCGCCGGCTACGCCGCCCGCCGCGGTCGCCTTTTGCAACACCGTTGCAAGCGTCGCACGGTCCTCGGGAGTCATTCCAGCGGCAAACGCGTTGAGCTCCTCCGTGCCCATCTTCGCCATCATCGCCAGCAGCTCCATCTCCGCGTCGCCCTGCGGCGTCGCCACTTGCTCGGGCAGCGCAGCAGCAGCTCGCGCCGGTGGGGGGGGCTCCTCATGTACTGAGGGAACCGCCCTCGCTACAGGTGGCACCGAGACCCGCGGCACGGGAGAGCCGGCGGATGACGAGCCCGCCGAGAGCCCCGACGTCTGCGAGCGGACGGACGCGGGTTGGCGGAGCGATGCGTTCGAAGAGGACGGCGCGGCGCGGACGAGAAAGACATCCTCCTTGTCCGTCAGCTGCAATGAGACTGAGCCATTCGGCTTCAGTTTCTTTTTCTTGGCGGTGCGCACCTGGATCGAGTCGATGTCCAGCGCAACAGCGCTGTCCCCGAAGCGATCGGCGTACTGCTCGAGGAACCTCGTGGCCAGATCTCTCACCGTATCTCCATCGCCCGTGGTCAACGCGGCAGTATGATTGGGCTCATCCTCTTCAAAGTGTACATAGAGTCGCATGCTCCGACTGCGATGCGAATCTCCGCCGCCGCCGGAATCCCCAGGAGCTCAACGCACCTCGCGCAGCTTTGTGCCCACAAGCTCGCGCCGCAAGAGACACCCTCTGCGGCCAAAATGTGCCACAGAAAGCACCTCCAATGAGTGTGGCTCAATCTACGCGGCACTCGGCTGAAATTGTGTGCGGCCGCGTGCCGCTCCCTCGCCGGGACGGCGGATCCGTAAGCTCTATGATGTGAAATCGAACTTTGTTGACTTTTGTCAAAAGTTACAACGCAGAGTAGGGATCTAGTCAACCCGACTTGGCGGGAGTTTCTCCACGTTCTCCAACCTGCGCGCAAGGAGAGCCCGCCGCAGCGGAACTCTCCACCCTCCCCTCCCAGGCCTTTGAACTGGGCTTTGCCGCGACCATGAGCAAAGCCGGAGAGAACAAGACCAATCATTCCCAGCAGGATGACGTGCGCTCGGCGAACATCACCGCTGCCAAGGGTGCGCTCCTCGCCTCTCCCTGCCCACCCTAGCAAAGCTGCCTGGTTCCCCTCACCAGGTTGAAAACTCCGTCGGGATTCCGCGTCTCCACAGCCATTGTGTATTGCCCTAGTATGTGAGTGTGCATCATGTGGGGAGTGCATTATTGAGTCGCCACCCCCAGCAGCACGCGCCCGGATCCCATGTGATGAGGATCATTGCGGTTGCCACGCTAAAGTGCGTTCGCAGTGAGCTGCCTTGCTCCGTTGCGGAGGGAAGTTAAAAAGTCGGGGACCCTGACTCATGTTGACCACTCGGCAGCCATCGCGGACGCCGTCCGCACCAGTCTCGGTCCCCGCGGAATGGACAAAATGGTTTGCCTCCCCTCTCCCCAGCGCGCAACCTGGCCTCGCCTGCCTCGCATCACAGGGAGCGTCCAAGGTCACAGCGCAACGCATATAATTTCGTGACTAGTAGTCACGGGCTCTTCCTGCGCTGTACAGATCCAGACTGCGAGCGGTGAGGTGATCATCACCAACGACGGTGCCACGATCCTGCGATACATGTCTGTCGGACACCCGACCTCCAAAATGATGGTCGAGCTGTCCAAGTCGCAGGATATCGAGGCGGGTGATGGCACGACCTCTGTGGTATGCCCCACGCCTACCTTTATCACGCTGTCTCTACAGACCAGCGGCGCCGGCGGCGCTGAGGATCTTGTTAGGTCGATGTGGCCGAGCGTTTGTAACAGAGGCTGCAATGCGCCACTCACGTGCCGTGCCTCGCCGCAGGTTGTCCTGGCTGGCGGGCTGCTGAACTCGTGTGCGCAGCTCCTGTCGCGCGGCATCCACCCGAACCAGATCTCGGAGTCGTACCAGATCGCGTGCCGCAAGGCGACGGAGATCATGCAGGAGATCTCGCTCCCCGTCGACTTTGAGGACCGCGAGTCTCTCATCAAGTGCACCACCACCTCGCTCTCGTCCAAGGTCGTCGCGCAGAACTCGGCGCTGCTCGCGCCTCTCGCCGTCGACGCCGTGATGCGCATCGCAGACCAGGACAACGCGGACCTCAACAACATCAAGGTGGTGCAGAAGCTCGGCGGCACCGTCGACGACACCGAAATGATCGAGGGCCTCGTCTTCACCCAGAAGATGTCCAAGGCCGCGGGTGGCCCGACGCGTATCCCCAACGCCAAGATCGCTGTGCTCCAGTTCCAGCTGTCGCCGCCCAAGACGGACATTGAGAACACGGTCGTCATCTCGGACTACCAGCAGATGGACCGGATCCTCAAGGAGGAGCGCAACTACATCGCTGACCTCTGCAAGAAAATCGCAAAGACCGGCTGCAACGTGATTCTGCTGCAGAAGTCGATCCTGCGCGATGCGATCACAGACCTCGGCCTCCACTTCCTGTCCAAGCTCAAGATTATGCTCGTACGTGACATCGAGCGCGATGAGATCGAATTCATTTGCAAGACCCTGCAGTGCGTCCCGATCGCGTCCCCTGACGGGCTTCGCGCTGAGAAGCTGGGCAAGGCCGATCTTGTGGAGGAGTTCGCGACTTCGGATGGCAAGATTGTGAAGGTTACGGGTGTGGCAAAGCCGTGCCGCACGGTGTCGGTTCTGTGCCGCGGGAGCAGCAAGCTGCTTCTGGAGGAGAACGAACGCTCCATCCACGACGCCATGTGCGTTGTTCGCTCGCTCATCAAGAAGAAGTTCATGATTCCGGGTGGCTCCGCGCCAGAGATGGAGGTGTCGCACCGCCTCGTTGAGTGGTCCAAGACGCTTTCTGGGGTGCAGCAGTACTGCGTTCGCGCGTTCGCCGAGGCGCTGGAGATCATTCCAGCGACGCTCGCCGAGAATGCAGGGCTGAACCCGATCAACATTGTGACGGAGCTGCGCCTCAAGCACGCACAGGGCCAGAAGCACGCGGGGGTCAATGTGCGCAAGGGGACGATCAGCGACATGCGCGAGGAGAACGTGCTGCAGCCGCTGCTGGTGTCGACCTCGGCGCTCGAGCTCGCGACGGAGTGCGTGCGCATGATCCTCAAGATCGACGGCGTGGTCCCCACGCTCTAGATTGATCGGGAGACGAGGCGTAGGTGCGGATGGGATAGAGGCAGAGAGATTGGAGGTGGATGCGAGCGAGAGGAAGGTGGGTAGTGAATTTCATCGCGCTACTTCCGCAAGCGCCGCTGCACGCTCGCTCAGAGGTGGATGGCCAGGCCGCGTTTGAGGCGGGCGAGCCCCTCCAGCGCCGTGCGCCCCTTGCCCGAGCACCCGCGGTTATCCCGGAGGTCAAGCTCTTGGAGATCGCCGGATTGCGTGCAGACAGTCGCGGCGATCTGCTGCGCGGTGCTGTCGTCCACGTCCAGGTTGCGCATCGAGAGCGAGCGCAGGCCCGCGTTTGAGGCAGATCCGATGAGCCCCGGGAGCAAGGCCAGCGGCGGGCGATTGTCGTCAATCGCCAAGCGTTCCAGGTGGCCACCACCAGCACCCGATGCTGACAGGACTGTCGCGATGCCAGCGGTTATGTCGTTGTTCGAGATGTCGAGGTCCCTCACAACGCACCGCTCATCCTCGAGGACCTTGGCGATTGCCTCGGCACCATTGTCCCCGAGCTCATTGCCCTTGAGGTTGAATTTTTGCACCATAAACATCGAGACAAGTGCGTCGGTGCCTAGCTCGGCGAGCTGCCCACCAGATATTTCGTTCTGGGAGAGATCAAGCTCCTCCAACCTCCCTTGTGACAAAAGCGGAACGAGGTGCTGTAAACCCTCAGCGCCGATGCGGTTGTCCGAGAGACATAAGCTCTTCAGATTCGTTTGTTCTTTCAGGAGATTCACCAGCTGCTCCACGCCGGCATGCGAAATTTCATTGGATGACAGGTCGAGATGGGTTACAGTGACGGGTAGATTCGAGCAGAACGTGAGGAGGTTCTCATCCGAGAGCCCCTTTCCACGAAGGGACAGAGAGTGCGGTGCTGTCATGTTGTCATGTGCCGGTCGTGTCGTGACCATGGAACTCTCCCAGCGCCCTAGGAGAGATCCCTTGCGAGGCGTCAACTCCGAGCTCAAACTGAACAAAGTTCGTCAACAGGTTATAGTCTCATGAATACCCACTCTGCATCAGGGGTGTGAGGCATCGTGGCATCGCAGGTCAAGTCCTCCCATGAATGGCGACGAGGGCCTCGCGCTTACCGGCGAGGCCCAGCCTGCGGTCAGCGCAACCACAGGTACCTCCGATGGTCGGACTGTGCATCGCAGTGCAGCAGCCGCTGAGATCCAAAATGCTGGAGGGAGCGGGGCGGGGCGGGACGGGTCCCATTTGAGGAGCGGGGATGGGCCGTCGGCCAGGGAGAAAGAGGACGTAGCGCTGGCTGCGGCTGCCAAGTCATCGAAAAAGTCCATGGATCCGGCAGTTCTGCTCACAGATGACCAACGCGCGGTGCAGACCTGAGCCGTGGTAACCTGTGTTCACGTCACCGACTGGCGTCGTTTGAGCTGCGCCCCCGCGGATGCATTTCCCCCGCAAGCCTCCTGCCCTTTCAATCCCTGTCTTTGACGCTATCCTTTGTGTGCATCTGCGCTCAGGTAATTGCCTCGCTCGGGGAAATCGTCTCGAAGAGGCCGTTCCCCGTTGAGGAATGGAACCAGGAAGCAGAGGAGGGCGGGGAGGGTGAGGACGAGGACGCCGTGAAACTGCAGCAGGTGCCCCGCGCGGAATCAACCGCCATATCTTCTCATTCCATGCAGCTTTCGCCTTCCCCCCTGTCCTGAGCACCCGCCTGACGGAAGACCGGCGTCCGCCAGTTTTCCGTGGCTGGGTTCCTCCGCGAACTTGAGGAGGCGGCGGGAAGCGAGGCTGGCGAGGACGAGGAGATCGCTGACGTGATTGAACACTACAACCGGCTGCGGACGGTGCTCGATTCCTGCGACGGCATTCTAGAGGAGCTGAGGGGTGTCGAGAGCTGCCTGGTCGGGCTGCAGGAGCAGCACGACGCGGTGGTCGACAAGACGTCCGCGCTGCACTCCGAGTGCGAGGAGCTGCTGCGCGCCAAGGCCGCGCGCGAGGAGTTTGCGACCAAGATCGCGGAGCGGCTGGCGGTGTACGACCGGCTCGACGAGCTGCAGCGGCGCCTCGGGCTGCCGACGCTGGCGGTCGGGAGCGCGGAGTTCACGGAGCTGCTCGCGCAGGCGGACAGCGCCATCGCGGAGATCTCCGCGCACGCGCACTTCGCCGACTCCGCCAACTACCTCGCGCGTTTCCGGCAGGCGCAGCAGCGCGCCATGGCGATGGTCAAGGCACACGTCGCCGCGACGCTGCAGTCCGCGAGCGCCAAGGCGCGCGCAGAGCAGCCCGCAGAGGGCGAGGCAGCGCGCGCGGTGCCGCTCGCGGCTTACGTGCAGTACCAGTCGGTGGCGGACAGCGTGCTGCCGCTGCTGACGGAGGTGGCGCGCCGCGCGGAGCACTCGCGCGAGTACCGCGCACTGCTCGCCGAGTGCCAGGCGGGGTACGTGGCGCAGCGCCTGCAGCTGCTCGAGCCCTCGGTTGGCGCGCGGCTGGGCGCGGCGCTCGCGGCCGCAGATCTACGCGAGGCCGTGCGGGGCGGGTGTGAGGTGCTGTGCGACCTCTGCCTGCGGGAGCAGAAGCTGCATGCGCGCTTCTTCCCGGCGGCGGACGGCGCGGATCAGCAGGGGAGCCTCGACGCGCTGCTGTCGCCGTTCTGCACCGCGCTGGTGGACCAGCTGCGTCCGCTCTACCTCAAGACTTTACACGTCGACACGCTCTGCGCCCTCGCCGCGATCCTCAAGAGCGAGGTGCTGGAGGGGCAGATCGACCTCCGCGGCGGCGCGCTCGACGCACTGCGCCCGCACGTCGCGCGGCTGCTGCACGAGGTGCAGGAGCGCCTCACGTTCCGCGCCCAGGTCTGCATCCGCGACGAGATCGAGGGCTTCGCCGCGTCAAAGGCCGACCTTGACTATCCCACCAAGCTGCACGCCGCCGCGGGCGCCGCGGGCGCGGACGGGGTGGCGCTGGAGGCGTGGTGCACGGTGCTGCCGAGGACGCTGACGATCCTCGCGCAGCTGTACCACACGGTCGACCGCAAGATCTTCGAAGGGCTCGCGCAGGACGCGGTGATGGCGTGCACCGAGGCGCTCGTCGCGGCCGCGCGCGCCGTCGAGCGCGCGCGGGGGCGGCTCGACGGCGCGCTCTTCCTCGTGATGCACCTCCTCAAGCTGCGCGAGCAGATCGTGCCCTTCGACGTCGACTTCTCCTCCAACGAGATCGCGCTCGACTTCACCAACACGCGCTCCTCCCTCGCGCGCATGCTCAAGTCCGGGGCCGCCTCCTCGTGGTCCGGTGCGCTGTCGAGCCTCGCGGGCGCGCCGCCCAAGGTGTACCGCACGCAGCGCAACTCCAAGAAGGAGCTGGAGCGGGAGCTCAAGGCGGCGTGCGAGGCGCTCATCGTGCTCTGCGCCGGGCAGATGGCTGAGCCCGCAGCCGCGTGGGTGCGCAAGGCCGACGCGATCGCGGGCGGCAAGGGCAGCCATTTGCGGGACAGCGCGTTCGCGCAGCCCGACAAGGTGAAAGAGGCC
>ENA-UOXV01003454-UOXV01003454.1-marine-metagenome-genome-assembly--contig:-NODE-3454-length-19155-cov-5.949476_pt1 | contig 19155 bp, 27 predicted proteins | sample MGYA00238165_ERZ766961 | MGnify/ENA primary metagenome ERZ766961 (study PRJEB28924, sample SAMN03173240) | marine metagenome | biome: Marine; feature: Water; material: Subsurface seawater | place: North...
GAGGGCTCCGCGCGCGCCGAGGGCTCCGCGCGCGCCGAGGGCTCCGCGCGCGCCGCGCGGAGGGCCCGCGGCTCGATCTGGTAGGGCCGCGGTGCGCTGCCGCCGAGGGGCGGCGCGGTGCCCTCGCGCGCCCCTCCCCCCGCGAGGGTGTAGCCGCCGCCCGCCTTGGCCCCCCACACCCCGGGCTCCCACCACGCCACGGTCGAGGGCCGTGCCGCAAAGCCCCGCGCGCCGCCGTCGGCCTCCCTGCGAGCCAGGTCCTCCGGCGCCGCACTGCCTGCGCGGTGTCCCGCCTGCTCCTGCTGGTGGTACATCTTCCCGGAGCCTCCGAGCGGGAAGGGATTCTGCCGCACCGCAGGTCCGGCCAAGGCGCTTGCGCCTCCCGGCGCCGCTGCTCGGCTCTTGGAGCCTTTCTGGCTCTTGGAGCCTTTCTGGCTCTCGACCAAGTGCCGACCGGCGGCAGAGCTTTCGCTCGGAGCGAGTCCTTCACCACGCGACCTGCGCACAAAAAGCGGCGAACTGCGCTCTGGGTCCCATCCGGTCACGTTACCAGTGCTGAGCTCGGGGGACAGTCCCCCAGGCGGTAGATTGGGTCGGTGATGAGGCCCACCCGGCCCAGGTCCATCCGCACCTGGGCCCACTTCCTTGCCCACGTCAGCATTCGAGTCGTCCCAAGATGCATCTTGGCCCGAGGACGGCAGGCGTGTCATGCCTTGTCCGCCATCTGCCCCGCCCGCGGTCTCCTCACTCTGCCCTGCAGTGCCGGACCAAACTTCGGGAGCAGGTCTCTCTTCGGCTTCCGCCTCGATTTCGGCGGCCGCCCTCGCGCTATCCAGTGGTACCGCATGTTCCACGGCTGCGTCCACGCCCAGCTCCTCGCCGCTTTGCCCGCCGCCCAATGCCTCGCCCAAGCCCACGTCGCGCCGGCCGACCGCATCGCCCGGCGACCCCCGCCACTCCTCTTCCTTTTCTGCGCACCATCCGCGCATCGTCAGCCACGCACCGCATCGCGCCAGCTCGAGAGATGATGGTGGGAGCCGAACCATCGTCCTCGCACGAAGCGACAGCGAGCGACATTTTGCGGTTCTCGATTGGCTCGAGCAGGGCGTTCCCGGAGGAGGTGTGCTGGAGGAGGGCATTTCGCTGGGCGATGGAGCGCGCGAGGGGTGATCGGGTCTGCGAGACCGCGGGCGAGGGCGTGGTGAGCGCCTTGAACCTGCCGACAGGGCGCCGGCCCCAAGGTGCCAGCGTCAGCGTTGTCGCCGAGCACCCAAGACGCCAGCGGCTCCAATACCAGACGAGGGGGCTGGCGTCGTGGGGGATAAGGCCAACTCACGTGTCCATCGACTTGGGTGAGATGCGGGGGAACGAATCGTGTCCACACTCTGACCCCTCCTCCTCCTCCTCCTCCTCCTCCTCCCCGCAGGCCTCGTCCTCGTCCTCCTCCGTCGATGACTCAGGCTCAAGGCTTGCAACCCACTCGGGTAGCGCGCCGCCGGCCGCAGTTTTGCTGCCGTTGGTCATCCGAGAGACTGATTTGACGGAGCCCTGGCTCTGCAACAGCAGATGGGTTTCAGTAAACCCTGCTTCTCAGCAGCTCGGTGCAGCGAGGCAGAGTTGGATGCCCCGGGACAGAGGAGGACAGAGGAGGATCAACCGCCCGGCGGATAAGTTGCTTTTGCACGAGGTTCTTCGAAGAGTGGCCCCACCGTATGCCAGCACCAAGCGAGCCCAGGGCCACCGGTACCGTTTTCGCTGGGCGCTGGGTCGCGCCACTGCCGGAGCTGCTTGCGCCCTCACTTGCGAGTCGTGTCGCCGGCGGTAGCAACGAGTCGCGGGGGCTCTGCTCCGGCGGTGGGCAGCGTTAAAATCCAGCCGAACCCGCCTTTCGCCTTGGCCGCTGCGAGGGACCGTTTCCTCGCAGCGGCAATCGGGTTGCGGGCAATCGAGAACCCGACCCCGCTGGCAACAGCCAGGGACAACCACAAAGGGCAACCGCAAGGGACAAGGAGCAAGGTCGAGATTGGGCCGCACAATGTTGTTTGGCGAATGTTCCCACGGAAGCAGTCCACCGGGCGTGCCAGGCGTGGCGAGAAACGAGCCCCGGCGCTCGGTCCCCATGATAGCGCGAGGCTTTCCCACCCCGCCGCGCGCGAGGCGCTCGCGCAGCAGCGCTCCGGAGGGCGCGAGCGCGGGCGAGCGTTTGCGCTGGCGGGGCTCCACGTGGACGCGCGACACGCCGCCGCCGCCTCCACGCGGCAACAGCGCCGGCTTCTCCTCCGCCTCGCGCCCTTGTGCTGCCCCTGCGTCCCCGTCCTGTCCAGCTTCGCCGCGTTGCGTCGCCGTCTCCAGCGATTCGTGCGGAACTTCCAGCCCCGACGCTGCTGCGAGCGCGGGGGCGCCAACATCGGCGCCGGCAGCGGCCGCCCCGCCAAGCGCGTGATTCGCGACGCTCAGCTCCCTCGGTGAAGCCGATCCGGTCTGCGGCGGCGTCCGTGGTGGCGTGGCGGCCGTCGCGGGCGGGTCGTCAGTCGAGTCGTCGACGGGAACGTTCCAGCCCCAGCGTCCGGCGCCGGGGCTGGCACACCCTGCCGAGCTGTCGGCTACCGAGCGGCCTGACTCCTGCGGCCGCGCCGGTCGAAGTGCGCCCTCCTCCTGACCCGCCCCGACTCCTTGTACCCCACGCGGCGCCGGCGCTGACCGGGCCACAGGAGACCCTCTTCTCGGCCCTTGCGACCAGTCGGTCGCCTCTTCAGCCGCGTGCGCCAGTGCCTCCGTGCTCTCACCCCCCCTAGGTGGCGAGCTCTGCTGCGGCTCTCCCCACGTTCCGCTCTCTTCCCACGAGACCTCGCCACCAGCCAAATCCCCGTCGTGCCTCCAGGCCCCTGCTCTCCCGCACATCTTCCTTGCCACCGCACGGACGCCGTCGCTGCCCGTAAGCGGAGGCATCCACTTCATCCCCACGCCCGCGCCCCCCCAGATGTCTTGCGTTTCGTCCGGCGCCCCGCGCGCTCCGCGGGGCACAGGAGCGCGACCCCACTCCAGCTGGTCCTCTGGATCTACAGCTTGCTCGCGCGCGCCCCACAGCGAGGCACCACCCACCTTGAGCTTGACGCCGCCCCATGGCAGTGCCTCCGGAGCAGTCCATTCTCGAGTTTCTGCCGTTACCTTCCTGCCCGCACCCCAAGAGGCGCCTAGCGTACCGTGATGCATTGCTGGCGCAGTTTTGAAGGGCTCAAACGTGGCCCTCATCGGGCCTGACTCGGTCTCCGTGAGCCGTTGCCAATGCATGGAAGGTCGAGTGCGCCTGCACGGGCGCGGAAACCTCATTAGGCAGACTCATGTGCATCTGGGGTGGGAAGAATGAGAGCCATCGGACAGCATGCACACCCGCCGGGGGGGGGCGCTTGCTTGAGCTTCGCGCCGCACCCTGGCTCAAGACAGCGGTGCGGAAGCACAGATAGCACCTCCACGCCAAAACGGTCGCAAATCGCACTGTGGCAGAATCGCCTCATCTGCCCATCCCACGACAGTCGGGCTTAAGTCGCTTTCTAAACCGCGCTCCTATACAAAAGAGGGATTGATCAGTGATCGGTCACCTGTGGGTCTGGCGACGATACTTCTGCGCCATCAGCGACATTCTGCAAGGGGGCAGCTAAGCCACCGTGGTCTACTTCGTTGTCAGCCCTATTTCTCTGGTCGCCTTCCCGTGGCATTTGGTCCCGTGCTGTCAAAATGCCGACACAGCTTCACCGCGTCACTGCCGCCCAATCGTCCCAGGGCGAACACTCAGCTACGGTGAGGGATCAGCCAGACAGACAGATCATGTCGGCTGGTCCATCTGATTCCACCTCATCGCCGCCACATCAACTCGACCCTGCGCCTCGAGAGGCGGGGCGACTCCGGGTCCAGCCCGAACTGAGGGGAACTCCTTTCATCTTCTCGACGGGGGCGAGACCGCGACAGCGCTGAGGGGGTTCGGACGGGGCTGCTGTCGGATAACAATGATCCCTTCCGCAGCCGTCATCTTCTCTCTCAACGTGCAGGGTAGCGGCATCGCGCGGCCTCGGGAGGTGAAGGTTACGAAGCCATTGCTACTGACGAGCTACTCGCGCGACACAGACGGTGTTTTGCACTATCCAGGCCAGGACCTGCGGCGATTCAGTCTTCCGAAGCTGCCGTGTGACCTCAATGAGGGCCTCACGGAATGGGTACAGCCGTCTGATGCTCCCTCGCCCAGCACTCCAATCCTCGACGCGCTCGATAGCGTCGGAATTGGACCGTGTCCCGAGCTGCATTTCATCACGTTCCGCAACAACCTGAACAAGATAATGGAGGTGAGCGCGGTGGCCAATGCCTGTGTCCAGTGATCTGAATTTCAAGGCGCTCTGTCATCGATCCGTGAAGAATGACAGCCAACTTGCGCGCAGACGCCGTACAACACGCGGGATCCCTGGGAGATGGATGTGCGGCGGGCAAACGGGACTGTGATTTTGGACGTAGTCAAGCTGCCGGAAAGTAACAACGGCCAGGCACGCTCTCCACGCCCCTCCCACTACTTCAAGCTTCCTCGTAACGCGGGGCGCGCGTCCTGGGCAGTCGCAAGCGGACCAGCGCAAATTCACGTACTGGGGGTACAAGTTCGAGGACTTCTGCACGCGAGTCGACGGCGGGACGGGGCGGCCCGTGAACCCCGAAGTGGAGTGGTGTGCGGTGCTGAAAGTCAGCCTTGGCAAAAGCCGAGTCGCCATGGCGGCCGAAATCGACTGCTTCAGCGACCCGCACGGCGCCAGAGACGCGACGCACGGTGCCCCGGGCCCGTTTGTCGAGCTCAAGACGAATCGTCAGATCTCCGGCGATCGGCAACTTCGTACTTTTGAGAGGTATTGCCCACTCTCCACGCCCCTTGTCTCTACCGCCAGCATGGTGAGCGTGCGCGCCGGCGGCAGGAACAAGCTGCTTCGGTTCTGGATCCAGTCGTTCCTGGCCGGGGTGCCGCAGATCTGCGTAGGCTTCCGCGACGACGCGGGACTGGTGCACTCAACGGAGATGCTCGACACCCTTGAGATTCCGCGGCGGTGCGCTGATCTCTGGGACCCGCGCGTGTGCCTGGACTTCACCGACCGCCTGCTGGAGCAAATACGCGACAACACTGTCGATGGCAACAGCTACAAGCTCAGGTCGCCGCACAATGGCCCGACCCGAACCTTGCTCGCAGCAGCACCAGCACCAGCACCAGCACCAGCACCAGCACCAGCACCGACCAGCAGCGCTAACCCTCAGAGTCTATGCGCGCAGGTTCGAGGCGCCGTTCCAGCAGGTCCAGCTCTCGCTTGTCGACGACTGAGGGGGCTGTGGACTCGGGTGCGCACGGGAGGGGGGCAGCTTTGATTCCACTAGCGGCAGCCGCGGGCGCATCCGCACCGGGGCAAGGCCATTGCACAGAGGTGTAGCACATAAAGGTGACTGTGATAGAAAGGAGTTGACAATACGTATCTGGAGCAGCAATGAGGCCGCCTGCACGTAGTGCCGGGCAGCCTCGGAGCGGGCAGCGCGCGTGCGGCGGGGTCAGCGGATCCACGGGACGGAGTCGCGGTCGAAGTCGACGTCGGGGTCCACAATCTCAGACTCGTCGAGCGGGCGGTCGAGGTTCAGCAGGCGCAGGCGGCGTTCCTGGTAGTACTCGAGCTCCCCCAGCTGCTCCTTGGCCGCGAGGCACGCGCGCAGCGTCGCACGCAGCGCCCGCTTCTCCGAGAGCACGGCCGCCGCCGCCAGGCGTGCGCGAACAGGGGCGTCGACTTTGTCGCGCAAGGCCATGTCGTCGCTGTCCTTGGACGACATGGCCTCGAGGTAGCCCTCGCAGGTGCCGATGAGCGTGTCGAGCATAAGCTCCTCGTTGACCGGCGACACGGGCAGCTGCATGAATTCCCACACCTCGTTGCGAAACACGGGCTCCAGGAGAAAAGCATCCGTTGCCTGGACGCACGTAAGACGCAGGAAGGCCTTCATCTCCTCGTCGAGCTCGCCGCTCGACAAGAGCTTGAACTCTTGCTCCTCTGCAAGGCCCCACACCTCGAGGATATCTGCCTTATCGTCGTAGAATCGGTCCATCGGGGAAATGGCCAGCGCAAGATCGAACTGGCCGCCCGCCTCGCTAAACGATGCGACGCCGTGCCTGCTCAGCATCTTGCTCGGCGAGCACTCGAGCTCGGCGCCCAGCACGTCGCCCGACGCCACCGGCACCCCCGCCGTGAGCGCGATGCGCGGCTCGCGAAACATCCCCGCAAATTCCAGCGCAGTCTTTGCGCTTCCCGGGGCACACTCAAAGGCCCTATCGATTAGGGGCGCCAAGGCCAGACCGCCGGGAAGCTTTTCGGCCTTGACGGCGCGCGCGGTAACCACGCTCACCGCCCACTTGTAGTTCTCGAGAGTGAACGCCCCGTCCGGCAGTACGTCTCCCCAGCCCTGCGACACGAGCTGATCGAACTCGTCCTTCAATGCATCTGCCAGCTCTTCCGTCTCGTCGAAGACCAAGGAACCTTCGAGCAGCTTGCGCTCCTCGTCGCTCCAGAACAGCGGCATGTTCAGGCCGTCGCTGTCGGGGATCGTTGCAATCCACGGGGCATACGTGCTCGAAGAGCCCTTGGCGCGCTCCTGGATGAGCTGTAATACGATCTGCGTCTCAGCGTCGAGATCCGATGCTTTGGACCCCAGTGCTTTGAGAGCAGTCTCCTCAGTCATACAGATTTTCACCGGGATCGAGCAGGCCTGATCCCCTTGTTTCAGCTTGCGGTCAGCCACGAGGCCGCTAGCAGCCTTTGGAGAGCAATTGACGGATGCACCATTTTCACTGAGCCACGATGCAAGCGCGCTCGTGTCTGCAGTACACTTGAGTCCCACTGCGGCCCCCGATCGCGCGCGGGCCACATCGCGCGGTGCCTTCACTTGTGAAGTTGTTGGTCGTAGGAGCGGCGCCGGCGAAGCCGCACGGACCTTCGACCCTGTCCACAAAGCAATGTTTCCCGCCTGGAACCCATCGCACGGCGCCGCAAGTGTTGAAAGCACCACCAGCGAGGCGGCTGTCTTCGACAGCATCCCGGCCCGCGACTTGTTTGTCACAAACATATTTTGATGACTTTCGTTGCAAAGTCAAAATAGTTTAGCCAACTCCGCCTTAGCCCGATTTATCGACCGGACAACAATGTGAGTATGTCCGCCCCAGCGACGGCGGTGCTGCTGCTGTGCTGCTGCTGTGGCGCAGCTGATTTGTGTCCAATGTGGCTGCATGGTACTGTGGAAGTCGCTGCGCCCGGTGTAAAGGCTGGCGTATCCTTCTGGCCACCTTTGTACCGGCCGACAGCAACGTGCCACCTGACTCTGCCGCCCCGCTGTGCAGGTTCTCGCTTCTCCGTCAGGTACGCAATGTTTCGTGGAAGGCCCATTGGTCACACAGGCATTCGATCCACACTGGAATCAGTCTCGGATATATCTGTTGCACAAAGGAGCGTGTAGATGCGGTCTCAGCAGCGCCAGGCCGAAGTTCGCCAGCGGGGTTGGTGTGGCTGCGTGCTCCTGGGGCGGAGCAAGCAGGTCACGGGGTTGCTACTGCTGGCCTACCAAGTGTTGAGTGATCTACTGATCACTATCTGAGGTGTGGATGTGTGCTTAACCTTGGGTGTGGCTCCCGCAGATCCAGGGCCAGTCCCTCTTCAGCATCGACCAGTACGGCGAGTGAGTTCCCTCCTGCTGAGGCCTGACGCGAATGCCACCAGAGCGAAGATGCGTGAGCAAGTTCTGCTTCTGGGTTGCGAGTGGCGGAGGGTATCAAGCTTCAAACAGAGAGCGGTGGTGAGCGGCGGAATAGCACCTCGCCGCACTTGCGCAGCTCGGGGAGGTGCCTGGGATGCCGTGGGCCCCTGGGCCTGCATCACATCATCAGTGCTGAGTGCCGGGGGGCGAACCCGATCTGCATGGTATCATGCAGACGGGCGGTTTTGGATGGACAGGGAGGCAGTGTGTCTGATGCGCGAAATGCGGACTCTCGCAGGGACTCGACCGGGTGGGGCGACTCGAAGATCGACGGCCACGGCATGCAGGAGTTCCCGCCCAACGGGGATCACGACGTCATCAACATGGCCAACGCTCCGTGCGCATCCCATCCCAGTACGACTTCGCGGCTGGGGAGCGCGTGGCCGGTCTGACATGTCCTGCGGCTCACGTTTGTGTGCGCGCCACCCGGGCAGGTACTAAGCCCATGGCCGAGAGGCTTCGGTGGACATATAGACAAGGCGCCGACGGTTATGAGCCCTCAGCGCTGGTGAGGCGAGCGGGGTGCAAAGGAGGGGAGTGAAGTGGTACACGGGCCAGCCTCTGCGGTTTAGTAAACCTGGGATTGGCAAGGGGGGTCATCACATGTCGCTTTACACTGCTTACACGGGCGGTGCTGCATTCGCGCGTGCTCGTGGGGCCCGACACAGCGCAGTGCTCGCTGCGTGAATGCAGGATACCCGGGGAAGGCACGGGAACTACGCGCTGCCCATGCAGTGGGCATCACTCAAGCGGAAGAGTAACCTGCAGGAAACGCAGGCGCACTCAGCCACAATGGACGAAACTTTGGGCGGCACCCGCACAGCCCTGCTTCGGCGGGAGGCCGGTGGTGAGAGTGTGCGGTTGCGGGTGCTAGGTTTGGCGATGCGCGCAGGCTCGATTAGGGGGGCGCCGCACCTTGAGCGTAGCTGTCTTCTTGACAAACTTTGCACGGGCCTCGTCGAAGCGCACCGGGCGGGGCAGTGCGAGCGAGAGGGCGAACCTCGGCACAGCGTCGAGCGTGAGCGACTCCCTGCGCCCCGGCAACACGCAATCGGGATTCTGCGCTTGCAAGACAGGGCGCAGACACGCGAGGCAGCAGGCAGAGGGCGAGGCTGCTGGGGGGGCCCACCGCTGCACGTCCAGCGCAACGCCCTGCATCCCTGTCATGCCGGGCAGCTCGACCACCACCACCAACTCGGCCTCGCCCACCTCCACTCGGCTCGCAGGCGTGCGGGTTTCCGCCTCGACTCCTCCCGGCGGCAAGACCGCCCCTACCTCCGCTGACGTCACCGCCGCCTCCTCCCGTGCCACCGGCCTGTCGCGCTGAGCCCGGGCATCCCCGCCGCCGCCTGCGCCGTCCGCGCCCGAGGAGGCTGCGAGCTTAGCGCGCGCGTTTTCGATACCCTTGACGAGTTGCGGAGAGTCTGGCAAGACGCGCAGCCCCGCCTCGTACGCGCCCACCGCGTCGGCAAAGCGCCCGAGCCCTTCGAGCGCCTGCCCTTTTCGGAACCACGCCTTGACGTGCGTCTTGTCCAGCGCCAGCGCCCTTTCCACATCCGCCAGCGCCTCCGCGTACCGCTCGAGGCGCACCAGCGCGGCCGCGCGATTCGTGAGGTAGGCTGCACAATCGCCTCCCAGCTCGATAGCTTTGGAAAAATGTTTGAGCGCCTTAGTGTACTTGCCGGCCGCAAACGCCACGTTTCCCAGCTCCTTCTCATCCGCGGCCTTCTGCTGCTCGTCAGCTGAAAGCTCCGCCGAGTTCGTCGAGGGCTCCTGTGACTTGACTGCAGCAGTGTTCGCCTTACCTGCTCCACCTACATCTTCCTTCGCTTTGGATTCGCCCTTCTTCCCGGCTGCGCTCGCGGTGGCCGCTTCGACCGTCCTGAGGTTCTCTTCCAGCCGCTTCGCAGCCAGCACAGCGCCCGAGGTGTCGATGCCCCGTTTGACGCTCTTTTCAAGTATTTCCCTCACTGCGCCGGTGTCTTGCCGCTCCTGTGCCTGCATCGCCCCGGCGATCTCCTCCTGCGACATCCCCGACTGCCGGCGCCCGATCGCGGGGTCAGCGAAACCTGCATTGCTACTGCTGTAGAACGCCGCAGGGCCAGAAGCGCGCACCTTTTGCATGAACTTCAAGAGATCATCAAACGTGTTTGCGCTTGACAGCAGATCTTCTCGCTTATTCAGCTCCTGCTGCTGTTTTTTCAGAGCTTCGAGGTCCGACGTCATTTTCTGCTGCATCTCCCGAAGCTGTTCCTGCACAACCTCAGCTTGGGCCATCGTCTTCGTTTCTTCGGTGCCCGCTGACGCGAGCGCAAGGACAGCAGGCGGAAGCTCGACGCCGCCTTCGATTAGCATCTTGATCACCTCCAGTTTTGTTTCCGGGTCCGCATCCTTCAACCCTTCCGCCGCCAACGCTTCCACCATTTTCAACTGCACCGCACAGCAATAGTGGAAACTGAGTGCCCGAGCCTGGTGTCCACGAGTGTGCGCACTACGCTCCCGCACATGCACTAAGCTTACTATTTTTCGATAGAGCACTGGTGCGGTTGGTCGTACCTCTTCGGGCGATGCGCCGCGGCTACGGGCTTCTTGTGCTCGCATCATGGCGTCAACCAGTTTTGGGGGCAGGTTGGTGGGCACCGGCGGAGTCTGCGTTGGGACTGTAATCGGGGGAGATGGCGCAGGCCCACGTTCTTCCTCGTCGTCACTGTCTTCGATATTCTTGAATCGGTCGTAGTTGAAACTGTACCGCGACGCGGGGCTCTTGCTGGGAGTGTTGACCCCAGCCGACGCGTTGCTGGTGGCGGGTTTTTCCTCGAGGCGCTTGAGCATCTGCTCCATCAGCGCCTTCTTCTTGGTGCTTCCTACTGATGCGTATGCGTCCCTGGCTTTCTCAAATCCTGCTCCCCATCCGCCCATTGTCAAGTCAGTGAAGTTGGCTGCGTCGCACCTGCGCGATTGATTCCGTAAGAGCATCAGGCATTCCTTGCAAGGAATCCATGATGCAGTCTGATCTTTGCGGATTAGCTGTGCTGAGATGTAGAAGAAGCTTGCTCAGCAGCACCCTTGCACCCACTAACTTCGCAAGGTTCAGGGTGAGGCCTCAACGCACCAGCTTTGGCGGATGCGACATCGCCTTTTTTGAGATGCTCCTGACACGAGCGAAAGAGCGAATCCCCCTCCGACTCCTTTAGTGCCCGGTCATGATCCTTGTCACTGGATTGAGCTGCCATACCGGTGAAGTGTGCGGCCGACCAGGCAGAAAGCTCTTCTCCTTGCTCTTGTTGGCAACACACGATTTGACATGCCCCGGTCCATAGGGCCCGCCTCGGGTCTGCGACAGGCAGGTGAGCTCACTGTGAGAGCTTTGGTTGCGACGCAACGTGCTCAAGCTGCCCGCACCGCTCTGCGTGCGATCTATGAGCCGGAGTGTGATGTGCTGGTTGCTTGTGGCATACAAAGTCGCGCCGCGCATACTGCTGCTGGCTTCTGCGGTTGCGTTCTCGCAGGGTTGGGTCTGCGAAACACCGGAGCGTTCGCCCGTAGGATTAGCCCGCTCGTGCAACTTCAGCCGCTTGGCTACCGTGAGCACAATGCATGGAAGATCAAATCCGACCGTATGGTTGCTGCGGCTCAGGGGCGGCGATCCTGGCTCAAGTGATGGCTCACAAACTGAGGGCTTGCCAAAGCGTGAAAACAGCACCCGTGGAATAACTCTGCGCGTTCGGGTGCGCAAGCCCTCGCAGACCCAGGAGGTGACATGCTAGACAAAAGCTTTACGAGTATCGCGGTGGGGAGCTGACAGATGCGTGGAACTTGGATCCTGCAGGGGTTCGATGCGGAAGAGGCTCTGGTGGAGACAACTGAAGACGAGAGGGTCGAGTCGTTGTTGCGGCGTGCACAGGAAGCGCTCAGCTGCAGCGACGAGAGGCCGCGGCGAGAGAACTTCCTTTCCATGAATATGGAGAATCCCCTCTCTCCGCTGCTGAGCGTCGCAGAGGCTGGGCTTGTGTCGGGAGACATCGTGTGGCTGATGAGCCGAGCCGTCCGTGCCGCGTCGACTGGCAGCCAACAGGATGCTTGCAATCCCGCAAGCAGCGACGCGATCGGACATGAGGGTGAGGACCTTGGCTGGTCGGGGGATAACTCAGGGCCGGGTGGAGGTAGCGAGGAGTCGTCCGGAGAGGAGCGCCAGCACGAGAGCCCGGCGCCTCTGGTGAATCCCCCTCGCTGAACCCCACTCGCCGTCTCGGCCAGCGAGCACGGTGCAGGTCGCGCCCGATCCCCGGTTGATGGGCTGAGTGGCTGAATCGGAGTTGGGGAGACGGCAGAATTTCCGGCGTGAGTGGGCCGGCGTGCACCCCGACGGGATCAAGTTCACAATCATCGCCGACGACGTGGACGATGTTCGCCTCCCTCCACCCCACAACGCAGGCGCCCCGTGGCATGCGCTCAGGCCAAAGCAACAGCCGACTAGAGCGGTCCGACAGGAGTGGAATGAGGACGGAACACACGCAGCGGCGACAGCAGCGGCAGTGCAGTCGGCCGCGGCACAGGGCTTGCCATTACCGATGGCTGCTGGCCGGACTGTTTCCGTGCGTTCCCCTCCACAGCCACGACAGCTGCGCACGCCCCCGCCCTGCTTCGAATTCATGGCACACGATGCGCACGATGTGGGTTGAGGATTTTGGGGTCGCAGGGGGAAGTTGTGTTCACTGGTGTCCCGCCGCCGCAACCCGGCTCGACCGCTTCCAGCTCAAGGAGTGCTGCAGAATCTCTGGCAAAGATAGCGCCGGTGCAGCTTGCTGCGACAATCGCGCAGGAATTGGAGTCGCTTGGGATGCGCGTGGAGCTACCCCGTGCTTCGAAAGAGGGCGCGAGCCTGCAGGCGCTGTACAACGCGCTGCCCGAGGAGTGCCTGTCTGGGGTTGAGGACAGCGTGCTGTTGTGCGCGCTCGCTTCGCTGAGCGCGGAGGAGGCTATGGCAGCGGCGTGCCTCAACCCGCGCCTCCGCGTCCTGGCGGGCGACGAGCGCCTCTGGAAGCTTCTCTACTCGCGCGACTTCCCTTCCCCGCTGGGTCTGCCACGCCCTTCCGGCCCCGCCGATGCGTGCTGCTGGCCGCGCCAGCCCGCGGTTGGGTGCCGGCGCTGAAAGAACTCGGCATGGTCTGCTCCGCTGCAGGCACGCCCGAGATGCCGCCGCCCGGCGGACAATACCGCGAGGGGTATCGCGCTGCGATGGCTGCGCGCTTCCCCGGCGACCCGGACTGGGCCGCCGTGGACCCCCCGCCTGCCGCACCTCCGGCGCCCGGACCCTTCCCCCGGAGCGGCGCTCCCCCTGCCCCCGGCCCATTCTGGGAGCCGGGCGAGGGGGCGCGCAGCCGGGTCCCGCCACAGCCAGCGCCGACGGGGGAGTTCGCGCCCTTCTCTTTCGGCCCGGTGAGCCCTGCGCCGCGCTGCGCCGCGGCTGGAGCAGCGCAGCTGGTGCGCGCGAGCGACCGCGCGTGACGCGCCGCGTCGGCACTGGCTGGCAGGCCGGGGGCGCGACGGGCGGCGAGTGGCACCAAGAGAGGGTGCCCGTTGCGTGGGGGGGGGACTACGACCGCCTCCCGCTCGGGACCTTTCCGGCGCCGGGCGCGCCCGGCGGGCCGTGGAGCGATGGCGCAGGGCTTTCCATTCCCGTGCGGGTGCCGCCCCCCCGGGGATGGGACACCCTGTACCCGCCGCCCGCCCGGCCACCGCCGGGCGGGCCGCGCGACGCGGGGGCGTGGAGTGCAGGGGGGGTGCGGGGCGACTCGACGGGAGGCGCGCCGTCGGGCGGGCACGACGCGGAGTTCGGCGACGCGGGGCTCGGGGGCTTCGAACCGCTCCCGGGGCGCGAGGCGGGACTGCACGGGCTGCCGTCGGGGGCGGAGGGGGTGCGGGAGCGGTGGGTTCGGGCACGGGGGCGAGGGGGCAGAGGTGGACGGGGCCGCGGGGGCTGGGGGCCGAGAGATGAGGACGGGTGGCGGTAGGCGCCGGCCGTGTGCCAGGCCGTTCGACTTGATGAAAGCCCCGCGCATTGTTTGCGGGTGCAGCGGGCCGCGGGGCAGGTTAGGCTCGTGTACTCATTACAGTGAAGATGATGGCACTGATCGGCGTGCGGGCCATGGGCCTAGAGAGAGAGAGAGGGTGTATTGAATGACCTCGTACGAGAGTCGAGAGTCCAAAGACGGCAACAAACTTTTGTGCCGTTTTAGTTGATTTTTTTGCTTTTTTGACTTCTCGATATGACCCGGTGGCACGATGTTGATCTGCCGCGCTCGCCGCGCTCGGCGGCAGCCGACGCCCATCGTTGCGAGCAAGAATCACTTCACGACAGCTCTGGTATGGTTGAGCTCGAACAAAAGGCGGCGTCCATCGCGTACATGAGCGCCCTGACTGCTCAAATCTTCGAAGAAAGCTTTGAGCAACGGAATAAGGCAGCAAGGTCAACATCGGTCCTCGGGCAATCGAAGTGCTGGACAACCTGTCACTGACACGTCCCATTGACACTTTCGTGAGCAGGTTGCATTTGCCAAATGTGCGTGCTCAAATTGGCGTGTGCAAGGCCGAGTTGGCTGACTTGCGGAGGTTTGTTGGCGATGCTGGGCGCAGCCTTTTTGAGCAGGCGACGATCATCATCCATGACCCCTTATTTGAAATAGTCTAGATTTTCACCCCGTTCACGCTAATCGGCACACGATTCTGCGGAACCGATGAGAAAAAAATGGTGCACACGATTGTGGTAATGATTGACCTCAATAAAATTGTGCACACAATTGCTTTTACACCCTACGGCCAGGTCAGAGATGGGCTTGTGTTCGTTACGAATTTTCATCTGTCCTACAAGGTGACCATCGCACTGCACTTCTTTTGGAGCACCTGGTGACTGAGAGCTAATTATCTTTGCAGCAAAGCATGCTGCACCCCTTACTTGATGCTGAGCGCTCGTTGAAGAAACTCCGACAAAATCAGGTATACGCGCAGCCCAGGTTCCCGTTGTTTGCTCTTTATTCGGCCAGCACAACGGCTTACCTCTGAAAAGCCCATGTTATGTTTCAGGCAGAGGTCCGCGGAAGCTTCGTAGAGCATCAGGAGACATTGAAGCACGATTGGAATGCTACCTCAGCTATGATTTTGCTTTCTATCACCTTGTTTGCCCAGCAGCAGAAAAAGACCCTTATTCCGTCGTCGACGCAAACAGACTGCAAGCCATCAACAAAGGAAGTGGGAACGCACGTCTGGGTGGCGACCCCGGTTGAGCCTGTAGGGATAGCGCAGGATCGCAGGTCGGAGCGGAACATCGAACACTTGCTCACAGAGTATCGAACGACGTGTTCAGTTCTTCAAAACGATCTTATGGTCACTAGCCTTCACATTGCGCCTTGCAGCTTGGAGTAGAGGAACTTTGCTAAGACTCTTCACTGACCCAACTGAAAGTCGTGCTGCTGAAAAGGACCTTCATGCGCGCTACGCATTTCTCGAGGACCAGTACTTTGAGACTCACATTGAAAAGCGTGATGAGGAGAATCGTCGTTATGGACTAGTCCCAAGTCTGCAGGTTGGACCTGGCCCTGCGCCACTGATCTCCTTCTTCACCACTACAGCATCCAAATGAAATTTGACGTCCCACATCTACAATACAGAAACAGAACGCCCGGTTCCCCTTCAAGAGCTTTGGCGAGATGCAACGCCAATCAAGACACTTTCAATTGAAGGACACGCCTGCTAAAAATGTTGAACAAGAGTTCGACACCAGCATCACCCCTCCAAAAAGAAAAGGTAAACCACGGAGTTTTATGTGAAAACAAAGACTGCTAGTATCCAACTGAAGTTTCGATCTCACCTCAGGCGAAAACCTTGAAAGCCAACCGCACGGAAAACAGACTCGCGGCGGTACGCGGGTCGCAGAGTCGCAGTGAAATTTCCATCCGCGCAACACTTTGGGCATTTTTCAGCGACTCATGGGATACGCTCGATGGCTGGGAACACGAAGCGCAAAAACTTAGAAGCCTGACTTTCTGCGCAAGGATCATCATTCGAGCGATACTCCTAGTTCCTTGAGACCCTCACATATTCCAGCAGCATATCTGAAAAGCAGGGTACGCTGAATCAGACTGTCGAGAGTCTAAGCACCAAACCCCTTTGTTCAATGGCCGAGCCAGCGGGGATCGGTGGGTCTGCACCTGGCGGTGGTCACCACGTGGATCGCGGGGTTTTGCACCGCCAGCAGCTCGGCCTTGGCGTTGCCCACCATCACTCCCCGAAAGCCTCCGTCATATAGAAACATAGAGGCGTCGTTGCCTGAATCACCAGCGACTAGGCAGCGCTCTTTGGGAGTGGGAAACACGCATTCGCGAATGAACTGAAGCGCCGCCCCCTTGCCTGCCCGGATAGGCAGCACCTGCACGAGCGTTCGCAATCGATGAGAGCCGGAACTGGATCCAGCACCCCGCGAGCGCACCTCCATCGAACCTCCAATCATTCAAGAATGATTATCCAGGGCCTCACATCAATGAAAAAACAGCGCGCTGCTTTTTCGGTCCTATCCCGTGTCACGGTGCTCCCCTCGTACGATACCGACGCGACCGCGACCTGGAACATCACCGCGTTGCACCCCGCGTCGCGAGTGAGCGCCTCCTCAATGTCATCACGCACCTGTTCCGTCGTGCGCCCCACGTCTGGCAGGCGCGCCGAAAACATGAGCGCGTTCTCGCGGCTCTCGCGCTTCTCCGCAATGTCACCGTACAGGTCTCGCAGAGCCTGCGTGGCGCAGTGCGTTGCCATGGTCACAGCCGGTGGGCCACGCTGACGGGATTCAGATGTAGGCGTCTTGAGCCAAGATGCGCTACCTGGCTGCCCAGTACTGCGGCTGCAACCTTGGTCTTGTCCCAGTCCTTGCCGATGATTTCAAACCACTTGTCGACGGCGACCGCCTCCTTGCCTTGCCCGCCAACCCCAGCTGAACGCGCCGGTGGCGGGTGAAACGTGTACCTGCCACGCATGGAGAGCGCACATGAGCCCTGCAAGAGGGACAGCTCGAGTGTTTTGCCGTGGCTTTGGCGGCAAGTATGGACCGGGTTCGATGGCTGGCGCGGGGCATGCATCTGCGTGCCGCAGCCGCCGACGAACACATCTGGTGTGAGGAGATCCCACTCAGAGAGCACCGCCAAATAGTCAGCCAGGCTACGGCCAGTGTTGTAGACCAGCGTGCATCCGCGTGCACGAAGCGGCCGCCAACATTCGTTGAAAGACCGGAGAGCTTCCGCATCGCCGAGAAGTGTGTCGTCCAGATCAGTGCACAGCAGGATCTGCTCGCCGCCATCACCAAGGCCACCTCGCAGCGTCATAGTTGACGAGCATTGGCATGCGACCCGCGGTATGCTTGCGGTATCGAGAGAGTAGGGCCGGCACGCTAGCTCGCTCCGTCCTGTCGTGTGCCATTCGGTATCAACTTCCGCCACAGCTCTTGGCACGGACAAAAGAGGGAATCCACCTGCCAGCGAAGGAGCAGCAGCGCGCGTACGATCTGAAGATTCACATCGAACAATTAACACCGCCCCCTGCCATCGAATCAAGATTGAGGCCCCGCGGAGAAGCACGGCGTCCTGCACAAACTCTTTTGCCAGCACCTACAACTTCGCGTTCTGCGGCGGGTGGCTGCAAGTCACCGTGAATATAAGCATGGGCAGGGCCAGCCGTCGTTCAGGACGTCTACACGCTGGGTGACTCCATGTCTCACTTAGAGGCGCCGCCCGCCCCCTTCGCCGCGAGCGCATGATGTTCTGAATCATGATGGCCTCGGTTTTCGCCAAAAGGGAACAAAAGCAAGGGTTCCGAAGTCTTTGCCCTAGAGAGAAGGGCATGCTGCTCCGCGAGCTTCAGGTGAGCCTCGAGCTCGCACCATCAGGAAGGTGTTCGCCGTCACTGACCGAAGGTATTGCGCAGGTCGCGTTGGATGACCGGCCTACATGGGACGCGGCAGATGTCGAGGATATCGCGCTCGACGGCATGCGCACTGCGAAGCTGCAGGTCGGCGACCACGCACTGATTTTGCATGGGCAGCAGGGACCAGAGCGAGCACGGATCGCGTTGCAGCTCCCCCTGCCCCCAATCCGGCCCGCCTGCGGCTGCGGAAGTCCGTTTTAAGCCAGCGGGCGCGGTCCAGGACGACGGATCTGTGCGCCCGGGGCGCAACAACCTACCGCCCTCGCTCTCGCCATCCGCGACGCTGCTTGCTCTGCCATGTGCAGCGTCGCCGTCGCCCGCTCGGCGGTCCTCCGGCGCGGCGCGCGTTCCCGGGGGCTTGCTGATCGTAGAGGTGCGCAGCGGGGGCAGCGGGGATGCGGGGGGCCGCCCCGCGGTGTGGCGCTTTCCCGTGGTGGAGGTTGGCGCGACGCTGCAGGTGGAGAGCGAGTGGGACATCACAGAGGTCGCGTGGAGCGCTGCCTCCACCGCACCCGCCGTGGGCGCCGCAGCCGGGGCGGGCTGGGAGCTTGTGGCAGACGGCGGCAGCGGAGGGGTGCGGGGGTGGCAGGGGGGCGCCCCCCCCCCCCCCCCTCGCGCGTGAGCCCGCCAGGCCCACGCGAACTCGGCGCTGAGCGCGCGCCGCGCGGGCGCAGGCCGGCATCGCGGACGGGCGGGTGAGGGTCGCGCCGTTCGCGTCGCTCCCGGCGGAAGCGCTCGACCCGCGCGCCCCGGGCGCTCGCCCAGCGCCGGCTCTGCGCGCGCTCGCGTGGCACCCCTCACAGGACTCGCGCGCCGCCGCTGAGGGGCCGGGTGCCGGCCCGCGCGCGCCCGCTGCCGCCGCCCCCCGCGCGGAGGAGCTGCTTGCGGCGGTGACCGCCGCGGGCGTGGTGCTCTTCCGTGCCGCGACCCCTCGAGCCCCGCGCCGCGCCGCCCCCGCCGCGTCGTCCGCGCCGCCGCCCCGCACGGCGGAGGCGCCGCCGCCGCCGCTCGCGCGCGTCGCAGCGCTCGAGGCGGACCTGCGGGGGGGCGCGTGCTGTGCGGCGGCGTGGGTGGTGGGCGGCGCGGGGTCGGCACTGTGCATGGCGGCGGCGGACGCCGGGCTGATTGCCCAGCTAGCGGGCGGCGGCGCGGGGTGCGCGCCTGCGCTGCTCCCCGCGCGGCGCATCGCGCTCGGCGGGCGCCCACGTGGGCTCGCGCCGTTGCCCGCGGGGCGCGTGGCGGTTGCGGTCGACGCGCCGCTGCGCACCTCGCGCGCCCCCGCGCCGCTGCTGCGCCCCGTCGCGGAGCAGCGTGCGTCGGGGCCCGCGGCGCCCGCGGAGGAGGAGGAGGTGGACGCGGCGGGCGCGGAGACGCTCG
>ENA-UOXV01003457-UOXV01003457.1-marine-metagenome-genome-assembly--contig:-NODE-3457-length-19150-cov-23.804242_pt1 | contig 19150 bp, 9 predicted proteins | sample MGYA00238165_ERZ766961 | MGnify/ENA primary metagenome ERZ766961 (study PRJEB28924, sample SAMN03173240) | marine metagenome | biome: Marine; feature: Water; material: Subsurface seawater | place: North...
GTGGTGAATCCTGTCGCGCCGGCGGGGGAGCCGTTCGGGTTGGCAGGATACGTTTCCGTTGGTTCGCCATTGAAATCGATGTAGCGGGCGCTGATCTGATCGCCTGTTAAGCATTTTTCGAAATCACCTGTGGTCGAGAAGTCTGCGCGGCCTTCGCCGTGGGCGACGGGGATCGGTAGCAGGCTGCCTGCCATCCCCTTGAAGAAGATACTTGGGCTTTCCATGACTTCGACGTTGGCATAACGCGCTTCGAATTGCTCGGAGCGGTTACGGACAAACTGTGGCCAGTGCTCTGCGCCTGGGATGATGTCCTTGAGTTGGGAGATCATTTGGCAACCGTTGCAGACGCCGAGTGTAAAACTGTCTTCGCGTGCAAAGAAGGTGGTGAACATTGCCTTGAGCTTCGGGTTGTAGAGGACGCTCTTTGCCCAACCGGAACCGGCGCCGAGGACGTCGCCATATGAGAAGCCGCCGCAGGCGACGAGTCCTGCGAAGTCTGCGAGGTCAACCGTGCCGCCGAGGAGATCGGTCATGTGCACGTCGACTGCTTCGAAGCCTGCACGGTCGAAGGCGAACGCCATCTCGTTTTGGCCGTTGATTCCTTGTTCGCGGAAGATGGCGACGCGAGGGCGCTGGGCGGACGCCTGCGGCGAGGCGTCCCTACCTAGATTGACGTTTTCGACTTCTTGGACGTCGAAGGTGGGCTTGATAATGATGCCGGCGTTGTCTTCTAGCAGAGCGTCGTATTCCTCTTGGGCGCATTTCGGGTTGTCGCGCTTGGTTTGCATCTGGTAGCTGAGCTCGCTCCATGCGCGGTTGAGCGTGGTGATGTTTTCGCTGTAGATGCTTTGACCGTTGAGGGTGATGTTGAGCGTTGGCTCGGCTGAGGTGTTACCGATTAGGTGGCTAATGTCGCTGACGCCGTGCTTGGATAGGACGGTCATGACTTCGGCTAGCTTAGTCTTGTCGATTTCGATGACTGCGCCTAGCTCTTCACTAAAGAGGGCGGGGAGGGCGGATGACTGGTCCGATGGGGTGGCAACGACGGAGCGTTTCCCTCCAGTGATCTTATCTAGGACGACGTTTATGCCTTTGCGGCCGGCGATTGCCATTTCGGCTAGGGTCGCTAGTAAGCCGCCGTCGCCCTTGTCGTGGTAGGAGAGGATGAGGTCGCTCGCTAGGAGTTCTTGAACGGCGTTGAAGAAGCCGACGAATTTTTCTGGATCGTCGAGGTCAGGGGTTGCGTTGCCGACTTGATTGTAAACTTGAGCTAGGGTGCTGCCGCCCATGCGGTTTTTGCCTGCGCCGAGATCGAGTAAGAGCAGGGCGCTGTCGGTTGACTTAAGGTCGGGTGTGGCGGTATTGCGCACGTCTTCGACACTGGAAAAGGCGGTGACCATCAGGCTGAGCGGGGAGACTTGCTTCTGGTCTTTACCCCCACTGTCTTTCCAGCTGGTGCGCATGGACATGGAGTCTTTGCCGACGGGGATGCAAATGCCGAGTGCGGGGCAGAGTTCCATGCCGATGGCTTTGACGGTGTCGTAAAGGTTGGCGTCTTCGCCGGCTTCGCCTGCGGCGACCATCCAGTTGGCGGAGAGCTTGATGTTACCGATCTTGCCGACATAGGCGGAGGCGATATTGGTCAAGCACTCACCAATCGAAATGCGTCCGGATGCGGCCGCGTTGATGATCGCAATCGGGGTGCGCTCGCCCAAAGCCATGGCTTCGCCGGTGTAAACATCCATGCTGGTCGCGGTGACGGCGACGTCGGCGACAGGTGTTTGCCACGGGCCGACCATTTGATCGCGGGCGACCATGCCGGTGATGCTGCGGTCGGCGATGGTGATGAGGAAGTTCTTGCTGGCGACAGCTGGGAAGCGGAGTACGCGGTCGACGGCGTCACGTAATTGAATTTTGGATACATCGAGCTCGGCGTGATCTTCGACTAGGCGGGTGACATCTTTGAGCATCTTCGGTGTTTTACCGAGTAGGACGCCCATTTCCATGTCGATCGGGTTGTTTTCGAAGTGGGAGTCTTCGAGCACGAGTTGATCGTCGTCGGTGGCTTCACCGACGATGGCGACGGGGCAACGCTCACGTGTGCAGAGTGCCTTAAAGGCTTCGATGCGGTCTGGCATGACAGCCATGACGTAGCGCTCTTGGGATTCGTTGCACCAGATCTCCATGGGGCTCATGGAGGAGTCTTCGTTGTGAATGTTGCGCAGGTGGAAACGTCCGCCAGTGGCTTCGACGAGTTCGGGCAGGCCGTTGGAAAGTCCGCCAGCGCCGATGTCGTGAATGGAAAGCATGGGGTTTTCGTCGCCGAGGGCGATGCAGCCGTCGATCACTTGTTGGCAGCGGCGTTCCATCTCTGGGTTGCCGCGTTGGACGGAGTCAAAGTCGAGAGCTTCGGATTGGGAACCTGCGCCGATGGAGGAGGCTGCGCCGCCGCCGAGGCCGATCTTCATCGCCGGGCCGCCGAGTTGTAAAATAAGTGCGGTCGGTGGAATCGGCTTTTTGTCGACGTGCTCGCGCTTCATGTTGCCCATCCCGCCTGCGACCATGATTGGTTTGTGGTAGCCGCGGTGTTGGCCGTTGTGCTCTAACTGAAGGGTGCGGAACATGCCGCAAAGTTGTGGGCGGCCGAACTCATTGCCAAATGCTGCGCCACCGATCGGGCCTTCGAGCATGATGTCGAGCGGCGAGGCCATACGCTTCGGATGCTCGGCAATGTGCTTTTCCCATGCTTGGATGTAGCCCGGCACTTCGAGATTGGAGACCATGAATGCGGAAATACCTGCCTTGGGACGACCGCCGATACCGGTGGCACCTTCGTCGCGGATTTCACCACCAACGCCGGTTGCAGCGCCGGGGAAGGGGGAGATCGCGGTGGGGTGATTGTGTGTCTCTACTTTGCAAAGAATGTCGAGCTGGCTCGGTGTTTTGCGGTAAGTCTTGGTTGCGCCCTGTTGGTCGACTTCCCACCAGTCGGCGGCGGAGCCAGGGATGACGCCGCAGTTGTCGGAGTAGGCCGAGAGTGTGCCCTCTGGGTTCAGCTTGTGGGTGTTGCGGATCATGCTGAACAGCGAGAGTTCGCTCTGTTCGCTGTCGACGATCCAGTCGGCATTGAAAATCTTGTGGCGGCAGTGCTCGGAGTTGACCTGCGAGAACATGACGAGCTCGGCGTCGGTCGGGTCGCGCTCCATCTTCTGGTAGGCTTTGACCAAGTAGTCGATTTCGGGGGGCGACATGGCGAGGCCCCAGTCGATGTTGGCCTTGTCAAAGGCGGTTGGGCCTTCTGCCATGAGTGGCACGGTGCGCAGTTCGGTTGGCTCAAAATGACGAAAGAAGTCGGTCACATCGTCGTAAACAGCTTCAGTCATGCGGTCGTGCAGCGCGAGCACGGCTAGGCCGAGGTCTTCGATGCCGAGTACGATGTCGTCCTTGGAAGTGAGGCGGAAGTGGATGCCGCGTTCGACGCGCGCGATACCTTGGATGTCGCAGTTGTGGAAAATGTCGGTCGCCTTGGAGGACCAGGGCGAGATGGTGCCCTTACGCGGAGTCACGAAGAAGCCGCCTTCGCGTTCGAAATGGTGGTTGGCAGCGAGCAGGGCAAAGGTGCGCTCGGTGGTTTGATCGTCGAGGACGTTGGCCGACTCGATAAAATAGACTTCGACGGCGTCGATCGAGGCGATGTCGAGCTCTGGAGCAGCAGTGTTGAGCGCATTTTGAAGTGCGGTGAGGCGGAAATCGGAGAATGCGGGACGGCCCTGAAGAATGATCGGTTGCATATCAGTAAAAGTGAGAAAAGAAGTAAGTTGGCGATTGATTTGAAGGGGAACAACTCGAAAAGCTGGGAAAGGGAATTTTGAATGTGGAAAAAGGATTTGAGGGCCCAGAATTGGTAAGATTAACCGCAGAAGACGATGATAGAGCTATTCCTGCCTGTATTTACCAGGCAATGCTAGTGTCAGATTTTCACTGAAAATAAAACCACATCAGTGTCGCATCTAGAGATTTAGTTTCTAGCTTCGGGAATATGACACAAATATCACCTGTTCGTTGGGGCATTCTTGCCTGTGGGAAAATCGCACATGAATTTGCGGCGGCGCTGAAGGATTGTCCTGACAGCGTACTGCATGCGGTATCGAGTCGTGATGTAAGGCGGGCGCAGACCTTTGCGGATCTACATCAAGCGCCTCGTGTGTATGGAAGCTACGAGGCAATGCTGGCCGATTCGGAGGTGGAGGCGGTTTATATCGCGACGCTGCATCCGTTGCATTTGGAGTGGATCGCGCACTGTGTGCAGGCCGGTAAGCATGTGCTGTGTGAAAAGCCGCTGACGATGAATCTTCGCCAAGCCAAGCAGGCTAAGAAGCTCGCCGACGATCATCGCTGCCTCCTGCGCGAGGCGTTCATGTATCGGCACCATCCACAGACCGAGCGAGTGGTGGAACTGGTAACCTCCGGTGTGATCGGCAAGGTGCGGATGATTGAGGCGAACTTTTGCTATAATTCGGGAGAGCAGCCTGAGTCACGGCTACAGGCTAAAGCGCTCGGCGGTGGCGCGATTCTAGATATCGGTTGTTATACGATGTCATTTGCGCGCTTGATTGCTGGTCGTGCACACGGCCGCTTATTTGCGGAGCCGCTGGAGTTGAAGGCGGTGGGACATCTGGACGCGAAGACCAAAACGGACATGTGGACGACGGCGGTGATGCGGTTCGAAGGTGATATTTTGGCGAAGACAACCTGTGCGCTGCGTATGAATCACGAAAACGAGGCAGTAATTCTGGGCGACAAAGGCCGTATCACGGTGGAGATGCCGTGGCAGTGCCCTGGCACGATTCGGGTTGAGTTGGACGAAAAAGACTCGGCGCAAGAAATTGCGATGCCGAAGCAGCGACCCTTGTTTGCGTATGAGATCGATTCGTTTACCAACGAGATGCGCGGTCGTCCGATCGCTGCGGATGCCGTGGCGATGCGTTTTGACGATACCTTGGGCAATATGAAGGCACTCGATTGGTGGCGCGCAGAAATCGGCCTCGGCTACGAGGCGGATGCGGTGCGCTAGTCTTACTATTGCAGGGAATTAATTGGTCGTAGCGAGTGATTTTATCACAATATGATGGCGCTCTTTGATTGCCATTTGTGTGTGCTTAAAGTGTTTTTTCATAGCTTCTTCGCCTTACTTTGAGAAAGAGCAGGATCGCAGTGATACTTGGATGATTTGAGGATGGCGGCAAAACTCAGCTGGTTTTGATGTTGAAGTCCGAAACGAAAGTAAAATTCTCTTGTCTGGCGTTCGATTTGATATACCAAATCTACTATGAAAATTTGCTGTATTGGAGCAGGATATGTTGGTGGACCCACGATGGCTATGATTGCCCATAAGTGTACGAACATCACGGTCACAGTTGTAGATATTAATCAGGCGCGGATCGATGCATGGAACTCCGATGAGCTGCCGATCTTCGAGCCTGGTCTGGATGACATCGTTAAAAGTTGCCGTGGCAAAAAACTCTTTTTCTCGACCGATATTGATACAGCGATTCGTGATGCGGACATCATCTTCATGAGTGTCAACACGCCGACCAAGACTTACGGCGTCGGCGCTGGGCGTGCCGCGGATCTGCGCTATATCGAGAAGTGTGCTCGTAAAATTGCTGAAGTCGCGGAGAGTGACAAGATCGTGGTCGAGAAATCCACTTTGCCAGTGCGCACTGCTGAGTCGATTAAGCGTATCCTCGAGTCCAACTCCAAGGGGCGCAAATTCCAAATCCTTTCTAATCCTGAATTTCTAGCTGAGGGTACTGCGGTGGCTGACCTTGAGAAGCCAGACCGAGTGTTGATTGGTGGTGATCAGACGCCAGATGGTCTCGCCGCGATTCAAACTTTGGTCGATGTGTATGCGCAATGGGTGCCGACGGAGAACATCTTGACCACCAACGTCTGGTCGTCCGAGCTCTCCAAGCTCACCGCCAATGCTTTTCTTGCTCAGCGAATCTCTTCGATTAATGCGATTTCAGCGCTGTGCGAAGCGACTGGTGCCAATGTCGACGAAGTCGCACACGCGATCGGTACTGATAGCCGTATCGGTCCAAAATTCCTTAAGTCTTCCGTCGGCTTTGGAGGCTCTTGCTTCCAGAAAGATATCCTGAATTTGGTCTACCTGTGTGATCATTTTGGTATTCCAGAGGCTGCGAGCTATTGGAATGGTGTGATCGAGATGAACGACTTTCAAAAGCATCGGTTTGCGCGTCGTATCATTTCCACGATGTTTAACACCGTCTCGGATAAGAAAATTGCTGTGCTTGGTTTCGCATTTAAGAAGGACACCAACGACACCCGTGAGTCCGCGGCCATTTACATCTGTAAGGATCTGCTCGATGAACAGGCCAATGTCAGCATCTACGATCCGAAAGTGCCAGAAGCTCAAATTCGTCGCGATTTGGGTCTTGCCAATGAGGATCGCTCTGTGACCGTTTGCGGAGATGCTTACGAGGCGACAAAAGATGCGCATGCGGTGTTAGTTCTAACTGAGTGGGATGAGTTCAACGCGCTTGATTTCAAAAAGATCTATGATCATATGAATTTACCGGCCTTCCTATTCGATGGCCGTAACCTGCTCGATCTCGAAGCGCTTCGCCAAATCGGCTTTGAGGCGTCTGGAATCGGTCGCGGAGAGGTTTAAGCCCTGCTTGTAACAGCTTAATTTTAATAGACGTGGACGGGGCGAACCTCAGTCGCGTCTTTTTTATACATGCAAATTATCAGTTGCCTCAGCGGGAGGATTCTCTTTCACTGCAGTCTTATTAATTTCATTCAACTACTAAAGTATTACCATGATAGTTAAACCGCGCATCCGAGGATATGTATGTATTACCGCACACCCGAAAGGTTGTGAGGCTAAAGTGCGTGAAGAAATCGAAGTCGCCAAGGCTGCCAAGAGAAGTGATGGGCCAAAGCGGGTTTTGGTGCTCGGCTCTTCGACGGGCTACGGCCTTTCCTCCCGAATTGCTGCTGCGTTTGGTTTTGATGCGGCGACTTTTGGCATCTTTTTTGAGCGCCCATCGACCAATGGCAAGCCGGCCAGTGCTGGGTGGTATAACTCCGTGGCATTTGAAAAAGCCGCTCACGAGGCGGGTCTTTACGCCAAAAGCATCAATGGTGACGCATTTTCCAACGAAGTCAAAGCGCAGGCAATCGCACAGATCAAAGAAGACCTCGGTCAAATTGATCTGGTCGTGTATAGTCTTGCTTCTCCGCGTCGCACCGATCCAGAGACCGGCGAAGTTTACAAGTCAGTGCTCAAGCCAATCGGTGACCAAGCTTTCACTAACCGCACGATGGATACCGACCGTGATGAGGTCAAAGACGTCACCATTGAGCCCGCGACTGAAGAAGAGATTCAACACACCATTAATGTAATGGGTGGCCAGGACTGGGAGCTTTGGATGAAAGCGCTCAATGATGCTGGTGTGCTGGCACCTGGAGCTAAGAGTGTCGCTTATTCCTACATCGGCCCCGAAGCCACTTGGCCCGTTTACACCAACGGTACTATCGGCCAGGCCAAAAAAGATGTCGAACGCGCGGCGGCGGCCATAACCGAGACTTACGATTGTGCCGCCTACGTTGCAGTCAACAAAGCTGTCGTCACTCAGGCTAGCTCGGCAATCCCTGTCGTGCCACTTTATATTTCCATTATCATCAAGCTGATGAAAGAGAAGGGTACACACGAAGATTGTATCGAGCAAATGGTGCGCCTTTTCGATGATCGCCTCTATGGTAAGGATTTACAGCTCGATGATCTGGGTCGTATTCGTGTCGACGATTGGGAGATGCAACCCGACATTCAGGCGAAAGTCATTGAAATTTGGCCATCGATTACATCCGAGACGCTTGATGTTCTCGGCGATTATACTGGCTACCAGCGTAACTTTCTTACCCTGTTTGGTTTTGGGCTCGACGGCGTTGATTACGACGAAGATGTCGAAATCGACCTGCCGCTGCCTAGCAGCTTGTAAAACTCTTGGCGTAAAGCCAGATGCTACGTTGCGAGCCCGGTTATCTCGCGTTCATTATCCCGATGCAAAAATGCTGCTACAGCGCACAGCGCTCTTGGCTCACCACGCCTCCTCTGCGTCCGCAATTACGCTTTCTTGGTCTAGGCTAAAACGAATCAGCATCGGACGGCAACAGACTTCGCAGTCGTAGTCCCATTCCGTAGGTGTCTCTGATGGTGCTGGCGCTGTGACTGAGAATACCTCAAAGCAACTCGGACAAGTAACGAGGCAGGATTGTGAGGATTCCATTCTCTAAAGATCGACCAACTGAGGCACATCTGTGAATAGTAGTTTCAGATCGATGACTGTTTCGTCGATGCTGACTATTTTTGAGAGTGCCTTACGATAGGCTTCAATTTGTGGGCGATGGTGCTCGCTGGCTTGCTCTAGCGTATTGTTTGGATGGATACGGTCGCTTTTGAAGTCGATGATCTCAGCGCGGCTGATAGTGCCGTCTTCCGTTTTATGAATGACAACGCGGTCGAAGATACCATTCGTGAATTGATCACCTTCGACATAACTGAATGCGCGCTCGCGCCAGACGACGGTTGCTGTTTCGGGCTTAGTAAAGAGTGTGCGTATTTCGGAATTTTTGAAACAGCTGTTGAGGGCGCTTTTAACTTCTGTAGGGAAATGCTCCGTCTTTTTCTTATGCAGCAACAGCTGAGGTGCCACCTCTGCGTGCTCTGTCGTGTCCTCTGGCTTAGAGTTAGCGGACGAGGCGGAGCTCGTCCCTCCCATATTAAAGAGGTCGAGCGTGAGGTTATTGTCTTTGGTGAATTCTAGCCATTCGATTTGTTCGAAGGCGTCGTGTAGCTCGGTACCAAAGATGCTGGCGTGCTCATCGAGGTCGAAGTATCTGGCCGCGGCGAGTGAACCTGCCTTGCTGTTAGATGGGCGTGCTAGTTGCAATCGCGGATGTGCGGGATCGAAGGCGGGCGCCGATGGTGGTTGGCTATTGGTTGTTGGTTGCACGGTTGCTTTAAACGACTCATGCCAATTTTGATCGCCGGTTCTCCAGAGCACGGGATAGTTGGCCTTGGGGAATAGTTCGGTCGCTTGAGCCTCCGAGCCGAGCCGCTCTTTAAGGAAATGAACAGTTGATGTTTTGCTCACGCGATGGAGGTCACTAATCATATAGAGTCCGCGTTTGGCGCGGGTCATCGCGACGTAGAGTGTGCAAAGGTTGCCGAAGCCGCTTTGACTGATACTTTGTTCTAAGAGTTGGTTGAGCATCGGGTCAGCCTGCATCAGGTCTTTCTTGATCGGCTCCATGATCCAATCCGCTTTGCCTTGCGGATCAAGTAGGGGATTGATCCGTGTTTCGCTGCGCGAAGTCTTGTCTTCGTTGACGAGGATGACTACGTCGTATTCCAAACCTTTGGATTTGTGGATCGTCTCGATGACCACGGCATCGCCCGCGTGGCATTCGCCGCTACTACACTTTCTAAGAAAGTGAATCAGGCCATCGATATCGCGGCGCTCTTCGCTGTCAAAGGCACGTGCTTTATCAATCAGGCGATTGAGACGTTCTCGGTGACGTGTGTCGTCTTTGGGTAGGTGAGCGGTGATTTGCTCGGCCGCCCAGCGCACGGCACTTTCATTACTATCGGACAGTAGGCGTTTGCGCAGTTCTTCAGTGGCACTGGTGAGTGCCGGGCCGTCGGTCGAGACGTCGATCAGATTGAGATAGCCGTGTGCATGGCTATCACTAGGGTGTGCGGCTAGGTTGAGCAATGCGAGGAGGGCAGCACCTGCGGCGTTATCGACAGCGGGCTTGATTGCGGAGCCGGTATGAATGGGTAGCAAGCAGTTCTCGCGCAGGTAGTCCGCGACTTCATTGGCATCGGCATTCTTACGTACGAGCACACCGACGCTCATGCCACGTTCGATCGGGTTGAGATCTTTAAGTAGCTTGAGAATGAGTTCGTTGCGTGTGGGGCTGTCGTTTTTCTGTGCTTCAATCCAGCAGCTGAATCCGCTTGAATCTATAGTGGCAGGCGAAGCTTCGTGCGTTTGCCATGCGCGTGCCCAGCGAGCGGCTGCATCGGCAGAAAAGGTTTCGGCAATCAGGGCGTCGTCTTCGAATACTTCGTTAACCGCGTCAAGGATTGGAGTGGCTGAGCGCCATGACATCGAGAGTGGGTGTTGCTCGATACGGTTTGCGCCACTGGCGTTGTAGCGCGTTTGGATGTCGTGGAACAGGCGGTCGTCACTGTTGCGCCAGAGGTAGAGGCATTGCTTGGTGTCGCCAACGTAGAAAAAAGATCGCTCACCGGAGTCGTCTTGCACGATCTCATCGATAAGATTGGCCACGACTTCCCACTGTGGACGGCTCGTATCTTGGAATTCATCGAACAACCAGTGGTCAAATTGACCGTCGAGACGAAAGTCCATGAGTTGCCGCGTCATCGGATCGACTTCGCCCATGGGTGAGCCTGCGGATTCGGGTGCGAGTAAGTGTGTGAGGTCAGCGAAGGCGAGGCGTCCAGGGCGGCGCACGATGCGGTCGTAATTGTCGTGATAAGCTTGTAGAATGCGGTGCACGCCTTGGGTGTTTTCGAGCGCACGCTTCAGGTGATGCCAGACGATTGCGCGTAAGCAGTCGGCGAGGGCATTGCAGAGTGCGGAGCTCAGTTGTATCTCTTTGCGTACTTTGATGGTCGCTTGCCCAGCTAGGATGTCGGACGCGACTGCCAGTGCATTATTGAGTAAGGTGTTGAGCTTTTCGTTGCTTCCGTAGTTGCGGATTGCGGAGGCCGCCGAGTTAAAATCGTTGACCTGTGCTTTACTGAGATTGTCGGGTAGGGCGGCGAGTAGTTTGTTTGCGAGCTCCTCCCAGTCCGGTGCGACACTGGTCTGCCATGGGCAACCTTGCGGCCATATTGTGGCAGTATGTCCCCAACGATCGGCAGCGGGAGTGTTGAGGTAGAGTGCGTACAGCTGCTCAATGAACTCGGAGACGACTTTCTCAATGCTGCGTGCTTCTTGTCCATAGGTGGCTTGTTTGAAGGCGTGCCAAAATTCTTTGAGCTCGGTGGTGAGTTCCCCAGGTCGATGCACGATGCTGTCGCGCACTTCGTTGCGCATGCGTGATTCGCTACTTTCGTCGAGCAGCTTGAGACTGCCGGAGAGGCCGAGCTCGAGTGCGAAACTGGAAACGACGCGGAAGAAAAAGCTGTCGAGCGTCTGCAGGTTGAGCTTGTGCATGCTATTGATCAGCAAGTGTAGCAAGTGGTGGTAGCGCGCGCAGTCGGCAGTGATCACTAACTCTTTGGAGAGTTTTTCAGCCTCAGCAGAGTCCTCGGCCGCATCGCAAAGCTTTTCAATGATCTTATGAAAGAACTCACCAGCAGCGGTGCGTGTAAACGTCAGGGCGATAATACGCTCTGGTTGCTCAAAGGCATGCAGCAGATAGATGAAGCGATTGGTTAGGGTATAGGTCTTACCTGAACCAGCGGCGGCGGAGATCGCAATATTTTGAAGTGAGTTCAATAACTCAAATGCTAGGAAGTCGGTGAGCCTTGTCCATCTACAATACGAATTTCACTGTCTAGGATCGCACCTGCTGCTGATTTGATTTATATGAGCGAGCCATGGTAAGCCTGAACAGAGTGTCGCTTTGACTGGCACCACGATCGGATCGACACAAAAAAACGCCACTCCCGAGGGAGTGGCGTTGATTGAAAAAAGTAGGTCGACTTATTTGAATGCAGCTTCGGCTTCCGCAACTGTCTTGGAGACACGGGAAACGATCTGGTAAGGGTCGCCTTGTGAGTTTGGACGACGGTCTTCGAGATAGCCCTTGTATGCATCATCAGCGACGAAGCCGTGTGGGACACGGATTGAAGCACCACGGTCAGCTACACCCCAAGAGAACTTGTCGATGGACTGTGTTTCGTGGAGACCTGTGAGGCGCATGTGATTGTCCGGACCGTATGCAGCGATGTGCTCGTCCTTGTATTCTTCGAACTTGTCCATGAGCTTGAGGAAGTAATCTTTACCACCGGTGTCGCGCATGTAGTCTGTAGAGAAGTTGCAGTGCATACCGGAACCGTTCCAGTCACCCTGGTAAGGCTTGCAGTGGTATTCGACATCAACGCCGTACTTTTCGCAGAGGCGCTGGAGGATGTAGCGAGCGACCCAGATTTGGTCACAGGCTGTGTGTGCACCTTTGCCAAATACCTGGAATTCCCACTGACCCTTTGCCACTTCAGCATTGATGCCTTCGTGATTGATGCCTGCATCGAGGCAGATGTCGAGGTGCTCTTCAACGATCGCACGAGCGATTTCGCCGACAGAAGAGTAGCCTGCCCCACAGTAGTAGTCGCCTTGTGGTGCAGGGAAACCTTCTTGAGGCCAGCCGAGTGCGCGGCCGTCTTGGAGGAGAAAGTATTCTTGCTCAAGACCGACCCAGAGGCCTTTGTCTTCGGCAATAGTCGCACGAGCATTAGATGGGTGTGGAGTGCCATCTGGGTTCATCACTTCACACATTACGAGGAAAGCGTTTTTACGAGTGCTGTCAGGGTAGCATGCTACTGGTTTCAGGATGCAGTCAGAGCTGCTGCCTTCGGCTTGTTGAGTCGAACTGCCGTCGAAGCCCCAAAGAGGGCAGTCGTCGAGCGACCATGTGCTGAGATCGCCGTCTTTGACGCATGTCTTGCCACGAATGTTTGCGACGGGAGTATAACCGTCGAGCCAGAGGTATTCTAGTTTAATTTTAGCCATAATAATTTGTGAATGAGTTGTCGTTGAATTGTCAGATTAAGCAGTTTTTAAAAATGAGTGAACAGATTGATCTCATCTTAAGAGACATGCAAATTTAGCAAAATGCGTGCCAGAGAAGGCTTCGCAAGTTTTTTTGGCCACGATTTAATAAATCTGCGCAGAATCCCGACGAGTTCTTGCCAAATAGAAGGTGGAAGGCTCAAATTGAACACATATTCATGCATGAGGCTAAAAATACTGCGCGGGCAGTTGTTCGTATCGGTTATGATGGCCGTGTGCATAAGACGTTTAAGGGTCCGCAGGCTCGTGAGCGCTTCGAAAATGAAGTGCGAGTGTTGGATTTTTTGCAGAAACATGGTTGCGATTTTGTTCCCCAAATAATTGATAAGCAGGACGATGGCATGTATTTGGTGACGAGTAACTGCGGTAAGCTCGTCGATCATGTGAGTGACGAAAAAAAGAAGCGAATTTTTTCGGAGCTTGAGCAATACGGCGTACGTCATGATGATGCAGAGGTACGTAATATCACCTATAATGCGCAGCTTGGCCGGTTTTGTGTAATTGATTTCGAGTTTGCGACGATTTTGGAGCCCGGCTATCCGGCTTCGCCGAAGATGCAATCGAATCCAAATCGTGATGAGTGGAAAGCATAGTATGGAAGAAAAGATAGCAGATTCGGCAGAAACAGTGCGATGGTTTGGCCAGACGGATGTTGGACGTTTCCGCAAGGACAACCAAGATTCTTTCCTATTGCTGGCGGTGGATGGCGAAGGCGTTAAGCGCCTCGGTAAATACGGCGAAGCGGATCTTAAAGCGAACGATTTCATTTTTGCCGTGAGTGATGGTATGGGCGGCGCCAAGGCCGGGGATTTTGCCAGTCGTATCGCAATTGATAAGATCGCTCGACTGATGCCGCAGAGTTTTCGCTCGGCGGCATCTGGCATCGAGATCGGCTTTCAGGATCTTTTGGGTGAGTTATTTGATCAGATTCATGCTGAGCTCACGCATTTGGGATTCAGTTACGAAGAGTTGCAGGGTATGGGTGCGACCTTAAGTCTCTGTTGGGTGCGCCCAGGGTGGCTCTATTTCGCGCATGTGGGTGATAGTCGTATTTATCATTTGCCTGAGGCGGGTGGTATTAACCAAGTGAGCCACGATCACACGCATGTCGGATGGTTGCAGCGTGACGGAAAATTGACTGAAACGGCAGCGCGTAGCCATGCTGGGCGCAATGCGCTGCAACAAGTACTTGGCGGCAAGAACCAGAAGCTCAGTCCGCAGTTCGGAGCGATCGGCTACGAGTCCGGGGATCGTTTTTTAATTTGCTCCGATGGTTTGGTCGAAGGTCTATTTGACCGTGGAATGGAGCGGATCATTCGTAGTCCAGCGCCACATCTTAAAGGCACGCCAGCGGAGATGCTGGTGCATGAAGCGGTGCAGACTGATGGTAAAGATAATACCACTGCGGTCGTGTTTGAGATGGCGTAAAGTGGCGCGCTCGCTTCGCCAATTTTTTAAAAGCCTACGCGATCTCAATTCCCGTCGCACCGCTCTTTCGGTCTTTGCCGATGAGCATATAGATCGACGGAAGAAAAAGTAGTGTAAACAGCGTTCCGATTGCCATGCCGCCAACCAGCACTAGGCCGATCGAGTTACGTGCTTCAGCACCTGCACCCGTGACCAGTGTCAGCGGGAAGTGGCCTGCTACGGTCGCCACGGTGGTCATTAAAATTGGGCGTAGGCGCACTTCGCTGGCTTCTTGAATCGCATCGAGCTTTGCTTTGCCTTCGCGCTGTAGTTGATTAGCGAATTCGACAATCAAAATTCCATTCTTCGCGACTAGGCCGACGAGTGTGACTAGGCCGACTTGTGAGTAAATATTGAGCGTAGTCGTCCATCCATCCGTGAAGAATGAGACGTTGGGGCTCATCATTTTCAGAAAGGTGAAAATCAATGCGCCAAACATGGCCAGCGGCACGGAGCCAAGAAGAATAATGAAGGGGTCGCGGAAGCTGTTGAATTGAGCGGCGAGGACCATGAAGATGAGCACCAGAGCGAGACAGAAAGCAGGCAGGAATTTATTGCCCTCGGTGCGGAGTTGGCGTGACTCGCCGTCGTAATCGATTCGGTAGCCGTCGGGCAGGATCTCTGCGGCGGTGTCTTCGAGGAATTTGAGACCTTCGTCCAGTGGACCCATATAAACTCCGCTCATCTTAACCGCGTTGAATTGTTGGAAGCGATTGAGCGAGCGTGGTTGCACGCTGTCTTCGAGTGTGGCGATGGTGCTCAGTTGAATGAGTTTGTCTTCTGGGCCTTTGATATAGATGTCTTGTAGCTGATCTGCATTGAGGCGGCCGGCGCGTCGAATTTGCGGAATGACTTTATAGCTACGCCCATCGATGTTGAAGCGGTTGACGTAACCGCCGCCGACGAGCGAGCCGAGGTCGGCGCCGATGGCGCGTTGATCGAGGCCGAGTGAGCTGACCATATCATGGTCGATAACAAATTTGGTTTGTGGTTGGTCAATCTTGGTATCGATAATCGGTGGAAAGGCGAAGCGTCCACTTGCGATTGCTTTTGCGTGGATTTGCTCAACGAATTTTAAGATCTCTGAAGGCTCGGCAGTGGAGGCAACGATAAAGTCGATTGGAAAGTCGCTGCCGCCTGGTAGTGCGGCAGGGGTGACGGGGAAGATTCGAACTCCAGGAATCGCACCGAGTCCCATTTGAGCTTCCGGTATAATATCAAAGACGGTGCGTTCGCGCTCACTCCACGGAGCTAGAATCATGCCGCTGAAACCACCATTGGGGTAGGTGAGTTGGAAGCTGTAGCTGGTTTCAGGAAAACTAAAAAAAACTTCGTTAGCTTTTTCGGTGAAGCGTGAGGTTTCTTCGATAGCATAGTTGGCGGGCGCATCGACGATGCCAAAAATTACACCTTGATCTTCGGTCGGCGCGAGTTCCTTTGGCGAGAGCACGAACATCGGTAGGCACATCAGAGTGAGCACGCCCCAACAGCAGTAAATAACCCAACGAGTCTGTAGGCTAGTTCGTAAGATGCCGCCGTAAGATTTTCTCAAACGGTCAAAGCTATTGTTAATTAGCAGTGCAAGCCCAGTATGTTCGCCGCTCTTGAGCAGCTTGGATGAAATCATCGGACTTAAGGTGAGTGCCACGATGGTTGATATGATCACAGCGCCACACAGCGTGAGCGCAAACTCGCGAAACAGTGATCCAGTGAGTCCGCCTTGGAAGGCGATCGGTAAATAAACTGCAACCAGCACGAGTGTGGTGGCAATGACCGGTCCGATCAGTTCGCGCACGCCGAGGAGTGCGGATTCGATCGGCTTCATGCCGGCTTCGAGGTGGCGTTCGATATTTTCGACTACAATAATTGCATCGTCCACGACAATGCCAACTGAGAGCACGACGGCCAGTAATGTGAGCAAATTGATCGAGAAGCCGAACAACTGCATCAGAAAAACCGCGCCGATGAGTGAGATTGGGATGGTGATGATCGGCACTAGGACGGTGCGGATTCGACCCATAAAGCAGAAGATGACAATCATCACGATGATCAAGGTCTCGGTGAGTGTTTTGACTACTTCAAAGATCGACTCTTCGATATAGATGGTCGAGTCATAGCCGATGTTGGCTTCGATACCCTCGGGGAGTTCGCCTTTAATTACGTCGAGTTCGGTGCGCACGGCTTTGATCACGTCGACAGTGTTGGCGTTGGGCAGAACGTGCATGCCGATGAAGACCGCCTGCTTACCAGAGAAGCGTACCTCAGAGCTGTAGTCATCGCCGCCGAGTTCGACTTCGGCGATGTCTTTGATTCGCACAATTGTGTTACCCTGATTCAGGATTGCGAGTTGCTCAAATTCTTCGACAGAATTGAGGTCAGTATTGGTGGTCAGGTTTACGGTAACAAGGTTGCCCTTGGTCTGACCGACTGCGGATAAATAGTTATTGGAAGCAAGGGCTTCGCGAACCTGTGCGGGATAGATACCGAGCGCAGCCATGCGTGCTGGGTCGAGCCAGATACGCATCGCGAAGGTGCGCCCACCAAGAATTTCTGCTTCTTGCACGCCTTTAATCGATGTGAGGCGAGGTTGGATGACGCGTACTAGATAGTCGGTAATTTCGTTGGCTTCGAGTATGTCGGATACGAAGGAAAGGTAGGCGGAAGCACGTTCGCTTTCGGCAGATTCGACGCTGATGATTGGCACTTCCGCTTCGGGGGGCAGATCGCCGCGGACTTGGTCGACCTTTGAGCTGATTTCGGCGAGGGCTTTGGTCGAATCAAAGTTGAGTTCTAGTCGCACGGTGATGGTGGACATGCCAAGCAAACTTTGTGAGGCGATGTAATTGATGCCGTCCGCAGAGGCGACGGCTCGCTCCAGCGGGGTGGTGATGAAACCACGTACGAGATCTGCATCGGCACCAGTATAAACCGTCGTGATTGTGACCTTGGCGTTTTCGTTACGCGGGTATTGTCGGACCGTGAGCGAAGAAATCGCCTGCAGACCCGCAATCACGATTACCATGCTGATCACAATTGCGAGCACGGGGCGCTTGATGAATATATCGGTAAAAGCTGGCTTCATGGGTGACTCGAAATGTGTGGACGTTGCAACAACGAAGCCGATTAAGAATTCTTCGGACTCGGTGCGAGTTCCGGGATGGGAGCCAAATCGTTACGAACAGTGATAGACATACCGTTGTTCAATTTGAAGGCGCCGGCCGAGACGATCTCGTCGCCTTCTTGGAGCCCTTCTAGTATGCTGACAAAATCACCTGTGCGCTTGCCGGTACGAATAAACGACTGCTTCACGATGGTCGTCTCTAGGCCAGAGACTTCGTCGGTGGCGGTGGTCACTTTAAAAATTGAATTTCCATACGGTGCATAGACAATCGAAGTGGCTGGAACGACCAGCACGTCATTTTTATTAGGTAAGATGACGGAGACTTTAACAAATAGGCCAGGGCGAAGCCGTTCATCTTCGTTTTCTAGTGTTCCTTGAAGTTTGACTGTACGAGTGACTGGGTCGATTTGCGGGCTAATTGCTGTGACACTACCTTCGAATGTTTGTTCGGGATAGACGTCGCTTCGAAGTGTTATTTTCATGCCAGTAGCAACTCGAGCAATAGCCTTCTGGGGGAGCGTAAAGTTAACGAACACCTGATCGTAGGATTGCAGGGTAACGATGGGAGAGCCCATTGAAAGGTACTGACCTAGGTTGATCTGACGTATGCCCACTCGACCGCTAAAAGGTGCGCGGATGGTTTTTCTCTCAATGATCGCTTCCAAGTTTTTCATCTCTGCGGTGGCCTTGTCAAAGTCCGCTTGTGCGCGATCCAACTGTGATTGAGCAATCGAGTCTGTGCCGCGCAAGCGTTTGGCACGAACCAACTCAAGTTCTGCGAGGTGAGCGCTGGCCTTATTGGAGTCCAGTAGAGTTGATTCGACTGTGACATCCAGTTGAACTAGAACTGTGCCCGCTTCGACATGTTGACCGTTTTTAAAATTAATTGCACTCACCAAGCCTGCGACTTCTGCATCGAGACGCACGCCCTTGTCGGGCTCGATTGAGCCGATCGCTTGGACACTATCGATCCAAGATTGACGTTCGGTGATGAAGGTCGAAACACTTTCGGGGGTCGGGCCCATCAGTTTGCCAGCATCTGCCATCCCTTTGAATGAGAGCATCTTGGTGCCAATGAGGAACAAGAGGACGAGTGCGAGACCTCCAAATATGCAAATTCCAAAGATTTTTTTCTTAATCATGATACGCAGTTTCAGTGTGATACCGCTATTTGCAGCATTTTGTGACGTATTAGAAAGTCAATTTAGGGAAAGACAAACACTTGTTTGAATTTTGCTTAAAACAGGTGCTTTTTTGGAAAAATGCAGAGGAAATGAGAAAATGAAAAAAACCGGTTGACGAGCACCGAACGCGAACACTTAATGCCGCCTTTCTAGGTGTGGCCGGATAGCTCAGTCGGTAGAGCAGAGGACTGAAAATCCTTGTGTCCCCAGTTCGATTCTGGGTCCGGCCACCACTTGAATAAGCCCTTAAGTATTAATACTTAGGGGCTTTTTTTAAATACCAAAAGTAATCCTACCAACTGGGTTTAATCATTAAGGTGTTAACCAGCCAATGGGCAAAAAGATGCCGGCCATCAGCATGCCGGACAGACTGCTGAGTTGTTGCCGATCCTATTGAAATTGAGGCGTTGAACGCAGGACTAATCTCAAACTTGATGAGCTGAGTCGGCAACTATTTCTGGCAGAGAGCACGCCCTAGCGAGCGATTGTTTCTGATGCCTCATTGTAGAGGACGGTGTATAGCA
>ENA-UOXV01003463-UOXV01003463.1-marine-metagenome-genome-assembly--contig:-NODE-3463-length-19098-cov-7.329832_pt1 | contig 19098 bp, 22 predicted proteins | sample MGYA00238165_ERZ766961 | MGnify/ENA primary metagenome ERZ766961 (study PRJEB28924, sample SAMN03173240) | marine metagenome | biome: Marine; feature: Water; material: Subsurface seawater | place: North...
GGCCGAGCAGGGTGGTGTGTTAAAGAATTAGAAGAGCCAAGAGAAAATTTACATCCTTTGTTAGATTTAATTCTAACTCATGTTCATGAACCAAAAGTAGATCAAAACAGACCGTTTGCAATGTTAGTTACATTGCTAAGCTCAGATTCTTATTTAGGAAGATGTTTGGTGGGTCGAGTGATTCATGGATCAGCAAAAATAAACGATACAGTAAAAGCAATTAATTTAAAAGGTGAGCAGGTCGACACGGGAAGATTAACAAAACTTTTTACTTTTGCCGGAACAGAGCGAATTATTGCAGAAAAAGTTACAGCGGGTGATATTGTTTGTATCGCTGGTTTATCCGACGCTTCCGTTGCAGATACTATTTGTGATTTATCTGTAAACGAACCATTAAAATCTACTCCTATTGATCCACCGACTATGTCGGTTACTATTACGGTTAACGATTCTCCATTTGCAGGAAAAGATGGAAAGAAAGTTACCTCAACAGTAATTCGCGAAAGATTAATGAAAGAAGCAGAAAGTAATGTTGCGATTACGTTTAAAGAAAATGATGGAAGAGACGCATTTGAAATAGGGGGTAGAGGAGAATTACAAATTGGTGTGTTGATTGAAACGATGAGAAGAGAAGGATTTGAACTTACGGTATCTAGACCAAAAGTTTTATTTCAAACAGAGGGTGGACAAAAATTAGAACCAATGGAAGAGGTTACCATTGATGTCGATGAAGAATACGCAAGTAACGTTATTGATAATATGAATCAGCGAAAAGCGGAAATGACCGACATGAAAGATACAGGTGCAGGAAAAAAACGAATTATTTTTAAAGCACCATCGAGAGGATTAATTGGTTATCAAAGTAGATTTTTAACAGACACAAAAGGAACAGGTGTATTAAATAGAATTTTTCATTCGTACGGTCCTTTCAAAGGAGAAATTGTTGGTAGAAGAAACGGAGCTTTAATTTCTATTGATACTGGAAAAGCAGTAGCCTTTGCTATTTTTAACCTTCAAGATCGTGGTCGAATGTTTATTGAACATAATACAGAAGTTTACACAGGCATGATTGTGGGAGAGCATTCAAGAGATAATGATTTAGAAATTAATGTCATGAAAGGTAAGAAATTAACTAATATGAGAGCTTCTGGTTCAGATGAAGCGGTCACTTTAGTTCCTCCCGTTAGAATGAACTTAGAAGAATTAATGGCTTATATTAATGAAGATGAGTTATTAGAAGTTACACCTAAATTTTTACGATTAAGAAAAAAATATCTAATCTCTCACGAGCGCAAACGTTTTTCTAAAGCCTCCGCTTAATAATTCACAAGCAGTGTTAGTAAGTACAATAAATTCAAGAGAATGTTCTTGTTTTGATTCTGTTTAAGACTCTTTTTGAAACTGTTACGTGCTCAACTTATTCACTTTGTGAATAGTTTTTTCTTTAAGCTGCTCTGGATAACTTTAGTTCATTCCAAATTTGATCTAAAGAATCGACCAAATACTTCATCTTCTCATCGTTATGATATGGAGTGGGAGTAAATCGTAATCGTTCAGTGCCTTTGGGAACAGTTGGATAATTAATTGGCTGAACATAAATAGAAAAATCATTTAATAAAATATCCGAAATTTCTTTGCATCGAGCAGAATCTTTTACCAATACAGGAACAATATGACTTTCGTTTTTAATAATAGGTAGATTTTTTTCCAACATGAGTTTTTTTAAAGTTTTAGCTCTTTCGTATAATTCTAATCTTAAGGAATGATTATTTTTTACAAATCGAATACTTGCAACTGCTGCAGCAGCGATAGAAGGAGGCATTGAAGTGGTAAAAATAAACCCTGGTGCAAAAGATCTTATGACATCCGTAATATTTTTACTTGCAGCAATGTAACCGCCCATCAAACCAAATCCTTTTGCTAACGTTCCTTCAATAATATCTAAGCCTTCGGTTGCATTGCATTGTTCCGATAGACCTCCACCATGTTCACCATACAAACCAACTCCATGCACTTCATCTAAGTAAGTGAGTGCATTATATTTTTTTGAAACTCTGATGATATCTTCTAAAGGACAAAAATCTCCATCCATGGAGTAAACAGATTCAAAGGCAACAATTTTGGGCTGCTCTTTAGGGGATTGTTTTAATAAATATTCTAAATGATCGACATCATTGTGTTTCCAAATTTGTTTATCTGATTTTCCATTTTTAATTCCTTCAATCATCGAGGCATGATTATTTGCATCCGAATATACCATGCAATTAGGTAAAAATCTTGCCATGGTACTCAAAGCACATTCATTGGCAATGTAACCAGATGTAAATATTAAAGCAGAATCTTTTTTATGAAATTTGCAAAGTTCTTTTTCTAATTCAACGTGATAGTTTGATGTTCCAGATATATTTCTTGTTCCACCAGCACCAGCACCGACTGCTTTTGCAGCGTTGACAAATGCATCAATTACTTCTGGGTTTTGTCCCATGCCAAGATAATCGTTGCTACACCAAATCGTAACATCGGATTTAATACCCATCTCATTGCTAAAAACTGCCTTAGGAAACTCTCCAAGCTTTCTAGTGATATTATTAAATACTCTATACCTTCCTTCACTTCTTAATTGGCGAAGAGCATTTTCAAAAATATGGTTATAGTCAAATTTCATTTTGCAGGAATTTATACAAGACTAAAATTAAATAATCTAATTAAGTTTTGGAGATATAACTTTTCCATTTTCTAATTTTGGCGGAGTATATTGTAAACCAGCGGGTGCGTCATAAGCGAACCGATAAGAAACTAAAACAATTAAGAGCAAAAGAAGACTTGCAGAAGCAAGTTTTACAATAGGCCATTGCTTAGGAGTTTTTTTTACCAGCACATTAGAAATATAGTAGAGTAAAAAAGGGGTAACAATGGATGCAATGATAAGAATTTTTTTTAACATTTAATTTTAGTGTAAGAAATTATTTGGTGTCTCAGCATAACTCCGAAAAGGATTAAGATGGCCAAATAAGGAACGAATGCTGAGACGGGTTGTTGTATAGCAAATTTTTTGGAAAAAATTATGACAAAAATTATTTTTTTTAAATTGCAACAAAATCACAGTTTTATTGACCTTTTGACTGAAGAAAGCCAACAAAACCTGAAAAACCTGCAATGATCAATTGCCCCTCTAAGGAAAAAATAAATTGAGGATAAATACCCATGAGCCACCAGCCGCCCAAAATTAAAATGTACCAAATAAGGCTAATTTGAATACTTTTTCTGATCGTTTTCCAGTCAATTTCTTTGATTTTTTCTTCATCCATAACAAAAGGTTAAGGCAATTTAATAACGAAGTCATCTATTTTTAGGATGGGAGATATATCAAATTAACATATAAAAAATCTGCCGAATAAGGGTAAAAAATTCTTATGACAAATACATTAAAAATAAATTTATTTAGCCTTTCTTGCATAGCGATTTTAGGATTTGCTATGTATTTTGTGGCTTAAAATAAAGCTTAATTGCCAATTGACACTTTTGTAAAAAAGCGTAAATTGACCTATGCATATTATGTATAGGTGATATGCGCCATCCACATGGATACAAAAAGTGGCTCATCTACATGAGTTAAAAGTAGGTAAACTTTTAACAAGAGGTACTTAAGATGGATATAAAATCACACTTACTAAAAAGCTATAGTGCTACGCACGATGCTGAGCAAAAAAGAAAAGTTTTGCAAAAAAGTGTTAAAGCGGTTGCCGTAAATGCTAATGGTACGCCAGGCTATATGGTGAAAGAGGGTTCTAACAAAGGAAAAATTTTAGGACACCTAGCTACTAAATCTAATAATAATTTTTAAATTTTTTTTAACCAAGGGTAATTTTATTACCCTTGGTTATATATTGCTTAAGCAAGATATTTTTTAAAGAATAATATTGTTCTCTCCCAAGCAAGATTAGCTGAAGCTTCATCGTAGCGTGGTGTGCTATCATTATGAAATCCATGATTCACTCCTGGATACATATGAGCGGTATAATTTTTTTTATGTTGTTTTAAGGCAGCTTCATACACAGGCCAACCTTCATTAATTCTTCTATCGAGTTCTGCAAAATGTAGTAATAACGGTGCCTGAATTTTTGGTACATCTTGTTCAGCAGCTTGTCTTCCATAAAAAGGAACCGAAGCATGTAATTCAGGGTAAGCAACTGCCAAAGCGTTACAAACTCCTCCTCCGTAACAAAAACCTACACAACCAACTTTACCAGTTCCAATTTTTTTACTACGTAAAAATTCATAACCTGCGAAAAAGTCATTCATCAATTTAACTGGATCTACTTGTTTTTGTAGTTCTTTTCCCTTTTCATCATTTCCAGGATAACCTCCTTGAGAAGTTAAGCCATCTGGTGCTAGTGCTACAAAACCAGCTTTAGCAACTCTTCGTGCTACATCTTTTATATAAGGGTTGAGTCCCCTGTTTTCATGAATGACTAATACAGCAGCAGTTGTGCTAGTCATCGTTGTGGGTTCAACTAAATAGCTTTTTACTTTGTTATTTCCTAGCGGAGAGTCATACGTAACATAGCTTGGTTTAATTGCTGGATCATTAAAATTCACCTGTTCCGCATAAGCATAGTTCGGGCTTAATAGTTTTAAAATACCAAGCGCTGTAATTCCACTAACGGTAAAGCGGTTGGCTTCTTTTAAAAATTCTCTTTTGCTTATTTTTCCATGAGCATAAAAGTCATATAGATCCAATAATTTTTGATCAAAGTCTTTAGCAGTGAGTCTGTTCATAGATTAGATATTAAATTAGAAGTTTTTCTTGTAAAGATTATTTATAGTAGTACAAAAAAGACGTTAAAGTTATTAACTTAAACAGGTAACAACTATGGGCAAAAGTAAAGACGTAAAAAAAGAAAAGAAAAAGCCTAAGAGTACTGCGCCTAAACAAAGCAAGTCTAAGAAGCAGTATTAGTTAGGTAAATCACAAAAGGACATTAACGAAAATTAGTGTCCTTTGTAAAAATAAGAAAAATACAATGATTAAAGATAATCTATATTGGATATTATTAGGACTTGCTCTTGGTTTTGCTGTTTATTTAGTTGATAAATATATTTTCTAATTTTTCTCATCCCTATTCATGCAGCTAGCTATACTTGCAAAACTTATAGAAGTTATTTTTCCAGTTTTTTTTATTATTGGAGTTGGATATTGGATTGGAAAAAAAAATCCAAACTTCGATACCAATTTCATCACTAGTTTTTCAGGATCGATTGGTGTTCCGAGCATGTTGTTTTATTCGTTAACTTCTACCAGTTTAGATTTTTCTGTTTTTTTTAAGTTTGCCATGATCACAGCTTTGTTTGTTGCTTTGTTTGCAGTGACGGGAATTATTATTTTACTTATCTTAAAAAGAAATATTTTAATGGAGCTACCGCCATTAATTTTACCGAATACAGGAAATATTGGTCTACCTTTGTGTTTGTTTGCCTATGGCGCAAGTGGTTTTTCCATTGCAAGTTCGATTGCTGCAATGATTATGTTGTTTCACTTTACCATTGGGATTTTTTTAGCAAGTGGCAAACTTTCCTTGAAGCCACTGGTAACCTCCGTTCCAATGTATGCTATTTTTCTAACGGGAGGTATTTTATATTTTCAAATACCAGTTCCGCAATTTATCATTAATACGACGATGCTAATTGCTTATGCTACTATTTTTTTAATTCTGACATCTTTGGGAATTGCTTTAACCAAATTACAAGCAGTTAACTTTAAAGGTAATTTAGCTATATCATTAGTGCGATTAATTTCTGGACCGATCATTGCTTTTATTATTATTCGTTGGCTGAATTTAGAAAGCTATCAAGCAGGTGCTTTATTAATTCAGTGTTCAATGCCTTCTGCTGTACTTACGTATCTAGTGGCAAAAATGTATTCACCCAAGGAGCATGTAGATAATATTGCAAGTGTTATTGTTACCTCTACGACTATTAGTTTGGTTACAACACCCATCATTGTCTTTATTGCTTTGAATTATTTTTCTTAAGACTGTTTCGTTTGTAGTATTTGTAAAATTCCTTTTACATTTTTTCGTTGTCTCGATTTTTTTATTTTTTGTTGGTAGGTTTTTCTTTTTCGCTTCGTTTTCATGAACCTTGGTTTTTGCTATTTCTTTCAGCCTTTTTTGATACTAGCAAAGGAAGAATAATGAGGGCGAAGACAATTATCCCAGCTATAAGGGATAAAAGAAACCAATTCATTTTGATTTTTCGAAGGTTTTTGCGTTTTGTAGAATAGCTTCTACCTTTTTATAATTTTCTGCTGATAGTGTTTTTTTAGGATCAAAGTAAGCTTTTTCAATTTTACTCATGTCGAAGTTAATTTCTTCTAATAATTTCATGCCCTGATCATAATTGCGTTGCATAGAAAAAGCCAAACCCCTTAATTTGATATCATTTTTTTCCCTAGCAATAAGTTTTGAAATAGCACTAACTTCTTTTAAGTGTTGAAAAGCTTTTTCTTCAATTTGTTTATTTTTTGATTTGAAGATATTTGAAATAAAATTAAACACCATGTAGCTCCTTAAGGGTTAAATTATCAAAAGTTAGATCAAATGTCTAAATTTAAAATAATGAGACGATATAACGATGCAACACAAATCCAACAACTAGCAAGATAACACCAATCGCATAAATCAACCAAAAATTCATACCAAGACTTTTAGCAAAAAAGAAAGGTAGAAAAAAAAGGTATGAGATAGGAACCCCTATTAAAATACTTTTGGCAAACGTGATACTGGTTTCTGGATTTTTATGTTCTAGATAAGAAAAAACTAATGCGATTAAACTTGCAAGCGGTAATGCAATAATAAATCCTGACAGCTCTGGTTTTTTTCCCGACAACCAACTAGCAAAAGCTATGACGACTGCTGCTAATAAAACTTTTAGAAAAAAAAGCATATTATCTTTTTATATTTATTAATTGATAACTTTTATTTAAAAGATTCTTTAGGCATAAATTGTATTACATTGCCTCGGTAGTATTCAAATAGTGCTGGGCTTTCTCGGTAGATATTACCACAAGCAAAATTTCTTTGTTCTTCTGTTAATTTAATATCTTTATTATTTAAATGCTCTAAGCAATTTCCCATATAGCGAAAGCTTCGATACTGTTGTTCAATTTGTAAGCCAACTAGTAAAAAAATTCCAAGACAAATTCCTACCCCTGCATATGCCTTCATAAAATATCCAGCACATTTCAAGATTTGCGGACAGTTGCTAGACCACGGACAGGTTTTATTTTCTTCTTTTTTCTTCATTTATTTTTTGAACTTATCTTGATTTGAATAAATTAGAAACAAATTTTGCCACTTCGTTTTAATCGTGCTATGCTTATTGAAATTAAAGGAGAAACAATGACAGCAACTTACAAATGTCCAAAATGCAACATGGCTGTTAATGCTAGCTGCGCTAATTGTAATGAACCATTAGTCAATGACACATTAGATGTGAATGGAACACAAGTACAAATATCTAAATGTCCAAAATGCCAAGGGAAAATTAAATCTCCTATGTGTTGTGGCCAGGATATGACTTGTTCGGTTTAATTACTTTATTTATTTAGAAATTCTAGTTCTTCGTCTGTATAGGGGATCATTCAGGGTTTTCTTGTTCTTTTGGAATTGCCAACTCAACAAACTTTCGGGGGAGAAAATAATTTTAAATTGGCAAATCCAAAAGAATAATTGTTTATACTTTTAAATTAGCCATCTCATAGTCCTATTACTGGGCATCAGATATGTTTATTTGACATATCAAACAACCCAAAGTGTCGCTATTTTTCAGTCTAAACAGAGATACTTTCATCAATCATTTCTACTTTTGCTCATCTTAATGGTATTATTTTTTTTATGAAAAAAATTACTATCGTTGGAGCTGGTTTTTCTGCTGCTGTGTTATCTGCTTTACTTAATCAGCACGATCTTACTATCGTAGATAAGGGAAGAGGACCTGGTGGTAGATCTTCTGCACGAAGAGTGGATGGGGTAGGAGTTTTTGATCATGGGTTACAGTATGTTCATCCTAAACATAATGAGTTTCAATTATTTCTAGATGAGCATTTGTCTAGTCATATTCATAACTGGCAAGGCTACTTCTATGAAGATGGCAAACAGATGGACGAAGATAAAATTAGATATGTTGGAAATACTGGAAACAATGATTTTGTAAAACATTTGCTAGCCAAGAACACAAGTTACCAAAAAGAATTAGCTTCCCTAAAACAGAATAGCTCTGGTTGGGATTTGTCATTTAAAGATGGTTCAGAAACATCTGCGCACAATGTAATTTTAACCATTCCTTTAGAACAGTGCCGTGTGTTACTCGAGCCACTTAAATTAGCAATTCAATTAGAAGGAGGGATGCAACCTATCTTTAGTGTGATGTTAGCGCTGAATACATCATCTGGGATAAAAGGATCAGGTCATATCATTCATAACAATTCAATTATTGGTTGGTGCGCCAATGAAAGTTCTAAGAAGAGAGAAAATAATAATAGCAATTTAGAATTATGGAGTATTCAAAGTACAATTAATTATGCAAAAAATAATTACAAACATTACCGAGAAAAAAAAGAAGCAATGTTACAAGAAATGATAAAAGCTTTTACTGATCATTTTCAGTTAGAACAATTAGATGTTCATTATCAGAATATACATGGTTGGCTTTATGCTTATAATGAACAACCGAAAACACAAAAATATATTTGGTTACCAGAAATTGGCCTTGGTATTTGTGGAGATTGGATGGCTGGGCCAAAAGCTGAAAACTCTTGGCAAAGTGCAAGTTTATTAGCCAAGGCAATTATGAAAGATGATACATGAAAAAGTTTAAAGATGGCTTAACATGGGCTTTTTTTGTGGTTTTGATGCTTTGGTGCGCTTATCATTTGCTTGGTTTAAACCTGTTATGAAAAAGTTTATGAAAACTTTTTTTATTATAATTATTTTGTGTATCGTATTTGTTTTTGCCAAATACCTTGGACAATTTATGATTTAGGAAAGTGATGAGTGCAAAAAATATTGGTTGGAATTTTGATAATAGCTATTTGCAGTTACCAGAAATCATGGCAACGAAATACTCACCTGTTCCAGTAAAAGAACCAAAAGTAATTATCTTTAACCATACTTTAGCAAAAACATTAGGGTTAGATTTTTCCTCCTTAACCGAAGAAGAAAAAGCAAAATTATTCTCAGGCAATTCCATCCCTGATAATACCCAAACTTTTGCTCAAAGTTATGCAGGTCATCAGTTTGGTCATTTTACAATGCTAGGTGATGGTAGAGCCATTGTGCTGGGAGAACATGTTTCACCAGAACAAAAAAGATTTGATATTCAGTTTAAAGGATCAGGTAGAACACCTTTTTCACGAAGTGGTGATGGTAGAGCAGCATTAGGACCGATGTTACGAGAGTATATTATTAGTGAAGCCATGCATCATTTGGGAATTCCTACCACGAGAAGTCTTGCCGTAGTTGCTACAGGAGAAGATGTAATACGAGAAACGTCTTTGCCAGGAGCTATTTTAACTAGAGTTGCTGCAAGTCATATTAGAGTTGGAACCTTTGAATTTGTAGCTGCACAAAAAGATATCAATGCGCTGCAAGCTTTAATTAAGTATTCGATTAGAAGGCATTATCCAGAATTAGCAGAGGCTACTAACCCTGCTTTAACTTTATTTAGAGCAGTTAGAAACAGACAGCTAGATTTAATAGTACATTATATGCGAGTTGGTTTCATTCACGGAGTGTTAAACACAGACAATGTAGCAATCTCTGGAGAAAGTATTGATTATGGACCTTGTGCATTCATGGATCATTATGATCCCAAAACAAAATTTAGTTCGATCGATCATGCAGGTCGCTATGCTTATGGGAACCAGCCATTAATAGCCAAATGGAATCTGGCAAGATTTGCTGAAACACTTATTCCTTTAGTGGATATTGATCTCAACAAAGCAGTTGAGATTTTGGAAGCCGAAGTTAATCAATGCAGCGAAATATATAAGAAAAAAAGCCTAGAAATGATGCGAAAAAAGCTAGGAATGGAGGGGACTATTGAAGAAGATAACTCTTTAATTACCAAATTATTGCAATGGATGAATAAAAGCCAAGCAGATTATACTAATACTTTTAAAGACTTAACCAATGGAACTTTGTCTCATTCGATGTATCAAGATTTAGATTTTCAGAATTGGAATGATCTTTATCAAAAGAGAAAACCAAATAGAGAAATCATGAAACAACACAACCCCCAAGTTATTCCAAGAAATCATAAAGTGGAAGAAGCTTTGCAAGCAGCAACTAATCATAACTTACAACCCTTACATTCATTACTAAAGGCTTTAGAGAAACCTTATCAAGAAACTCATGAGATGAAAAATTATCAGGATCCAGCTCCAGCTAGTAATGAGCCATATCAAACTTTTTGTGGAACATAATGATCAAGGTCACTAAACTTTTTTTTTCTCCCTTTAAATCAATGCACATGACAGAAACAAGTAGTTTCAATCTTATTCCTAATATTGGTATTGAAGGAGACCGTGTATTTTGCTTTACCAGATTTTTAGATGAACAAGATGCTTTACGTTTTCAAGAAGATAGAAAAGCAAGAAACATTATTAATTTTTTATCCATGAAACATTCTCCTATTTTAAATCACTATCATTTTTCTCTTGAGGATAATGAAATTTCATTGTTTAAATTACATAACAAATTAATTTCTGTTCAAGATAAAAACTTTTCTACATTGCAAACTATCGTTGATGTATTTAAACAAGAAGAGAAGTTAGAAGAGAGTAAGATTTTTTTACTTTATAATCCGAAGCAACCTTTTTTTGATTATATTCGTGAGCCTGTTATTTCTTTGATTAATGTAGAGAGTTTAAAAGATTTTAATCATAAAAATAATTTACAAATTGATTTAGAAAGATTTAGAGGAAATATTTATGTAGAAGGATTAGCGCCATTTGAAGAATTTAAATGGATCGGCAAAACTATCACTATTAATCAAAAAGAATTTGAGGTGTTGTCAGCTATTCCAAGATGTAAATCCACTCACTATCCTTATAAATCGATCCAGGCAGATTGTAATGTTCCGCAACTTCTACAACAAACTTATAATCATGTAGATATGGGGATTTATCTAAGACCAACTGCTTCAACTATTGTTGACTTAAACTCTTCAATCCAATTTAATTAGTATGATGAAACAATTTTTGTTTTTCATTTTCTTAATAGGGTTTGCTAGCGCATCAGTCGCAAAAGACTGTAATATCAAGCCTAAATTAGGATCTAAAAACTTCATTATTGGCTATGGTTCTTTGATGGAAAGAGATTCTAGAATTAGTACGAATCCTGCAGCGTACCGTGTTGAACCAGTGATGATTAAGGGTTTTCAACGAATATGGGGACACAACGGAAAAAATTATAAAACAACTTTTTTAACTATTATTGAAAAACAAGATGCACAAGTGAATGCAATTTTTTATCCTCTTTCTATTCAAGGGTTACAAAAACTAGATGAAAGAGAAAAAAGTTATTGCAGAGTAAAAGTAGATACAAATAATTTAAATTTTTATGGAAGGAATGTAAAAGCACATAATACTAATTTTTGGGTCTATGCTGCTAATCCTGCAAGATTACAAGAACCAAGTGAAAGCCATCCTATTGCTCAATCCTATGTCGATATTTTTTTAAATGGCTGCATGCAAATACAACAGGAATATAAAATTGAAACCTTTGCAAAAGATTGTGTAGAAACAACATCGGGTTGGGCAGAGCATTGGGTGAATGACAGAGTGCACGCAAGAAGACCCTTTCAGCTTCCTAATGCTTATAAGATTGATCAGTTATTAGGAAAATATTTTAACCATTATTATAATCATAAGTTTAACTAATGTGCGGTAGATACGTAATTACAAAAGCAGCAAGTAAAACAAAAAACATTATCCAAAAAAATAATGGAGTAGTAGATGAAATTAATTACAATGCATTCCCAGGTAGTGTGCTTCCCGTCATCACGAAGGAAGAAGATCAATTGGCTTTACATAAATTTCATTGGGGACTGGTTCCCAAATGGTCTGAAAAAATGAAAGATTTTAAGCCACTCAATAATGCAAGATTAGAAACGATACATGAAAAAGTAACTTTTAAAGGTTTGATAGCTGCTCGAAGATGTGTGGTTCCAGCTGATGGTTATTATGAATGGAGAAAAGATGAAAACGATAGAAAAGTTCCTTACTATTTTACGGGAACAGATTTACAAACTTTATACTTTGCAGGTTTATATCAAAAAAATACTAATACAGAATTTTCGATCATCACCACAGAAGCCAAAGGCGACGTGACAGAAATTCACCACCGCATGCCTGTTATTTTACAAGAACAAGATATTCATCGTTATTTAGATCTTAAAACGGATGCATTAACTTTATTAAATGTTTATCCTGGCGTGCCTTTAACCTTTAATGAAGTAAGCAGAGAAGTAAACAATCCTGCCAATAATACGCCAGAGTTAATTCAGTCACTCTAGACCCTTGTGGACAAACGAAGCCAAATAACCCTTGATTTATAACCTTTATTATTACGAATTATTGAATTTTGTCACTAGAATCATAATAAAATATTTAAATTAAAATTAGCAAACATTGTATTGGGAAGCTAATAATTAAAGTTCTGTATTATTTTTCCTTACATGCATTGTGTTTAAAATGATGGAAATAATTATTTATATTACTTGTGGAGCTATTCTTGCTTTTATTCTTTATTCTTTCTTGAATAAAAAAAAGAATAAGGAAGAAGATGCTTCTGTTTTAAGCACACAACTAAGCGAATTATCACGTCGATTTACCGTTTTAGAAGAAGCAGCGAAACAAATGGGATCGATGCAAACTTCAATTGATACTACCTTTAAAAATTTTCAGAATATGCTTGATGACAAGCAAGAACGAGGTGCTTTTTCGGAAGTAGAGTTAGAAAAATTATTGCGTGATCGATTACCTTCTAATTATTTAAAGTTTCAAGAAACTTTAAGCAATGGTAAGCGAGTTGATTGTTTAATTGACTTTGGTGATGCTAACTCAAGATTAGGAATCGATAGTAAATTTGTTCTTGATAACTTCAAAGTTTTTAAATCCTCAGAATCCGAGGAAGAGATTAAAAAATATAAAAAACTTTTTGAAGAAGATGTAATGAAAAATGTAAAAAAAATATCAAGTGATTATATTATTCCTGGTGAAACAGCACCACATGCAATTATGTTTGTTAGATCAGAAAGTGTATATCGATCTATTCAGGATAGTGACGTTGATTTAATGGGTAAAGCTAGAGAAAAAAATGTATTAATTGTATCCCCATCTTATTTGTGGGGTCTATTAAATACTCTTCGCGTATTTTTAAAAGATTCTGAGATGAATAAAAAAGCTCAAATGATCATTAAAGAAATTGGAATGATCGGAAAAGATATCGGTCGGTTGGTGGAAAGAACTGATGACGTTGAAAAAAAATTTAATTTAGTAGCAGATCAATTTAGAAATATTAAAGTTTCTGCTGAAAAAATTCAAAGAAGATCAGAAAAAATAGTAGAAATAGAAGGAACTAATATTCCCTCAATAGAAAAGGAAGATAAATAATGAATTACGCATTTTATGATTTTGAGACGACTGGTAGATCTGGAACTTGGGATCAAATTATTCAGGTAGGGGCTGTTTTAGTTAACGATAATTTTCAAGAACTAGACAGATTTGAAGCCAAGTGTGGTTTAAAACCTGGTTTAGTACCTGAACCAGGAGCATTATTAGTGAACAAAACTACACCAGACATGCTCAGAAAAACTAATCTTTCTCATTACGGTTTGGTTGATCAAATGCTACAAGTTTTTAAAAAATGGACGCCAGCTATTTTTATTGGATATAATTCTATTGGTTTTGATGAAGAATTTTTGCGAAAAACTTTGTTTAAAACCTTAAACGATCCTTATCTGACTCAGTTTAATGGAAATAAGCGTGGAGATATTTTGGGATTAATTAGAACCGCACATCTATATTATCCTGAGTGTATTAAAACTCCTACATCGGACAAAGGAAATGCTGTTTTTAAATTAGACGAGCTTGCACCTATGAATGGGATTGAGCATGGTAATGCTCATGACGCAATCGGTGATGTATTAGCAACTATTGGAATTGCAAAAATTATAGCAGATAAAGCTCCGGCTGTTTGGAAAGCAAGCTTAATGACTACAAGTAAGGCAGAGGTCAATACAATTGTAGAAAATGAAAAACTATTTTGTTTTAATGAATATTTTTATGGAAAAGCCAGACCCTATGTCGTTACTTTTTTATGTTTTCACCCAAAATATAACTGGCCTCAGTGTTTTGATTTAAAAGAGGATCCACAAACTTATTTCGAAATGAGCATGGAAAATTTGAAAGCTGCCATGAAAAAAAGTCCGAAAATTATTAGATCAGTAAAAAATAATAAACATCCTGTTATTATGAATCCAAAATTTGGAGAAAATTTTGATGGTTATAAGCAACTTGGTATGAAAAAATTAATGGAGCGAGCTGAATCTTTACGAAGTAATGAAGAATTTAAAAAGAAAGTTTCTAGAATTTTAGAAGATGAAGCGCAAGAAAAAGAAGATTTAGATTCGCAGCTTGATGTGCAAGCAGAAGAATCCATTTATTCAGGTGGCTTTGCCAGTGATGGAGATAGAAATACCATGCAAGAATTCCATAAAGCAGATTGGAAAGACCGATTACTTGTTGCTGACAAATTTAAGGACTCTCGGTTTAATTATTTTGCTAAACGATTAATTTATGAGGAAAATCCATCCATTTTACCAAAGGATATGTACAATGAAATTCACCGCGCTATTGCAAAGCAAATATTAAGTACAAACCAAGAAAAATGGAACACTATACCAAAAGCTTATTCTGAGCTTGATACTTTACGAGTGAAATATGAAGAAGAAAATGACCAAGAAAGACTTGCAATGATGAATGACCTGAATCTTTTTCTAGAAGAGATTGAAAAAAAATATCAAGACGCCTAGTTGACAATTTATAGTAGATGCTTAACTTACTCTTTTAACTTTAGGAGATTCTTTTATGGCAACCAAGCAAGTAAATGACGATAATTTTGAAACAGAAGTATTACAATCTGATAAGCCTGTATTAGTTGATTTTTGGGCTGAATGGTGTGGACCGTGTAAAATGGTGGGACCCGTTCTAGAAGAGCTATCTGATGAAATGTCGGACAAACTGGTTATTGCCAAACATAATATTGACGATGCGCCAAATACTCCAACCAAGTATGGAGTGAGAGGTATTCCTACCATGTTACTTTTTAAAAACGGTCAGCTATTAGACACCAAAGTAGGTGCAGCTAATAAATCGAACATTAAAGAGTGGCTAGATAGTAAAGTTAGATAATTATAAAGTAGGTATTCTAGCCAACACTTTTAAATTTTTATCTGTAATCACCATTTCGCCAGAAGAAACAGTTTCGTTTACTGATCCTGATATAACTACTTGATGGGTCACTAGAATTAAATTCTTTGTACTTTTCCAATCTTTAATGAAAGACTTAATGTCTTTTAATTGCCTAGTTGCATCAGCACCAATGCCTTGTCTAAAAAAAGAATTGAGTGGTGGAAAATCTTTGTAGTCACCAAAGGCATATTTAGCCGTATCTCTACATCTTTCGAATTGACTAGTTAGAACTTGGTCAATTTGAATATTATTTTTTTTAAAGAGCTGACCAATTCTTTTACTTTGTTCGATACCTTCTTTACCTAAATTTCTTTGTGTGGATCGGTCATTAATTTTTAAATTATCAGGATCTCCACAACAAGAAGGACTGGTAATACTATGTCGAATCCAAACTATCTTTCCACCTTCTTGTAATAAGTTCCAACCTTTTTCATTAGCTGAAAGATTAAAAGGAGTGATAAAGAATAAAAGTAAGATTAATAATTTTTTCATTGCTTAGAACTTAATTGTAGCAAACTTCCACAAAGTTCGAAAGAGCCACAAACTAAAATTAAAGAGTCAGGACAAGCTATACTAATTTGCATAATAGGCGAGATTGCGTTGTTTTTTGCTGCAGGTCTAGCTTTCATTCCAAGTTCATCACAAGTTTGGATAATTTCATCCGTACTGTAAAAGCCATCTCTTAACTGAACTGCTAAAAGCTCCGTTGTGATCGAGGAGAATTGTTTTAAGTATTCTTTTAAATCTTTACTTTTGTTCATGGCAAAAACCATAAAAACTGGTTTTTTTGTATTTAAATCTTCGAGAGCTTCTCTTGTGGCTTTGGCACTTTGTGGGTTGTGACTACCACAAACATACAAAGTAGTTTCTACGTTTACATATTCTAATAATTTTGGATCATTTATTTTTTGAAATCTAGCTGGCATTTCAACAGCAAAAATAGATGAAGATATCTTTGTTGCATCTAGTGGGGTGTTAGAAATTAATTTAGCAGCTTGAATAGCACAAGCTAGATTAGATAATTGAAACTTTGGAAAATGCTTTGGTTGATCTATATCTAATAAACAATCATTATCTTGATAAATAATTTTATTATCTTCAATATGAATATTAAATTCTTCGCTTAAATAAAATTTTTTGGATGGATTTTTAGATAGGTATTCATCCATGTATTTTAGAGTTGTAGGATCTTGTTTTGATATAATGATATTTGTTTTTTTACTAATATTGGATACTTTATTTCGAACTACATCTTTGAGTTCTGGTCCAAGAAAGTTTCTATGCTCTAATGAAATAGGGCATATTACTGTAATTAGGGGGTTTTCAATTGTTCTTGTTGCATCAAAAATATAGCCAAGACCAACTTCGATTAAATTAATATCTGCTTTCTTTTCATTAAAACCTAAAAAAGCCATAGCACAAAGTATTTCAAAAAAAGTAACGTCTTCATCGGCATGCTTTTCAACGATGGTGAGATAATGAATAAATTCATCTTCAGTTATTGGTTTGCCTTGAAATTCAATTCGTTCTGTTACATGACTTACATGCGGACTGATAAAAGCATTGGTAGTTAGGCCTTGTCCTTCCAAAATGGCCTGTGTCCATTTCAGCGTAGAATATTTTGCATTGCTACCTAAAAATATAACAGAGTTATTTTCTAAATTTTTTTCAGGGGAACCTAATTTGAGTAGTAATTGTTTAACTCGATCAAGAGTAAGCTTAATATTATCCGGAGATCTTCGTCTGTAAAGATCGTTCAGTATCCATTGTAGTTTCGAGGGTTGATTCATCTTTTATTTCTTGAGAAGGTTTATCAAGTTTTAACAAAATAGAAAGTAAACTGCTCAGCTCTTCTCGATGATGTTTTCTATGAATAATTCTATCTACAAAACCTTTTTTTAATAAATAGTTTGCTGTTTGAAAACCTTCTGGCAAATCTTCACCTATCGTTCTTTTAATAACGCCAGGTCCAGCGAACATAATTTTTGTTTGTTCAGATTCTGCAAATACAAAAACAGATGGTCCATAAAACCAACTAGCTGTCACTCCACCAGCCACAGGACTGGTTGCCATAATAATCGCTGGCAAACCTTTTTCTTCTAACATTTGCAGGCCAATAATAGATTTTGGCATTTGCATTAATGCAAATGCTGAATGTTGCATTCGTTGTCCACCTGTTTGAGGAAAAGCTAAAAAAGGAAGATTATGTTCTGCTGCATATTTGCAAGCAAAAACAAATGCCTCGCCTTCTTCCACTCCAACAGATCCACCTAAAAATTTTTGGTTCATACAATATGCTACAACTGGAACGCTATTAATATTTCCAGTAGCAACTATTGCTGCATGGCGTTGATTAAATTTTTTCCTCGCAGCCTCTACCTTATCCTTAAAGCTAGTTATGTCTTTCCATCGTAATGGATCTGAATTTAGTTTGGGAGTGTCTAATTCTGTATATATTCCATCATCAAATAAAATCTGAAATCTTTGTCTTGGTAGGATTTGCTGAGGCTCGTCACACTTAGTGCAACAATATAAATTTTTTTCTATATTTTCTTTATAAATAATTTCAGAACAGGATGCACAATTTGTCCAAAGGTCACTTGGAGTTGAAGTTTTTTTATTAAATAAATTACTTAATTTTGGCTTTAATTTTTTGGTAATATTTGTAATCCAATTCATATGATTTTTGCCTTTAACGCTTTTACCATTTTATTTAACTGAAGAACAGGGTTTGTCTTCTTAAGCAAAGACATAGTAATAGCTTTGCATAATGCACTGCCCACCACTAATCCGTCTGCTTTTTTTAGTGAGCTGATAGTTTTTTCAGTAATACCAAAACCAATTACAACATTTTTTGCAGGATTGATTTTTTTTATCTTAGAGTAATTTTGTAAAATTTGTTTGGGTGATACTTTTAGCTTTCCTCCAGTTGTAGAAAGCATGCTGATATAATAAAGCATATCATGAGAATCTTTCATAATCTGTTTCATTCTTTTATCTGATGTGGTTGGTGATATTAGTTGAATAAAATTAATAGAATTTTTTTTGCACATTAAAGAAAATTTTTTATTTTCTGGCCAAGGCAAATCTACAATAATAATTCCATCTACTCCTGAAGCTTTACAATCCTTTAGGAAACTATTTTCTCCATATTGAAAGACAGTATTAAAATACCCCATCAGAATAATAGGTGTAGTATTATTTTTTTTAAATTGCTTGATTAATTGAAATACCTGCTTTGTTGTTATGCCTCGTTGAATAGCTCGGTAAGAGCTATTTTGAATTTGCCCACCGTCTGCTACCGGCGTATTGTGCGGAAGTCCTACTTCACAAATATCTGCATGCTTAGAGATGTTATTTAAAATTTGTAAAGATGTTTTAATATTAGGATCACCCGCGACTGTATAAGTTAGTAAAGCTGGACGCTTTTCTTTTTTACAACTGCTGAATGCTTTTTGAATAGTGGAAATCATTTAAAGTAACCCAGCCTTTTTTTAATAATATCTCTATCTTTTTTTGCATCACCACAGCTATTCACCACAATGATAGTTTCTTTGCTAAGC
>ENA-UOXV01003473-UOXV01003473.1-marine-metagenome-genome-assembly--contig:-NODE-3473-length-19065-cov-6.207102_pt1 | contig 19065 bp, 19 predicted proteins | sample MGYA00238165_ERZ766961 | MGnify/ENA primary metagenome ERZ766961 (study PRJEB28924, sample SAMN03173240) | marine metagenome | biome: Marine; feature: Water; material: Subsurface seawater | place: North...
AGAACGCGTGACGCGAGGCTCGTTCCCGCTCACCCGCATCTGTACGACTTCGGAGCTACCGTCAGTCGTATCGCATCCGTCTCGTCGAGCGCAGAAGCCTCGCGAGTCAGAACGCGTCGCGGCCGTTCGCCGACGCCCATCAAGTTTCCGAGTGACGTCGTAGGACGCGCGTGGACCAAAGGAGCGACCACCATGTCGAGCGGCCAACTCGAGACGAAGAAGTCTGGTGACTTCTACTGGAGCAAGGATGATGTACGTGCCCTCATCCGTCCCGCGTTCCCACTCGCGCACGTCCGCGTCGCGTCGTCCGCCCGACCGCATCGCTACCGACGGCGCGCGGGCGGCCACGTCGCTGTTTCTGTGTTTCCACCTCTCCGCCATCCGAATCCGTCGCCGCGTGGCCGTGACGCCCGAATCCCGTATACGCACGTCCGCTGACGCCGATCTCTCTCCCACACCTAACCCGCGACCCCACAGGAGCCTCACGCGAAGCGAAGGAGGGAGATCCTCGAGAAGTACCCGCAGATCAAGGACCTGTATGGCCCGGACTGGACCACCTGCCCGCAGATCTTCGCCGTCGTGAGCCTCCAGCTCGCGGTGGCCTGGTGGCTGGGGAACAACGCGTCGTGGCCCGTGCTGCTGCTCACCGCGTATGCCTTTGGGGGTTTCGTCACCGCTAACCTGTTCCTGGCGAACCACGAGCTGAGCCACAACCTCGCGTTCAAGAGCGCCGGCGCGAACCGCGCGCTGGGCCTCGTGGTGAACCTTCCCATCGGCATCCCCTTCTCCGTGGCGTTCAAGAAGTACCACCTCGAGCACCACATGTTCCAGGGCCACGACGCCATCGACACGGATATTCCCACCGCCGGCGAGGCGAGGCTCTTCTCTCTGGGTGGATCCCTGCTCAAGATCGTGTGGGTGATTGGTCAGCTCTTCTTCTACGCCATCAGGCCGCTCTTTGTGCGCCCGAAGCCGATGGGCAAGTGGGACGCCCTCAACCTGATCACGCAGGCTTCTTTCGACATGGCGTTCATTCATTTCGCGGGTCCCCGGGCCTTCGTCTACCTGCTCGCCTCGGTGTTCCTCGGCGGCGGTCTTCACCCCATGGCCGGTCACTTCATCTCCGAGCACTACGTGTTCCACCCCGGACAGGAGACGTACTCGTACTACGGCCCCCTCAACGTGTTCGTGTACAACGTCGGGTACCACAACGAGCACCACGATTTCCCCAAGGTGGCTGGGAGCAGGCTGCCCAAGGTTCGCGAGATTGCGCCTGAGTACTACAACAACCTCAAGTACCACACCTCCTGGACCAAGGTCATTGTCGACTACATCGCGGACCCGAACATGGGGCCCTTTGCGCGCACCATGAGGAAGAAGGTGAGCAAGTCGGACTGAGAATGGCCGATTGGACTATTACTCGCGCACTCTAGAAGCTAGTTTCGTTATATTATTTGGCATGCGTTCATTATCCCGGGCCTTTCACGCCCTTCATAGCTTGGTCGCACTGAAACCACATGTGCTCGGGCGGGTCCTCCGTGCCGCCCAACCCTTCACCCACCCCACCATCTGCTCGCTTCACCTTCATCACGAAATCCACCGCAACCTTGGTCTGCCTGAGAAGCGGTGCGAATCCCCTCTTGGGCAGAAAACCTTCGGTCTCGCCACCAACCGTCTCCAGCGTCGGCACTTTCACCAACAGGAACACTTTCATCGGCGTCGCCGCCGGTGGACAGCCCGCCACGGCCGGAAGGCATTCTCTGATTACCCGTCGCGCGGCGTTGTCCATCGTTTTTTCAATACCCGACGTGTGTTCGTACGACGCGTAACAGCTCGACGCGTCGCTCAGAACGAAGCTGTACATCTCCTTGGGTCTCAACGGCGTGGACCCAAGGAGAATTGCCAGCTCCGTGGCGCGCGTTTCCCGCAGCATCTTCGCCGTGACTCGGGCAAGCATGGCCTCGAGTTCCTTGAAGAGCTTCAGGGATCGCCTCTCGTCGGATGTCGCGCGCTTTCGCTTCGAGCCGGGCTGGACACCAGCCGTCTGCTGCCCCTCCCCCTCCCCCAACACTTCGGCGCCCAAAGACTCAACCAACCCGCCCTTCAGATCGTCGTAGGAGCATGGGAGCTGCTGCCTGACGAAGAGGAGGAACTTGATGACCTCCCTGAGAGTGTGGGCGACGAGCTCGGCGGTCGCGGGTGACGGTATCCTGACCTCATCTCGCGTTCGTTCCATCGCCCCTGAACACTGAGGGACCTGTCAGAATCGCGTTCGAAAAGAGCCAAAAAGGCCAAAGCCCAGCTCCTTGAACGCCAAAGAATCCCCACGCGTCACGCGTCGCGAACCATGGGAGACCCGGGAGACTACATCGGATCCAAGATCAGCCTGATCTCCAGGAGTGAGATCAGGTATGAGGGCATCCTTCACAGCATCAACAACGTTGACTCCTCCCTGACGCTCCAGAACGTCAAGTCCTACGGCACCGAGGGTCGCAAGCAGATTGGCCCGCAGATCCCGCCCAGCGCGGAGATCTACGATTACATCATGTTCAAGGGCACCGACATCAAGGACATCCAGATCGATCAAGTGCGTTCCACCGCCGCCCCGGGCATCCCCTTGTCTATACCGAGGCGATTCCACCGCTCGTTCCCGCCCTCGAACCGACCATACACGCGATCGCGTCCCAATCTCGCGTCGAGTGCTGACTCGATCGTCCCTCCTTCTCCGCAGTCCGGTGCCCCCGCGCAGCGCCCTCCCCAGCAGCAGGCGCCCGCACCCGCGCCCGCGCCCGCGCCCCAGCGCCAGGTAAGCGACCCGTCTGAAGTCGAATCAACCACCAAACACAAACAAACGGCACACGGGACCCACCCGTCGTGGAAGCGCGGCGATCGGGCTCCCGCCGCCCTCCCCGACCCCGAGAAACCTAGGCGCACGTGTGATGCTTAATTTTCCCAAATCGCCTCGGACTGACCCTCCCTCCCTCCCCGACGCATCGCAGGCGCCTCCCCCGCAGAACTACCAGCAGCTGCAGTACCAGCAGCCCCCTCGCCAGCAGTTCCAGCAGCCCGCGCCCGCACCCGCGCCTGCCGCGCCTCCCGCCAACCCATGGAACCGCGCGCCCGTCGCCCAGCCGGCTCCCGTGATGCAGCAGCAGCCGAGGCAGCAGCAGCAGCAACAACAACAGCAGCGCCGCCAGGCTCCCGCGGCGCCGAAGCCCGCCCCCGCGCCCCCCAAGGCCAAGCCCTCCAGCTTCGCGGCTGCCATCGGCGGCGGCGGCGGCGGTGTCCAGCCCAAGGGTCAGGTTGCGAGGGTGGCTGGCGCCGTCGGCGGCGGTCGCGCTCCCCCCGCGCCCCGCAACGGGCAGGCGGGTGGTCGCGGCGGCCCGAGGGTTCCCGCGCCCCGCGGCGGGCCCGCGCCCGCCATGGGCGACGGCTACCTCCCCACGCGCATGGCCGTGCCCCAGGAGGACTTCGACTTCAACGCCGCGTTCAGCAAGTTCAACAAGGAGGAGCTCTTCAACAAGGCGGAGATGAAGAAGGCGCTGCCCGACGTCAACGCGGGTCCCACGTACGTCAAGGACGATTTCTTCGATACCATGAGCTGCGAGGCGCTCGAGAAGCAGCAGGAGATGCAGCAGCAGGGCGGTCGCGCGCGCTTCGCCCAGATGCGCAGGCACGACATGGAGACCTTCGGCGCCGCCGGCGGTGCCCGCAGGACCGACCACGGCTTAAACCAAGGAGGTCGCGGCGGCCGCGGCGGTCCGGGTGGTCGCGGTGCGGGTCGGGGTGACTTCCGCGGCGGCCGGGGTGACTCCCGCGGTCAGGGAGGACGTGGCGGCCGCGGTGGACGACGCTGAGTGTCGCACGAGTAGTCTTTAGTACCCGACCAAGGCTGGTCTTTGTCAGTCTCGGAGATAGGACTTCTGTTCTAAAACAAGCAGCCTCTTTCTATCGCCCCTTCCGATGAAAAGTTTTTCTCGGCAACTGCGTCGTGGCTTCTGAAAGGAGTCATTGTCGAGCGCGCTATCTTGCGCCGTCGGATGTCCTCCTCCCCACGCTCGCGCTCGCCACGTCACTCCATCGAGGAGATGACATTCACCGAGCCCCGAACCATTCTCTTTGCCGGTGCGACGACACCTTTCTTGCTCCTTCGTATCGGAACAGCTATCTTATCTTCAACCACTCGGTGTTCACAGTCGGCGATAAGGACTCTATCGAGACGAAGCTCTCGTGGCGATGGTGCCGTGACAACTTTTTGCTACCGAGCGATGAGGTGACACTCATTCGCTGCAAGCAGAAGAGTTCCGGATGGATACCCATGGACACCGTCAAGACGTTGAGTGACGCGAGCCTCGCCAAGGACTGGCTCCCGGGCGAGATAGCGCACACCGTGAGCCGCATGGAGCACAAGCTGATCGTCATTGAAACGACACACGATGCGGGCGATGCGCTCGCGAAGTTCGCGGAGCTCGAGTGCCCCAAAGACGCCATTCTGGTCATGGGAAGCCGTGGCAGGCAGGGCTGGCGCAAGACTTTGCTCGGGTCCGTCAGCGCCAACGTCACGCAGCACTCGACGCTGCCCGTGCTCGTCGTTCGTTCTCGAAAGTACCGCGACATACCTGATCTCACATCTGACACCATCGGTCAAGCATACCTCGGCATGACCGCCATCGGCAAGCAGCGCAAGATCGCCATCGCCTTCGACGGTTCTGACGCCGCGGTGCAGCTCGTCACATGGGCGACCAAGTACGCTCTGATCACATCCGATCAGGTGCACCTTCTCCACTCCGCAGCGCACGAGACTCCGGAGCAGACCCTCGTTGCGACAGCCAACAGACAGACGTGCATCTCGGTCATCACCGATTTCCAGAAGACGAACGAGACCGGGACGGTTGACTCAGTTCTCCTCGACGCGGGCGGCGACGTCCGTGATCTTATTGTCGACCACGTCGAGGCGATGGGCGGCGCACTCGACCTTCTCATTCTGGGAACACGTGGTATCAAAGGTACCCTCAAGCGTGCGTTGCTCGGCAGCGTGAGTTCCTACTGCCTTGCATTCGCGCCGTGTCCCGTCATTGTTGTGCCTGGTGCAGTCGCTGCTGCCGCGGAACCCGCGGCGTGAACAAAAGAATTTCTGCCGCGCTTGCGACGTCTTAAAAAAGCTGCTAAGTCTACATCCTTCTATTGTCTTTTGTCCGCGGTCCAAGAAGGGTCGTCGCCGGCCCATCCATCGTCTTCCATATCACCCACTCCCACGCCCTCTGTGACATGTCCTTCAACTGCTTCAAGTTCACGGATGTCGTGTTCCTCTCGCTCATGCTCCGGGTATTCAACACCCTCTCCACTCGCCGTGAGCGCAGTTTCTTCACTCGTATCGGGGTGTTCATGCTCCTCCACTCTCCGCTGCTCCGCCTCTTCGTCGTCCGACGCATCTGGTCCCCAGTCGTCTTCGGGCACAGCGACAGGCACCTCCGACCGCGGCGGCATGATCTCGGCACCCAGCCCATCCGGCTCGAGTGTATCCCTCACTGAGGCGCGACGTACCGCTCCCGTATCGTCTACGTGCGCATCAGTTCCCACGTCCTCGAGCTCGCGTAGCAACTCCGCCGCCCTGACTCCAAAGCTGTGGTCTTCTGGTTGCGAACTTGAGTCAACAAAGTCCTCCGGCGTCGTCTGTGACGCCTTTGAGAACGACGATATTCCTCGCTCCAGATTCCGCACTCGACGCCTGAGGATATCGACATCGTCCTCTAGGGTCATGCCTATTGCCCTCTGTTTCTCCAACTCATCCTCTAGTCTCGTGACTCTCTCTTTTTGTCGATGAAGCTCAGCCTCCGCCTGTTGGGCCCGATCCTCCATATCTCTCAGAGCAGCGCTGGTCGCGTCCGCCAGTAACTCGCTGGACTCGGCCGCTCGCTCCGCCGCCTCGGCACGTGTCCGAACCTTCTCGAGCTTCTGTGAAGCGTGCTCGTTAGTCGCCTTGCTCCTGGCGTCGGCAGCAGCGGCGACCATGAGAGCGTCATCCCTGTCCTTTTCCACCTGTTGAAGTCTCTTCGTGAGAGCCTGAAGCTTCGCCTTGACCTCGAATATCTCCCTGTCTGGAGCGTGCAGGTGTTCCCTCAGGTGCGCGGGGACACCGAATCCGACCGTGGAAGGGTCCCCATACCTGTCGGACTGCATCTTCGAGGCGCCTTACCCTCTGGTCGCCAGACGGTTCCAATTAAAACGTCTCTGAGAGCCCACTGCAAACTGCAAAAATCAGTCGCGGGCCCGTTGGAGGAACGATAGGGTTTCCAGGAGGCAGGGGCGCCCAGCAGACGTCGCCGCGCGGATCCAGGCAGATCGCTGGGTTTGACCGCAAGAGTCGCGGGTCGGGACCCACAGTAAGCGACCATGCTGCGCCAGGCGACCAAAAAGCTCAGTGCCGGGCTCCCCTTGAGGGCTGCCGCGAACTGGGGCAGCCTGCAGACCTTCAACCGTAGCCAGTCAGGCATGACTCCGGAGTCGAACCACGGGTCTAATTTGCCCAGGAAGTTGGGTACGTTGAGCCCCGCCGCGCGCCCCCGCGTCGTGGATCACCCGCGATCAACCTTATTAACGTTCCGTTCACCTCATCTCCCAGGTACTACCCAGGTTGGCGACAATGTCAAGGCTGGCTCGTCGACGCCGATGCCCGCGGACCTGAACGGGGGTAAGCAAATCTTTCGCCCCAATCATTTATTTTCCACGAGAAACGAGTTTTAGCCCCCCCGCCCCGTCGACGTCCGTCCTCACGAGTGACATTCCCCTTCCCTCGATCGCAGTTCTCGACGCTTCCGCGCAGACCCTGTTCCTGACGGAGATGTTCCGCGGCATGTCCCTGGCGATGAAGTACTTCTGGGAGCCCAAGGTTACGGTGAGTGCACCCCAGATCCCCGCTGACGAACCCTGCCTCGGACCTCTGCCCTGGCTCACGGATTACCAAAACTCGCCCAACACTTTCGGACCCCTGATTCCACCCTCGCCCATCTACCCACCTCCCGTCTCGCAGATCAACTACCCGTTCGAGAAGGGTCCGCTGAGCCCGCGTTTCCGCGGTGAGCACGTCCTGCGTCGCTACCCCACGGGTGAGGAGCGCTGCATCGCTTGCAAGCTGTGCGAGGCCATCTGCCCCGCGCAGGCCATCACCATCGAGGCGGAGGAGCGCGAGGACGGCAGCAGGCGTACCACTAGGTACGACATTGACATGACAAAGTGCATCTACTGCGGGTTCTGCCAGGAGGCGTGCCCCGTGGATGCCATCGTCGAGGGTCCCAACTTTGAGTACGCGACGTACACGCACGAGGAGCTGCTGTACGACAAGGAAAAACTCCTCGCGAATGGAGATAAATGGGAGCGCGAGATCAGCAAGAACCTGGCTTCTGAGAGTTTGTACCGATGAGCAGCATCGCGTGGGTGGTCTCGACAGACTCTGACCTTTCCTGTACTTGTAAAATGAAACATCATTCGATTCAACTTTGCACGAGCCCCCGAACACCGGTCGCAGTGGAATGATAATTCGCTTCAGGCACTCAATGGTTACTGTGTCTTTTATGTCCAGGCCGGTTGGCCAACCTTGCGCTTCAGGAACACCGAGTTGGGTCAGTTTATCATACATAGGTCCGCCACAGGACAAAAAACTTTCCACCGTATCTTGAACGACGTCTCCGCAGCCACAAGTTCTGAGCAGCCACTTTGGCAGGCGAAGAGCGCCTCTGACACAAGGATTGGGCGAGCTCGAGTAGATCGGGCGAGCTCTGGTGCCTCACACCGCACTTCTGTAGTGGTGTAGCCCCGCGGCGGCGAGGGTTGGCGGCATGCGGTCCCTCAGTTTGGCGTCGCTGGGAGGATGCCACGCGGTTGGGGTGAAGATGGGTAACGGGAGAAAGGGAGGATCGGCTCCTTCTTCTTCCTCGGAGACGCAGCGAAGAGCTGCGATTGGGGTGTCCTTCGGCGTGAGGACAAGACACGGCGGTCATACGCGGCTCGCGATGGGTGGCGAGGCTGGACGCGCCGTCTCCCGCACCCAGGGCACGTTCGCGAGTAACGGAGGAGCGGTCGCGCCGCTATCCGATGGGGACGCCGATGGAGGCTCGCAGGACGCACCGGTCGAGGAGAGTGGCGGGGACGCCATGGAGACGACACCGTCGCGGTGGCATCCGTGTTGGGCAGATAAGTGGCTGAAGGTGCCGGATGAAGGGTTCTGCCAAGTGCCATGGAACGGGGTGGTGGTGGCACAGGTGATGATTCTTTGGTTTGCGTCGTTCCTGCTCGTCGGGCACATCGGGTTGCCATCCGCGGTGCGATGGCTGGGATTCAACTGTCAGGAGCTATCCGCGCGAGGCCTCGCGCTCTACAGCCTCAGTGCGGACGTCGTGGAGATGTTCGTCGGTCTGTTCGTGCTGTTCCAGTGCCTTCGGCCGTACTTCCCTCTGCCGAAGCGTTGGTTCCCGGCGTCTCTCCGCGGCGGATGGGTGAAGGAGATCCTGCTGGGATGCGCGCTGTTCCCTGTGGTGAGTACGCTGAACAACCTGAACAGCAACATGATGCCGATCCCGAGCAACACCCTGCCCGTGTCGCCCTGGGAGCAGTCGCTGATGTCAAACGATCTGGTGTCCATCCTGTTCTACGTCGCGGTTGTGTCCCTGGTGGCGCCCATCTGGGAGGAGATGATCTTCAGGGGATTCCTCCTGCCGTCCATCACCAGGTATTTCCGAGTCGATGTCGCGGTGTTGCTGAGCTCCTTGATATTCGCGCTGGCGCATTTCAGCATGGAGCGTCTCATCCCCCTCACCTTCCTCGGGATGCTCATGTGCGTCGTGTACATCCGCTCGAGGAACATTCTCGCGCCCATCATCCTGCACAGCCTGTGGAACGCGTTCGCCTTCGTGGAGCTCATTTGGAAGCCGGGCGCGATATTTACGTGGCTCTTAGATTTTGTTCTCTAGATTACAAACGCGCGCGACTAGTGGTACCGTATGAATAGTATGACATCAAACATTAAGCGTGACCCATCATCTCCGTCTCCGGGAACAACGGTACCCTGTTGGCGTGCTGAGTGAAGTACACGTACGTGCCGATAAAGGAAACAGCCGATCCAAAGACGAGAAAGAAGATTGACAGTCCCGCAACCTCGCCTGCCTTCATTCCCTCCTCACCCGAGCCGCCGCCGCCGCCCCAAGAAGCCGGTGCAGGTGCGGGTGAACCAATGCGCCCACACGTGCAGTTACCTGCAAAAGGCTTCCCGGTGTTGTACACGTTGCAGGGGTTGAATACCTCCATGTCCTCGACGTAGGGTACCATGTCAACAAAATCGTAGAAGTGCAGCACGGGTTGGCCTCTGAAGCCATTGTCACTCTTGACGACAACGCGCCACAACATTCGGTGGTATGATTCACGCCTGATCATCCAACTTGAAACGGGGAAAAAGAATTCGTAAGTATATTTCTTGGTGCCCATCGTCACATTACGGGTCCACTTCTCGCACGGCACGCCTCGGACGTACTCATGAGACGCCGTGATTCCGTGGTATTCATCCGGAGCATCTCCCTCGAATGAGAACATCTCCGCGGTTGATTTAATCGTGTGGGATGAGCCTCTGGTCAGGAAGCTGGACATCCGACTCTGCAGAGGGTGGTCGCGGCAAATGCCGTCTGGAAAGGTATCGTTTCTATGCATCGTGACTAGACGTTCCTCTGCCGTGTTCATCAGGCGAGTTTGACGGGAATATGCGCTGTGTTCATCGATACGCAGGCTGTTGGTCTCCGCGTGGTACCATTCCTTCCGAAGCATCGTGTAGCTCAGGTTGGAGCCGGCGTCGAAGTTGTTGATGTTTGCCTCGATGGTCGCACTCCACGTATCTGGTAGTTTCGGTAACGCAGGCGCCAAGTTGCAGCAGAGTGCCCTCGTACCGCCGGGAATGTGCACGACGACTGACGCAGCTCTGTCGTAGTCTGCGAGATATTCCCGCGTGACGTTCCCTGAACCCAGTATGTCGTCACCATATTGCTTCGCATCGAAGACGACCTCGAAAATATTGTCACCAAGATCTAACCCATTAGTATTCTGCAAGTAGTGGGTGCCGCCCGAGGACACGTCACATCTACTGGCGTGGATGTGAGCCTTCCACGATTGGCCCGTGTCGACGGTCTGGCCAGCGGAGAGGCCAAATCTGAATGTGAAGTTCAACATTGATCTCCCGTCGGTCCACCTAACTGTTCTACCGGTGCCTTCCGCGACGTAATTGTAATGATCGCCAAACTCAGAGTCAATTTTCGCGTCCATCAGAAGCTCGGCGTCGAAAGACTTGACGTCGCCGCTGTAAATGCTGTATGGGTTCTCCCACCCGGAACATTTCGCGAACGGGGAGAACGAGTCCGCTTGGGCGTCCGACTGGGCACCCCTCGTCACCAGGACGAGAGTGAGGAGGTAGGCGCATGATATCGTGCACCTGGAAGTCCTCATCTTAGAGCACAACAGGTCGTGTGACGATATATCGACACGCTATCGAGGTGCGGCGAAGAGTGACGTGTACGTCTAAAACTCGCGCGAAAATTATCGGGTCGAAGCGCGTGAAACGTTGAAAAGTCACGTCCTCCTGCGTCGGCTATTTCGCCATGTTTCTATGATGATCTAAAGCTAATAAGTTCACGTGATGTTCATCGCCGCACACTACTCCGCCCACTAGCGGGAGAGTCGCGCCCCCTCGACGAGCTTTTCCCCCGAGGTGGCGGCGGTGGCGGTGCCTCTATCGGCGCGGATGAGCAGCAGAAGCAGCACGTGCTTTCCTCGGGCGATCCGCTCGGCTCGCTGCTCAATCCGACCGCCACATCCTTTGGGTTCACTATGATTTCCGCCGGTGGAGGCGTCATTGCCTCGCCCACGTCCCAGTTTAATACGGATAATTGACTCTATGTATCGTGGATGAGATTCGTCAGCCGCGGGTGAGAGATGAAAATACAGTTGGGTCGCACCGTGAGGATTTCCTCGATCGTCTGCAGGCTCTCGCACGTCTCCCTGAGTTGCCTGAGATTCATCACCGCCGGGTTCTTGTCCAGAGTCTCGTCCGACACCAGCCAACTAGACAGCGAGCTTCCCAGGAGGGTGTTCATGGGTATCAACGACATCTTGTTGAACTCGTCGATGTACCTGCTCGTGTACCTCAACTCCCTGAACATTTCGTCTGAAACTTTCCCACTCAGGATCTGCTCTGCTCCTGGCAAACCTGCGAATCGCGCGAGAGAGGGTGCGTACGGGTCAGAAACAACGTGCGTGTGTGCACTCGTAGCAGCGAAGCTCACCTTTCATCTCGTCCATGCAACGCAGCACCTCGTCCTTCCGTTTTAGGAACGCCTCCAAATCGCCCGGCATCTTGTGTCCACTCGCCCTAATCTTCCCGAGAGCGACGTCGGATAGGATCTCGATGTCCCTCAATCTCTTCATGAACCCGGAGAGGGAGCTATCCCTCCTGAAAGCCGCGGACTTGCCCGACTTGGCCGAACCCCCGCTCCTCGCCGACCTCGCATCGTACGCACGGTCCACTGTCGTCGGCGTCTGCGGCATCCTGTCAGCCTCGGACCTACCCTGCGAGCGCAACGATCCCCGTTGGGAGCGCACCGAGTGGTTATCACGCCTCGGGGTTGGAGCCACATCTGATGCCCTCGAGTCATACCCCCGCCGAGACTCTCTACGCCGACTCGACGGCCTCGGTGAGGTCGGGCCCGGCGTCCGGTCGTAGCCCGACATCGCCCCCCGTTGTGAGTGTAACACTAACTGTCGACTTGTACTCCAATCTCAGGATTGCCGAGTGGAGTGAGAAAATCAAATGGAAAAATCAAACGATCGCGCGGAAGGGTAGTCAGCGATTTCGGCCCACGAGGTCGGGACTCGAGCCAAACGCCTGAATGGCCTTTATCGAAAGGCGAGAAGAGAGAGAGAATCGAGGAAAATTCCCGGGATTTCCGCTGGAAGGTGGAAAAAGATGACGAGAAATAATGCGACTTGAGGGAGAAAAATGACGACGAAAGGGTCAAATGACCATTGGCGAACAACAGATTCACGGAAGCAGTGGTCAGTAAAAGAAAAATACGTGTCTTTCGGCGAATACACAGACAGTGATTCGTCCGGATCGGCAGGTTCGGGACTCGAAGAAACGAGGAATTGCGATCGAAAGAGGAAAGGATTCGCTGAATGATAAAAGCGGCAAGCGTGAAAAACGGAGAACAAGTTAAACTGCAGCGGATATAAAATTAAAACATCGTGCGCGAACACTCCATAACTTCGCAACAATACAAATTTGCAAGGTGCCATCCGACTTAAAGAGAGATAGAACGATAAAAGACAAGCTGCTTTAAAATTGTGGTGAACTAAGTACATGGTGCGCCAAAAAGACAAATTTCTACCTTCAAAGCTACCTCAGTAAGTAAACGAGTTTTTTGTCGCATGTTATTGGGCAAAAGCAACCGGAAGGACAGTGCAATCGCGCCTTAAGAATATAGTTCGGGCGTGAAACGCAATAATCGCCGCGCGAGGAAAAGCAGGCTTTCAACGGTCTGCTGATCATCGAGTCTCGCGCATAACATAGTCACTGAGCGAGTATGGTTGCATTTCTCTTTCTCTAGCTAGTTCATAAGCATGACATTTTGCCCGACAATTTATGCATGATGTTGGCGCTTGGTCGACAAAGAAAGCAGAGAACACATGTTAATCGCAAACGTCGCATGCCTTGCATCAATCTGTGCGCAAGTGTTGTGCCCGCATCATCAAACCGCGGTTCGTTTGTAAGTATTCATCACTCACCTCACATTTACCTCTGTATAGCACAAAGGTATAAATCACGAAGGGCTCCGAAGCCTATTTTGTGTTTACTCGACAGCGTCGTTTGCGTCGATTCGGGCCATTGACACGCGAGACGTTCATAAAAGGCATCTGTTGCGACTCATGCGCATCCCTGTCGACGTTATGCGGCAGCGGGGATGCAAGCTTGAAATTCAATGTAAGTTTGATGCATGATGTCTTGTTATCTTCGTACCTTCGTAATATGTTCGACGTCAGGTGACGTATGTGTCTTTTGAACGGGTTTCGCGCTTTCTGAAGCATTGCAGCGTTCTTACATTCAACGGATGCGCTAATTGCCTTTTCACTTTGACGACATTGGCGTTTTTTGAGCCGCACGATATTCCCGCAAAGTGGCTTGAATGATATACTGTACTTTTGCGGGCTAATTATCTTCGTTGCGCTATATCACTGCGGATTCGTATGACCTTAAACTTCTGCCGCGTTTTGCTGTGATGTTACCGTTATCGTTAGTTGCACATTGCGCGATGAAGGAGCCTCAAAGCGTGACTAGAATAACCGCCATTGTTTTCCTTTGTTTGCGATGTTTGCGCTGTTTATGCTTTTTTTCTTGATTTCTTTCGCGAACACCGAATTCAGCACGGTATTAAGCTCTCGCGTGTACTCGTCCTTGCCTGATTGAATGTCGCCCTGTTATTTGAACACTCCGAGATGTTGCTTTGAGCTTTGATCGAACTAATCCATTTGGAGCTTTTCATTTGGCCTTCGTTTACATTGGTTCTCGTCTCGTCTCAGTGTTATGCCGCGTCTATCTGTCTCGAGATTTTGGTCATAACGTTGCGCGGAAGCAACAATTTTGGTTCGAATTTCTATCACAAAGGTAGTTTCGGTAGACTATTTGCCTGTCTAACTAAAATGAAGTCTTCAATCGGCCTCGGGATAGTAGCGATCCTTGTTCTCGCCAAGGACGAATCGCCCAAACATTTTCTTCAACGCGACATCCGGAGTCAAAATCTTGATGGCGATTGTCCTGTTCACCGAGTCTGGGCTTTCCGTCGCCACCTTGAGCTTCTCCACTATGAGCTCGGCGGTGGAATCAGCCGGTTCAGCCAACGCGTTCACAAACAAACGGCCTTGACTGCCAAACGCGAAGCGTCCACTCGAGATGAGCTCCGTGAACACCATCCCTGGGCTGATGGTGTGCACGCCGATGGGATCGTTTTTGAGTTCCTCCGCCATCGTCTTCGAGAGCTGCGCCATGCCAGCCTTGGTGTGTCCGTACGCCGCAAATTTACGCGTCGCGCTCCCGTCCGAGCCCGCGCCCTCCATGTTGAAAATATGACCTCTGCCGGACGTCTTTCGCATCGTCTTAATCGCCTGCCTCGTGCACAGCAGCGAACCGAGAGAGTTCGTCAGCACAACCTCCTCCAACACCGTCGGGTCTGCTTCCTCCAGGTTGTCGTACTGGTACCCGTTCGATCCCGCGTTGTTGATCCAAACGTCCACACCGTCGAAGGCGTCTACGCACGCGTTCGCCATCGCCTCGACGCTCTCCGCCTTCGACACGTCCGCCTCGAGACCCGCGACGGCATCGCTCCCGAATGTCTCCCTAAGCGTCGCGACAGCCTCGCGAACCTTAGCGGCGTCGCGAGAGGTGACGAATACCTTGTCGCCGCGCGCGAGGAAGCTTCTAGCCAGCTCAAATCCCAAGCCACGCGTCGAACCGGTGATCAAAACCCGCTGCGTCACGCCAACCGAACTCGCGGTGTTCTCGACCGAAGCTTTCGTGAGAAGTGATAAGCGATTTTGACGAACAGGACGATCGCAACGACGCTGATGAACTGATCGCGGGGAGGTGGACGGGGAAGATATCGCAGCCGCGCATACCGTCGCCGCGGCGTTCATGGTCGTCGACGGTGTGAACACGAGCTTGGCACGGATGCTTTGCGCTACTTGGTAGTGGTTTGTGTTTGAGATTGTTTGATTAATCCCTTTTTCCACATTTCGTTTCCGCGAGTGTTGGCTGTTCGATGTTTCCGAAATCTGTCGTCTGGCTTTCACTCCATACCACACACGGCGGCCTGAACCCCACGAATAGGAAGACATAGGTCGTATCAGATGGGGATACCTCCAGCGATCGAGCATGGCGCCAACAGGGTGGATGCGCCATCTAGAGCCCACTACGGTACGACTCAGCCCTCAACTCCTCCGAGACTTTTCCCGCCCACGATTTGCCCTCCAGGGTGCCCACCCTGATCGATCTGACCTCCTCCCTTCCACGCATCCCCACGATCGGTCCGCGCAGGTAGAGTGTTCGACGTGGCATTCTGCCCTTGGGACGACAAATTGATCGCATCCGCGGGTGAAGATGAGGCGGCACGCCTGTGGGTGGACGCCGGCTCGGGCGCGGGCGTCAGCTCGTACGGCGTGTGTCGCGGTCACAAGGATGAGGTTGTTCGTGTGTCTTGGCACCCCACGTCGAAGATACTCGCCACCGCCTCGGCCGACGGATCCGTGGGTGTCTGGCGAGTGGCACAGCCGGGAATGGAGACGTCCGCCTCGGCACACGATCCCGACGGCGGAACGACGGCGCTCGTGGACAAGCTGGAGGGACACCCGGACCAGGTGTACGGGTGCATCTTCGTCGGCGACGGAGAAGGGGGCGCGCCCATGCTCGCCACGGCGGCTGGGACCGACCTGCACCTCTGGGACCTCGAGCGCGCCGCCGTGGTGACCAAGGTGAGCCACGAGCCGGTGCCTGTCGAGGCGGGATCGGAACGATGGGAGCCCGGGTTCTTGTTCAGCCTCGCGTCCGATGGCGGCGCCAGAAACCTGCTCGCGTCGGCTTGCAGTGACGGAGCCGTTAGGATCTTCGCCCACGACTCGAAAGCGTCGAGCGCGGAGATTGTCGCTACGTTACCTGTGCACACGGGTGTGTTGGGGTGCGCGACGACATTTCTGTCGGGCGGGAACGTTCTCGCGTCCATGTCGACCGACGGCGCCGTGGTCTTCACTGACGTTCGCACGATGACTCCGATGACAAAGGTGACGTCTCCGTGCCCGACGATGGGATGCTGCGCGGTGCCGTCTGGCGATGATGGAAGCATCGGGAGCTGGTTCGCTATGTGCGGAACGGACGGTATCGTCCGGACAATCGACATGGAAGGGTCCAGTGCACCGAAGGTACTGATTCAGGCGACTGACCGACCAGTCCCGCTGCTCTGCGTCGCGGCGGATCACTCCGGTCGTCGAATAGCCGCCGCTGGAAAAGCTCCCGAGGCACCTCAGGGAACTCAGGGTGCCGGTGGACTCGGTGGATTCGGAGGTGTCGGAATGCTGGGAGCGAAAAAGACTCCGAGTTCAGCCGGTATCTTACTTTGGGACGCGGCTGGTAGGTCATAGTAGGTTTACATGGAAGGCTTAGATTTCATCATTGAGGGTTCAGTGCCGAGCAGTCCCCGGGCGCGTGCCATTTCCAGTCGAGCGCTTGGCATCCGGTCGTGCACTCCCCGGTCTACGTGCACCGACTTCACGCGGATGTATCGGCGTGCGGTACATTGAAGAAACGGAAGCAGGTCCCGCCGTGCCGGGCCTTGACCTCGTCCCGCCGTGGCCAAACTCGTCGATATCCTTCTGCATAAGTTGAATCTCAAACTTGGACTTGGCCGATGACCTGAGCGCACGCAGGTCGATTTCTTTTTGCATCTTCTTGATCTCGAGCGAGACGCGCATATTTTCTTCCCTGCGCTGCCTTCGAAGCTCCTCCTTCGCGGAACGCAGCGCCGTGGTACGCGCGGTATCTCTCTCAATCTTCTCAAGTAGCTGCGCAGCCTGGTAGTCCTTGTACCTCTTCATGCACTCCACCTTATCGCGCTTCTCTTCAATGGACATGCTCCTCTCGAGCTGCTCCATCGCGGCCTCCCGCCTTCGCCGATCGGAAATGAGCTTGATGCGTTCCTCTTCCTTTTGAGATCGTTCGATGAGCGTGTTGATCCGCTTCTGCTCGATGCTCTTCGCCTCCTGGTTGCGGGACAGAACGTACTGAGACCGTTCGGACAACTTTGACCTCATGCTATGAATCTTGGCAGCCTTCTTCGACGTGAGATCATTCCAGCGCATATCAGCGGCGATCGTTTTCTTCATGGTCTTGCTGCGGAACTGCTCGCTGGTTTGCTCGCTGCGCTTCTTGGCCACCTCGCGCTTCTGCTCCTGGAACACGTGAATAGCTTGGTTTTTAGCAGCAATATCCTGTTGCTCCTTTCTCTTCGCCGCGAGTCTCGCCGCCTCCTTCTCCTCCATGAGCCGCGCCTTTGCCGCTAGCTTCTTCTCCTTCTCAGCGCGCATCGCATCGACGCGAGTCTGGAACTCGGCGTTCCTTTGCCTTTGCAACTCTTCCTTCTCAATCTTCGCCTGACGCGCCTTGCGCTCCTCAGCCTCGCGGAACCGCTTCAACTCCAGCTCCCTCTGGTGTTTCTCCGCCGCCCTGCGCTGCTTATCCTTTTCGAGCTTCTCCTGGTTCAGCTTGAGTTGCTGGAGCTTCATGAATGTCTCGTTCGCCTTCTTCTGGTCCTCGAGAGCCTTCTCGTGCGCTCGCTGACGTTCCACCTCCTTCGCGCGGCGAATCTTCTCCTCCGCCGCAGCCTGTCTCTCGAGCTTCTTCATCGCGTTCTGCTCCATCACCTCCACCTGCTTCTGTGCCTTTCGTCTGGCGGCAAGCATGCGATTCTGCTCCTCTTCGTAAGCGGTGGACTTCAGAACGCCGCCAGACGCTCCGGGACCGGGACTGTACATGACGGGTTCGCCATCCTCGGACACGAAGCTGCCACCCAGCGTCTTACCGGCCGGGCTCGCGGGGGTGCCGAGACGCCCAGGGTTTGACATTCGTAGGCTCATTCCTGGTGGGCTCGTCGGCCTCGTCTTGCTCGTCCAGCCGGGCGAGCCAGTGGCGCCTTCGACTCCCGGCACACGCGTCGCCTCCTCGAGGGGCACCACGGGGAGCTTGTCTCTGGCCCTGCTGAGCACCTCGATGCGCTCCCTGCGGATGGACTCGTAGTGCTCATACTTGAGTCGCTGATGCTCGCGGCTCAGGCCGGGTTTGGCAAAGTCGGCGAGGGTCTTTGGGACCAGCATCTCGGGCTCCACACCATGGTCCAGGCATACTTTAATAGACCGGGGCGACGTAAGAACCACGGGTGCTTCGTCGTCCGGGTCTCTAGAGGCGAGGTCATCGATGGAAATCCTCACGCTGACCGGCGATCCTATCATGCTGACGGACTTACCAACCCAAGACTGCGAGCGAAGGGATTGTGGATGTCAGCGCGTGTCAAACGGGCGCAATGAGCGGCAATCGGGGCCGATTCGGCAGAATTAATTCAACTTCAACTCACCAGCGAAGACCGGGCCTCCCCGGCAGATTCCAGAGGGTCTCTCACAGGATGTTTCATCGGACTCGGTGTGGGTGGGAGTTGTCCCGACATCTTGGCCTCCGTTGGGGTCGTCTCTGGTCCGGCAGGCGCTCCCTGAGTGGTTACCAAATCCGGGAATTGATTTCCTTATCACGGTCACGGGCCGACTCGACATTTCGCGTGCTGTGACGAGGAGCCGAGCCCGTCCAAGAAAGCCACTGCTGAGGGAGCCCGGGAGCTATGGGCCCTCAGGGCAAGCGATGGCCGAAGTGGAAGCAGCGACGCGACAACTCGGGCGATGATATCACCGAAGAGAACCGTCAGAAGAAGCTCCACCACGGCGTCAAGTGCATCCGCAAGGCGCTGAAGAAGGCGCGCACCTTCGAGGAACAAAAGATTAAGCGGCGAACCGCGCAGGCGACGGCGGCGGCGAAAAGCGGTGGGAAGAAGCCGGCCGTCGTCGCGAGCGCCGCCTCGCTCGATGCGGATAAGCTCGCGCAACAGCTCGCGGCGGTCAAGGCACTAGACATCGAGGCCCTCGGGTCCTACATGGGTCGCGCCACGTACGACGCCGTCCTCGCGTCCCGAGATGCGCCCACCGCCGAAAAAGCCTTGCCGACCGCCGACGCGACGGAGACGGCGACGGCGGAGACTGCCGTCGGTCCCAAGGCTATCGAAGCGGCGGGGGTGCAGCAGGCACTCGTTGTCGCCCGTCGTGTCCTCGCGACCGCTGGTGTGCGGACTGAGGTGAGCGCCCTGCAGGAGAAGCTCGTGCTGGTGGGAGACAGGCAGGATTGGGCGAAGGGGAGGCTCGAGAGAGAGGAGCTCAGGCGGCTCGCAAAGGAGG